>ENA-ORBV01014851-ORBV01014851.1-microbial-mat-metagenome-genome-assembly--contig:-NODE-14851-length-11571-cov-3.601183_pt1 | contig 11571 bp, 4 predicted proteins | sample MGYA00237777_ERZ505514 | MGnify/ENA primary metagenome ERZ505514 (study PRJEB26160, sample SAMN06269048) | microbial mat metagenome | isolation source: Oligotrophic lake microbial mat | place...
CAGGGAGAGGGCTTAAAGCCTTCGGCATACATGAAAAGGGTGAGGGAAACTCTGGGTTTCAAGTTAGACGAGGTTTAGAACCTAAGCACTCCCTTAGACAGACCCAATCAACTGCATTGCTAGAGAACTGCTCTGGAGAATGGATCGTGGCTTTCGAGAATGAGTCGGTAACATTTGAGGATTTTCTGACAGCCACTGGGCCAATGGGGCAGCTGGTGCGATCGCACAATTGGTCTACTACCTCACTTGGCGCGATCGCCCACTGGCCTGCGAGCCTCCAAACAGCGCTCAGCATGGCGCTCACCCACCCCCTGCCAATGACTATTTTCTGGGGAAAGGAAGGGCTACAGCTTGACAACGAAGCATACCGGGCGCTGCTGGGAACCCGTCATTCTGCGTTATTTGGCCAATCGGCACAGGGGCGAGGGCTGCTGGAGTGGACCGCGTTGGAACCCATCTTGCAAACCGTAAAAGCCAGCGGTAAGGCCACCGAATTAATCGATCAGCCGCTGTTTGTTGAGCAAGGGGGTGAACCTAAAAAATGGTGGGGCACCGTTACCTGTACGCCGCTGTGGGCAGGTGGTGGCATTGGCGGCATTTTGGTGACGCTGACTCAGATTAGCGATCGCCTGCCCTCAGCCATCACAGACGGGGCGATCGCCATGGCAGATCGGCCTCTAGATGCCCCTCAAGCTGCTCCTCTGGGCGAAAGCGAAGCCCTGTTTCGCCATTTAACCGATGCTGCCCCCATCATGGTTTGGATGTCAGGGCTAGACAAACTTTGCTACTACTTCAACCAGCCCTGGCTAAATTTTACGGGGCGATCGCTAGAGCAAGAAATGGGAAACGGCTGGACAGAAGGCGTTCATCCCGATGATTTTGACGCGTGCCTAGCCACCTATGTCACGGCGTTTGATGCCCGTCAACCGTTTGAAATGGACTATCGCCTCAAGCGCCACGATGGTGAATATCGCTGGATTTTGGACATCGGCACCCCTCGCCTCACGCCAGAGGGTAAATTTCTGGGCTACCTCGGCTCTTGCATCGACATTACCGATCGCAAAGTCACAGAAGCAGAGGTGATCAAGCTCAACCAATCGTTAAATCGGCAGGTGCAAGAGCTAGAAACGTTGCTAGACGTGATTCCCATTGGCATCGGCATTGCCCACGATCCAGCCTGTCACACCATTCGGGTCAACCAGAGCTTTGCCAAGCAGCTAGGGATTTCTAGTCAGGTGAATGCGTCTTTGAGCGCACCAGAACCCGAAAAACCGGGGTTTAAGGTCTACTTAGACGGTAAGGAAATGACGGCTGAAGAGCTACCCATGCAATATGCCGCCGCTCACGGGGTGGAGGTAGCTGAGCTAGAAGTGGAGGTGGTGCATGAAGATGGCCGCTTGGTGAAGCTGCTGGAATATGCGGCACCGCTGTTCGACGAACAGGGTCAGCCGATTGGCAGTGTAGGTGCCTTTTTAGATATTACCGAGCGCAAACGAGCCGAAGCAGCGCTGCGTGATAGTGAAGCCCGGTTTCGGCAGCTCAACGAAACGCTAGAACAGCGGGTTAAAGACCGCACCGCCCAGCTAGAAGCCGCCAATCGGGAACTAGAAGCGTTTTCATATTCGGTATCGCACGATCTGCGCGCCCCCCTGCGGCATATTGATGGGTTTGTGGATTTGCTGCGCAAACGGCTAGACTCACTGACGTTGGATGACACCAGTCGGCGATATTTGCGCACCATTTCGACTACAACACGGCAAGCTGGAATTTTGATTGACGACCTGCTGGCATTTTCCCGCATGGGTCGGGTCGAAATGCGCTGCCTAACGGTAGATATGAATCAGTTAATTTACGAAGTGCAGGGTGAAATGGCATTTGAGGGGAAAGAGCGCCGCATTGAGTGGCAAATTGAGCCGCTGCCCACGGTGCGCGGCGATTTGTCGATGCTGCGGCAGGTGGTGCGCAATTTGCTGGGCAATGCGATTAAATATACCCGCTTGCAGCCGCTGGCCAAAATTGCGATCGCCAGCCTCAGCAACGAGCATGAAGATATATTTTGGGTACGAGACAATGGCGTTGGGTTCAACATGCAATATATCCACAAGCTGTTTGGCATTTTTCAGCGCCTGCATAGCGATCCCGATTTTGAAGGAACCGGGATTGGGCTAGCGAATGTACAGCGGATTATTCATCGACATGGCGGACGGGTATGGGCGGAGGGCGCGGTAGATGGCGGCGCAACGTTCTACTTTTCGTTGCCTAAGGAGATAACTCCCGTAGGGTTAGAGCCAGAATCTATCAGCCCCAGCCCATCCAGCCCCAGCCCAACCAGCATAAGTCCACTCAGCCCCAGTCCATCCAGCACAAAAGGCACGGTGGACGCATGACCCAGTTGAAACGCATTCTTCTGGTAGAAGATAGCCCAAACGATGTGGAACTAATTTTAACTGCACTATCTGACCATCATTTGGCTAACGAGGTCGTGGTGGTGCGAGACGGTGAAGAAGCGCTGGATTATCTGCATCGGCGGGGAGCCTTTAAGCTCCGGATCAAAGGTGCACCCGTTGTGGTGTTTCTTGACCTCAAGCTCCCCAAAGTGGATGGGTTAGAAGTGCTGACTCAGCTAAAAACAGACCCCGTTTTGCGGGTGATTCCGGTGGTGGTGCTGACCTCATCTCACGAAGAGCCAGACTTAGCGCGCTGTTATGAACTGGGAACTAATGCCTATGTTGTCAAACCCATTAATTTTCATGATTTTGTTGATGTGGTTGGTCAATTAGGGCTGTTTTGGGCGGTGCTAAATCAGCCGCCGCTCCTGTTGGAACCTGTCGAGGCTATGCAATCGGCAGGAGAGATTAGCGAATGACAAAACCCTATTTTCTATTGTTGGAGGATAGCCTGCTGGATGTAGAACTGGTGTGCTCGGTTCTGCAAGAGGGTGGAGTTGAGTGCGAGTGGGTGCATGTAGAGACGCGGGCTGCCTTTGTGGAGGCGCTCGACCACAGGGCGTTTGATTTAATTCTGTCGGATTATTCTTTGCCTGAGTTTGACGGCATTTCTGCCCTAGAAATTGCATCTGCGCGCTGCCCTGAGGTGCCGTTTATTTTTGTATCGGCAATCTTGGGGGAAGAGCTGGCGGTTGAAGCGCTGAAGCAGGGAGCGACTGATTATGTGCTAAAGCAGCGGTTGCAGCGGCTGGTGCCGTCGGTGCGGCGGGCATTGCGGGAAGCGCAAGAACGCCGAGATCGCCAACGTGCTGAGGCCGAACGCGATCGCTTCTTTGTGGCCCTAGAGCAAGCCAATTTGACCTTAGAAACTCTGGTTGAAGCTAGCCCAGTGGCGATCGCCTTCCTCGACCCGAACGGCATCGTGAAGCTGTGGAATCGTTCAGCAGAAATGATTCTGGGCTGGAGTGCGACCGAAGTAGTGGGACAGTTTCTCCCCACCGTCACCCATCGCCGCTCAGAATTTCTGGCGAATCTGCAATCCGTTTTGCAAGGTACCCCGCTAGAGTATCTAGAGGTGCAACACCAGCGCAAAGACGGGCAATGGGTCGATTTAGACGCCTGGATGACCCTAATTTTTGATGCGCAGGGCAATCCGGGCTGTCTATGTATTGCTGCCGATGTGACCGACCGCAAGCGCAGGGTGCAGGCGCTGCAAGCCAGTGAAGAACGCTACCGCTCGCTTGCCACCGTGACATCGGCAATCGTTTGGATTACTGACGCTGACGGGAAGCTAGTCTCAGCGCCTGCCTGGGAAGCCTTTACCGGGCAAACAGCGGCTCAATCTATGGGCTGGGGCTGGTCAGACGCCATCCATCCCGACGATCGCCAAACCGTGCTGGACTTGTGGCATCTGGGGGTGGAGCAAAAAACAGCCTGTGAATTTGAATATCGATTGTGGCACCGCGACGGCAGCTACCGCTATGTTCACACCCAGGGTGTACCCATTTTTAACCCCGATAGCACAGTGCTCGAATGGATTGGCACCGTTACCGATATTAGCGATCGCAAACAGTCAGAACAAGCCCTAATTGACAGCGAAGCCCGGTTTAAGCGGTTAGTCCAATCGAACCTGATTGGCTGCATTTTTTGGCATGTCAATGGCCAGGTGCTAGACGCCAATGACGCCTTTTTGAACATGGTGGGCTACACCCAAGCCGATTTGCAGGCCGGATTACTCAACTGGCGAGAGATGACCCCGACAGATCAAATTGGGCTGAGTGAGCAATCGATCGCCCAAATGAGAATAGCCGGAGCCTCCGAAGCCCTAACTAAAGAATATCTGCGTCAAGACGGCAGTCGGGTTCCGGTGTTGTTGGGTGGGGTGATGTTTGAAAACTCTACCGATCAAGGGGTCAGCTTTGTGGTCGATTTGAGTGAACTCAAACGCACCGAAAAAGCCCTGAAAGAGCACAACCAACGGCTACAGCTCCTGTTTGACACCACTAGCAACTTGCTGTCTGCCCAGCAGCCCTTGACGTTGATGAACAGCTTGTTTAACCAGCTCTCAACCCAAATGGATTTGGATTACTATTTCCATTTCATGGTAAAAACGCATCGATCTCGCTCAATGCTGCGGCTAGAATCGTATGGTGGGATGACTCCAGCCGAAGTTGAGTCGTTGCAACACATTGAATTTGGCCAGGGTGTGTGTGGGCTAGTTGCCCAAGAACGTCGCCAAATCGTTTTAGATGATGTGCAACACTGCGACTTGCCCAATGCTCAAACGCTTTGCTCTATCGGAATGACGGCCTATGCGGGGCAGCCGCTAATTGTTCAAGGGCGCTTGATCGGAACGCTATCGTTTGCCAGCAAAACCCGCACTAGTTTTACCCCAGAAGAAATCAAGCTCTTACAGGTGGCGTCGGATCAGGTGGCGATCGCCCTCGAACGGGCAGAACTGATGGCCTCGTTGCAGCAGCAAACCGAACAATTGCGGCAAGCGAACCATGTCAAAGATGAGTTTTTGGCGGTGCTCTCTCACGAACTGCGCACGCCGCTGAACCCGATTGTGGGCTGGTCGAAAATTTTGCGCACCCGCACCTGCGATCAACTGACCACCGAGCGCGCCCTAGAAACTATTGAGCGCAATGCCAAAATTCAGGTGCAGTTAATTGATGATTTATTAGATGTTTCTCGGATTTTAAGCGGCAAACTCAATCTAACTATTTCCCATGTCAATGTAGCTCAAACCATTGACGCTGCCTTAGAAACAGTGCGCCTATCCGCCGAAGCAAAATCGATCCAGCTTACCTTTGACCGCCTCATCGCTGCACGATCGAGCGATGCAGACCAGCCCAGCGCTCAGGTCAACGCTACCCCAATCTTGGTACTCGGCGATTCCAGTCGCTTGCAGCAAGTCATTTGGAATCTACTGTCTAACGCGGTGAAGTTTACTCCGGCAGACGGACGTATCCATGTGTATTTGTCGTTATCACAAGAGAGTACGGCGGTATCGACCGGGAATACAGCCACTCCAGCTAAGATGACCGATACTATGTCTACCCCTACCACTGTTGAAATTACCGTAACCGATACAGGCAAAGGAATTCAACCTGACTTTTTGCCTCACATTTTTGACTATTTCCGTCAGGCCGATGGCAGCACCACGCGCATGTTTGGCGGGTTGGGGTTGGGGCTAGCGATCGCCCACCACATCATTCAAGCGCATGGAGGCACGCTGCATGCTGCCAGTCCCGGCATTGAACAAGGTGCGACGTTTGTAGTCAGACTGCCTCTATTAATGGCAAAAACTGCCAAGGCGGTCGAGGTGAATCAACTGAACCAGCCTTTGAGTTCTCATGCCCCGGTGCTGCTGTTAGAAGGGCTGCGGGTGCTGGTGGTAGATGACGAAGCCGATTCTCTAGAGTTGGTGCGGTTTTTGCTGACGCAGCAAGGTGCCATTGTGGACACGGCGGCGTCGGCGGCTGAAGCGTTAGCCAAGTTTGAGCAACTCCAGCCTGAGTTGGTGATTAGCGACGTCGCGATGCCGGCAGAAGATGGCTACTCGCTATGGCGCAAAATTCAAAGCCAGGTAGCAGAGCATGACAACACTGTGCCAGCGATTCGTGCCGCTATGCCCAAGGCGATCGCCCTTACCGCCTCTGCCAGAGCAGAAGATCGGCAGCAGGCGATCGCGGCTGGGTTTAGCCAACACATCTCTAAACCCCTGGATGCTGCTCAATTAATTGCGATCGTTGCCGATGTGGCAGGGCGACGCAGCAGCCCATGAGGCATGAACCTGTTATGAGTTACTCTCCTACGCCGCCCGTGCCTGACTTTCGGCAGTGGTTTGAGTCAGTACCCGGCGCTTATTTAGTCTTAACGGCTGACCTCACCATCGTGGCTGTGAGTGATGCTTTTTTGCAGGCAACCCAGACTCAGCGGGCGGCGCTAATTGGTTGCCCAATTGCGGCGCTGTTTCCCCACCATGCCACCGAGTCTGACTCTAGCCCAACCGCTACCCTGCGTCGGTCGGTTGAACGGGTGCTGCGCGATGGCATCACCGATACAATGCTTGCCCAGCCCTATAGCTTTTACGCGCCTGCCGCCCAGAGCCAGGAGCCAGAACAGCGCTATTGGCAGCTGGTCAATTCTCCTGTATTCACCCCAACTGGACGCAATGGCGATCGCATCGTCACTCACATCATTCATCATGCCGACGTCAAACGCTGGGAAGACCATGAAATTCGGCTGCAAGAACACCAGCATTTGTTGCAGCAAGTCACCGATACGGTACCTGGAATTTTGTACGTATACGACTGGCTGGAAAAACGCAATATTTACGTCAGTGGTCAGGTTTTAGATAACCTGGGCTTCACGCCCGAGCAAATTCAGACGATGGGGCCATCTGTGATCTTGCAGCTAATTCATCCCGATGATTTGAAGCAGCTGCCCGAATACATTCAGCAATTTCGCAGCTTGCCAGATGGACAAGTGGTTGAAACAGAATATCGCCTCCGTAAGGCTAACGGCGAATGGCGCTGGTTTAGCGGTCGAGAAATTGTATTTAGCCGCACTGCCACCGGAACGCCGAAACAAATTCTCGGCACCGCCTACGACATTACCGATCGCAAACGCACCGAAGAAGCATTGCGGCTCGAAAAAGAACGGTTTGAACTCGCCGCTACTGCCGTTGACTGCATGATTTATGACTGGAATGTAGAAACAGACGCGGTAGAGTGCTCCGATGGCTTGACTCGGATTTTTGGCTACACGCCCGACCAGGCAGAACCAACCCGCGAGTGGTGGTTTGCGCAGATTCATCCCGATGATTTGCTGTTGTTCTCGGAACAAATGCTAGAGAACTTAGCCAATTGCGATCGCTTTGCCGTAGAGTATCGCGTCCGTCATCAGACCCAGCAGCATCGCCATGTGCTCGATCAAGGGATGGTGGTGCGCGATGCCCGTGGCCGTGCCGTCAGAGTGGTGGGCACCATTACCGATATTAGCGATCGCAAACTGACAGAAACCCGGCAACAGTTTTTGCTGAAGCTCAACGATGCCATGCGCAATTTACCCGAGCCTCGCGAGATCATCCAAATGATGGTGCAGGTCGTGGGCGAATATTTTGACGTGAGCCGCTGTAGCTACGCCGAGATTGATCTAAGCCAAACCTATGCAACTGTTGACTTAGACTTCTTTAACGGCGTCGCCAGCCTTGCGGGTAAGCATCGACTCAGCGCCTTCGACCCCGCGATTGTGGCGCTGTTAAGGCAAGGTCAAACCGTAGCGATTGAAGATGTGCAGAGCGATCCACGTACCCAATCTTGTCGATCGGGGTTAGCGGCCAAGGGCACGCGATCGCTGCTTTGCGTGCCCTTGGTCAAACAAGCACAGTTTGTGGCACTGCTAATGCTGCACCATGAGCAGCCGCGATTGTGGTCAGCCAAAGCAATTGCCCTGATTGAAGACGTCGCCGATCGCACCTGGATTGCGATTGAAAAAGCCCAGGCCGAACGCGCCCTATATCAAAGTGAAGCTCGCTTCCAGCGCTTGGCAAACAATGTGCCGGGGGTGATTTACCGCTACCTGCTGCATGCCGATGGCACTGACTCAATGCTCTACATCAGCCCTGGTTGCCGCAGCTTCTTTGAACTCGATGCTGAAACCATTCAAGCCGATGTGAATCGGCTCTGGAGCCTGGTGCATCCCGACGATGTGGATGAGCTGCGAGCACTGATTGCCGTTTCGGCTCAAACCCATCAGCCCATCCATTGGGAAGGGCAGTATGTTTTGTCGTCGGGCAGTATCAAGTGGATTCAGATGGTGGCTCGACCCGAACAGCAGCCCGATGGCTCGGTGCTGTGGGATGGCTTGCTAACCGACATCACCGGAACTAAAGAGATTGAACTAGAGCGAGAACAGCTACTGACGCGATCGCAGCACTATGCCGCCCAACTGCGAGGATTAACCGAAGCAGCGCTAGAAATGGACTCTCTGCTATCGGTAGAAGCAGTGCTGCAAACGATCATAAAAGCCGCCTACTCCATCATTGGCGCTCACCAAGCGGTGATCCATGTTGCCACTAATCAAGACTGGGGCAATGCCGTTAGTGCCGTCCACTTGTCTAACAAATATGCGCAGTGGCGAGATGTCGTTAACAACCCCGACGAAGCAGGCATCTACGACTATGTTCGCCATATTGGCTATCCAATTCGGCTCACCCAACTTGAGCTAGAAGCCCATGCTCGATGGCGGGAACTTAGCCCAGCCTCTGCCGATCATCCTCCCCTGCGCGGCTGGTTGGCCGCTCCGCTCACCGGGCGCTATGGCCACACCGTTGGGCTGATTCAGCTCTCCGACAAGTATGAGGGCGACTTTACCGCAGAAGATGAAACCATTTTGGTGCAGTTGGCGCAGATGGCCTCAGTTGCTGTCGAAAATACTCGCCTCTACGAAGCAGAACAAGCGGCTCGCGCTCAGGCAGAAGCGGCTAATCGGATTAAAGACGAATTTTTGGCTGTGTTGTCTCACGAGTTGCGATCGCCCCTCAACCCCATATTGGGCTGGGCGCGGCTGATGCAAACGCGCAACCTCAACCCCCAAACGGCTACCTATGCGCTAGAAACCATTGAGCGCAATGCCAAACTCCAAACTCAGCTGATTGAAGACTTGCTGGATGTGTCGCGGATTTTGCAAGGCAAGATGAGTTTGAATGTTGGCCCGGTCGATTTGGTGACCACGGTTGAAGCGGCGCTGGAGACGGTTGATTTGGCCGCTGCCGCTAAGTCGATTCAGCTGCGTACCGTATTCGATCCGGACGTGGGTATGGTCTTAGGCGACTCGAATCGACTTCAGCAAGTCGTCTGGAATTTGTTGTCCAATGCCGTTAAGTTCACTCCGGCGGGGGGGCAGGTCGAAATTAAGCTAGAGCAGGTTGGGACACAGGCTCAGCTGCGCATCACCGACACAGGCAAAGGCATAGACGCTGGCTTCTTGCCACATATTTTTGACTATTTCCGCCAAGAAGATGGAGCCACTACCCGACGATTTGGCGGCTTGGGATTAGGGCTAGCCATTGTGCGGCATATTGTTGAGCTACACGGTGGCGTGGTGCAGGCCGCTAGCCCTGGCGACGGCAAGGGCACCACGTTTGTGGTGCGGCTACCGCTGGCCAAACGCCAAAGTTTCACTGCCGATGCCACAACGGGGACTTTGCTTTCTGGACTGGAAGTGGACTTACCCATCCACACCCATCTGCAAGATCTGCGGATCTTGGTGGTTGACGATGAGCAAGATTCGCGGGAGATGATTGCGTATGTTTTAGAACAGGCTGGATTGCAGGTGACGGCGGTAGCCTCTGCCCAAGCGGCGCTCCAACTGCTAGCTCAAACCCTGGTTCATACGACAGACCCGCCAGCCGCCATTGATGTTTTGATTAGCGATATTGGTATGCCAGATATGGACGGCTATATGCTAATGCATCAGCTCCAGTCTCAGTTTGCTGGCAGCTCTACCCAGTCTCAAGCGATCGCCCCCCAACCACCCAAGGCGATCGCCCTCACTGCCTACGCAGGCGAACTCAACCGCCAGCGCGCCCTACAGGCAGGGTTTCAAGGCCACCTAGCTAAACCTGTTGAGCCAGCGGCTTTGATTGCGGCGATCGCCACCGTCGTTGGCGATTCTCGCTAAATGGGTAGGGATGAAGCATCTGTATCAGAATGTAGGCGGGGCAGCCAATCCATGTAGGGGCATTGGCAGTGCCATGCCCCTACATGGGATCAGGCATCCGAGTTAGCGGCGTTGTCGGCGACGGGTCAAGATGCTGACCACCTCACCCGGATTGGCACCGGGCAGCAGATTGCTCCAATCGTTGGCATTGGCAAAACCCCGACTATGCAGCTCGTGAATGGTTTCCTTCACCCAGACGGGGCTGCTAATCAGCAAGACGCGCAGTTGCTCTTGGCCAGGGGCGAGCGGGGGCGTGTAGAGTGGCAAAATCAGCGGCAGGGGGCGATCTGCCTCACTGTCACTGTCCTGCGAATCTGTCAAAAAGCGGCGCGCCGTGGGCACATCAAACATCTCAAGCATCGGGGTTCTCCTGCATTGGGTAAGAGGAAACCCCAAAAACCTAGCCACCCCGCACGTTTACAGAGCAGGGTGGCTAGCAGGGATGATAAACTTTCCTGTTAGCCTCCAGACTGCACGATCAGCTTGGGGGTTAGCCACTCAATGTTGCGTCAACAGCATTGAGTGGTGCTAGATTTTTGGAGCAAAACGGGTGGCTCGACTCCGTAGTCGTTACACAACCTTAACCAGCAAGGATACGGGCATACCAGCCACCCTGTCAACCACTGAATCAGCAGATTGTTTATAACTAGCTGGGTATCAAGTGTAGAAGCCTTTGATTACCCAACAATCTAAGATCATGAAGAAACGCCAAACCTAACATATATAATTAGACCTTGGAGTCGTTGATGCACCCAGGTCTCTAAGCCACCTCTCAAGGTTTAATGTAACACATTAGAATTTCAATAATTATTTTTATAGTCAATAAAATTTGCTTAATAAAGCGCTTAGAATAAAAACTTTTGCAATCGCTTTGATAGAAGTTTCAACCCTGTCCTTGATTGGAGAAATATGAAAATCAAGAGCTTCACTTTCAATAGTACTAACCAGAACTGGAACATTGAAGAGGTCTACTTTGATGATTTAAATTTGTTAGTTGGTGCTTCTGGTGTTGGGAAAACAAGAATTCTTAGAGCACTTGATCTAATCTGTGATGTTGCTAAGGATAAAAAACGGAAATTAGACGATGTACAGTGGTCTATCAACTTCTCTCATTTAGGAAAGAATTACCGATGGGAGCTGAAAACCTCAAACTCCATTGATGAGGCTTTTTCAAGTGAACCGGGACAAGCTGAGATTGTGTACGAAAAACTGATTGAGGTTAAAGATAGTTGTGAGGCAGAAATTTTACACCGTACTACAACAGAATCTAAATTAAACAATGAGAAATTGCCAAAACTTAAAAGAACTGAAAGTGCAATTACGCTCCTCGCAGAGGCTGTCTCTTATACACATCTCCGAGCCCACGAGACTAAGGCGAATCTCGTATGCCGTC
>ENA-ORBV01014852-ORBV01014852.1-microbial-mat-metagenome-genome-assembly--contig:-NODE-14852-length-11570-cov-7.584008_pt1 | contig 11570 bp, 8 predicted proteins | sample MGYA00237777_ERZ505514 | MGnify/ENA primary metagenome ERZ505514 (study PRJEB26160, sample SAMN06269048) | microbial mat metagenome | isolation source: Oligotrophic lake microbial mat | place...
GGGCGACCCGGCCCTGCTGGATGAGTTCATCGCCCGCCAGCTCGCGGCCACGCCCGAGGACCGGGTGGTGGGCCAGATGCTGCGCTGGGTCTTTGCGGCGATGGGACTGGCTGGCGAGGCCGGCTCGCTGCTGAAGATCGAGGAGGAGATCACGGCTATCGTCGCCGAGGGCAAGAAGGCGTGGCTGCGTAGCCCGCGCTACCAGCAAGGCATGTTCTTTCCCCACACCGCCACAAAGGTGGTGCAGGGCACCCTCGACCTCGACGCGACCGGCGTGACCGACGAGGGCTTCTGGCAGCAGGCCGAGGGCCGGATCTACGCCGCCCTGCGCGCCTACGCCGAGGACGCCGAGGGCGGCGCTGGCTACCGCCGCCGACTCTTCGCCGACGACGCCGCCCAGGGCTTCGCCTTCATCGACCTCTGCCGCAGACGCTACGATGTGGTGCTGATGAATCCGCCATTTGGGGAAGTAGCAACGGGATGTGTCGAATATGTAAATAAACAGTATCCTAGTGCTTTTATAGACACCCTCGCAGGATTCGTTGAAAGATCTTACCACTTTTGCGTACATGGTTTTATAGGCGCGTTAACTTCACGTGCCTGTTTGTACACGAAGACACTGACAGAGTGGCGAAAAAAACGATTTATTCCAAGCACCAGCGTTCTCGTGGACTTAGGTAGTGGAGTGCTTGACGGTGCAATGGTTTTTGCGTGTGCAACTATCTTGGCTACGCCACACTCTCAATTCCCGAATTATTTTGCAATTGATGTCCGAAAAGAGGAAGAACGTGATCAACGACTTGTTACTGACATTCAAAGTATTAGAGCAGGCGAATCACGAGAAACTGTATACTTCAGAGGCCGCATTCAACTCCTCCAAATTAAAAACGCGCGATTCCTCTATAACACACCCGATGCGTTCTGGAGTTGGATTAAATATACGCAAACACTTGTCGATGTCGGTGGTTCCGCTCGCGCAGGAAGTACTACCTATGATGACTTCAGATTTCTTCGACTAGCTTGGGAGGTTTCCGGACAGAGTATTGGATGGGATAACATTTGGGTGTATTTATCTAAGGGGGGGTATTTTGAGACATTCTATAATGATATTCACTTGCTGACAAAATGGACAAATGACGGTCAAGAAGTTGGTGAATTTAATCGCATCGGTTACGATACCGATGCGCAAAGTCGTAGAGCTTCTTCTTATTATAAATTACCTGGAGTTACCTATTCTCGTCGTACAGCAAAGGGCTTTTCGCCTCGAGCCTTCCCGGAAAATTGCATCTTTGCAGATAAAGGGCCAGTCGTATTCGCACCCAAAAAGGCAGACCCTCACTTTCTGCTCGGCTATCTTAACTCGTCACCAATTCGTGCATTTGTACATCTTCAAGTCCAAGCAGGATCTTTTGAAACTGGTGTTGTAAATATGATACCTTGGCATAGCAATGAACAATTCCAGCAAGAAATATCAGAACTCTCGACAGAAGTATGGAGACAAAAGGCGAGAGTCTATCGGAAATGGGAGACTGACAGAATTTTCGTACTGCCTTATCTGGGAGGTGCCAATTCCATATCAAATTTCGGCTCTCTGGGAATCAGCGTGGAAAACATGCGTTCGTAGATCAAGATGGAGCGCGTCAGGAGGCCATCCAGGAAATACGCCAGTGGGCGCGTTCGATGCAGGGTTCAAATTGCCATTTTAGCCCTTCCTGATGGCGAATAACGCAATTCTTTTCACGGCAGTTCCCAAAGACCCTAATTTCCTTCGCCACTAACTTCAAGGAGAGTCATGGAAACAGGAATCGCAATATTCGGGGTGGTAATAGCTATAATAAGCGTTATTATAGCCTATATTCAATTGCGCCGCACACCTAAATCAACGAAAAGAATGGAAATATTCACTAACACTGTTGGTTCTAATCAACACTCGCAGGCAAGTGGAGAATCTGATGAGTATAGAGAAAGGCTTAACGCATTCGTAAGGAAGCTTGAAATAGAGTGGCGGGTGGAAAAAGTCAATCAACCTATAAAGCTAGATAACGGCAAACTAATTTTTGCGAGAGCATCACAGTCGTTGTTAGATTTTCGAGTACTTGTACCTGACGATATTGCAAAAAAACTAGCGCCTATACTTGAAGATGCCATCGATAAATCTAAGACCCTTCAAGAACACGATGTTTTTCTTGATGGAGGGGTCTCATATAGAGCCTTTTGGGAAATGGGAGATTCTATCATTGAACTATTAAAGTCAAGCGCTGCAATTCAGAAAGTAGTTGAGTGAAATGATTTAACGTGCTCTTGAAACAGTGCACGTTCTCGGGAGTCTTTATGTACGACGTACCGGTAAATCTCTGTGCTTTGCCCGACCACCGACCACAATAGCAAAGTGAACTGCAAGTTCAACACAAACTGCTGTGATCATAGGCACCACCCCTCCGGTTAAGATTGCGACACCTAAAAGTGCCGTGACTAATACGCACATCGCCAATACCTTGAACATACGAGCGATGCTAGAGTGGCCGGTGTTTTTTGCTGTCGGAACCCGTGACCGGGCAAAACACACAGATTACGATACAATCCTACCACAAGGATCCACTTTATCAAGTTAGCGTTCTGTAAGATATTGTTCGTTTTAATGGGAAAACACTGACCAAATATAATAAGAGCTTGAGCGCCCGAACCACGGCGTGCAGCTGACACCGCTGGCGCGGTTCCTGGGCTGGGCGCGATCTACCCGGCAAAACGCTCCGGCCTGCTGGCAGCACGACCATCCCCAACCTTCAGGTCATCACAACACCCCAATGCTCCGGGCGCTCCAGGGGTCGGCCGCACGCGCATTGCCTGGCAGCTGCCTCTGCCCCACGTCCTCCACCCTCCAGACGCCCGCCAGCGGCGCAGCTGACGCCTCTCCGTTAGGCCGCTTTATGCAAATCAACTCTAGCTGTCAACTCGCTTCGATGGTATAATCAAATTAGCAGAGATAAACAACGACAAACAAGGATTAAGGATACCACTTATGGATCCCGTTCTAGCCACTATAGGAATAATTGCAGCAATTATAGGCATTGGCGCTGGAGTTATTCAAATCGTTGATTATATTGAAAGAAAAAGACAACAAAACACCACAAATCATAATAAATCTCAAAGTCCAGGAACAAAAACCACTACAAATAAAGTATTACGCTCTAACAATCGCATATTCACAGATAAAACATCTGTTTTAATATCTAATAATTTGTCGTCCAACCGAGTAGCGTCTTGGATGCAAGCGGCCGAAATAGATTCGCTTGCTGTAGACGACTGTGTAATGATTCTGGGAAGTGACAATTTTCAGGGGTGGTCATCTACAGAAGTTAATGTTTCTATTGACAAGACCCATGTGCAAATACCGCCGGATCTTGAGGAAGTGATTCGGCAGTATAAAAATCAAGCGATGGAAACTAAACACGATGGATTAAGCGTTCGGGTTACCTCTTTAACTCCTTGGTTCAAAGATAGTCCTTCGTTGCATGTAACATTATCACCGGTACAGTTCAGTGCACATTTTACTATTAGTTCGTTTTTAGACAAAGCAGTTATAAAAACAGCAAAGGGGACTATGATTACTATAAGAGAAAGGTATGGCGCGATGGCATTACTATATAGTACCTTTGAACACCCATCTATACCCACAAGTGTAAGTATTCAAATTGCAGTCATTTCAAATGATAGTCAATTACTTGTGATGCGGCGTTCAAATCACGTAGCATTCTATCCTAACGCATGGACGATATCTATAGAGGAGGGCATGCAGTCCGATGACACCGATTTCGTAGAAGCTGCATTACGGGGTATTCGAGAGGAATTAGGCAGCAGTTTAAAGGTAAATCGAGAACATATCAAAGTACTATCTTTTTGTGTAGAGTATCCAACACTTTCTTTTGACGTGGTTATTCTTGCTCAAATACAAAACTCGATTGACGAAATAAAGCAATCTTGGCGTCTCACGGCTCCCGATAAACATGAGTTAAGTCAATCACATACCGTCCCAGTCAACTTACAAGAATTAACTCGTTTGTTTGTCGACAAGAGACAATGGCATCCTAGTGCAAGGATGCGAATAATCCAAATTCTTTTTAGCATCTATGGAGTAGAGGAGACACTTGCATCAATCGAAGAGGCAAGAGTAAACCAGGGACGTAAGCAGAAAGAAGATCCTTTGCGTTGAACCGTTTCCAACTAATAACGAGTTTTTAGTATGTCAAAACCGAAGTTAAGTGTCGGCTGTCAAAAATTACGAGAACGAAGCGGCCTAACCACGGCGTGCAGCTGACACCGCTGGCGCGGTTCCTGGGCTGGGCGCGATTCACCCGGCAAAACGCTCCGGCCTGCTGGCAGCACGACAACCCGCAACCTCCAGGCGGTTGCGACGCCCTAACACTCCCTTCGTTCCACAGGTCGGCCGCACGCGCATTGCCTGGCAGCTGCCTCTCGCCCGCGTCCTCCACCCTTCAGACGCTTGCCAGCGGCGCAGCTGACGCCCGGCGTTAGCCGGCATAACACGATTTGAGTGATGCTCTTGTGGTACAATTCCAAGCAACAGTTCAAACTCATTTTATGAGGAGTTTACAGTGAGCGAAGACATCATCCTTCCTAGCGATCAAAACATTGATGCGGTAATGTTTGAGAGACAAAGAGTTGAACGAGAAAGATACCCTGATATTCAGCTTGTCGATAAAATAATATTGAAGGATGGTCCCCGTGCATATAAAGTCGCATCACATTGGGTATTTGTGAATCGTCATACTGGAGAAGTTAATCATCATGCCCTTAGACTTGAGACTTTCCGAAAGAATAAGCCGGGTTGGACAGTAGATTCAAAACACTCCTTGACTCTTGAAAACAAAGAAGGTGAGGAAGTAACAAAGCTGTTTCACTTTTTGAGCGTGGTTTTGGATAAAGATTTTTCAAAACCTTCAGGCAGTTATCTGGTAATTCCTATGCAGCAAGTGACGGAAGATAACGACGCTTTATTGACTCTTATCAGACATTTACAGGATGCTGGTCAAGATATTACAATTTCCGAGGCCACACTCAACCAGTTTTTGGAATTAACTCAAAAATCAGGCATTAATGTTCTCTCAAAATTGATCGAATGGCTTTTGAAGTCAACTGACATTAATCAGGTAGTTGATAAGCTAGAAACTCTTGAAGCAGGAGACGTTCAAAAACTAAATACAGCCATTGGCTTAAGCGCACTGAAAAACGTATTGGAGATTTGGCAACTTAATAAGGAAAATAACAACGAAGAGTTTTGGCAACAAGCATTGGCACGCAATTCCTTTATTTTTGCACAGGTCTTTGCCTTTCCAGTAGCGGTAATTAAAGACAAAGCTTATGTTGGCGGTAAGAGCGTGTCAAATACTGGCGGAAATATTGTCGACTTTTTATGCGCAAATGACTTAACGATGAATACAGCACTTGTTGAAATAAAGACGCCAAAGACCAAACTATTAGGCTCACAGTATAGAGGAGATGTTTTCAACGTATCAGAAGAACTGACAGGCTCAATTGTACAAATTGCCAACTATAAAAATACGCTCACAAAGTCATATCATTCGCTCACTGATCAAACGGAGGATACATTCGAGGTTTTCGATCCGTTATGCGTAGTAATTATTGGTAATATTAGCAGCGAATTAAGAAACAGGAAGCAAAAGAAGTCATTCGAGCTGTTTCGCATGGGTCTAAAAGATATTCGGGTTATTACATTCGACGAACTGTTCGCCAAAATAGAGATACTCATAAATATATTGGAAGGCGAAAGCATCATATAGGCATTCACTTCTACACGCTGCCGGCTAACCAGGGCGTGCAGCTGACACCGCTGGCGCGGTTGGTGGGCTGGGCGCGATTCACCCGGCAAAACGCGCCGGCCTGCTGGCAACCACACAATACGCAACCTTCAGGCGCTCGCGCCAACCCAACGCATCTGGCGATCCAGGCGTCGGCCGCACGCGCATTGCCTGGCAGCTGCCTCTCTTCGCCGTTCTCCACCCTCCACACGCCCGCCAGCGGCGCAGCTGACGCCCGGCGTTAGGCAGCAAGCAACGATTACACCATTACTTCAATTTAAATTCAACTTGTGCTACACTGGTTACTACGAGAAGACCAATCGAATATCAACGAGGAAAATCATGCACCATGAAGTAATAGCTGAAGCAGCGGGTATGCTTCGGAAAAGCTTAGAGGACGAAATACCATTACCATTTAATATTAAAGATGATTACGCTCGTGTATACCAAAGAACTATCGAGCTTCAAATTGAGCAGCTCAAAGCAATTGAATCGCTGTATCAAAATGGTTTGTTCCGTCCAGCCTATGCGATATTGAGAAGTATTTTAGAGGCAATGGGAACATTATTATGGGTTTCTACAAATATCAACCGTTACTGTCCGTTATTTGAAGAACGAAAACAACCAAATACAAAAGAAATTCTACAAAGAATAGGATGGGGGGCAGAGTATGATAGGACTTTTAGCTGCCTATCAGGGTTTGTCCACGTTGACTTTGAAAATGCGGAGTTTTATCGAGAGTATGAGTTGGAAACAGATTCTTCAATACCTTTCCCGGAAGTTTTACCGGATTCAGAGTATTATGTTATTCAAACAAATAATGGGCCGTTGCCCCTTTCAATCAGATTCTTGTCTTATAAAGAAGCACAAAGAAGATACGGGCCGTATTTAGCAACTAAAGCCTTCGACATTGTAGCGGCAACATTAGCACGCCTTTACGGGAGCCAATATTACAACAGGGATTGGTGGTCTCAAAAAGCAGCCTTACAATGTACGGAAATAGTAACAGCCAATTCAGGATTATCCGAAAAGATGATATGGTCTATTCAAATGCGTCTCGATACAGAATGAGCAGAAAAAACAAACAAAGTGCTTACAGATTTAAAAGACTTTTCTCATTGCAATGGCATTTAATACTACAGCTCGTAAATTATTCAGAACCCTGCTGCCTAACCACGCTGTGCAGCTGACACCGCTGGCGCGGTTCCTGGGCTGGGCGCGATTCACCCGGCAAAACGCTCCGGCCTGCTGGCGACCAGACAACCCGCAGCCTTCAGCCTATCGTGCCGACCCAACGCTCCTCGTGCTCCACGGGTCGGCCGCACGCGCATTGCCTGGCAGCTGTCTCTGCTCGGTGTCCTCCACCCTCCACACGCCTGCCAGCGGCGCAGCTGACCGCTGTCCGTTAGGTGGCAATTCGCTCAGTCGCTATCTGACGTTCGGTACGTGCAATGGTATGCCGAGATGCTGGAATGAGGAGATTACATCGGACTATTCCAGAACGCCTTAACACGCATGACATGCGGGTAGCAGAACGAAAAATAGAATCTTTGTGCGAAACAGCCGTAGGTATGCTACACTCGTTCCGATTTTGTTTCTGCTCATAGAACTAACGCGTGAACAGGTGCTCGACATCGGCACGCATCGTTTGGTACACCGCGTTGTTGTTTCGGTCATCGCGTATCAACAACCCTACAATACGTACAAGCCCAATGATAACTATCCCACAAACGTATACTAGGAATAAACCATCACGGGGAAGCGCAAGCAAGAATACTGTTGCAATAAGGACAACGACGCCTACCAGTACTGCAAGTATCTGCACCATTGTACGTACCCCAACTCCAGGATAATACTGGGCGACAAGGCGACAGTTTGATCCTTCAGGGGCAAAGGTGCCTCGTAGGGAAGGCGCAAAATGCTGGTAGAATATGCGACGTTCGTGAATGCAAAACTGCGTCCCCGAGATTCGACAGATATAACGCTCCGATGCCTCGAAAAGGCCTTCGTCAAAGAGAGTGAATCGTCGCTTACACTCTTCAAAAGGTATATTAACAAGAAGTGATATGCGATGCGTAGGCATTCTGAACGGCATAGCGTTTCCACAACGGAACCGAGAATGAAAACCCAATCAGAGTATACCATGCGTGCCAAGCGGCGCGATCCCATAAACATTGACAGTATTATAACCTTCAGCTCTTCAAGGTACCCTAAAGCCAATCACACTGTAAGTTAGCCACCTAACCACGCTGTGCAGCTGACACCGCTGGCGCGGTTGGTGGGCTGGGCGCGATTCACCCGGCAAAACGCTTCGGCCTGCTGGCGACCAAACAACCCGCAACCTTCAGGTGATCGTGCCATCCCAACGCGCCCGGCGCTCCAGGGGTCGGCCGCACGCGCATTGCCTGGCAGCTACCTCTGCTCCACGTCTTCCACCCTCCAGACGCCCGCCAGCGGCGCAGCTGACGCCTATCCGTTGGGCCGCCCTAAGCTTCGCCTCTTCTATGTTATAGTAGTTGCAGATACACTACAGCCTGAGGGAGACACTTTGAACACTATCACCTCACTTCTACAAAATCTTGGCTTCTCCAATTCTTTGGATGTAATGAACCAAAACTCAATTACGCATCTCATACCAGAGCGGTCACGTTGTGGCATCTACGTTTTACATTTGTCGGACGATACCTACTACGTTGGCTTATCTAAAGATGTTACCGAACGATTCCGCCAGCACAGGCTGCGCTATTCCGACATCACGGCTATAAGTTTCAAACGACTACGGCAGGATAATAATATACTCCGCGCCGAGGAGCGACAGATTATTTATGAGTTGGATGCTGCAAACATTCCGCTGCTCAATAAAGTGCATAACACCATCCCATATAGCTCTTCACCTCTCGATTTACTTATATCGTCGGATCAGCAGCGTGATTGGTTGGATACAGGTGTAACGGAATGGGCTCCGTTAGCAGAAAGTCAAACGCCAATCAAGCCGGAAAAGCTTGTACGTGACAAGCGCAAAATGGACGAATTTCACAGCCTCTCCTATCGTCGACAAATAGCGGCGGCTCTCAAGCAGTACATCAGCACCACTATTCCAGCATACCAACTGACTGAAGGTAAGTACTGGTCTATGAGTTGCCTTCCCTCAACAAATGGAGGTTGGCGTGCCGCAGCCATTAGCCTTAGCTATATGGAGACGTTTGTCATTTTCAAAGATGGGTCTTGTTTTGTAAACATAGCCTCTACCGTGTTTGATGAACATTTTGTCGATGACGCTGAGTTTCTGAAGACCTATCCAGGTACGTCTATAGAAATAGTTGGGTATGAGGCTGCTGGTTTTGACCAACTCAATGTTCGAGCAGCTGATGACAAGGTGACGCTGGCTCTCCAGGATTTCCCGGTGGCACCACTAGATGTAGTGGGCTTGCATGAACAGCGGATCGGTGCGATCATCCCTCCACCCCGCGCCGTTCTGGGGATGAAGGAGCTGCGATGCCGGAGCATCCGACGATTGCCATTCCGCTCGATCTGCCCGATGTCCGCGTGCTGCGCACGACCGTGACCGCGAATCGGGAGGTCATCATTGCGGTCGAGAGCACCCTCACGACGACCACCTGCCGTCGCTGTGGCCAGACCATTGATGCCACCTACGGCGAAGATCGGCCCATTCGGCTGCGGCATCTGCCCATCCTGGGTGCGGCGGTCTATGTCGAGATCCGCCCCAAGCGCTTTCGCTGTCCCTTCTGCGACGATCATCCCACGACCACCCAACGGCTGAGTTGGTATGAGCCGAAGGCACCGCACACGCACGCCTACGAGCGCCACCTGCTGCTCACGCTCATCAACAGCACCATTGCCGATGTCTGCCAGAAAGAGGACACCTTGGCCGACGCGGTGCTCGGGGTGCTTGACCGCTGGATTGCGACCGCGATTGATTGGGCGCTCGTGCCCCCGTTTGCGGTGCTGGGGATGGACGAAATTGCGCTCAAGAAGGGGCATCGGAACGATGTCGTGATCGTGACTGCACAGCGTGCCAACGGGGAGTTGCAGCTGTTGGCGGTGCTGCCGGATCGCACGACCGCGACGGTGCGCACCTGGCTCGCCAGCATCCCGAGCGCGGTGCGGCGCCAGATTCGTACGGTCTGCACTGATATGTGGACGGCGTATGTGACGGCGGTGCAGGAGGTGTTGCCCCACGTCGCCATTGTGATCGACCGCTTTCATGTGGCCACACACTATCGCGACGATGTCGACACCTTCCGGAAGCAGGAACTGGTGCGGTTGCGCAAAGAACTGCCAAAGGCACAGGCGGACTGGCTCAAGCACACCCTGTGGCCCTTTCGCAAACGGGCGGCGGATCTGGACCCCGAGGAGCAAGACCGCCTTGATCGGCTCTTGGCCCTGAGTCCGCAGTTGGAGCAGGCCTACGAGTTTCGTGAGCAGTTGACGGCAATTTTCGATACGACCCGCTCCAAAGCGGCGGGCCTCCGCCGGATCAGCGCGTGGCGTCAGCAGGTGAGCGCGAGTGGCCTGACCTGCTTCGCCCCCTTCCTCAAACTGCTTGACACCTGGCTTGATCTGATCGCCAACTATTTCCGCCATCACCAGAGTAGTGGCTTTGTCGAGGGGCTCAACAACAAGATCAAGGTACTCAAGCGCCGCTGCTTTGGCCTCTATAACCTGCGGCATCTGTTCCAACGCATCACCCTTGACCTGGAGGGGTATCGCCGGTTTCGCCCCCAACCCGCACTGACCGCCCACTAGATGTAGGGTCTCTACCGGGAAATCCTGGAGAGCCAATTACTTGTCGAAAACGGCATACTATGATTCGATTATTTATTTTCGTGTATTAATTGTGGTAATTCTGCTTCCATGACAGCCTCTCCGTTTGGCTTATATTGGCGTAATAGTATTTCTTTGTTGCGATTTAATTTGTATAACCATAATCCTTCTGGTGAGGCGATGATAAACGTGCCAAGACCATAGTGTAAGGCATATGATCTTGCTTGCTCTGTTTGTTCCGTGCGTGGTATCTGTGACTGAATGCTGTGTTTTGTTTCCACTAATGTAATGGCCGTCCCATTATAAAACACCATGAGGTCAATTCGTCCATGATATGTTTTTCTGCCAGTGGGGAAGTAGCAAGGATACTCCTTCTTAACCGTGTATCCTATCTTATAACATAGTGGAATGACGAACTTATCGCAAAAATCTTTTTCGTCAGAAAAGACTCCAAAGGTTGGCAGTGATTGTTTGTGTATGCCTCCATTCTTAGGCGCCCCTGATGATTTGTGCTTTAACTGTACTACGGTATACCCGCTATTATTTAGTAACTCTACAAGACTACTAGTGCTTTGATAGTCGTAGTCACGATTTAGAATGCCCATCACATTTTTTATTGGGTATAACTGATTATTATAGAAAATTGCCCGGTCAGCAGAAGGGTGTTTATGCCAGTTCTTCCAAAATTTGTGCCTTCGATCACGATCTCACTGCTCTAAAGCACTCTGAATACGAGCAGTGAGATCATGAGTGCTCATAGTAGCTTCTCCTCCATTGTGCTTCTACAACGCTTGAAGAATATTGTACTAGTTGATCAAGGATTTGTAAAGAAGCTAAAGCTGTACTGGTAGACAGAATAATGATGCCGCCGAACGTGACCGTTAGCCGCCCCGCTGGCAGGCGCAATAGACCGACATGCGCGTCGGGAGGCGCCGAGCGTCGAGACTC
>ENA-ORBV01014858-ORBV01014858.1-microbial-mat-metagenome-genome-assembly--contig:-NODE-14858-length-11564-cov-4.494385_pt1 | contig 11564 bp, 7 predicted proteins | sample MGYA00237777_ERZ505514 | MGnify/ENA primary metagenome ERZ505514 (study PRJEB26160, sample SAMN06269048) | microbial mat metagenome | isolation source: Oligotrophic lake microbial mat | place...
CCAACCACGCCGCCAACCGCGCTGCCAACCAAGCCGCCAACCAAGTCGCCAAAAGTGCTGCCCGCCCTCTTGCCAGCCTCTTTCCCCCCAAACCGCACGATATTCAAGTTAATCATCCCAAACGATAGGGCATTTTAGCTCCGGCCATCAACCCCCACCCAACGCTCCTGAAACTTCACGAGCCTTCTCCCGCGCCCATTCACCTACCCCCTCGCGGCGTATCCTTCACACCCATGAACGCCGTCGTTGTAACAAAACAAGGTCACCCCGTCGCCCCCAACATTGAGTTTCGTACCGACTGGCCGGAGCTGGCACCCCCGCAGCCCGGCTGGGCGACCATCCGCACGCTCGCGACCGCGTTTAATCACATGGACCTTTGGGTGGGCATGGGCATCCCCGGGGTAGACTTAACTTACCCGCGCATCAGCGGCTGCGATGCCTGCGGCGTGATCGAATCGGTGGGCGCAGGCGTTGACGCGGCGTGGGTCGGAAAGCGGATCATCGTAAACGCCGCCCTCGATCTTCCGCAGCCGCGTAAACCAAGCGATCCGCCCGGAACAACACTTGCCCCCGTCTACGAACTGATCGGCGAGCACCGCCACGGCATGTTCGCGGAGAGATTCGCAGCGCCGGTAGAGAATCTCGCCGTGGTCGCAGACCACATCAGCGCGACTGACGCCGCGGCGTTTGGTCTCTGCACCCTCACAGCCTATAGCATGATGTGCACCAAAGGTCGATTACGTCCGGGGCAGCCTGTGTTAATTACCGGCATCGGTGGCGGGGTCGCTAGCGCGGCACTCGCAATCGCGAAGCATAACGCCTGTCCGGTGGCCGTAACCAGCCGCCACCAATGGAAGCTTGATCGAGCCGTGGCGCTCGGTGCCGACTTCGCGGTATTGGATAAGGGCCAGGATTGGAGCCGAGAGATTCGTCAGTGGTCGCTCCGGCGCGGGGTGGATATGGCGGTAGACTCAATCGGTAAAGCTACACACTTACATTGCATCAAGTCGCTGGCACGCGGCGGCGCTTATGTCACGCCCGGCAACACCTCCGGCGCCGACGCAACCACCGACCTAGCTCGCACGTTCTGGAATCAACTGCGCATCTTGGGCTCAACCATGGGGAGCAACGGCGAGTTCGCCGAGATCGTGGCACTTCTTAATGCGGGCAAACTCCGCCTACCGGTAGATCGCGTCTATCCCGCGGCGGAGGGGAGGGCCGCGTACGAACGGCTCGAAGCCGCCGACCAGTTCGGCAAGATCGTCGTAACCTGGACGTAAGTCATGGTGTCGAGTTTACAATACGCGTTCGATGCGTGTCGAGGGTGAGTGGTATCAGCGGAAGAATCTTCAGTAAGTAAACTGAACAGCAGTTCGTCCGCCAGACTTATTGGCAAGTTCCGCTCGACGAGTTCCGCAGAAAGTTGTCTATCGCCACGAGCGACCGCCGCGTTGTCCCAACGCTCTGCCGCGACTCTACCGACCATCCCGCTGTTTTAAACGCGACGGCATTGAATTTCTTCAATGCCTCCCCGCTCCCTCATCGCTAATCATAACAAAATTTAACCGCCCGGCAGCAGCATGTATCCCGCGCCGATCCCCCGGAGCGTCCAAAGGACAGTACGGGCCCAGTTTGTGAAAGTTAAGTTCCGAATGAGCCGCCGCGAACCTGAATGGTCGTTACCCGGCTCGGCCAGCTTAGCGTGGATCGGCACTTGGACGAAGAATGTACACGCCCAGCACAGCCCCAACACCCCCAGCGCGATTTCTGGTAAGCCCTCTGTCGCCTTGAATATAACGCCACCGTATGTCCACCCATCCCGCCAAGCTGTCGGCTCGCACACCCACACCGCGACCGCGCACGCCAACTCAATCAGCATCATCGGCGCTACCACCAAGGTAATCTTTGAAGAGTGCAGCCGGTGATATTCACCCCAGGAATCTTGCCCTACATTGGCAAATAATGGATAATGCACAATCTGCACGATCCAGATCAGCCCCACCATGAACCACGTAGCCGCCGCGTGAACAACCAGCAGAATGTGATACTGAAACTCGGGCAAAGCAAAGGTTGACATAAGCGACCTCTTAGAGTCTCCCAGAATGCGCAGCGGGGCGTGCGGCTACGCCCTTACGATTCGATAGACCTGAATTTTCAGACGCGAAAGTAAAATATGAGCACCAACGCAGTGAACGGTAGCGATGAGCTGGTGATCGCCACCGGTAACGCCCATAAAGTTGAAGAGATGCGGGCAATCTTCGCGGCGATAGCTGCGGAGATGGGAGTTACCCCAGCGCGCCTTCCCAAGTTCATCGGTCTTGAAAGCTGCGGTGTCAGTATTCAAACTCCCGCGGAAGTCGGGAAGACCTTCGAGGAGAATGCACGGATCAAAGCCATCGACTACGCGCAGCAAACCGGTCGACCGTGCTTGTCTGATGACTCCGGCCTTGAGGTCAACGGCCTCAATGGAGCCCCCGGCGTCATTTCCTCGCACTTCTGCACCGATGGCGAGGAGCGGGGGATGAGCCGCTCTGAACGCGATGAGGCCAACAACCGCAGATTGTTGCTCGACCTGAGCGAGCTGCCAACAGACCAGCGTAATGCCCGGTTCGTCTGCGTGATGGCGCTGGCCGGCTCTAGCGCTGAACCAATCTTAACCAAAGGTACCATGGAGGGTCGCATCGGCCTGTCCCCGCGCGTGCCTGCGGGTAACAATGGGTTTGGTTACGATCCGCTCTTTCTGGTGGCCCCTGATTACCAGAGCACCAGCGCGGAGCTCACGGCACGAGAGAAGAATCGCGTCAGCCACAGGCAAGCGGCGGCTCGGCAGATGATAAGTTATCTCTTGCGACGGAAGCCCATTTGAACTGCGGTAGCCAGCGGGCTACAGCAAAGCTATACCCGGGGCAGAATATCATTCTCCGGAACTGAACGGTTCGCCGGTAGGCAAGAACCGTTCTTCTCTCTCTACTAGGCCAAATCATCGGCCTCTACTTAAGCTCGTTGCGTAAATCGGAAATGCACGGCCAAACCCGCCGCGGCTTAGCAGCCCCCCGCGGACCACGCGGCAAAGAAGACTTCAACGTCGGACCCGTCAACCCCGCCATCAAAGTTAACATCCGCCGCGCTCTCCGACGACGACCAAGCGGCAAAGAAGGCTGCGACATCGTCGCCGTCCACGCCGCCGTCTTGGTTAAAATCGGCCGGGCAGGGTTGCTCGCCAACGAGGCAATCGATGTACTGAAACGAGCCCGTCCCTGTCTCCTCAAACGCGATAAGCAGCAGACGGTTGGGGCCTTCGACCAAACTGTTACTGCCCGCGAGATAATCGTATCGATCAAGCCGACCCGCCTGATTGCTCGCGTTGGCAAGGGTAAGCGGATCCGCGACGGTGGGCGGATTGGTTATCAAGTGAACCCGATTAACCGTGCGGTCCAGCGCCTTGATGCTGAACGTAAACGAAGTGGTGCCGGTGGGTAACGGGCATGGAGAGGTCAACTGCACCTCCGGGCCAATCCGGTCGACGTAAATCGCAGTGCGGAACTCTCGGTACAGCGGCCCTTCAATCGTCTGGCGTTTGCGGAACGCCGCGACCGACACGAAGTTCACGCCCTCATCCAAACGTGTTGCATCGATGGTCTGGCGATAGTTACCTTGCGTGTTATTAGTGTTCGCAAGCGGTTGGCGCTGAGTTACAAACTGCTCGTAACCGGGCACTACTCCGTTGGTGTAATCGATATCAACCGCGCCGCTACCGTTCCAATCTTCGTAGCCCTGGTTGATACGGAAAACAGCGTTATCATCGGCAAAGTCGTTGTTGGTTGCGAGGGCATCGCCGTTGGTAGTCACCAACTGAATTTCGAAAGTGTTGCCGCTGACGATGGGCATCGAGTTCAGCCGCCGGCGGAACGCCGACGTAGCCGGTGCATCTGCGGCGAGCACCCCGGAAGTGTTGTTGATCGTAAGTGTTCCGCTGGGAATCGCAGGCGCATACACCACAAACCCACGATTATGTTCGACGTTATTCGAGTTCAGATTGCGAGGCACTCGGATGATAACCTGCCCCCCAGCGCCGACATTAATGGTGTCGTAAAGATCGTTGTTAGGATCCACGAGCGAGCTTGTCGCGTTGCCCGTCATCTCAAACAGGCGCGTGCCTTGGGGGAAACTGGTCGTGATCGTCCGGGTGTCGTAACCGCCATCGTATCGATCATTAATCCCAACAATGCAGTTGCCCGAATAGACATTCCCGCTCCGGCTGCGACGCTCGAAAACCAAGGTGTCGCCATCCTGAAACCGCGGCGTAAACTCCCCGCGGCCCAGCCAGTTAGATAACCTTACCAGATTCTGAATCACCGGTTCGAGGTTAGTTGTCGAGCCATCCTGCCCGAGGCTTACCGGCACGCCCTGCCGGGGATAGAACGCCGGGCCGCTGCGGTTAATTCCGCGGCCGTTATAGAAAACAACCGAAGGCCCTGTCCGCATCAACAGGTAGGCGTGCATGTACCACCCCTGCTGCCGCGCTGTCGGAATGGGGGCGAGCACCGAACCCGTGCCGCTCGTCCCGTTATCGTGGCTCCAGATATGATTGAACCCCACCGTTCCGTTATTGAATCCGTCGTCCGTAGTATCAATATGATCGTTGATAATGGTCGCGAGGTTGTCCGGCCCGCCACTCCCGATGTTATTCCGCAGCCGTCCCGCGCCCGAGAGATCCAGCACGTCGCGGTTCCCGAAGGCATCGCCCGCCGCCAGTCGCCCCGTCGTGCGTCCGTTGGGCTTGCGAACGTAGCGATCAAAACAAAACCCATTCCCCTCTACGCACTCACCGAACGAAATTGGCGTTACTCGCCGACCATCCGGCGTCACGCGCCGGTTGTGCATCAACGGATCGTAAAACGTATCCCAGTACCAACTTGGCACATGCTTTGCCGCGTCCAAACGGAATCCATCAACTTTATGAACATCTATCATCCATTGAAGCCAACGTATGGTGTATCCGGTCGCGTTCTCCGGAACCGGATCGCCCGCTTCCGGGTTGGCGAGGTTGAATCTACCAAACGTAGCAGTTGTGGCAGGCTCATTGCGCACCGGAATATTGCAGGGCGCCGCAAAAATCCCTGAACCTAAGCCGTCTGCGTACGACATCCCAGGGTTATTCACCGGCGCATCGAAACCTAACTGAGTGTCCGGGTAAAAACGAGCGTTGGCCGGATTCACACGATTAAAATAAGTACCGCCCGGAATGTTCAACAGATTCCCGGCCACCGTTGGCTGCCGGATGAATATATTATTTGATCCCTGATTAATATCAATCAGCGACACCAGATCGCCCTGAAGCAAACAATACCGAATGCTTTGTGGAGCCTCCGATTGATAATAACCAGAGGCGATCCCCGCGTGAAAGTCACCCCAGTTATCTGTCGGGAGTTTATCGCGCATCGGTGTTGGCGGGTTCATCCAAAGCCCGGGATAACCTCCATCGTTCATAAACCCCGCGCCGGTCTGACGACCACCGTTATGGTTCACAATCGTGTCAATGTAAACCTCTAACCCGGCCCGGTGGTATTCCTCAACCGCCGCTGAGAAATACTGCTCGGTGCCGAACGCAGTGGTGGCGTTTGGTTTACCTAAGTCAAACCGGTCAAAGGGGTCATACCCCGCGCTCGCGCTATTCTGGTTGCTTGAGCCCGGCCAAACATAAGCTTTGCTAGGGGGCGGCACCCACACCGAGCCATAGCCGCTTACGAAAATATCCACCATCCGCCGTTCCATCACATTCCAGGGGCACTCAAACCATTGCAGCATCGGCGCTGGGTTCTCATCGGCCGCCGATGCTCCGCTGACGACCGATAACGTGCCGGCGAGCGCTATCGCCGCCGCGACGGTGAGGCCGCCCGTTCCGAAACGGTTTCGGCTAGAGTCGCGGCAGGGGCTCGAACTGCGAAAGCAAGAAGACGCAAAATCCTTCATCGGGAACTCCGTGGGTGACTTGATGTGCTTTGACGAGGGGTCAATGCTGGCGTCGCAAGACACGCGACGGTCAATCAGTAGTAGTATGTACGCCAGCATCGGTTTATAGAAGCAAAATTAAACGTGTTTCACTAATCTTTCGCGGCGGAGTACGCTTGGGTTCGCCTGAAAACGTTACATGAACTGTTACGCAAGTGATTTACCCACTCTTTGCGGTCCGTTTTCGTTCCCTCCACCCCGCCGCGGCCCCACAAATCGCTTTGGCGGCCTTTGCGCGGATTAAATGGCGGCTACGTTATGGCCATGGACAAATTTGTCAGAGCGCCATTCCTAAATGCGTGTAGCTTGATCATCCTTTCAGGTGCGATGGCCATCGCAGCGGCGGCTGGCGGCGTTTCAGCCGCGGCCATCCCGCAATCGCCCACCCAAAGTGCGGCCCCGGTCGCACAGCCAGCAGTTGACGAGGTAAATACTCTGGCGCAACCCACGGATCAAACCGCACAAACGGCGGAGGGTGACGATGCCGCGCAGACCGCCTTGTTCGTCTCCTCGCCCGGCGCTTCACTCGCGCAGCGATTCTCGCCAGGGGTGCATCGCTACTTCGCTAACGAAGAGGCCAAAGCACAGGCTCATCCCTCCTATGCCCTCATCGCCGAGCCAGGCACCGCAGCAGCCACCGCACCCGGCGAACCCACACTCAAGCCAATCTTCGGAACTTTCTCCGGTAAGCAAGCAGCCCGTATTGTAATTACACCCGGAACTTCGCTTTACGGCACCGGTGAAGTCTCCGGCCCGCTGCTGCGTAACGGCCGCAAAGTAACCTGCTGGAACACCGATGCCTACGGCTTTGGCGACGAAGCCGAAAGCTTATATCAGAGCCACCCCTGGGTGCTCGCCGTCCGGCCCGATGGAACGGCCTTCGGCGTCCTCGCCGACACCACCTACCGGTGCGTTGTCGATACCGCCCAGGCGAGCCCGTACGAGATCCGGTTCATCGCCGAAGGCCCCGCCTTCGGTGTGATTATAATTGATAAGCCAACCCCGCAGGAAGTCCTCACCGAGCTCGCTAACCTCACGGGCAAGATGCCGATGCCCCCCAAGTGGGCCATCGGTTATCACCAGTGCAGGTATTCTTACTTTCCCGAAGCCCGCGTTCGCGAGATCGCCAGCGGCTTTCGCGACCGCAAGATCCCCTGCGATGTCATCTGGTTTGATATCGACTACATGGAAGGCTTCAGAGTATTTACGTTCGACCGAAGCCACTTCCCCGACCCCAAGAAACTCAACGAAGACCTAAACAAACAGGGCTTTCGCACCGTCTGGATGATCAACCCCGGCCTCAAAAGCCGGGATGAGCGCAGCCCCAACGACCCCGCTCAGGAAGTCGCGGATAAAGAGCCAGTTGCGCTGAAGGCCGCTCGGGCAAAGGAAGTCGCGAAGTACGTCGCGATCCGCGATAGCGGTAAAGCAGTAGACGCCTATGTGAAGCGCCCCGACGGAAGTATCTACGAAGGCGAAGTCTGGCCGGGGTGGTGTTACTTTCCCGATTATACTGCCCCTGCCGTTCGCCAGTGGTGGTCACCTTTATATAAAGATTTCCTCGCGATGGGCATCGACGGCGTGTGGAACGACATGAACGAGCCTGCGGTTTTTAATGTAACCAGCAAAACCATGCCCCTCGAAAACCGCCACGCTGGCGACCCAGACATGGTCGCTCCCAACGGTCAAAAGCAAGGCGACAAAGCGGCCGGAGATCACTCACGCTACCACAATGTATACGGCATGCAGATGATCCGCGGCACCCTCGAAGGCATCGCCGCACTCCAGCCCGAAAAACGCCCCTTCGTTCTCTCCCGAGCCAACTACATCGGCGGTCAGCGTTACGGCGCAACCTGGACGGGCGACAACACCGCCAACTGGTATCATGTCGAAGCCTCCATTCCCATGGTCCTCAACGTCGGCCTTTCCGGCCAGCCCTTCATCGGCCCGGATGTGGGCGGCTTCGCTGGCAACGGCGACGGCCCCATGTTCGCGAGGTGGATGGGCTTCGGCTCCCTCTTCCCCTTCAGCCGCGGTCACACCGGTAAAGGTAATATTAATAAGGAGCCATGGTCCTTCGGCCCCGGTGTCGAGGCGACCTCAAAGGCCGCGCTCGAAATGCGTTACATCCTGCTTCCTTACTTTTACACTCTCTTCCGCGAAGCCAGTGAATCCGGCCTGCCAATCGCCCGCCCCACCTTCTTCGCTGATCCCACCGACCCCGCGTTACGCAGCGAGGACGATTCGTTCTTGCTCGGCGATGCGCTGCTTGTCCAATGCCAGGTGATCCCCGACGGCACGCGAATCAGTGCCACCCCAAAGGGCATCTGGCGAACTTTCTCCGCACCCGTTGATAAAGATCTCCCCCGCATCCTGATGCGCGGCGGAACCATCGTCCCCTCGGGCCCGATCATTCAATACGTCACACCCGGAGTGTCAGCAGAACTTACATTGACCATCTGCCCCGACGCCAACGGTGCAGCCGTCGGCACGCTCTACGAGGATGAGGGCGATGGTTATGGTTACAAAGACGGTGGTTATCTGCTTACCACTTTCAAAGCCCAGATTCTCGGCGATTCCTGCGTTGTCAATGTGCAGAAAACCGATGGCAAGCTCCGCATCGAGCCCCGCACAATCAATCTTCACCTCCTCATCGACGGCCCAGATGGGGCCACGAGAGTAATCAAAGCCACGATGAAAGACAACGCCAGCGGCTCGATACCGCTGAAGTAAGTCCTCCTTAACTCGACCCGCTATAGAATGGAAGATCAGCTGCAAACCGCTCCGGCACCCTTACGCCCTCTCTCCAGAGTCTGCGTCTTCTGCGGCGCCAGCGAAGGCCGCCGGCCCGAGTATGCCGCCGCGGCGAGCGAACTGGGCACACTTCTCGCGCAGCGTCGTATTACGCTTATCTACGGAGGCGGCCGGGCTGGCCTCATGGGTACCGTCGCCGACGCGGCCCTCGCGGCGGGCGGACACGTCACCGGCATCATCACGCGACTGCTCCAAAACCGAGAGCTTGAACATAAGGGCGTGACCTCCCTCCACGTTGTAGAGACGATGCACGAACGTAAGATGATGATGGCCAACCTCGCAGATGCCTTCATCGCCCTCCCCGGCGGCCTGGGCACTCTCGATGAACTCTTTGAAATCCTTGCCTGGGCTCAGCTCGGAATCCACACCAAACCAGTGGGCCTGCTCAACACCACGGGATTTTACGATTCGCTCGCGACTTTCCTCGATCACGTCGAAGCCGAATCGTTCCTCCGCCTCAATCACCGAACTGCGATGGTCTCAGCGCATCACCCCAGCTCGCTCCTTGAGCTGCTTGTTAAGAGTTAATGCTTATCCGCGCACCCCGCCCAGTTGCTTACAACCAGTTGCGCACAATCAGTCGCCCGCAAAAGCAAGCAATAACCTGAGCCGAACGTCGGCGCTTCTTGTTTGCCCTTCAAGACTTAAAAATAAAGCCAAGTCATCTCAAAACGGTAACGCGATGTCTCCCCCAAAAATTCAACGCCCGGGCGGCAACTGAGCCAACCCGGGCGTGGAACTCTCTTAAACTGACGGGCCACAAAGCCCTCTCACAAGCCTGCTGCTTCGTCCCGCCCAATCAATCAAACTGACCATCCAAACCCGCACCAAAAAGCTCCCATTAACCAAAGTCAGTCCAACAAAACTCGAACAACCTAACTAAACTACGAGCAAGACGAAAACACCGGACCCGTCAGTCAACCCCCATCCGCGAAGCCCGCCGCAGACAAGCACATCCGCGCAGGCCCGCTCCCCAGGCGGCCCAAACTGCATTCCTACTACGGTCGCACCAAAGAACTCATCCCAAACCATCCAGCAGAACCAAACGCTCAACATAACTAACAAACCGACGACGACCTAACATCCCAGCACAACCAATCTCCCCAATGCAACTCCTCATCGTGCTGCAAACCGGCGCTATCACTCTACATCCCCAACCGGCTCCCTCAATCCGGGCAACATCAACTGCGCAGCGCGCTTTCATCGCAAGACTCGCGCAGTAACAACATAACTCCAGCATCCACAACTAGCCTTTACCTCCGCACTCAATCGTAAAGCCCGGTGGTCGCAGGCTGCTGCACCGTCCGCAACCGGATGGTGGTATCAATCCGGAAGTTAGACTGCGTGCGACGCCGCTCGGCATGAAAAATCTTCAGCCGATAACTGCTCCCGCTCACGAGCCATCCGAGCCGATCAAGTTCGATGGTCTGTGTGACAGAAGAATGGATACCCCCGATGTCCACAACCAACTTGTTGTCGATGTAAACCCAAACGTCATCATCACCAGTGAACGTGAACACCTGGCCGACGTTCTTTTCAAACACAAACTCGGTATCGATCTCCGTGGTAAAGTGAAAGTTGGTGTTCGGCGTGCTGCCCCCCGAGTTGCCTAAAAGCTCGCCGTTGATCGGGAAGAACCCGCCCCGGGCTGTGTAGAAGCTGTCCGCCGTGTCCACGAAAGTATACAAATTGGAGTTTGAGTTGCGACGCAGCGTAAGGCTGATCTGCTTGCTCGCGTTCGCGCCGGGAATATCGCGGTACCACTGCGCAAACTGCGGCGCCCCCTGCAACTGGCCACCCAACGATGTAGCCATCGCTCCGACGCGATCATTGGTACGAGACTGAACATAAGTCCGAGGGTCGATCCGGCCCCGTCCAGCACTGTCCTTCCAGGCCGTAGTAATCTTCTTCCCCGCCGAACGAAAGACGGGCTTCCCGTCCGAATCCAGCTCGTCCGCCACCATCTGTCCAAACTGGCCGAACCCGCCAGATGGGTTACGTTCAAAGTCGGCGTGACCCCCCTGCTGGTCGCTGCCCTTGAAATCGCGGACAACCGCGTTCAGTGCCAACGTATCGGGCAACGCGGCGAACGGGTCGCCCATGCGTTTACCCTGCGCGCCCGTCATCGTAAAGCCCGCGACTAAAAGGAGTCCTCCAACACACATTGCTGCTTTGCCGCGGTGAATCATGGCCACAGACCTCCAGTCCCACTTCATTCGCTGGGTTGTTCGGCACGACGCCAAGCAAGTCCAACACCAAAGTTTGCAATTCGCTCCCCGCGTTCGCAACTCCTCCAGTCTTCACGAGTCACCTCCACGCCCTCACACACCGCGCAGATCAACCCGCACCTCGCCTCGCCCCCTCCCCCTCTTCAAATCACTCGATTCTCTCGGACCACTACCGCAGAAAGCCATCACCCGCCGATGTATAATCTAACCCGGTCGCACGGACGCGGCCTGCCATCAAATCGCGGTTGATCCCGTCTCAGGGATTCGAGAGGTCACCATGCATTCCTTTGTTATAGAGGGCGGCCGTCGCCTATCCGGAAAAGTTCGGATCAACGGCTCTAAAAACGCCGCGCTGCCAATCTTGGCCGCCGCGTTGCTCACCGACCAGCCAATCAAGCTCCGCGACATACCTAATCTCGCCGACATAAAAAATATGCTCAAGCTGCTGAGCGAACTCGGCTGCCGCCGCGCCGATGAGCCCGCCGATGGCACCTTCGGCGATGGCAGCCT
>ENA-ORBV01014859-ORBV01014859.1-microbial-mat-metagenome-genome-assembly--contig:-NODE-14859-length-11562-cov-21.269917_pt1 | contig 11562 bp, 14 predicted proteins | sample MGYA00237777_ERZ505514 | MGnify/ENA primary metagenome ERZ505514 (study PRJEB26160, sample SAMN06269048) | microbial mat metagenome | isolation source: Oligotrophic lake microbial mat | place...
AGCGTGCACTACCAGGGCGCGTGCGGCACCTGTCCGAGCTCGATATCCGGCACGCTCCGAGGCATCGAGAATCTGGTGCGATCAATTGAACCGAACATCGAAGTCGTGGCGGTTTAGGTTTTAAATTGGCAGTTGACCGATCACGCGATCGACAAATTTTATCCGGCTTTACGCATTGAGCTGAATCCGTATGCCGCCCGTTTGGGCGGCGCAACCGGAGGTCGGTTGTTGATCTTAATGTGTCGCCGGCCGCCCAGTCCGCTGGGCCGTAATATCGAGGTAAACACGCGGGGAAAGAACGCCATGAAACCCACGCACGATGCATTGCTCGAACGCTTTTTGCAGGGATTTCCAGGGGCCGTGATCCAGGTCGAGGACGAGAGCCATTTGCACGTCGGCCACGTCGGCGCCGCGGGTGGCGCTGGTCATTTTCGAGTCCGTGTGATCGGCGCCAGGTTCAAGGGATTGCAGCACATCGCCAGGCATCGCCTGGTCTATGACGCCGTGTCCGACTGGATACCCGCGCGCGTGCACGCACTGAACATCACCGCGATGACCCTGGAAGAAGCTGAGATGCTTATTGACCATGCAGCGGAGTCTTTCTAAATAGCCTATTCCTCGGTCGGTTTCCAATGGCTGATTGGGTCGGTGCAGAACCGGCAAAAGGCTCGATCAGGCTAAGGAATCATGTGAATCAAAAGTTCACGCTGAGGGTGGTCCGAAAAGCCTTTTTATAGGTCGCAACCCATACAGGAAACGCACAGATGTCAGAACCACAATTTACCCAGCAGGACTGGCGCAGGCTTCTGGCCAGTTTGGGGGAGGATCCCGATAGAGCCGGCCTTGTCGAAACACCGTCCCGCGTTGCAAAGGCCTGGAAGCACTGGACTGCCGGATATACCCAAGACCCAGCTGAATGTCTAAAAGCGTTCGAAGACGGGGCGCAGGAGTACAACGAACTCATCGTGGTGCGAGGCATCCCTGTCTATAGCCATTGCGAGCACCACCTGGCGCCTTTCTTCGGTACAGCCACGATCGGCTATGTTCCCGAACGGAAAAATAGTGGGTCTGTCAAAGCTGACGCGCCTGGTCGATTGCTTTTCCAAGCGGCTACAGGTGCAGGAACGGCTCACGATTCAGATTGCCAACGCCTTGATGACGCATCTGCAACCGAAAGCGGTCGGCGTGGTCATTCGCTGCCGGCACACGTGCATGGAAAGCCGCGGCATTAGCACCCAAGGAGAGGAAACCATTACGTCAGCCATGCTCGGCGAACTTTTACCCAATCTGGCGCTGCGCACGGAATTTCTTACTTTGGCGCGTGCGGCGTAATTTGATTGCTCAGGACGCTATGACAACCGAAACCATGCCGTTGACAGCCGCGACTTACCATCCGTCGGGCAAACAAAGAGGTGTCCTAAAGACCAAACGCGACGAGATCGATCCAGCCGAAAGATTGCCCAAACCAAACTGGATCCGCGTCAAGGCGGCGTCACCCTCGGGCCGCTTCGGTGAGATCAAGGACATCGTGCGCGCCAATAAGCTGGTGACGGTGTGCGAAGAGGCATCCTGCCCCAACATCGGAGAGTGTTGGAGTAAAGGCACCGCAACCTTCATGATCATGGGCGACAAATGCACGCGGCGTTGCAGGTTCTGCAACGTCAGCACGGGACGTCCGAATCCGCTAGACCCCAAGGAGCCGGAACGCCTGGCCCAAACCATCGCCTTGATGAAACTCAATTACGTCATCATCACCTCGGTGGACCGCGATGATTTGCGCGACGGCGGCGCCGGCCATTTCGTCGAATGCATCCAGCACATCCGGGCACTGACGCCCAAAACCTATATCGAAATCCTGACGCCCGACTTTGGTGGCCGGCTGGACCATGCACTGGCAATCCTCGGCACCGCGCCGCCGGACGTGTTGAATCACAACATCGAAACCGTGCCGCGTTTATACAAGGAAGCGCGCCCTGGTGCGGATTTCCAAAACACGCTCAACTTGTTGCAACGCTTCAAGGCCATGCATCCCACCATACCGACCAAATCCGGCCTGATGGCCGGGCTGGGCGAGACGGATGAGGAAATTTTGCAAGTGCTGCGCGACCTGCGCGCCCACGATGTTGCCATGTTGACCATCGGTCAGTACCTGCAGCCGTCCGGCGGTCATATGCCGGTGCGCCGCTATGTGCACCCGGACACGTTCAAGATGTATGCGGAAGAAGCCTGCAAGATGGGCTTCCTGCACGCTGCCTCGGGCCCGCTGGTGCGCAGCTCGTACCTTGCGGATCAACAGGCGCATGCGGCAGGGGTGTTTTGATGTGTGCTCTGCGCAGAAACCAAAATCCGGGGGAAGAAGCCTATTGGGTCGGTGTAGCACCGGCAAGCGGCTTTCTCTTTCTTTACCCGCGAAGAGGCACCTAACGATGCAAAACTTGACTACACCGGAACTGGCCGCATGGCTCGAGGATGCAGCGCGCGAGAAGCCCGTATTACTCGACGTACGTGAGCCGTGGGAATTTCATACCTGTCATATTGACGGGGCGTTGACGATGCCGATGAATACCATCCCCGGCAAGCTGTCCGAACTGGACGCGGAGCAGCCGATCGTCTGCATCTGCCACCACGGCGCGCGCAGCATGCAAGTCGCGTTGTTTTTGGAACAGCATGGTTTTACTCAAATTAGCAACCTGACAGGCGGCGTCCATGCCTGGGCTCAGCAAGTCGACGGCACGATGCCGATCTATTGAATTTCATACTCATCGACTTTCGAAAAATGATAGTACGTAATAAGCGCATGGATTGGGGCTCATTGTTCTTCTGGGGGCAGAGCTCGCAGCAATTTATCCTCCCCGTTAATTTAGGACACAAGGAACTTGGCCATGCAGACTACTAATCCGAACCACAATCAACCCCACGCGCCTGGCGCGTCATCCCAGTCGGCCGTTAGCGCCGAGAAGCTGCCGGGGATACGGCATATCATCGCCGTCGGCAGCGGCAAGGGCGGCGTCGGAAAATCCACGGTGAGCGTCAATCTGGCGCTCGCGCTGCAGCAGCAGGGGGCGCGCGTCGGGCTCGTAGATGCCGACATCCTCGGCCCCAGTATCCCCGGCATGCTCGGTATCCCAACCGGTGAGCCGCCAGCGATGACCCCGGACAGCAAGATGATCCCGGCGGAGCGGCACGGCTTGAAGGTGGTGTCGATGGGCATGCTCACCGGAGACGACAAACCGGCCGTCTTGCGCGGGCCGATGGTGGGAAAATACCTGAAAATGTTCGTCGACGGCGTGCAATGGGGCCCGCTGGACTACTTGATCCTCGACCTCCCGCCCGGTACCGGCGACACGCAACTGACGCTGGCCCAGAGTATGCCGCTGTCGGGCGTGGTGATCGTAACCACACCACAGGCCGTAAGCCTCAAGATCGCCCGCCGAGGCTTGCGGATGTTCGAGAAGGTTCAGGTCAAGATTCTTGGGATCGTCGAGAACATGCGTACCTTCACCTGCCCCCACTGCGGTGAGAACTCGGATATCTTCCGTCACGGTGGCGGCGAGCGGATGAGCCAGGAGCTTGGCGTCCCATTTCTGGGTGCCTTACCTCTCGATGCCGATGTAGTGACCTGCGGTGATGAGGGTCGTCCGATCGTGGCAGACCGGCCAGAATCGGTCAGCGCCAAGGTGTATTCCGCCATCGCCACGGCGCTGGTGGAGCAGCTCCATGCGGCGGTCACAGTGCTGAAGCCCTTTGTGTGGAAGTGGGACAGCAACGAGGGCGCGCCAGCCTGGATGGAAGGCGCGGCGCGGCCTGCTGGATCGCAGACCACCCCGATCGGTTTCCTGCGTCGCGATCCGCGTACCTTATCCATCCTCTGGGAGGACGGTCATCGCGATGACTTCGACGTCCGCGACCTGCGCTTGGCATGTCGTTGCGCCCTCTGCGTCGAGGAGATGAGCGGACGCAAGCTGCTCGATCCGAAGACGATACGATCTGATGTGAGCCCGCAACAGATCGTGAGCATCGGCAACTACGCGATCCAGTTCGATTGGAGCGACGGCCATAACAGCGGAATATATTCGTTTAACGACCTGCGTGCCTTAGGCGCGCGCGCTGCGGCGAAGAGCGTTGAAAATGTCTGATTTCCTGCTTGCCGATCTGCCGGTCAGCATGCCGATCAGCATTCGCGCGGAGACTTCGCTCAACGACCCCGACACGTGCCAGTTCATCGTGAGCCGACCCTTGCATCCTGGCGGCCCCTTCTTTTTCGGCAACAAGGAACGGGCAGCCGGTTCGCCTCTCGGCGAGCGACTGTTTGCCCTCCCCGGCGTGGCCAACGTGCTCATTGCCGAGAACGTGATGACCCTCTGCAAGGAGCCGACCGCCTCGTGGTCAGGACTGAAAGCCGCCATCGGGACGGCCATCCGGACACAACTGCTTACCGGCGTGCCGGCGATCCTGGAGATGCATGTCCACACCGGCACGACTGGCAGGTCCGATGCAGAGCTTACTACGGCCATTCAGGCACTTCTGGACAAGGAGGTCAATCGTTCAATCGCTAACCACGGCGGGAAGATTTCGATTGTGGAGGTCCGGCAAAGGAAGCTTTTCATCACCATGAGCGGCGGCTGCCAGGGATGCGCGTCCTCTCAGGTGACGTTAAGGCAGGGATTCGAAGTCATGCTCAAAAGGGTCGCCCCGGAAATCGAGGAAATCGTGGATACGACGAATCACGCAGCGGGGACGCAGCCGTTCTACCCGAGCCATGAGTAGACTTATGTCAAATCGACTGTCCCAGGAAACCTCCCCAACCGTAGCCACGCTCGACGATCTCGCAAAGTTGGCAAACTACTCGCTCGTGGACACTCTCAACTGCGATCCTGACGCGAAAGCAAACGGAGCCGACCACGCGCCGCGACAAGTCTTCACGGGCCATTATGTCCCTGTCAATCCAACGCCGATCAAAGACCCCGAGTACGTCGCGCACAGCAAAAACTTTTTTCGCGAACTTGGCTTCGCCGACAGCTTGGCGCAATCGACCGACTTTGTCCGCATGTTCTCCGGCGACATCTCGCACGTTCCGCAGCCGATACGCAAGGTTGGCTGGGCGTGTGGATACGCACTTTCCATCTTCGGCACCGAATACTTCCAGCAGTGCCCGTTCCAAACCGGCAACGGATACGGCGACGGTCGCGCAGTTTCCGTGCTTGAGGCCGTCATCAACGGTCGACGCTGGGAAATGCAGCTGAAAGGTGGCGGCCGGACGCCATACTGCCGCGGCGCGGACGGTCGCGCCGTCCTGCGGTCGAGTGTCCGGGAGTTCCTGGCACAGGAGCACATGCACGCGCTCGGAGTGCCAACGTCACGGTCTCTGAGTTTGTACGTTTCGAAAACGGAGAAGGTCAAGCGGCCGTGGTACTCGGAGGGCTCGCGCTCGAAGGATCCCGACCTGCTTATATCGGAGGCAGCCGCCATCTCGACGCGCGTCGCGCCGTCGTTCATTCGGGTCGGCCAACTCGAGCTCTTCGGTCGCCGTGCCCGCAAGCAGGAGCACCCGAAAGCGATGGAGGAGCTCGAGAAGATTGTGTTGCACTTGATCGATCGTGAATACGGTGACGTCATCGACAGACAACTAAGCACCGCCGAAAAAGTGGTGTTGCTCGCGCACGAGTTCCGCAGCCGCCTTACGTCGCTTGTGGCGAACTGGATCCGCGTCGGCTACTGCCAGGGCAACTTCAACAGCGACAACTGCGCGGCCGGTGGCTTCACACTCGACTACGGTCCATTCGGATTCTGCGAGGTGTTCAACCCGCACTACCAGCCATGGACGGGTGGTGGACAGCACTTCTCGTTCCTTAACCAACCCGTGGCAGCAGAACGCAACTTCCACATGTTTTGCACGGCATTGCGGCCGTTGCTGACCTCGCATCCGGACTCTCTGCGACAGCTCGACGATATTCGAAGTGGCTTTGCGAAAGTAATGCAGGCGCAAATGGAGCAGATGTGGGCTGCCAAACTTGGACTTGGCAGTTTTCACGCGGCGTTGTTCAGTGAACTCGAAACGCTCATGGTGCAAACGCCTGTTGACTACACCATCTTCTTCCGCGAGCTATCAACGGTGCCTGACGACATTGGCCCACTCAAAAAAAGCTTCTACACGGTCGCCTCCGAAGGGCTGGACCAGCGCTGGTCCGAGTGGCTCACAACATGGAAATCGCTCATCGGCAGCGCCAGCAACGCGAATGCGGCGAAGCCCCGCTCCCGTGAGGAGCTCTCCAGGCAGATGAAACTGGTCAATCCCAAATACAGTTTGCGCGAGTGGTTGCTTGTGCCTGCGTACAGCCAAGCGAGCGCGGGGAACTACGCTCTAATTCGAGAGCTCCAGGAACTCATGACGCAGCCATACGTCGAGCAGTCGAAGGACGTGGAGGAGAAATACTACAGGCTGAAACCGTCTGAGTTCTTTGCGGTCGGTGGCTTGTCGTATGTGAGCTGCTCGTCGTGATTTTTCGAGAATTGATCGGCCCGGGACTGCATCCCTTAGGCGGCAAGCCAGCCGCTTACGTTTGCAGGAACCGTACCTGTGAAGTGCCGCTGACCACAGCGCGGCGGCACTCCGTGAGCGCTGCAGCACGTCTGCGGTAGGTGATGGGGAGAGCCATGGCTGACGGCCAACTCAAGGACCCGCTCAAGGCCCAGGAAATCGTGATGGCCTACCACGAGCGAACGAAGCACCATTACCATCGCTTCGCGGCTTCGGCCGGCGCCATGGATTGGGCAACGCAGCCAAATCCATTTCGCCGCTACGAGGGAGCGCCGCTGGTTCGACTGCCTTTCCCCCAGATAGGGCCCGCACTTCCGTACTGGCAGCTCTACGTCCCCGACAGCATCGATCCCGCCCCGCTTTCGATTGATTCCGTCTCGCTGTTCTTCCGCCACGCCCTCTCGCTGACCGCGTGGAAACGCTTCGGCGAAACGACCTGGGCTCTTCGCGCCAACCCCTCCAGCGGGAACCTGCACCCGACCGAGGGATATGCGTTGTTGCCAGCCATTGGCGCCATCCACGACCGCCCCGGCGTCTACCACTACGCACCGAAGGAACACTGTCTCGAACGTCGAGCAGAGGTTGACCCGTCGATCTGGACGGCCTTGATGGCCGGATTTCCGGAGGGTTCATTCCTCGTGGGGCTCTCGTCCATTCATTGGCGAGAGGCCTGGAAGTATGGCGAGCGCGCATTCCGGTACTGCCAACACGATGTCGGTCATGCCCTCGGGACTCTGCGCTTCGCGACTGCCGTTGTTGGCTGGAAACTCTTCCTCCTCGACCGTGTGGACGCCATTTCAAAGCTTCTCGGACTCGACCGCGACGCCGACTACGCCGGCGCGGAGCGCGAACATCCCGAACTCCTGGCCGTTGTCGTCCGGGGGAACTGGGCCAGCGACCGGGGCCTGCGCTTGGCCAAAGAAGTGGCAGTGCAGGGGGCCGCCTCACCCTGGTACGGCACCGCCAACGTACTGAGCCCCGAGCATGGCCTCGACTGGCCGGTGATCGACGCGGTGGCGGCTGCCACTGCGAATCCGACCACTGCGATCAACGAGGATTTCTCTCGGTTCCCTTCAGAGGGAGAACTCTTCGAGCCGCCCGTTCGATCCGGTGCGCTTACCGCTTCGAGCGTCATCTTGGGGCGCAGAAGCGCCGTGAGGTTGGATGCATCCAGCACAATTTCCGCCGCGACGTTCTACCGGATGCTCGCTCGTCTTATGCCCACCCGCGACCGGCGATCCATACCGTGGGACGCCATTGCCTGGTGCCCACGCATCCATCTTGGCCTCTTCGTACACCGCGTAAACGACCTTGCACCGGGTCTGTACGCGCTGGCTCGCGATCCGTCGATGGTCGAGCCACTCCGGCAAGCGATGCAGGTTGAGTTCCTGTGGCGGCGGCCTGCGTCATGCCCGCGCGGACTGCCGCTGTACCTGCTCCAGGAAGGGGACTGCCGCGCTCTGGCTGTGCGCGTTTCCTGCGGTCAGGATATCGCGGGAGATGGGGCATTCAGCCTGGCGATGATCGCCGACTACCGGGACAGCCTGGTTGCCTGCGGCGCTGCGTTCTATCGAAATCTCTTCTGGGAGGCCGGTCTCGCAGGCCAGGTGCTGTACCTCGAAGCTGAAGAAGCAGGCATTGGTGCGACTGGGATCGGCTGCTACTTCGATGATCCCGTACACGAGGTGTTCGGCATCTCTTCACGCGACTGGCAAAGCTTCTATCACTTCACCGTCGGTGGCCCGGTCGAAGACCGACGGCTCACCACCTTACCCGCGTACCACTTGGAGAAAAAACAATGAGCAACATGGCAATGAACGAATCACTGCGAACACAGATCTCAGAGCTCGTGGCGAGCAACCGGGTCGTCCTGTTCATGAAGGGCAAACGGCAGATACCACAGTGCGGATTCTCCGGTCAGGTCGTGGGGATCCTGAACAAACTGCTGCCGAGCTACGAAACCGTCGACGTGCTGGCTTCACCCGAGTTGCGCGATGGGATCAAGGAATTCTCGCAGTGGCCGACGATTCCCCAGTTGTACGTCGACGGGCAGTTCATCGGCGGCTGCGACATCGTGCGCGAGATGAATGCGTCGGGCGAGCTGCAGAAACTCATTGGTGCAAACCACAACACTGGCTCATAAAGGAGACCGCTATGTCATCCCATCCCACTGACTACAAGGGTTCCGTCATCGACGCGCTGCGCGAGGCTATCGAGCAGCAGATCCCCCATTCTCGGGCCGCAGTCAACGGTGGCGGCGGACACTTCAGCATCGAAGTGACATCGCCCGCGTTCGCCGGCTGCAGCATGCTGCAGAGCCAGCGGCTGGTGTACGGCGCAATCGCCCACTTGATGCAGGGTGACGCGCCCCCGGTGCACGCCGTCGACGTGCTGAAGACTCGAACGTAGCCCACCAAGGAACCCAATGAACGCCAAACCGAAATTCCTGTCCGCCAGCGCCGAGGCGCCAAGTCCGCGCATTTCTGCGCGATGTGCGGCCCCCATTTCTGTTCAATGAAGATATCGCAGGATGTGCGCGTATTCGCCGCCAGCTTGGGCATTACGGAAATACCAGCCCTGAAACAAGGGATAGAAGACAACGTGCTCGCGTTAATCGAGGACGGTGCAGGAATAAGGAATTAGCCATGTCGTCCCATCCAACTGCAGCGATCACCATCGTGGACGGCGAGATCACCGTCGATGCCGAGCTGCTCGCGCCCAAGCTCGGGCTCTCGGCTGCGTCCTTCAAGGCCGAGATGCGCAAGGGCAGCATCGACAGCGTCGCCGAGGCCGGTACCGACGAGGACGCCGGCCGGCGACGTGTCACTTTCAGGTATCGCACCCGAGCCTGGACGGCGGTGGTCGAACCCGACGGCAGCGTGGTCGAGAGGATCCCGCCCATGTGGATGCCGCGCCAGCGAGCAGCGATCGCCTGATCGCTGCCTGATTTCGCCAGTCCCCTGCCAGGCCCTGCTTATGACTGCCCCCGCTGTGGATTTCGCCGCGATCACGACCGTCGCCGGAAACACGCCCAACACGCCCGACACGCTCGCCGGCCGGCTGCGCGCGCATCTGCAAGCGCGCGCCACGCGGCGCTCACCCATCACCTATCACGATGCGGCCACAGCGATGCGGCTCTCGCCGCCGCACACCATCCATCAGGTCACCCAGGCGTTGGAGCAACTCATGGTGCAGGACGCCGCGGCCGACCGCCCCTTCATCGCCGCCATGGTCATCGGCAAGTCGCACGGCGGCTTGCCGGCGCCGGGCTTCTTCGACTGTGCGACGCGACTGGGTCGCTTTGCCGGCGATGCAACCGGGCCGGGCGCCCGGGTGTTTCATGCGGCGCAGTTCAGCGCAGCGCTTGCCTTGTGGGCGTCGCCGGGCGAATCACGGAACGGCGAATGAAGATGCCTGGCCCCGCTTATTCGGCGCCGTCGCTGCAACAAGGCCGACCTGAGGCCGTGCCCGGCGGCGGCGTGGACGGCCGGCGCCCGCGCGTGGTCATCGTCGGTGCCGGTTTCGGCGGTCTCACGGTTGCGACGCGGCTGGCCAGGGCGCCGGTGGACATCACCCTGATCGACCGCGAGAACCATCACCTGTTTCAGCCGCTGCTCTACCAGGTGGCGACCGCCGGGCTGTCGCCGGCCGACATCGCCTGGCCCATTCGAGGTCTGGTCCGCCGCCAGCGCAACACGCGCGTGCTGCTGGGCGCGGTCACCGGCGTTGATCGTGTGCGCAAACACGTCGCAATGGACGGTCGCCACATCGCCTATGACGTTCTGGTGCTCGCGACCGGGGCGACCCATGGCTATTTCGGCCATGACGGTTGGGCCGCCCACGCGCCTGGCCTGAAAGGGATCGACGACGCCACGGAGATCCGTCGCCGCCTGCTGCTGGCCTTCGAGCGTGCGGAGATGGCGTCCGACGCGCGCGAACGCGAACGTCTGCTCACCATCGTGATTGTCGGTGGCGGGCCGACCGGGGTCGAGATGGCCGGCGCCGCGGTCGAACTGGCGCACTCGGCACTGGCGGACGATTTCCGCGCCATCGATCCGCAACAGGCGCGCGTGCTGCTGGTGGAGGCGGGGCCGCGCCTGCTGCCAAGCTTTCCGGAATCGTTGTCGCGCCACGCCGAGCGGGCGCTGCGGCGCCTGGGCGTCGAGGTCCGTCTGGGTCAGGCGGTTACGCGCTGCGATGCGGCCGGGGTCGCCCTGGGCGACGAGAACGTGGCGGCCGCCACCGTGATCTGGGCGGCCGGGGTCGCCGCCTCACCGGCTGCCAGCTGGCTCGCCACGGCAGGCGATCGCGTTGGCCGCGTGTGGGTCGGACCGGATTTGCGGCCGCCCGGCATGGACGACGTTTTCGTGATCGGCGACACCGCGCTCGCCCATGATGTCGCCGGCAAGCCACTGCCCGGCATCGCCCCGGTGGCCAAGCAGCAGGGCGCCTATGTGGCCCAGGCCATCCAGGCGCGCCTCAGCGGCAAGGCCGAGCCGCCCCCCTTCCGCTACCGGGACCGCGGCCTGCTCGCCACGGTCGGTCGCAAGACCGCCGTCATCGCGTTCGGACGCTTGCGGCTGAAGGGGTGGTTGGCGTGGTGGATCTGGGGCATCGCCCACATCTACTTCCTGATCAGCCTGCGCAACCGGCTGCTGGTCATGACGCAGTGGCTGTGGTCGTACGTCAGCTTCGAACGCGGTGCCCGGCTCATCACCGGCCTGCACCCCGTCAAAGCCGACCCCGAACCCGACCACGAACCAGCCCGCGCCTGCGGTCCCGGCGACGAGGCTGCGCCGCCACCGCTTGCCGCACCCTCTCCCACTCCTGACTGAGCCGCCCATGTCCGAGTCCGCCACTACATCTATTCCTGTTCTGGCCATTCCTGTTCTGGCCATTCCTGTCAAGGCACCGCTGATCGAAGCGGGAATAAAACAGCTCGACGCCAACAAGGTCCGCCGCCGGCCGGGATTCGATGACGCGCCGGTGCTGCGCAAGCCGGACTGGATTCGCGTCAGCATCCC
>ENA-ORBV01014860-ORBV01014860.1-microbial-mat-metagenome-genome-assembly--contig:-NODE-14860-length-11562-cov-5.175795_pt1 | contig 11562 bp, 9 predicted proteins | sample MGYA00237777_ERZ505514 | MGnify/ENA primary metagenome ERZ505514 (study PRJEB26160, sample SAMN06269048) | microbial mat metagenome | isolation source: Oligotrophic lake microbial mat | place...
ACTATACACACTATATAAAAATTAATATGAGCACTACTACGACAGAAGATGCCTCGCCACCGCAAGAAGCCCCCTCTATATCCAGTCCAGGCCTTCCACCGGTCGTGGAGCGTTTGGAAAAGAAGCAGAAAATGCCCATTTGTGTGATTGTCGTGGGAATGGCAGGCAGTGGAAAGTCAAGTCTCTTGTCGCAAATGCAACACCATGCCAACACGACCATGCTGACGGCTCTCACATCCACCACAAGTATTCACGACAATGACAGTAGCAAGGACAAGGAAGGCAATCCAGGCGAGAAAGAAAATGATACGACTTCCAAATCCGAAAATGCTGCATCCTCCTCTACCACTCCCACTACTCCAAATACAACTCTTCCCACGTATTGCGTCAACTTGGATCCCGCCACACATCACCTAGCGTACGACGCTTCCATTGATATTCGCGACACTATCAATTACAAAGAAGTCATGAAGCAACACAATTTGGGACCCAATGGAGCCATTATGACATCCTTGAATTTATATGCGACAAAATTTGATCAAGTCATGGGACTTTTGGAAAAACGGGCATATGGAAGCGGGAAGAATGATGGAACTGAAAACACAGCGGAAAAGAAAGACGCTGCTGCTTCTACGGATCCATCCCCAGACACAACAAGCACGGATGATAAAATCAATCAAAGTGGAAATGCAGATAATGATGTTGGCATGGAATATATTTTGGTGGATACTCCCGGCCAAATTGAAGCCTTTACGTGGAGTGCTTCGGGGTCCATCATTAGTGAATCCTTGGCATCCGCATTTCCCACGGTGCTCTGTTTTGTGGTCGATACAGCTCGCTGTGCATCGAGTCCCAATACCTTCATGAGCAACATGTTGTATGCTTGCAGCATGTTTTATCGAACACGGTTGCCCCTCGTCATTGCCTTTAACAAGACAGATGTGGTCCCCGCCGAATTTGCCATGGAATGGATGAAAGACTATGATACCTTTCAAGAAGCACTCGATGAATCCATGGAGTCCAATACCAATAATTCTAGTACCATAACATCCACTGGCTTTTATGGTTCGCTGACCAGAAGTTTGAGCTTGGTACTGGACGAATTTTATTCCAATTTTACGCATTGTTGTGGTGTGTCGGCCGTGACGGGCGATGGCATGGATGATTTTTGGAAGGCGGTTCGAAAAGCAGCCCTGGAAGATTTTTCGATGGATTATGTGGAAGATTTGAAAAATCGCATGGAAGAACAGCAAGCCAAGCAAATGGCAATGGCACGGGCTAATGTACGCCGTATGCAGCGAGATTTAAAACAGCAACAAAAAAGATGATAGTAATAGCAAACTACAACCAGCCCCAACACACTTTTGCGCACAATGAACAAATACTGTTTTACTATGTTGTTGCACTTCACTTTCATCGCTACACGCCTGGAAAGGCCTGTTTGCGAAGCGTGATGAATATACTATTCCGAAGCATTGCGTTTTGCTTCTGCTCACACGCTTGATTGCACAAGTCAGATCATTTCACACTTTGCTTGTCTTGTTTTTATCGTTGCACTGTCAACTGCTAATCTGCAAATCCTTGCTTCCAGTCCAATTCGATTGCAAGGTCTTCCATAAAAGTCGAAACCGATCATACCGCTGCATTAGACTCACTCGTCATCCGTCTGTCCCAGGTACTCCTCGTACTCGCCAAGCATGGCGTCCATTTCCGCATTGACCTGTTCCATCGAACCGAGAAAAGTGAGCAAATCGCCCTGATCCTGCACGGCTTCGGCGTGCGCGGTTACCAATTGAACGTTCACGTCCAAAAGAACCTTGTCGCCACTTTCGAGCTCGTCCCCAAGATCTCGAAGGGTTCGCTGGAACTCCTCATGAGCTTCCTCAAATTTCTTCTCGCTGTTTACATTTCCAGCCGGAATGATTCTCTCGTTACTGCTGTTGTCGTTGGTATCATGCTGGTCTATTTCCATTAGATCATGCTCGCTCATTCTATCGGCCACCGTTTTGGCAGCTCCCTGGCCAAGGCTGCTCTTGTTTTTCAGGGCAGTGTCTGGGCCTGGTGTAATTGAAGCTGCTGCTACCTTTTGGGGCATTACGGGAGTCTCAAACGCGAAATCAGGGCGTGCACCTCGTGGCTGGGGCGTCTTTATTTGTCAAGGAACGAGTCCAAAATAAATCAGAACGAGCAAAATTTAGAATTCTATCGTTTACGTGCACAGGCACAAGACAAAGAATCGTTTGTGCTTACCTGAAAAACATTTGCAGCCTTGTTTACATTCATTGGCGTTTCTTGTCCAGGCAGGAGTCGATGAGGATCCGCAGAAGCAGGATTGACAGCCGCAGGAGTACGCGGAGATCCTAGAGTGCCACCAGCAGAGGACGGCTCCATCTGAGAACCAGGACGCGAGACGTTGGCGCCAGTATTTTCCTCGATATTGTTCGCAAGCTGTGGCACAAGAGAATTGCGGTTTGGTTCCGTCGTCGTTTTTCCAGCGTCGTCGACCATGCTCGGATTGTTGCCATTGGCACGTCCGAGTCCGGTCTGGCCAAATCCATGAGTGCTGGAAGCACGAGATGCGGCGAGAAGCGAAGAGGTCTTTGTGTTGGCAGTAATTTGCGAATTGTTGACATTTGCGTGTCCAAGCCCCGTCTGGCCAAATCCATTAGAGTTGGAAGCACGAATAGCCGCGAGGAGCGAAGAGGGCTTTGCGCTGTTGCTGCTGCCGTTGGTACTTCCAAGTCCGTGCTGGTCAAACCTATTATGGGTTTGCGGTAATAACGCAGTCGACGCCGCTCTTGGATTAGAAGCCCTCGTGTTAGCAGGCGCACGAAGGGCAGCGAGCAGCGAAGAGGGCTTCGCACTGGTATTCATCTGGCCGGTACGAACAAGCCCTTGGAATCTTGGGTTATTCGAGAGCAACGACGAAGAGTTGCGCGCATTCGACGTGCTTGCTTGCGCAAGCGAAGCGGTTTTGCTGTTCTGAATGGAAGCGGCATTGGTGCGAGCCAGAGGAACCTGCATGGAACGTCCCGCAAAAGGCTGGTTTGTCCCTGGCTTCAAAAGGCCTCTTCCTTGGTTTGCCAACGACGGCTGCTGGGTTGCCAGAACAGATTTGCGCAATATAGAAGGAGCGGAAGCACGAGGAGGAGCTTCCTTGTTGATCCCAATCTTTTGACTTTGGCTTGAATTGTCTTCTACCGCAGGTAAAACAACGCGCTGCTGTTCCGCGCCGGGGCGAGGCGACTCTGGAAGAATTCGGTCAATGTCGCTGCTGACAGTGCCAAACGTATTACCGGCGGTAATAGTGCCACTTGTCGAAGCGCGGACACCATTGGCATTTTGCACCGTCAATGCGCCTTGAGATTCCATACCACGTTCCGTCGCCAAAAAACGCGCAGCCTCTGCAAGTGTTCCCAAATTATGGTTTGGGTTCGTTTGCTTCGAGGCCAAGAGGGATGGTGACGTTGCCTTTGGCACCGATGCTGCCGATACCGAAGAGTCTTCGTGTCGCTTGGATTCCTCGCCCGGTTTAGACACTATGTCCTCCTTGGCAGCAAGCCGCTGTTCCGTTTCCATTTGATCGGTCCTGCCCAAGTCCTGTTGATTTTCTGTGTCTACTTCCATCGAAAGTCCTTGGTCGTGCACGACTCCTTCTGTGCCATCTTCGTTCGAGCGTCCAAGAAGCTCACTGCTTCGACCGCCTTCTTGAGAGGTAGAAAGGTTCACACCATTGTGGTTCGATGACGATGTCGGCTGCTTCTCACGCTCAGTCAGAGTCGTAGTAGTAGGAGTAGTAGTCGCGCCATTGCCCATAGCAGTACTGGCTTGTTTTGTCTCGTCAGTCGTGCCATCTGGACCCGCCGCTGCCTGCTTGCTTCGGAAACGACCCATGAGACTCCCGGCCTTGTTCGCCTGGTTACAGGTCTGAGTTGTGTTGTTGGACGATTCCGAATCCTGCGTAGTAGTTTTCTCCTTTTCAGTGTTGGTGGAATCAAGGAGAGAAAAGGCACCGGCGGTGCTAGCAGAGCGATCGTCAGCGTCCCAATTGTAATCTTCTGCGTCAAAGCTACCTTCTCCAGCCCCGAAACTATCGTCGTGGCCAAATGCGTCGTCGTTGTCGTCGTCGTGGTTGTCAAACCTGTTCTCATCCTCGTCATTGGTCTGGTGCTGCTGCTGGGTCTGGCCTTCACCGCCCACCGCTGGTGCGGCAGCAGCATCGGGAGCGGTACCAGCAGCGTTCTCTTGCTGCGGCTCGGCTCCCTTGCCTTTGTTTTGGAACTTACTAAACCCAGCCATACTTGCTTGAAACAAACTGATTTCGATCGATACCAAAGTACTCAACTGTATTGCACCCTCAAATACACACCGACCTTTGTACAGTATGGAGTAGCTATGCTAGTTGTGTTGTGTGAACGATACGACGTAGTGCATGAAGGAAGGTCGAGGCCGCCGCCGCACCGAGTGCGACGAAGTTGACTTGAAAAAAACAAATGAGAAGGGGTATAAAAGGGGGCGAGGACCAAAACAAGACAAAAGCTGTTTTTACCCCCTCAAAATCTCAGCCCACTTTAAATCTACCCCCTTTCAGAAATATTTATAATCCCTACCCTTAATGAGATTAAATATTTCGCGTCTTCGTTGTGGTTGTTTGATTGCCTTCTTCTCTATCTCAACTGCATGGTACGTCGTACGTACACGAGATTTTGAATGCTACACTCTATTTCACAGAATGATGATCAACATCAATCATCAACATCATTGCTCTATTGTTATCCAACTTGTCACTACATGGTAGGTTTGTTGGATCACCCCAGCATTATAGCGAACTAAGTGTTTTTATCGTAGCGCAAGTATCAACCAAGGTTAATTCTTTTATATGGGGGATCTCGTTGCAGAACGCAACAAGCGGTTGCAAACGTTGTATCGCGATTTCTGGGATGAGGATGGGGAGTATGAATTGAAGTCTTCCCTCTCTACTGGCAGCCAGGAACGAGAACAAGAGAATACACAAGGATCCAACGACTATGAAGTCTTGAGTGTTCGACCGGATCTAGAATGTTCGGAGGAAACTGGCGATTCTGTATTATTCTCTCCAAAGTATGGGTTTTCGTTTTACTTGAAAGCATTGTGGTCCACGGCAACGCTGTTTGTCATTGCTTGGCTCTATCTACGTTGGAAGAAAATACCACCCTCCAAGTTGATAAGGATCGCCAAGCGAAAAACAATCCAATACACTTCCGCTTTAACATATACCGCCCAAACACCGCCATCTTCTTCAAAACCTAGAATGGTGTATCCTCTGACAACCGACAACATAGATAAAACGGGGGAGGGCGTCGAGTCAGTACAAGACTTTGATGATTGCGGTCGCAAAAATCTTTCTTCTAAATTTGAACGGGTCAAAGATGAGGACGCTACGGACTATAAGAAAACGTCGCAAGGTGCAGTATTGGGCGTGGGGCAAGGGAAAGACGCGGAAACAAGTGTTATCAGGGAAAGCATCCAGCATGTGGAAACCACTACGACGCTGATAACGAGGGAATTTGGCGGAAAGTTAAGGTCTGCCAAGAAGAGGCAATTCTCCCAAGATGCTGAAATAGTAGCTTCCAATTCCATGGGGAAATTATTTCAAGAGTCAAGGTCGCCTTCACGATCACCTTCACCCCCTATGCTTCGAAATGAGCCCTTCAGCGAAAATCCGTGTGGACCAATACCTTTGCATTGCAACAGCGATCCTCACAAGGATGAACCCATGCTGAATGTACCACCACAATCTTCTCTCTCTTCCCCTCGCTCTGTTACGCCGGTGCCTACTGCTGCCAAGACTTCGTCAAGGTGTCATCCTCCTACGTCCTCGCCGTCGACGCCACTCAGATTTGACGCTTCTTTGGCGTCCGCAATGCAGCCATATGCGTCGTCGTCGTCGATAGTAGAGCCTACACCGCAACGGTTAGCCCAAGAGTTTTGCCAAAATGTGGAAATCATTGAACGAGTCCTTCTCAAATCGGGTACAAAAGTGGATTCGTCTCGAGCGGTAGAATTGGCCATGATGCACCAATCGAGTCAAATGAAATTGCAAGAACAGGAACAACGCTATTCCTTTCAGGCAAAACGACAATCATCCCTGCAATTGGATAAATACGAAGACTACCTCAAAGAGTTGTCGACGGCGCGGGAAAAATGTATGGAACGCATAGGCCGTTCCTTGTACCATTGTGTTTTGGTATGTGTCTTTCTCGAGGGCAGCCGGCACGCGGTTCATCTTATGGACGCCCTGGAATACTTTTCTATCAAACAAACGGGGGGACTCTTGCTGCATGTGGTACGGAAAGAGCGTCGGTTTTGGTCATGCACATGTCAATGATGTATTATGTATCAGCAACTGACCAGTTTTTTATTAAACATTTGATTGGTGCGGCAGGCTTGCGGCTGTGACAAGAATGGTGAGGCTGACTGGGACGGTGGTATGCCAGAACGGTGGTCTTCTTACTTTTCAGTCAGGTCGGCGCTTGACTCCATCCTTCGGTCCGTGGAGCCATCATTGACTAGATCCTCGGAGTACTTTTTTTGTGCATTGAGTTTTGGCTTGAGCTTTGTAGCCTGGAGGCTTGTCCACGTCTTTATAAGGGAGCTCCATTGTCCATCTTTGTTGCACCAGGCTGTCAACGTAAGTATCTTGGCCATGTATTTGGCTCAAAATCCTGGCGCTTGGGTGGTTGTCACCCGTAATTGGGAACTCTACAAGTTTTGGGTCATGGTCCAGTGCTGTTTGACGGCTGGTTCCTTTGCAGTCGCCGTCGCGTGGCACATCAAGACACGGAATTGCATACTCGAACGACAAGAGCAGCAAGCTCAAAAACTGCAACGGCCGCATGGCTTTGACGACCAAGTTTCTGTTTGTGAGGCGAGAAGAAGAATACTGCACTATGATGATTTGAGCTGGGCGTTCACAGTTGTCCCACCAATGGTGATGGGGCTTGTGGTTTTGATGACAACCAAATGAAGACCAGCGAAGATTCGGAGAGAAGTGGCTAAGTCTCTCTTGCTCTTTTCCAGATTGTCACGCTAACTACTAGATAGTACACCAGCTTAATCGTCCATTCCCCCAAATTCGAGCAGTCTAATGTTGGTGTCGCGGATTTTTTCAGGTGGGCAATGGCGACCACATTTTTTTCTCATCACCTCTGACGACTGTAGTCTGTCTGTTTATTTTTTGGGTGGATTCTCAAGCAAAACTTTTGCTGTGCGATGCGGTTGCAATGGCTTTTCATTGACCTGCATGATGCAGAGCGTGCATAGCAGCCAAACAGGGGCTACAGTAGCAATGGGGCATCTGGCCAAGGTGATAGGGCAGCTACCAAAGGAAAAGATCATTGGACATAGCCATGTTCCAGACTGCTCAAGACAGCATGCTGTTGTAGGCTCTATTATTCTCATCTCTGTTGCCAAATAAACAATTTTACCAGACATTCATGAGTGCACATCCAAAGGTTCCCCCAAAAGTCCTACAGAATGTTTGGTTTGAGATTCCATTGACATTCCACCCCAAAAGATCCTATCGTGAGAGTAAATTTCACTGTTGAAAAAAAAAACACACACAAACTGCAGTGCTGTGTAGCAGTGTCATCGATGGACAGCATTAACTGACAGCAAGGGAAAGACAGTTGCTTGAAAAGCCGAGCATGCATCATGATAGGAGTCATAATTAGGGTATCGTGTTTGTCTCCTGCATGCAAGATTGCAAGGTAGAATGGGATAGCTTCCATCATAGAAAAGTTGGGACAATTCTGCAGCTGACAATGCAAAATGCAAAGCTGAGAATAGAGATCTGTTTGGAACCCTTGTTGCAGTCGTGCAACACCCTAAAATTAGGTGCATGATAAAGGCACGATTTCATCCGTGATTCAGTCCACGAATCAGAGTCGTGTCGCAAGTTCTAGACCAGGAACTAATGTGCATCCCAAAGGAAAAGATACAGGATCAAATCCGGAACACAAGTTGGAACGGATGCGCTAAGTTCCCACGCCGTGTTCTATCACGATGTTGTGCAATCCTACGGACTTGTAGTAACAAGTGTATCTCACCATGACGAAACATGCACACCGTGTAATCAATCTTGCCAATGAGATGTCAATCTTGTTGGAGCATTAGATCAAAACATGGAGGATTTTGTATGGTCGGTAGCTTAACACTCATAACTTTTGAATTTGCATGTAATAGCATCTGTTCTTTTGATGAAACATCAGAGTAGGAAAGTTTCTTTTTAAGGTGTTGTTTGCTGTATTTTGTCCCTTGTTTGCGGTCGATTTTCTGGTGGATAATTATCGCTTGTCAGATTGACATTTGTCGCAGTTAAGTTCTATTGACAATGAGCGGAACAACGGGAACGGCATCCACTGTCGTTACTCTTACTCCAGTGGAGGAGAAGAAAGCTGATAAGGATCCTTTCAAGTTGTTGACTGCCATTGTTCATGTTTGTGGAGTGCCGCATGCCAACATCAAGAATCATCCCGTCATGTTTTCATTGTAGCACGCTGGTGTTACTTTGTTTCATACAGATTTCATTCATATGATAGCAACCAATATCGACTCACCACAGCACAACAAGAGTGGAACCCTTGCACCTTTGGAGTTGAATTTCAGGATGATTCTGCGAGCATTCCTGGCTTTCTATCATCATGAATCCCACAAGAAGCGTGGAGGTATCAACATCCTTGAAGCTGCTGCAGTTCAGTTCAAGCACTTCTGCAACTCCAAGTACTGTACAATCCTACCAAGGAGATCACACCTTGGGGTTTAGCTATTTCCAAGAACCAAGGTCTTGTGGATTGGAATAAATTGGTCAAGCCGAGCGCACGAGACTTCAAGCCTTATCGCAAAGCCAACAACTGGGTGGACTTCAAGGAAGTCTTTCTGATTGCTCTCAAAGCCCAACATCTTACTCATTTGATCGACCCAAGTTACGTCATCATTGATGTGGATTTGCACAAGGCGCAACAGAAGTTTTTGTACAAGGTATTCAGAGATAATCTACTTCACCACGAGGCCAAGTTGATTGTTAAATTCCAATCGAAGACCAAGGACACTGCCCTTATTTGGCAGTTGATATGCAAGACCTACGATGAATCCATCTCCACTTCGATGAATGGAGATGCTATTCTAGGATGGTTGACAAGTTCTAGACTCGACGATGGGAGATGGAATCGAACTCAAGGGGAGTATATCACCTTCTACGCAGACAAGATTGATAAGTTCAACGAGATGTGTCCTGACTCGAAAATCAATGACATGCAAGGAGTTTGTATGCTACAGAATTCGATAGCAAACGTCCCCAATCTAGCAAACGTTCTAATTTTATATTGCCAGACTAAGACATCAGCAGGTCAATCAGACAAGATTACTCTGTGCCAGTTTGTCACCCTCCTTACCCAACAAGCCCAAGTCTACAACAATGGGAAGATTCGTACAGGTCGTAACTATCGTCGAAGCGCTGCTACTCATGAACTCGATTATGAGATTAATGCCCATGACTTTGATCAAGACAAAGAAGACCTTGATCCTGAGGAATCGTTCGAGGCGAATGTGATGAATCAGCACAATCCCAAGACAGGCCGTTACCTTGGAAACAAGAACGGCAACAAGGACACTGGATTCAAGAAGACCCAGAACTACAAGCGCCAAGCAAATCAAATACAGGGTACTCGTTCTAGAGCCTTCATGGATCGTGACACTTGGAATGCGCTAGAAGATTCGGACAAGAAAGCATGGGATCAATTGTCAGAGCCAGCCAAGACAAAGATTACTGCGTACCACTTCAAGAAGGAAAAGAGTATGCAGCTCAAGGTTCCGAAGTCAACCAGATGGAGGCCAAGGAACATGATCTAATTTTCGTTGATTCGTAAGAAGAGTTGGAGGCCAAACAACACGACCTACTATTTGATGACTCTGATGAGGAACCAGAAGGAACGGTTGAGGTAAACAATTTTGAAACCATCCAAGTATCTAATGCGGAGTCTACTCGCAAGATATACAAGGATGAAGGTGTTGATTTTGATGTGATACTCCAAGCCCAGCAAAGCAACACATGCCTCCAAGCATGCACTCACGAGCTACTAGACTCAGATGGTTCTGACGAAGAGTCAGTAGCAGACGTCAAAGTCAATATGCATAACCTTAGACCCAAAATTCAATGTCTAACGGAGTTCAGCGATTCGGAAGATGGGGGTGAATTTGCCCTTAATTATCCCGCTACGATGGAAGAAGCGCTGGCTATTGATGCAAGAGGTGAGATCGACGACCCTGACATATCAAAAGAAGAGTCGGTCAAACAGAAGAGCACAGCCAAGCTGTTCGAAGGGATGCTTCACTTCTCAGACTCTGAAGATGAAGATGAAGCCAAATTCCGACTACGAACACATGGCTTTACATCATCCATTGAAGAAGCAGTTACTATCGAAGGAAAGGATGTAACCGAAGTCAAAGGTAACAAAGGTATTATTGGTGAACAAGAAGGCGATGCCTCTGGTCTCACCGATAGCAATACAGACCGACGCTAACTAATTGATGAGTTCTATTATCATGACGGACTAATCCACTTTTTGGATAGTGAAGATGAAGTCAAAGAGAAGGGTAAAGTCGGAACAAATAAGGAAGAGACCAAAGTAATGACTAGAAGTGAGTACGAGAAGGCAGGTGTTGTTCCACCACCTGCTAGCTCAGCGGCATACCCTGATGACCGCAAGCCTCATGCAGTTTCTCCAAAGCCGACAAATCCCAAGACTCCCAAGACTACTAGTCCACCTCAGACTCCTAAGATTGCCATCAACAAACAAGTTGGAACCCAAATTGTGAAGCCAAAACCAGGACCCAAGATTAAAGTATTGGTAGCTACGGATACAATTCTCGACACGACAGACCCAGGACATCAACCTGGATCTATGGTTGTGCATCATATGGCTGCTAGTCCTAAGCAGACAGGTGTCAATACATTTGCTTCCATTGCGTCGACTCCTAAGACACCTACAGTAGCACTGCCTCAACAGGCCAGCACTAAGGTGCAGACTCCAACCAAACCACTTCAAGCTAAGACGGAGACAAAGAAGGCCTCACCCATTAAAGGGGAGCAGCAATCCAAGAAGGGACCCAACCAAAACAAGGGTAAGGGAAACTCTAAGCCAAAGTCGGTAACTATGGATCAAAAGATATTCGATGTGAACAAGCAGATAGCAGCCAAGGCCAAGCAAGCAGACAGGACGGATAGCCCTACTATGAAGAAACCTTTTGACAAAGTACCAAAGCCTATCAATACTACCGAGAGAATCATCCAAACTCCTGATGGTAAGGGTTACCAACTACTATCAGAAGAAGAGAAGAAGAAGTTAGACACAGCCAAGAAGTTTGAACAACTAGGCCTACTTCACTTCTCAGACAATGAGGATGATGAGTCCTCATTGGAAACTATCACTTCCATAATAGTATAGTATAGTATAGTAACCTGCCCTCCAGTGCTCTCTCATGGATAGTCTTAGTGACCTCTCCTCTTTTCAATCAGTACGCTTG
>ENA-ORBV01014861-ORBV01014861.1-microbial-mat-metagenome-genome-assembly--contig:-NODE-14861-length-11560-cov-3.570583_pt1 | contig 11560 bp, 8 predicted proteins | sample MGYA00237777_ERZ505514 | MGnify/ENA primary metagenome ERZ505514 (study PRJEB26160, sample SAMN06269048) | microbial mat metagenome | isolation source: Oligotrophic lake microbial mat | place...
ATGCCGGGCAACCGGGTCGAGTTGCTGACGGACGGCCCAGCAGCGTTTGCTTCGATGTTCGAAGGCATCGCGCAGGCGCGCGACCACATCAATATCGAGAGCTACACCATCGACGCGGGAGGGCCGGGGGAGGAACTGGCCCGCCTACTGGTGAAACGCTGCGCTGACGGCGTTCGCGTGAACCTGCTGTTCGACTCGGTCGGCTCGCTGATGACGTCGGCCGACTACTTTGGCGGCCTGCGCCGAGCCGGCGTGAGCCTGTGCGAGTACAACCCGGTGCAGCGTTGGCGCGACTTGCTCGGCAAGGCCTTGCACCTTCGCAACCACCGCAAGCTGATGGTCATCGACGGCCGCATCGGTTTCATCGGCGGCATGAACATCAGCACGGTGTACGCCAGTGGTTCGTCGCCGGTCGCGGCCGCGAAGACCGCCGCCACGTCGGCGCTGGAAACAGCGCTGTCGCCCGCACCGCAAGGCGAGTCCGAACCCGGCTGGCATGACCTGCACCTGCGCATCGAAGGCCCGGTGGTGGCCGACATGCAGCGCGGCTTCCTGAGGATCTGGTCGCAGATGGAATCGAAGCCGCCATAGGCCAGTGCCACCTGATCCAGCATCCGGCGCACACTCGCCCGATCCGTGATGTTCGCCGCGAGGCCGATGGCCGGTCCGCAATTGGAGAGTCCTGTACCCGCCACTCCGATACCCAGACCATGCCGGTCGGTGATCTCCCTCGCCGTCGCCTGCGCCGCCGCCTCATTGAGGTCAACGCAGACCAGGTGCGCGCCCTCCCTGACCAGCCGGTGCGCTGTTTCCTTGCCAATGCCGGCACCGGCCCCGACGACCACGATCACCTGGCGCGCCAACTCCTTTTCCGCGGGCATGCGCTTCAGTTTCGCCTCCTCAAGCAGCCAATACTCGATGTCAAAGGCCTCCTGCAGCGGCAGGGCGATGTAGCGGTCGATCGCCTCCGCACCGCGCATGACCTCGATCGCACAGGTGTAAAACTCCGCGGTGACCCGGGATTCCGACTTGTCCTTGCCCCAGGCGATCAGCCCCAGCCCCGGAATCAGCACCACAGTCGGGTTCGGATCACGCATCGCCGGCGAGTTGGCCTGCCGGCACTTCGCGTAGTAGGCCGCGTAGTCTTCACGATACCGCCCAATGCCGGCCGCAAGCTTGGTCTTGAGGACGGAGACGTCCTCCGACTGCGGGTTCCAGTCCACGTACAACGGCTTGATTTTCGTCCGCAGGAAGTGATCGGGACAGGAGGTCCCGAGTTCGGCCAGTCGGTCCGCATCGTTCGAGTTCACAAAGCGCAGGGTCTTCTCGTCGTCCTGAACGGTGCCGATGAAGCGCTTCTCACGCGACACCTGACCGCGCAGCCACGGAAGGATGGCGGCAAACGCGCCCGCGCGCTGCTCCCCAGGGAGGGTGATGTACTTGGCACCGCCAAAGGCAGCCGCGTCTCCACCCTTCGTCCGATACTTTTCCTCGATGTAGGCGGCTGCTTTCTCGATCATGTCGAGGGTCAGGGTGTAGCAGGCCTGGTCATCGTCCGCCCAGGAGATGAACCCGTGCTGGCCCATCATGATCGCCCGCACGGCGGGCTGCTCGCGGGCGATGTGCGCCATCGCCAGCCCCAGCTCAAATCCCGGCCGCATCCAGGGGACATAGGCCATGGCACCCCCAAAGATCTCCTCGGTCAGCTTCGCGCAATTCGCCGAGGCGGCGATCGCGATGATCGCGTTCGGATGCATGTGATCGACCTGCTTGCCCGGCAAAAACGCATGCAAGGGCGTGTCGATCGAGGACGCGCGGGGATTGAGGTTGAAGGTGGTGTGCGTGTACATGCCCACCATGTCGTCCTCGGCCGACGATTTGAGCCCCTTGTCAGCGCGCTTCGCGTACAGGCCCCGCAGGCCAAGCAGCTTGTCCTGGTAAAGGGACGCAAAATTCTCCTGCGTGCTCGTCCGCAGATCGCCGCCAGAGCCTTTCACCCAGAGCACGTCGACCGGCTCACCGGTCAGCGGATCCTTCCCGATGATTTTCGCCGAGGTGTTTCCCCCGCCGGTGTTCGTGATCCGCTGGTCGCTGCCGAGCAGATTGGAACGATAGATCAGGCGCGCGACCGGATCGAGCGAGCCGGCTTTGGCCGGATCCCAAAGATAACTGACGTGGCGATAGGTTTTCATGCGGGAGATTGCTAGCTAGTGATAGATTTTGAAGTAATTCAATCAGAATCTACCAAATGTTAGGGAATTACTCACCGAATTACTCGTGTCGGATACCGCATTCCTGGACGTATCGTGAGGCTGCCAATTCTATAAATATTTAATTATTATATACAAATTAGCTAAATTAAGGTTCTTTGCCCTTTTCGGTGGACACCAAGGGCTGTGCCACCCGACGCCGGTTGCGATCTGGGTGGAGGCGTTGCCCTCCTCCACATATAACCGTACACGCGGTTTTCCCGCACACGGCTTACCGAGCCCCGTTCTTTCGGTTTGATTTCAACGGAGCTCATTGCGTCCAAGCCGCTTTCAGCGGCCAGCGCTACAGCTTGGATTGACCTTCCAGTCTGGTAAGTTCCTCAGGCAAGAACCGATCTCCTCTGAGTTTCACCGCTCCAAAACTGCGGAACTCGGGCTAAGGCTGTGGGCATCCAGGTCGATTAACGGAGGATGTCCGCACTCGTCCACGAACGACCTGCCGCCCGTTTTCCTCGGGCAGAAACGGACCTCCAGCGGGGATCGCCGGGAACCGTGCCACCGAGAAGAAACGGCACCAGTTTTCACTTCCGGCTGATCGCCTTTGCTCTTGCCCTCATGGGGGTCGCAGTCGGGATTTCCTCATTTATCGCCTATAGACTTAAGAAACAATCGCTCGAGGAAAGTCTCGCGCGCGAATTACTCGCGATCGTCAAGAGTGTGGCGCCGTTGATCGATGGTGAAGCGCATGATCGGGTGCAAACGGTTGGATCCGGTTCGGCGTCCGAATCGGACGATTTCATGCGGGTGCGGGAACTCTTGGTACAGGTGAAGGCCAGCAATGCCCTGCTCAGCCGCGGCAGTCCGCTCTACACCCTGCGAAAGCCCGATGACTTCGTCATCAGTGCGGAGCTGGAATTCGTGGTCATGACGGATCCGGACGAATCCGGCCGCTATTTTACCGGCGCGCGTTACCATGTCCAACCGCATCTTCTGACCGCGCTGGGAGGAGTGGCGTCGTCAACGGGAGTCTATAGTGACGACGAGGGCGTTTGGATTTCAGCGGCAGCTCCAATTCGCAACGACGCCGGTCGTGTGGTGGCAGTGGTTCAAGCTGACCGGCCCGTTGACTTCTACTATGCCGAGGCCCGGAGTGTCGCGCTCAAAATTTTTGTTGGTGCCGCCTCAAGTCTGACCATCGGCGCGGCGCTGGCGTTCTTTTTTGCCCGGAGTTTGACGGGCCCCATCCGTCGTCTGGCAAAGGCGACGGAGGCGGTTGCAGGCGGCAATTTTGGATACCGCGTGCCTGAAAGTCGCACCGACGAACTGGGTGATCTGGCGAGGAGCTTCAACGCAATGGCGTGTGAGCTGACACTGGGGCGTGAACGGGAAGGCTACCAAACGCAGGAGCTGATGGAGGCGAATCGGCGAACCGAGGCTGTGAATCGCCAGCTCGCAGAGGCGAATCACGAGCTGCAAACGGCCGTGGAAGAAGCCCAGCGGCTCGAAGAGGAGGCCCGGGCGGGAGAACTGGCGAAGACGGAGTTTTTAGCCACGATGAGCCACGAGCTGCGTACGCCACTCAATGGTATCTTTGGTTTCACTCAGCTCATGGAGTCGACGGAGTTGTCGGAGGAGCAAGTCGGTTGTGTGGGCTCGATCCAGCAGAGCGCGGACCGGCTGCTCAAAACGATCTCCGCGGTGCTGGAGTACTCTCAGTTGGACCGTGGCAAGCGACCGCGGGAATGGGGAAACGTGACGCTCCGCCCGCTCTTGACCGCAGCCGCGGCAGTCCATCGCAGCGCGGCATTGAGCAAGGGACTTGAATTCTCCTCCTTCGTTTCACCGGACATTCCCACGACCATCCGGGCCGATGGACCCGCGCTGCAGCGAGTCGTCGATGTGCTTCTCTCGAACGCGGTCAAATTTGCCGTCGCAGGAACAGTCAGTGTCACAGTGACCGCCGAACGGGCAGCCGGTCCGACCTCACGCACCGCGGGTGTACTGGGGTCGGAAATCGACGCCGATCTTCACGTTGTGGTGGCCGACACGGGGATCGGAATTTCATCCGCCGGCCGCTCGCGACTCTTTCTTCCTTTTGTCCAAGGCGATGCGTCCCTGTCCCGCGCGCACGAGGGCATCGGCTTGGGTCTGGCGATCGCCCACAAGCTGGCCCGCAGTGCTGGCGGCGATCTCACGTTCGTTTCCGGAGGAAACCGCGGTGCGACCTTTGAACTCGTTTTGCCAGCCCGGTGTTGAGGGATGGCGGCGTCGTTCTCTCGTTAATGAAATTCTCCGGGTGCCCACTCATCTGTGCCCAGAGGAGCGCAATCTCGACGATCAGCTTGCGTCAGTTGCGATCTGGATATGCTGGAGCGGCCATTGCCTGAACCCATGAGACGCATCGCGCTCCTTGTCGCACTCACATTGATTTCGATGGTGTCAGTCTCCGCTTCCGGGAGTTATGTACCTCGACCACCCAGAAAACTGGCCAAGGCGGATAAAGCGGGGGTGGCCATCGATCCCGAACGTTATGGTTTGGGGCGGACCCTGGTGCTCCGAACCGGTGTGGTGCGTTTGCCGACGGCACCCGATGAAACGGTGAAGGCACCGCAGGCGGAAAAACTGCGTGCAGTGGAGGCGAGGCTTCCAGCCGAAGTGCGAGGAAAGGCAAAGCTGGGGACACTGGCGGGCCGTTTGACAACCGCGGAATTGGACGCGGTGATTTATTACCTCAGTGTTCGTTTTCCTGTACCATGAACCGTTGCCGTACTCGTTTGCGACTAGGCTGCATCCTGACGCTGATCGGCCTGGGCAGTCTTCAGGCTCAGTTTTCGCCTTACCTCCCAAGTCCGGGCCGTACCGAACTGACAGTCAGCCACACGATCGTCAGCTTTGATGCGTTCTGGGCGGGTAAGGTAAGATTGGGAACGCAGGCGGCGCTGGGCAGCTCGGGCAAGGATCAATCCACCCGTTTATTGTCCATCGAACACGGGCTTTCCGAGCGATGGGCGGCGGATCTGACTTTGGGTCACAGCCGAGTCAAGATGGGTTCGTTCCCCAAGGACTCCGGCTGGGTCGACAGTCTGGCGGGAATTCGGTACCTTGTGCTCGACGAGACGGAGTCGTTCAATCGGTACGCGCCCACCGTGGCTCTGCGCGTAGGAGGAATACTCGCCGGGAACTACGACGAAGGGCTGCCCTTCTCCTCGGGTGATGGCGCTTCAGGAGTCGAAGTTTCCGCTTTGATGGGCCGCTCGCTCAACCGGACGTTTACCCTGCTGGCCGACCTGGGTTACCGCTGGCGCGAACACGGAGTACCTGAGGACATCTTTGGCTCGGTCGGACTCGCTGCGGGTTGGAGGCGGTACATCGTCTCGGCGGCCTGGCGCTACGACGGAGCCGTTTCCGGTTTGGCGATCCTCGGCCCAGGCTTCGGAACCGTCGGCGGATTTCCTCAGGTTCGTGAGCGGAACACGAGCGTGCAAGTCGGGTTGGGGGGGGCGCTGACCGACCGGTTCTTTCTTCAGACCTACGCCGCCTGGACCGTTGCGGGTGAAAATACCGGGGATAAGACCGCTTTGGGCGGATCGATCACCACTTCCTTCTAGGGTTCCTAAAGAGGGCGCAGCGAACACCGGTGATGACCTCGCCAAAATGGGCAGAAGAGTCCGTCTGCGATGGAATAAAGGGCCGGCTGCACCGTCTCATCCGCTGATGCACCCCATTCTCCCCCCCGTCGTCGGCGCGGCGAATTTTCTCTCGTGCACCGCGGTCGTCATTCCCGCGCTCAACGAGGCCCCGTGCATCGAGGGCACGGTGGCCTATTGGCGCGGCCGGGGCGCGCGCCTCGTGCGTGTGGTGGACAATGGCAGCGACGACGACACCGGCGGACGCGCCCTCGCCGCCGGAGCCGATGTGCTCCGCGAACCGCGCCGAGGCTACGGTGCCGCTGCCTGGACGGGCACGCTGGATCTGCCGCCCGCCATTGAATGGATCGTGTTCAGTTCCGCCGACGGCAGCGACCGACTCGACGAGGCGGAGCAGGCCGCGTTTCAAGTCGCGATCGATCGCGGGGCCGACCTCGTGCTCGGCGAGCGCGTGACCGCGCCCGAGTCGCGGAGGTGCCTTACGCCCACGCAGCGCTTCGGCAACGCGCTCTGCTGTGCCCTCATCGCGCTCGGCTGGGGCCGCCGTTTTTGCGACATGGCCTCGCTCCGCGCGATCCGCCGCGACCGATTCGAAGCCTTGGAGCTCGTTGACCGCGGTTTTGGCTGGAACGTCGAAATGCAGGTGCGTGCCGTGGAGCACGGCCTGCGGATCGCGGAGGTGTCGGTGTGCTTTCATCCGCGCATCGCCGGCGAATCGAAAATCTCCGGCAACCTCGCCGGCATCGTCCTCGCCGGCTGGGGCATCGTCAGCATGGTCGGAAAACTCTACGCGGGCCGCCGTACCCGGTGCGGTGCCGCGCTCCGACCCGCGCTGCGAGTGCCCTGACTCCCAGTGGAGTGGAATGTCCTCCCCGGCCCAACGCTCCCGCTTTCCCTATGATCATTGCACGACTTTGGTTAGGTGCGCTCGCTCTGCTCGCTGCCGCACTGTTTTCAACCGGCTGCACCGGCGTCTCCGCCGCGCAACAGCGCCTCGTCTCACGGCCCGGGATGATTTTCTCCGATGCACCGCACCTCTCATCGCGCAGCACCCTCGCCGCGCAAGTCGAGCCCGGTCGCGCCGCCGGCGGGGCGCAGGCCGCCGGTTGCACCGCTTGCCGATGAGACCTGTCGTCGCCCTCGCCATGCTCTGCGTGGTTATCAACGCGCAGTCGGCCGAGCTTGGCCGGCGTGTCTTCGGCGCGGCGGCCGTCGCCGAATTCGGCTACGAGGTGCTTCACGCTTCCGACATCGCGCTCACGCAAGCCGCCGACACCCTGCGCCTCGACTGGGGGAAAACGGACGCCGCGCTCTCCCTCGGTCTCGGCACGCTCGCGATCGACTACGCGCCAGTGTCGTTCGATTTTCTGGGGAGCGCACTCGGCAGGAGGGAAACCGCGGTCTCGGCACAGCTCGCCGTGCGCCACCGGGCTGATCCGCAGCTCGAGTTACGTGGCAGCATCGGGGCGAGAGACGGCTTTGACTCCTACCGCGCGCTCTGGCTCGACGAATTTTTTCGCCAGCGCTTCGAGGGCCGGCCTGGCTACCAACGCGCCGAGCCGTGGGGCATGGCGTTTTCAGGCGGTGCGCGCTGGGAGTATCAGCCGGCCTCCGGTTTCGCGCAGCTCGGCTACGCGCGGTCGCAAGACGACGTCGCGCCGGGCTACGAGATCGACTTCGCCGGCCTGCGCCGCGGCGCGGAGACGCTCGTCACTGATACGGTCACGCTGGGATTCGAAAATGTCCCCACGCCGCGCCTTCGGACGCGCGCCGAGTTCCGTCTGTCCACGACCTCCGGGCGCGAGCCGCGCTACGGGTCTGAGATTTCCGCCCGCTTCTCCGTCGGCGAGCGCTGGATCATCCGCGCCGACGCCGGCGCGAGCGACGAGCGGCCGACCTTTCGCGCGCACTATGGCGGTGTGGAGCTGGAATTCGCAGCGACCGAATCGCTCGCGGTCTTCCTCGGCGGGCAGCTCTACCGCGACACCGGCGAGGTCGAAAACGCCCTGCTCTTCACGAGCGCTGCGCCCGGCCTGCGTTCGGGGCAGGCCGCCCTCGGCCTGCGCCACGACGGCGAACGTCTGGCGTGGCGTGTCTCCGTCGGCACGGTTGCGGGCGACTTTGCCGCGACGAATCGCAACACCGATTTTTTCCAAAACCTCTACCGCGACCGCCACTGGCTCGCCCTGCGCGCTGCCGGCTCGTGGAAATTCTGACAACGCAGATCCTCTCACCTTATGAAACGCTCCCGCGCCTTTTTCGCTCTCGTGACTGTCAGCGTCCTTGTTCTTTCCTCCTCGCCCATCCGCGCCGCAATTTACCGCGCTGGTGAGACCGTGGAAAACTTCACCCTCACCGATCGCGCGACCGGCCTGCCCGTGAACCTCACCGACTTCGCCGGCAAAATTGTCTTCCTCGAGTGGTTCGCCTGGTGGTGCCCGTTTTGCCAGGCTGCAGCACCACAGGTACGTTCCGGCATTTCGGACTACTACGCGGCGCGCGGCGGCAATCCGGCCGGATTCCCTGTTCTCCACGTCGCTCTCAATCTTCAGCCGGGTCAGGAAGCGGATACGCAACGATTCATCACCGCCTACGGCCTCGGTCTGACGCTCAATGATTTCAACCGCGCCGTGGCCGACCGCTTCCAGCCCGGCGGCCAACCCATCTTCGCGATCATCAACGGCGTCGAAGGCTCCGCCAGCCACCGGCAATGGGAACTCATCTTCACGCAGCTCGGCTACGCCTCGACGCAGGCACCGATCACCGATTTCCGTCGCGCCATCGACGGCATCCGCGCCGCCACCGTGGTTGCACCGCCTGTCGTGACTCCGCCGTTGGTCGTACCTCCGGTCGTCACACCACCGGTTGCCGTCGCCGCGCCGTTGCTCGCTGCGGGTCCGCGCGATCTCACCGTGCGCCCCGGACAGCTCGCGCAGTTCTTTGCCGTAAACACCGGTGGCACCGCCGCGCACGAGTGGCACCGCAACGGCACCCTCGTTCCCGGAGCCACCGGCGACGTGCTCACTCTCGCCAATGTCGGCCCGGCCGAAGCCGGCCGCTACACGGTCACGCTGACCAACGCCACCGGCAGTGTCACGAGCGCGGTCGCCACCTTGGCCGTCGATGCCACCGCCGAGTCGAGCCTCGCCAATGTCGCGACGCGCGCCAGCGCCGGCACTGGCGCGGAATCGCTCATTCCCGGTTTCGTGATTTCCGGCGGGCCGAAAACCGTGCTCGTGCGCGCCGCCGGGCCGGCCCTCGCGGCCTTCGGCTTGTCTGGCGTGCTGGCCGATCCACAGCTCAAATTATTCTCCGGGGAGACGGTGATCGCGGCCAACGACGATTGGTCATCCGTGTCCAACGCCGCCGAAGTCGCCGCGGCATCCGCCCGCCTCGGTGCGTTTGCGTTCGCCCCCGGCACCCGCGATGCCGCGCTCCTCGCGACCCTGGCCCCCGGGAGCTACACCGTGCACGCCAGCGGAGCAGGCTCGACCACCGGCGTTGCCCTCGTCGAACTCTACGACGCCGATCTGCCCGGTGCCTCCGGTCGCGGCAGCTTCGTCAACCTCGCCACCCGTGGTTTCGTGGGGACGGGAGCGAATGTCATGATCCCGGGCTACGTGATCTCCGGCACTGCCGCGAAGACGCTGCTCATCCGCGCCGTCGGCCCCGCTCTCGCGAGTTTCGGCGTCACCGGCATCCTCGCCGACCCTGTGCTCACGCTCTTCTCCGGCTCGCAGCCGATTCTAGGGAACGACAACTGGTCCGACGCCCCGAATGTTGCCCAACTCCGCAGCGCGACCACGCGTGTCGGTGCCTTCCCCCTCGCCGAGGGGAGCAAGGATGCCGTGCTCCTCGTGACGCTGCCGCCCGGCGGCTACACCGTGCAAGCCGCCGGCGCGGGCGACACAACCGGGGTCGCGCTCGTGGAAATTTACGAGGTGCCATGAGCCGGCGACGCTGCTGCGCCGTCGGCGGGCCGCCTACTGCCTGCCCTCTTCGATATCGTACACGTCGAACCACACGCGCACCGGGCGGTTCTTGGGGATAAACTGAGGGATATAGCCTTCGAGAAATTCCTGCAGCGGCAGCGGCATCTCGCTGAGACGCATATCGCGCATCTTATTGTTCCACGCCACGACCGCACCGCGCCCCTTCACCTGCGAGTGGGCCATGATCCATTCGGCTATCGCGGCGTCGTCAGCTCCGGTGGCGACGAAGGTCTTGAACGCCTCCGCGTCGATACCGGTGAAGTCGAAGAGGTAGCGGTCGAGCGGACAATTGAAGTGGTAGTCGCCGGCGATGCCGGCGACGACAGCGCGGCATTTGTCGGTCATGCGAGCGGCGTGGATGTAACCGGCGAGCGTTTCGCGCGGACTGCGCGGGAATTCCTTGGTGAGGTCTTTGGCAATGATGGGAGTGGACATGGAAAAATTACCTGAGGCCCGCGGCGGCGGCGATGATTTCAGCGCTCTCCGGTCTCTCGCGGTAGCCGTCTCGCATGAGTTTCGCGTGGATCATGCCGGTGCGATCCACAATGAAGACCGCCGGATGCGGCACGCCCACGGCCTTGCCCTTGGCCTCGGTGTTGCGGATCCCGTAGGCGTCGATGACCTTGCTGCCAGGGTCGGACAGCAGCGGGAAGGTGAGGCCGAGCTTGGCCGTCGCGGCGGCGTTGGTCGAGGCCGAGTCGTAACTGAGCGCAATGAGCTGGACACCGGCCGCCGCGAGGGTGGAAAGGTCTTTCTGCAAGTCCTGAAGTTGCCGGCGGCAGAACGGGCACCAGTCGGCCGATCGGACAAACACGAGCGCTACGGGGCCATTCTTGACCAGGTCGCTGAGGGACACATCGGCACCGGCGGAATTCTTGAGCGTGAAGGCGGCGGCATGATCGCCGACCTTGAGACCGGGCATCATGGTCGCGGCATTCCCCTCCGCGGCCGGTAAGACGGCGGCGAGCAAAAGCGGGACGAAAGCGAGGATATATCTTTTCATGGTGGAAAGGAGCGTAAACGTAGGAAAGCTACTCAAGGGCCGAGCTGCAACTGCTGCCCGAGCCCGCCGTGCAGGCGAGACGATGGCCTATCTCGATGATATCGATGGAGATGATTTCCAAATTGCGGTGGTGGTATCCGATCGGGCTGCAGTGAACGACCTCCGGGGCAAGGGCCAACCCGGCGTAGCGTTCGGTGCGAATGGGGGGAGGAACCAGCTAGAGGAGCTGTTTCAAGCGGTCGGCCGGAAAATCTCCGGCGAGATGGTAGATTTTTCCGTCACGCTGCCACGTGGCCGTGATGAAAGGACCGTCGACCGCGAAACGCGGCGCTGTACTCAGCGAAGCGCCGGGCAGGTCAGCGGCATTCACGACGAAGATGTCGGCGTGGCCGCCATCGAATTTCATGCACAGCAACGTGACGCGATGCCCCTGCCACTCGACAATCTTGCACCCCATCACGCCGTGTTCGGCCAGCTTCGGTGGCAGCACGAAATCGGGATGGCCGCGGTGTTCGGTGAGCCACTGTTTAAGTTCGGGGGCATCCATGCCAAACGCCTCCACATGCGGGCTCATATCGAGCGCGGCGCTGGCCATCGCGACGCGAAACTCGCCGAATTGGGCTTCGCTGCGGTCTTTCCTCTGCCGCCAGCTGCCGAACGCGAGCAGCAGCCCGACTGACGCGGCGGCGGCCAGCCACAAAGGCTGCC
>ENA-ORBV01014862-ORBV01014862.1-microbial-mat-metagenome-genome-assembly--contig:-NODE-14862-length-11559-cov-6.093015_pt1 | contig 11559 bp, 2 predicted proteins | sample MGYA00237777_ERZ505514 | MGnify/ENA primary metagenome ERZ505514 (study PRJEB26160, sample SAMN06269048) | microbial mat metagenome | isolation source: Oligotrophic lake microbial mat | place...
TGGTGCTTGTGTGCTGCGCCACACTGAGTGTGGACGCCGCTCCCAGACGCCGATCTGAGCTGCGAGATCTTTCCACTCTGGGTTGGAGCCTTCGCTTTGTGGAGGCCGTGTATCATCGTGATGCCGATGTAACTACATTCAGCTATGAGGTGACGGTTGGTGCTACCGACCTGAGCCATCTGATCATCACTCCTGGCGGTTGCGCTCGTCGTAAGTGTAGCTATGATGCTGCATGTTGCTGTGTTTTAGTGATTTCAAGTTGAACGTGCCGTTGTGGGTGATGAGTGCTTTGTCAACGAGTGGGCAATTGCCTGGAAGCTGATGTTTGTTCTGTGCTGCCTACTGTGCTGGTTCGATGCACACAGCGGCTTTGCTGGAACTGGGCAGCTTCTGGGACGACATGACCTCGATCCCGGACGAGGCCGGTAACACCAAGGGTTACCGCTTCTCGTACGGCCAGTCGAAGAACACCGTCCGCATGTACCATCTGACGCTGCAAGGTGCAGTGAATGTCGGCTCTGTGCAGTATCTGCTCAAGGGCGCGTTCCTGTACGGCGTGGGTACCACGCAAGGTCCGGTGTGCGGTGGCCAGAGTCTGCAGGTTGCTTGCCTGGCACCTCCAACCCCTGTTGCACCCCTGCAGTGTGATTCCCCTCTGCTGGCCGAGCCTCAGCCTGGTTCAAGCGGTTACCTGCGTCAGATCCGCAGTGAGGGTCGTTGCGTGGGCGAGTACTTGATCACCCGCATCTACCGCACGGCCGTGTCTGGTGTGTCGAATGCGTACACCGAGTGTGAGCAGACCATTCAAGTGGTGGACACCAGCGCGCCTCAGCTGAGTGTGAGCGACATGACTCGTCAGCTGAACTGCACCGATCCCATCCCGCCTGCACCTCAAGTGACGGCCACTGACAACTGCGACCCCGTGATCAGCGTGAACTTCTGCGAGGAGCGCACCAACGGCACCTGCCCGACCGAGTACTTCATCACTCGTACGTGGACTGCGACGGATGAGTGCGGCAACTCCAAGTGTGTGACGCATACGTTCGCTGTGGTGGATCTGATTCCGCCTACGCTGCACGGTGTGCCTGCCAATCTGGATCTGGACTGCACTGACGCCATTCCTGCGATGGCGGTGGTGACGGCGACCGACAACTGCGACTGCCCTGTGACGGTGACGTCATCGGAGAGCACGTACCCCGGTGATTGCCCTTCGTCGCGCACCATCGTGCGTGAGTGGATCGCCACTGACTGCTGCGGCAACACTGCTCGAGCTCGTCAGATGATCCGCATCGCGGACACCACGCCTCCGACCATGAGCGTCCAGGGTTCGTTGGTGAACGGTACCTTTGAGTGCGACAACCTGCCTGCTGTGCCTACGGTGACGGCGAGTGACGACTGCACGCTGAATGTGCCTGTGGCGTACAACGAGACGCGTCACTCCAGCACGGTGTGCCCTAGCCAGTACATCTTGGAGCGTATGTGGACCGCGTGCGACGACTGCGGCAACTGCGCTTGCTTGACCAGCATCATTCAAGTGGTGGATCGTACCAAGCCTGTGTTCCAGAACCTGCCTGCCAATGCGACGGTGCCGTGCGGCTCTGTGCCCGCTCCTGCGAATGTGAGCGCTACGGACAACTGTGGTCTGTTGGTGCTGAACCTGACGGAGACTACCCTGCCTTCGAGCTGCCCCAACGTGTACACTCTGCTGCGTCGTTGGTACGCTCTGGATGAGTGCGGCAACTCTGCCGAGTACACGCAACGCATTGACGTGCAAGACACCGTGCCTCCTACCTTCGGTCCTCTGCCCAGCGTGGGTCCGTTCATCTGTCCCGAGGACGTTCCTAGCCTGAACGACACGATGAGCCTGATCACGTTCGGTCGTGGCTCTGAGCCGTGTGACTTCACCGCTGTGTTGAGTGCCACCGAGGAGATGCGTCCGGGCGTGTGTGTGAACCAGTTCAGTCTGATTCGTCACTTCACTCTGACCGACTGCTCCGGCAACCGCGCGACTGCCAACATCACGATTGTGGTGAACGACAATGTGGCGCCCGTGCTATCTGGCGTACCTGCGGACACGTCTGTGGACTGCCTGAGTGTGCCTGCCCCTGCCAATGTGACTGCGAATGACAACTGTGACGACAGCTTGCCCGTGAGCTACAACGAGGTGAAGACCCCTGGTCGATGCACTGGCGAGTACCTGCTGACCCGTACCTGGACGGCTGTGGATCGCTGCGGCAACCCCACCTCGGCCACTCAGCGCATCTCTGTGTTTGACAACCAGCCGCCTACGTTCGTCAACCCTCCGGGCCCGATCGAGGATGTGTGCGAGGATGTGTCTCAGCCTCCTCAGGTGTCTGCGACTGACAACTGTGGTATCGTGACCATCAACCTGACTCTGGCGAGCGGCACTGGTCCGTGCGCCAATGCTTACTCGATCAGCCGTCGTTGGACTGCTTGCGATGACTGGTATGTTGTCAGCTTCTTAGGTCGTGTATAAGGAGCTGTGACCGAGTACTAACATATGCACTTTGGTTGCTGTCTTTTTTTTGATTTCAGTGGCAACTGCGCCATTCACACTCAGATTGTGAGCGTGAGCGACAACACCCCGCCTGAGCTGTCGAATGTGCCGGCCAGCATCAACGTGTCCTGCCTGGATGTGCCTGCGCCTGCGGACGTGTGCGCCTCTGACAACTGCCCTGGTGTCGAGCTGTCTTTCCGTGAGGACCGCATCGACTATGCGCAATGCACTCCCGAACAGTGGATCTACACGCTGGTTCGCACCTGGACGGCGACGGATGCTTGCGGTCGATCTGTGAGCGCCACTCAACGCGTCAACGTGTACGACAACATCCCGCCCACGATTGCTCAGCTGGCTGACATGGTGCAAGACTGCTCTGCAGTGAACCTGCCTGACGCGCCTGCCGCCAACGACTCGTGCACTGCCGTGACGGTGAGCGCCCAGCATGTGCGTGTGCCCGGTCCTTGTGAAGGCAGCTTCACCTGGCTGCTGCGATTCCGAGCTGTGGATGCCTGTGGCAACGTGGCTTGGTCCAACTCTACTCTGACGGTTCGTGACACCACCCCGCCGGTGGTGGTTGGTCCGGCCAACGCGTCCAACGAGTGCGTGCCTCTGGCTGCCGATCCTCTGGTGGTGACGGATGACTGCTCGACCTACACCATCATGCCGATGAACGAGAGTCAGATCTCGCTGGAGTGCCCCAACAGCTACCTGATGCGTCGTGATTGGTTGGTGACTGATCGATGCGGCAATGTGGCGACTCACACTTCTTACTTCCAAGTGACCGACACCACGCCTCCCACGTGGGACCAAGCCATGCCTGCCAACAAGACAGTGGAGTGCTCTCCGCCCGAGGTGGAGGTGGTGACTGCCTCTGACAACTGTGGCCCTGCGATGGTGATGTTCGAGGAGCGCAACGAGACCGTGCGATGCGCCAACAGCTACCGCCTGCGTCGAGAGTGGGTGGCGATTGACATGTGCGGCAATGAGCTGCGTCATGTGCAGATCATCGAGGTGGTGGACAACACTGCGCCCACGCTGGAGAACGTGCCTGCCAACTCTGTATCGGAGTGTGTGGCTGATGACCCGCCTACTGTGTGCGCCAGCGACAACTGCCCCGGTGTGACGCTGCGCTTCGTTGAGCGTCGTACCCCTGGCTCGTGCCCTTACAACTTCCAGCTGAACCGCACCTGGACTGCTGAGGATGACTGCGGCAACCGTGTGTCTCAAAGCGCCTTGGTGACTGTGCGTGATATCACCCCGCCCACCTTCTCCGTCAGTCCTCCGGCCACTCAGACGTATGAGTGTGAGCTGCCCGTGCTGACTGCTCCGCCCGCTTCGGACAACTGTGGCAACGTGTCGGTGATGCCCTTCCACCGTCGTGCGAATGAGCGATGCCCTACCGACTTTGACTACCTGGTGGCGTGGCGTGCGATGGACGAGTGCGGCAACGTGGCTTGGTTCAACTACACCATCTTGGTCCGCAACCGTGTGCCTCCTCAGATCTTGTCTTGGACCCCGGCCCCGCCTTCCAACGACTCGTTCCTGTGCGGTCAAGAGCCTGCTGCTCCCGTGCCGATTGTGATCGGTCACTGCGGTCCGGCCAACTACACGCGCCTGCCTGACGTGACGACACCTGGTCCCTGCCCTGCTCGCTACACTGTGCTGCGTCGCTGGCTGGTGACCGATGAGTGCGGCAACACCGCCTCTGCATCTCAGCTGCTGACTGGCATCTTCGAGCAAGGTCCGGTCATCTTGAACCCTCCGGCCAACCTCTCGGTGAGCTGCGAGGATGTGCCCGTGGCTGCTCCGACTCTGTTGGGTCGTGATGCTTGCGGCAACCAGCTGCCTGTGACCATGACGGAGCGTCGTATCAACGGCCCGTGCCCTGATAACTACACCCTGGAGCGCACCTTCGTGACGGTGGACGCGTGTGGTCTGCAAGCCTCGCACGTTCAGCTGATCTCTGTGTACGATGACGAGGCGCCAGTGCCTAACGAGCCCAGCGACATTGAGGCACCCAACCTGTGTGCCCCGATCGACTTCGGCGCAGTGACTGCTACCGACAACTGTGACCCGAACCCGTCCATCAGTGTCCGCAACGAGGTGAGCCCCGGTGTGTGCCCTTACATCCACAACGACACTCGCTTCTGGACCGTGCGTGATCGGTGCGGCAATGAGGTGGTGGTGTACCAGACCATCCGCTACACCTTCAACCTGCTGCCGCGATTGGAGAACCTGCCTGCCTCTGTGATCACAGAGATCCCGTGTGACAGCGAGGTGCCCATGGCCAACGTGATTGGTTTCGATGCCTGCAATAACAGCTTGACGCCAACCTTCACCACTCGCATCGAGAACGGCTCGTGCCCTCAAGAGTGGACCGAGTATCGCACTTGGGTGGTTCGTGACGCGTGTGGTCAGGTGGCCACCTTCACTCAGCGCCTGGAGTACGTGGATCGCGTGCCTCCTACGCTGATCAACGTGCCTGCATCTCGCACTGCTCAATGCGGCTTCCTGCCGCCCATCCCGGACAATGTGACCGCCATCGACAACTGCAGCCCCAGCGTGACCATCACGGTGACGGTGCGTCGTCATCCGGGCTCGAGCTGCTGTGACTTCGTGGAGGAGCGCATCTTCGTGGCTGTGGACGAGTGCAACAACACTGCCATCGCCGTCCAGAACATCACCGTATCGGAGCACAGCCCGCCCATTGTGGTGGCTCCCCCACCAATCTTGTGCTTCCCCTGCGAGAACATCACCAGTGGTGTGATCGACGGCAACGCGACCGGTGAGGGTGACGCCTATGTGCTGCTGCCTGAGCCGCTGCAGGGTTACTGTGTGGGCGAGTCCATTGTGGCTGACGAGTGCTCTCCATTGGCTGGTCCTCTGGCCGGTGAGGTGCAGATCCGCATCGGTGGCTCTCTTCGCACGCTGCGCTATGAATCCATGAGCCTGATCATCAACATTGATGGTCGCGCCAAGGTTTGGGGCAAGTTGATTGATACCGTGAGCTCGACTGAGTACGATCTGTCCATCACGCTCAACGGCCGTCGTGAGTTCGGTGACCTGCCCTCTGGTTACACCATCGCCAAGACGCTCAAGGCGGGCTGCTATGACCGTGGCCTGAACGATCCTCGCTTGGTGGACTTCAGCGACTGGACCTTCTACAACGTGTTCGAGAACGCTGAGCTGACGGGTCCTGGTGGCGTTGCCATCGAGCTGTCCCCTGCCGCGTCCACTCTGTCTCAGTTCGGTCTGGGTGCAAACGGCTTCACCAAGGCGTACGGTGCGACCATCTTCCTGTCTTACCAGGCGGGTGGTTCCACCTACACTGCCAGCTTGCCGCTGGGTCTAATTGCCAATGGCATGGAGGACTGCACGTTTGACGTTTCTCAGTTCCCTGAGTTCCAGTGCAACGACACGCAAATCCCTCCCAACATCGAGATCTTTGACACTATCACCAACGGCAGCTGCCCTCAGAACTACACCATCATTCGTCAATTCTGCGTGACTGACCCTGTGACCAACGAGACGTTCTGCGCTCCTCAAGTGATCACCGTGTGCGACATCAACCCGCCGCTGATCGAGGTGCCTGGCGATATGAGCTTGGACTGCAAGCAGCCTGTGCCCCCCATCCGAGTGAACGTGTCGGATGAGTGTGACCCGCTGGCCAACTACACGTACACCGAGACTCGTCTGGACGGTGCTTGCCCCGCCTCGTACACTCTGGTGCGCAACATCACTGCCTCCGACGCGTGCAGCAATGCCGCATATGCCAGCTACCGCATCACCTTCAGTGACACCACCCCGCCCGTGCTGGTTGGTATCCCGTCTAACCGCATCAACGCTCCTTGCGATGCTGTGCCTGCCCCCGTGGTGGTGACGGCCACTGATGACTGCAGCGCTGTGACCGTGTCTGGTCCAGTGGAAGTGCGTACCAACGGCAGCTGCCCCAACTCGTACCTGTTGACTCGCACCTACACCGCTGTGGACGCGTGCGGCAACCGTGTGACGGGCGAGTATGATGTGTTGGTGACCGACACTGTGCGCCCTGTGATCGCCAACGTGCCTGCCTCTGTGACTCTTGAGTGCCTGGCCCCTCTGCCAACCGCTATGCCTACCGCCTCAGACAACTGCAGCCCCAACGTTGTGGTGATGACGTCTACTACTCCTCTGACTGGTAACTCGTGCCCCAACCTGGGTACCCGTACCCGCTCGTTCATGGCCCGCGATGACTGTGGCAACATGGCTCTGCCCAAGATGCAGACCGTTACCTATGTGGACACCCTGCCGCCAACCTTCAACCAGCCTCTGCCGCAGAACGCGACTGTTCAATGCGACGCTGTGCCCATCGCAGACGTGCTGACCGCCTCAGATGCTTGTGGCCCTGCCACCGTGTCGTACGAGGAGTTTGTGAACCGCTTCCCTGGCGACTGTCGCTACCAGATCATCCGTCGCTGGATCGCTCGCGATTGCTCTGGCAACACCGTGTCTCACGTGCAGGCCCTGTTGGTGGTTGACACTCAGGCACCCACTCTGACCGAGGTGCCTGCCGTTGTGGACGCGACGTGCCGCAACATCTCTGCTCCTCCAGAGGTGTGTGTCAGCGACAACTGCCCCAACACTCGCTTGCGCTTCGTGGAGACCAAGCAACAGCTGGATACCAACCCGGCTTGCCCCAAGTACAACTTGCTGCGTGTGTGGACCGCCTTCGACAACTGCGGCAACAACGCCTCCGTGTCTCAGACTGTGCGCGTGTCGGACACCGTTGCTCCCGTCTGCACCGGCCTGGCTGCCCCCCGCAATGTGTCATGCGAGGACGAGTCTTCAGCTACTCCATCAGCTCCCAGCTGCAGTGATGACTGCACTGAGGTCACACTGACCCCGTTCCACACCATCACTCCGGGCAGCTGTCCTGCTCAGAAGATCAAGTACTACAACTGGCGTGCTTGCGACGCGTGCAACAATTGTGCCTGGTACAACACCAGCGTGACTGTGTACGACATCACGCCGCCCGTTCTGTCCAACCTGCCCAGCTACCAGCCTCTGGAGTGCTTGGCGTCTGTGCCTGCCCACAACGTCCGCGCCACCGATCTGTGCAGCGGCAACGTGCCAGTCACCGTGACTCGCGTCAACTCGTCTCACTCTTGCCCCAACCTGGGCCCCTTCGACCTGGTGTTCTCTGCCCAGGACGCGTGCGGTAACCGAGTGGAGTCTCAGCCCATCCGCGTGAGCTACCGTGATACCCTGCCGCCTCGCTGGACCTCTGCTCTGCCATCGAACATGACGGTGCAGTGCGATGCTATCCCGATCCGAGCCAACTTGACCGCCGCTGATGACTGCTCGCCTGTGGTGGTGACGTACACCGAGTCCAACTCCACCGTCAGCGAGTGTATTCAGCTGATCACCCGCCGCTGGACCGCCACGGACTGCTCTGGCAACTCGATCTCGCACACGCAAGTGTTGACTGTGCGCGATGACACGCCTCCTACTCTGTCTGGTGACTTCAGCGATGTGTTCGGCACTTGCTTGAACATCCCGACTCCTCCAGATGTATGCGGTAGCGACAACTGCCCCGGTGTCCGCCTGTCCTTCAGCGAGACGCGCAGCCAAGCCAACCCGGCCTGCCCGCTGTTCGCTCTCAACCGCACCTGGATCCTGACCGACCGATGCGGCAACCGTGATGTGCGCACTCAGATCGTGCGTGTGAGCGACAACACTCCTCCCACTTGCGAGCTGCCTCCTCATCCTGCCAACATCTCGTGCGAGCTCGAGGGATCGCTGGTTGTGTCCCCGCCCGTGTGCACCGATGACTGCACCACTGTGTCGCTGACCCCGTATGAGCGCACCACTCCCGGCCCCTGCCCGACCTCTCACATCCGACACTTCGCCTGGTTGGCCACCGACCTGTGCGGTAACACTCGCTGGGTCAACACTAGCGTCCTGGTGTTTGACCGCACCCCGCCTCAGTTCGTCAACCCGCCTGCGGATATCGAAGTGCCTTGCGACCAGGTGCCCCAAGCACCCAACGTCACAGCAACTGATAACTGCGGTCAGGTCACGGTGTCGTACTCCGAAGTCAACACCCGATTGCCCAACGCCTGCCAGAACTACACCATTGTGCGTACTTGGACCGCTATCGACGAGTGCGGCAACCAGGCTGTGCACCGTCAGACTGTGCGCGTGATTGATGTGTACCCCATCACTTGGGTTGGTACTTTACCCATCAACGTTACGATCGAGTGCGACACTACCGTTCTGGCCGGTCCCATGACGGCCACATCGCCATGCCACAACGTGACTGTGGAGTTCCGTGCAACCGAAATGCCCAACGAAGGCTGCCATCGGTTGACTCAATGGCAGTGGATCGCCACCGACATCTGCGGCAACCGACTGGTCCACACCGTGTACGTGCGTGTGGTTGACACCACCAAGCCTGAGCTCAGCGATGTGGTGCCCGTCCTGACGGAGAACTGCCCGTACGAGTCCAGCCCGCCTGAAGTATGCTGCTCTGACAACTGCCCCGGCGTAGTGCTGACCTTCCGTGAGGACATCATCCCGGGTCCTTGCCCGTCCATCTATCAGTTGAACCGCACCTGGACCTGCACTGACGCTTGCGGCAATGTAGATGTTGCCAGCCAGCTGGTGCATGTGGTGGATAACAACCAGCCCGCCTTCAACCGCTCGTTCCCTCCCAACTTGTTCTTCGAGTGCGAGCTGGGCGAGCTCGAGCACGGTGTGGGCGCTGACAACTCGTGCGTCGATGTGACTCTGACCGAGTCCAACCAGACCATTCCCGGTGGCTGCCCTGCCAACTACACCATCATCCGCAACTGGCGCGGAGTGGACGAGTGCGGCAAGGAGATCAACATGCAACAGACCGTTGACGTGCGAGACACCAAGCCCCCAGTGACCAACGACACTCTGCTGTGCTTCATCGCCAACAGCTACCGTGACCGTATGGTGATCATCAACGCTACTGTGCCCAACAACCTGTTCCCGGCCTTTGATGAGTGCAGCGCTGTCCGCATCGACCTCATCTCGTGCACGTCCAATCAAGATGCCAAGATGGGAGCTGTGCCCACCATCCCCGGCTTCACCGACCAGTGCAACTACTTCCCGGGCAACGACACTCTGATCTTGTCCGGCATCATCGACACCACGGATGCTCTGGGTCGTCTGTACGTCGTGCAGGCGGTGGTGACTGACGCGTGTGGTCACAAGGCGTTCGCCAAGGCAGAGATCTTCGTGCCTCTGAACGACAGCTCTATTGAGCTGCGTGACTTCCCCATCTCGTTCGAGGAGTGTGTTCCTTTCGAGATCACCTGCCCGCAGGAATGCCCTTGCCAGACTCTCAACCACTACTGCATTGTGACTCCCAGTGCCTTCCCTGGTTACTCGCTGTCGCTGAACAAGAAGCAGACTGTTGCCGGCAACACTCTCTTCTCCTACTCGCTGTCTCAGGGCATCGGTGCTCACCCGAACCGTGTGGTGCTGGGCCTGGACTTGAGCAAGTACGAGCTGGTGTCTGCCTCTCCGGCAGGCTGGCGTGTGGGTACCGTGTCGGCTGGATCTCCGGCTGGTTCGTTCATCTCCGGTATCTATTGGGACAACGACAACTCATTGACCTACGAGTTCACTCTGCGTGGTATCGTCAACGGCAATGGTCAACTGCCCACTCAGCTCGGTGGCTACCAGGCCGAGTCCGATGATCTGCCCAGCGCTTGCTCTGAGGTGGCGTACATCGAAGGTCCTTCTGGTTCTTCGACTTACGATGCCTCTTCGCAGAACGACTACCAAGGCTCTGTGATCGTCGAGGGTGTGCGCTTCGGCAACAGCCGATCTCTGAACCTGCCTCTGGCAGATGTGCTGATTGCGCTGGTGAACAAGAACACCAAGGCTGTCGTTCAGTACTCCAAGACCAACAGCAACGGTCAGTACTCGTTCCACGATGTTGCCTCTCCGTCCAGCTACGAGATCCAGCTGGTCAAGTCCGCACTGCTGGACTATCAGCTGAAGCGCACATCAGGTCGCTTCTTGCGCGTTGGCCAGTACTCTCAACTGCACGGTGACTTGCAGCTGGGCCTGCCGCATTCTCTGAGCGACACCACCTTCCGATTGTTGATCGACGATCAGATCGTGCCGTACTACAACCGTCCTAACGTGTCCCCCGCGTTTGAAGGCAACAGCAAGCCCTTGTCGTACTGGCAGTACCAGTCTCTGGCCAATGAGTTGCCCAACCTGTCTCAGTTGAATACTCTGGCTGACTCCATGATTGGCTGCTCGACCTCCTTCAGCGCCAGCTTGACTGATGACCTGAAGAACAACCTGCGAGCTGCAGCTCTGAACATCGCTGCGGGTCGTGGCTTCTTCGAGCCTTACAACTTGGTGCAGCACTGGTACCTCAAGTTCGCTGCCCATGTGTTCTGCAGCAACTCTAACAACGCAGAGGATCTCGCGCTTGCTCTGCGCTTCGTTCGAGCCATCAACAACGCTGCTGACAGCTAAGCGGCTCTAGCCCTCTACGAAGCTTGACCTCTGCTTCTGATTCGTCCCCATGATCACCATGTCTCGTCTATTGTCTCGTGTGGTCCTCGTCCCAAGTTCGCGAGCATGCTGTCGGATGCTGATTGCAGGTTGCAGCGTGTGCTCTGCCGTGCCTGCTGGATACTCTTGCGTTCGGATTGGCTTGTTCTGAAAACTGTTCAACCATGTCTATACTCATTGTTTCGCGCCCGCTGAGTCACTTGTGACTCAGTTGAGCTTGCGCCCCTTTCTGCCTGTTTGTCTGATCCCGCCTGCTCCGCGATGTACTGTCCTGCAGCTGTTCGATGCGCGCTATCAACTTCGGTTGTTAGTCGCGCTGAGCTTAGCTTGTTTCGTCATCGATGTTAAATACACAACGGCGGTTGCATCACATCATGTTTATTGCGATGATTAGACCGACAGACAGAAGGACAAGGGACCGACACGACAACAATCTGCACAGCGAGACAACAACCCAACAACCTGTCTCTTATACACATCTGACGCTGCCGACG
>ENA-ORBV01014863-ORBV01014863.1-microbial-mat-metagenome-genome-assembly--contig:-NODE-14863-length-11559-cov-4.894008_pt1 | contig 11559 bp, 9 predicted proteins | sample MGYA00237777_ERZ505514 | MGnify/ENA primary metagenome ERZ505514 (study PRJEB26160, sample SAMN06269048) | microbial mat metagenome | isolation source: Oligotrophic lake microbial mat | place...
CTTGAGGCCCATATGTTTCTCCAGATGTGAGGTCCCGATCGTAAACTCCGAGTCCAGCAGGTCCAGCACACTCACTTTGCGGATCAACATCTCGCGGAAGAAATACACTGGCTGCAGCCGAATGTCGCCACGCAGATCCTCGTCTTTGGCGTATTGCGGAAAGAGCTTGGCGTCGGGCATCTTGTCCCCACCCAAATCACGCGTATGCAGCCACTGCTCGATAAAGCGCTGGGCGAAATTCTGACTCCGGTCGTTGCGCAACATCCTGTCGACAAGTGCCCGCAAAACCTCGGGGCGATTCAGTTTCTTGTCACGCGCTAAATCGAACATCAACTCATCCGGCAGGCTCCCCCACAAAAAATACGAAAGCCGCGAAGCCAATGCGTATTCACCCTGCTCCATACGAAACAAGAAATTCGGGCTAACCAGTGCGGCCCGAAGCATATAGAAAACTGCTGGTTCAAACCCTTCACCCTTTGCCCTCGAAGCCCGAAACAGCTCAAGATAAGGTGCCACTTCGGCATCGACAACTGGCCTCCGAAACGCCCGTGGCAAAAACGCCTGCACGATGCGCCGGGCTGCCATCTCCGGCGTCACACCCGGCCCAGGCGTAGCAATCAAAATCCGGGCCCGGCTCTTGTATTCCTTGGCTGCAAAATCCATCGCCAGCTTCGCAGTATCGAGGTACTTCTCCGAATGCAGTGGCGAAAGAAAAAGTGTTTCCGCCGCATTGTCAAAGCCCTCGCCACCGGCGCCATCGGCAGGCAATCCAGCGCCGATATCGAGATGGATATCCAGCAAATCCTGCACTGACGCGGTGTACTCATCGCGATTCAGTCGCCGCAATGGCCGCGGGCCCACCGTGATCCCGAGCGAACAAGCCTCACGCTTCAACTCTGCATCCACCCACCTCGCAAAGCCTTCCCTCGCATCAAGACTCGGCGCCGGAGCCCCCTTCGGCGGCATCTCATGATTCTCAAGCCGCGTCCGCAACCGCACCCACGAATGCGTATCCGCTGCGAACGACGCTGCATCCTTTACCTTCTCCAACTGGAATCCACCCACACTTGCCTTTCCAGAATGGCAGCCCCCGCAATATTTTTTGAGAAACTCCTGATTCTCCCCAAATCGATTCGTCTGCCCATGCACCGGCAGCCCTGCCGCAATCAAAAAGAAACAGATCCCGTAAATCTTCACTCGCTTAATTATATATTCTCAAATTTGCATGTGTTGAACTAGACATGATGCGATTCTGTTTCTCCGTCATGCTGGCGACTCTGTTGTTCTCAAGTTGCAATGCACCCATGACTCACTCCACCGCTACATCGGCTGGAATCCTTGCGCGCACCGGTGTCTCGATTCCGGCACCGCTTGCACAACTGCCAACTCCATTGCCTCCTGGGCTATCGCTCGACCAGCCTATTTCCTCAGATGATGCAGCGGCCATTGCGATCTGGAACAATGCTCAGCTTCGGGCTGACCTCGCCGCAATCGGTCTGGCTGAAGCGGATCTCAAAGACGCCTCACTCCTGTTGCGTAATCCCCGCCTCGACACATTATTTCCCGTCGGGGCCAAGCCATTCGATCTCCTATTTAATTTCCCGCTTGAAGTTTTCCTGCAGCGGCCCCGCCGCATTGCCGTCTCCGAGGCCGCACTCAACCAACTGGCACAAAGTCTGATTCAAAACGGAGTGAATACTGCCCGCGATGCCCGGCTCGCCTTCACAGACCTCTGGCAGGCAGAACAACGCACGCAGCTTGCTGCGGAATCAGTCGAACTCCGCGACCGCATCATGAAACTGACAGGGGCTCGCTTTAGTGCGGGAGACATAAGTGAGCTTGAAACGATAGCAGCCAAGTCCGATGCTGCTTCAGCCATTGAACTTCATCAGAGATCGATCGGCGATGTGCAACTCGCCCGGCAGCGGCTCTCGCTTTCTCTTGGCCTCGTCGTCGGGCAGTCTTCATACCGTCTCTCGCCTCCTTCGATTCTATTGCGGTCCACAGAGCCACTCGACGTTCTGCTAGAGAAAACAATGTCCGCTCGCGCCGATCTTCGCGCTGCCGAGATTGCTGTTACAACTGCCACCAAACGTGCGGGTTGGGAGCGCCGACGCTTCCTTTGGCTGAGTGCCCAGCTCAGCTCAAAAGGGGTCGGTAATTCTGGCGTCCTCTCCGGCCCAGGCCTCAGCTTCGAAGCACCGATCTTTAATCGCAATCAGGGCATGATTGCCCGCGCTGAAGCCGAAGTAGAATCCGCTTCTCGCCAATACCTGGCACTCAAGCAGCGCGCAGCATTCGAGGTGGCCGATGCTCGCGGCCAGCTAGATCAGGCTCGTCTCTCTTTCGCCAATATCCGTGACGGCGTTCTACCTCCGCTAGAGAGATCGGTTCGCCTGGCCGAAGACCAATACAAAAATGGGGATGTAGCTTTCCTTTTTGTGCTCGAACAAAACCGCGCCTGGTTAGACGCTCGCCAGCGTATGATCGACGCCCAGGCAGCTATACTCCGGGCCCAGGCTCAACTTGAACGCAGCGTAGGCTCCAAATGATTCAACTTCTTCTATTCCTTCTTATCTTCATCAACTCCTGTACCAAGCCGCCCAATGCTACTCCTCCACCAAAGCCGGCGGCCAAGGTCGACAACCGGGTCAAAGAGCTTGATCTCACCCGTATTACGCTTACCCCAGAGGCCGAGCAACGCCTTGGCATCACGCTGGCCCCAGCCATCACAGCTGAAGCATCTGGCTCCTCTACCATCGCGGGTGAGATTCTACTGATCCCCGGGAATGCCATTATTGCCAGCGCTCCCATGTCGGGAATTGTGCATCCCATTGCCAAGGGCCTCCGTGTTGGTGTGACCGTCCGCAAAGGCGACCCACTGTTTCGCCTCTCCCCTCTTGTCGGACCTCAACGCGACATCCGAATTACTTATGAAGCAGATGCTCAAACCGCAAAGGCTCGTCTCGATAACGCCACGCAACAGCTCACTCGAGCCCGCCAACTCCTCCGCGATCTTGCCGGTAGTCAACGAAACGTCGATGTAGCTGAACAGGAATTTGCTCAAGCCACCGCCGCAAATGCCGCAGCTCTCGGCCGTCTAAAGTGGCTCCAAGCCCACCCCTATGAAGCAGATCTGGATGTCACCATTCCAGCTCCTGCCTCTGGCATAGTCCGCCAACTGCAAGCTTCAGATGGCCAACTCATCGCAGGAGGCGCACCTCTGGTCGAAGTTGCTGATTTCAGCAGCGTCTGGCTGCGTCTGCCCGTATTCGCTGCCGAACGCAATAGCCTCTCCACGCTGAATACAATCACTGTTCGTGATCTCGATGGCAAGGGTAAGACCCGTCAAGCAACTCGGGTCGATGCTCCACCCACTGCCGATCCATTGGCCGCTACCTCCGACATCTACTACGAACTACCCAACCCCAACGGCGAACTGAACCCCGGCCAGCGAATGGCTGTCGTCTTCAGCAGTTCTACCTCGCGCACTGCCCTGCGCATTCCCGCGTCTGCCCTTGTCTATGATATCCAGGGCGGATCTTGGGTTTACATCGCTGGTGCCCCACACGTCTTCACTCGCCAGCGCGTCGAAGTCTTCCGCGTCGAAGGCAGCAGCGCTCTCCTTACGCGCGGCCTGCCTGTTGGTGCTCAAGTTGTCACCGCCGGTGTCGCCGAACTCTTTGGTACCGAATTCGGAGCCGGTAAGTGAGATCGCTCATCTCCGCCTCCCTGCGTCTGCGCTGGGTTGTAACGCTACTCTCCATCCTGATGCTCGTCGTTGGCTTCCGCCTGGTTGAATCGACACCCCTTGATGTCTTCCCTGAATTTTCACCATTGCTCGTAGAAATCCAGACCGAAGCCCCAGGCCTCTCGACCCCGGAAGTTGAAGCTCTTGTAACCACTCCAATCGAGAATGCCGTAAATGGCGTTATAGGCCTTAAAACATTACGGTCTAAATCTGTTTTGGGTCTATCCTCGGTTGTCTTGATCTTCGATAGCGGTGCGGAACTGATGGCATCCCGCCAACTGGTTCAGGAACGGCTCCTCACCCTCACGGGGCAACTCCCCGCTCTTGCTCGCACGCCTGTAATCCTTTCGCCGCTATCTTCCACCAGCCGAGTCATGAAAATTGGCGTCTGGTCCAAGACCCAATCCCAAACCGAGATGACCACCCTCATCCGCTGGTCGGTGCGCCCTCGTCTAATGTCCATTCCAGGAGTTGCCAACGTGGCCATCTGGGGACAGCGCGACCGCCAACTCCAGGTTCTCGTCGACCCGGATCGCCTGCGCGATTACCGCCTTACTCTCGACGAGGTAATTCGCGTTACTCGCGATGCCACAATACCGGCAGCCGGTGGCTTCGTCGAAACTGCGAATCAGCGCCTTTCCGTCACTCACATGCCCGCCATCAGGGATCCACAGGACCTCGCCCGCATCCCTGTCGCATTTCGTAACGGCGCAGCACTCCCCCTGGGCAACGTAGCCGAAGTCACTACCGGGCATCAGCCTCCCATCGGCGATGCCGTAATCAATGACCAGCCCGGCCTTTTGCTGATCGTAGAAAAACAACTCGGCGCTAACACCCTCGAGGTCACCCGCAACGTAGAGAAGGCGATCGAACAACTTCGCCCGGGTCTCACCGGAATCGAACTTGACACCACGATTTTTCGTCCCGCCACATTCATTGAAATGTCGCTCGATAACCTCAAGAACGCCCTTCTCTGGGGCTGCGTTCTTGTTGCCGCCATTCTCATCCTCTTCCTCTTTGAATGGCGCACCGCCGTCATCAGTCTCAGCGCCATTCCACTTTCACTCATGGCTGCCGCGCTGGTCTTGTACTGGCGTGGGGCAACACTCAACACGATGGTGATCGCTGGCCTTGCCATCGCGCTTGGCGAAGTCGTTGACGATGCCATCATTGACGTCGAGAACATCCTTCGCCGTCTTCGGCTCAATCATTCTTTGGACAATCCTCTTCCCGACTGGGAAGTGGTGCTGGAGGCTTCACTTGAAGTTCGTAGCTCCGTCGTTTACGCCACAATTATTGTGGTTCTTGTTTTCCTTCCGGTCTTCTTCCTCGACGGTCTGGCAGGCACTTTCTTCCGTCCGCTTGCCATGGCTTACGTCCTTGCTGTGTCAGCCTCACTCGCTGTCGCCCTCGTCATTACTCCTGCCCTCTCGCTTATCCTCCTACCTTCGGCGGCCCGTCAGGATCGCCATAAAGATACGGCATTTGTTCGCATGCTCAAGTCTGCTTACCGCTCGGTTCTGCCAACTCTGCTCAATCGACCCAAAATGATTTCTGCTTCATTGCTGCTCGTTTTCCTGGTCAGCGGTTGGGCTGTCACCACTCTGGGTGAAGAATTTCTACCGCACTTCCAGGAATATGACTTCCTCATGCACTGGGTAGAGAAGCCGGGTACATCACTCGAAGCCATGCAACGCATTACCGCCCGCGCCAGCAAGGAACTCCGAGCCATCCCCGGGGTGCGCAATTTCGGGTCCCACATCGGCCGCGCCGAAGTCGCCGATGAAGTGGTCGGCCCCAACTTCACCGAACTCTGGATCAGTCTGGATCCAAAGGTCGACTACAAGGCCACTGTCGCTAAAGTACAGGAAGTCGTCGACGGCTACCCTGGCCTCTACCGGGATCTTCTCACCTATCTCAAAGAGCGCATCAAAGAAGTGCTTTCCGGGGGCAGCGGCGCAATCGTCGTCCGCGTCTATGGGCCAAACCTCGATGTGCTTCGTGCCAAGGCCGCCGAGATTGGTAAATCGCTCAACGATGTTCCCGGTGTCGCCAATCTCCAGGTAGAACCTCAGGTCGATGTGCCGCAGGTCGAAGTCCGCCTGCGCCCCGAAGCCGCCCTCCGCTACGGCATCACGGCAGGCGACCTCCGCCGCGCCGCCATGACCATGATCCGCGGAACCAAAGTCGGAGAGGTATATGAAGACCAGCGGATCTTCGACGTCGTCGTCTGGAGCCCCGAAGCCAAACGACGCGACCTCACTTCTCTCTCTTCACTCCTCATTGACGCTCCTCAAGGTGCCAAGGTCCCTCTCAGCGACATCGCAGAACTACGCATTGCCCCCACCCCCAACATCATCCAGCACGAGAATGCCAGCCGCCGAATCGATGTCTCATGCAACGTGAAGGGACGCGACCTTGGTGCTGTAGCGCGTGACATCGAGGCTCGCGTCAAGGCCATCCCTTTTGCGCCTGGTTACCATCCGGAGCTCCTCGGCGAATATGCCGCCCGTCAGGCTGGCCAGCGCCGGCTCTTTAGCTTGGCTGCACTCTCGCTCATCGGAATCCTCATGGTGCTCTACACTGATTTCCGCTCGCTTCGCCTCACCACCCTGATCTTTGTCAGTCTTCCCTTTGCCTTGGTCGGCGGCGTAGCAGCTACCCTCATGACTGGCGGCCTGCTATCGCTCGGTTCGCTTGTCGGTTTCGTGACTGTGCTCGGTATTGCTGCCCGTAACGCCGTCATGCTTCTGAGCCATTACCGCCATCTCGAAGAACAGGAAGGTCTCACCTTTAACAAAGAACTTATTTTGCGCGGTGCCGAAGAGCGGCTTGTTCCGATCCTCATGACCGCTGCCGCAACCGCCCTCGCCCTCCTCCCCATCGTTTTGGCGGGCGATAAGCCTGGCCACGAAATTGAACACCCAATGGCCGTTGTGATTCTTGGCGGCCTCTTCACTTCGACGCTTCTGAATCTCTTCGTCATGCCCACGCTGAGTCTTCGCTTTGCTAAAGTCAAGCCATGATCCTTACTCTTGTGGTCGGCACACTCCTTTTGGCTGAATCAAAAGTTGAAATCAGCAAGGCCCCGCTCCCAGTCCAAAAGACGGTTGCAGAGCAGACTAAAGCTGCCACTTTTGTTGGCCTAACCAAAGAGAAGGAAGCAGGTAAAACAGTTTATGAACTTGAGACCAAATTGAATGGCCTCACTCGCGACCTCATGATTGCTTCAGACGGATCCATCCTGCTCATCGAAGAAGAGATCAAGCTCTTCGACGCACCAGCTCCTGTCCAGGCCGCCGTTGAAAAGCAGGCCGGCAAGCTGATCAAGTTCGAATCGTTGACCGAAGGCACCAAGGTCACCTACGAAGCTGAGATCGAGAACGTAAAGAAGAAGCGAGCTGAATTCAAGTTCTCCGCCGACGGCTCCGTCATCAAATAAAACTCTTGGAACGAATGCTCACCTAAGCCGTATTCCAATCCATGCGGTTCAGCGCTCTACTCATTCTCAGTTTCACCTGCCTGCAAGCTCAGCCTATTCGAAAGCTGGATGGCTCCATCATTAATACGCAGGCCGCCGAAGCCTTCGCCCGCAAAACTCTCACCGAGGCCAAAGTCACCGGCGCTCAAATCGCAATCGTCAACAACGGCCGTCTGGTCTGGAGCATGGCCCACGGCCAGCGGCAACTCAATCCCGATCTCCCCATGACCACGGAGACCACAACCTGGGCCGCATCAATCACCAAAGCCGTCTTCGGCACTTACGTCATGCAACTGGTCGAGCGCGGAGAATTCAATCTCGACACACCCTTTGCCAAACAACTCAAGCAGCCACTCAACCTCTATTCCGTCTACAGCGAATCCGCATCAGATCTCGTCAAGGACCCCAACTGGCAACTCGTCACTCCACGGATGGCTCTCAACCACACCACTGGGTTTGTCAATCTGGTCATGTTCGCCCCCGACAAGAAACTCCACCTCCAGTTCAAGCCCGGTGCCCGCTACAGCTACTCCGGTGAAGCTCTCAACCTGCTTCAATTCCTGATCGAAGAACAGAAGGGCAGTCCGCTCGATCAACTGATGCAAGGCTCGATCTTCTCCCCGCTCAAGATGACCCACACGGGCATCGCCTTCCGAAAAGAATTCGAGGCCAACATTGCCGACCGCTTCAACGATAAAGGCGCCTTCATCGCCAAGACTCGCCGCAACGCCCGCGCTGCTGGCTCGATGACCACCAGCGCCGAAGACATGGCACTCTTTTTGCAAGCCATCTTCGACAACAAACTACTCAAGCCACCCACGCGCAAGGCCCTCTTCCAGCCCTCAATCCAGATCCGCACCAAACGGCAGTTTCCCACCGAAGATACGACAGAAGGCGCGCAGGCCAAAGAGGTCGGCCTTGCCTACGGTATGGGCTGGGGCTTGCTCACAAAGACCAGTTTCGGCAAAGCCTTTTTTAAGGAAGGCCACGGCGACGGCGCACAGACCTTCATGATCTGCTTCGTGCGTCACAAGTCCTGCATGATCCTGCTCACCAACAGCGACAACGGCGAACGCGCCTTCCGTCCACTGCTGGAAAATCTCTTCGGCAACACCGTCACGCCTTGGGAATGGCACGGCTATCCCTAGCCCGATGTTCATTTTAGCCAACAGAATCAACCTGTTCCAGTCTCAAGCGGACTGAGCCTAACTCATCGATTTGACTGAGGATGCGTGAGCTGCTGGCGCGACCGGATGGACAAAATTGGTTTCGTTCCTGATTTTCTGCCGGCCATCGGCCTACCTCTCCCGAATTGGTTTCGTTCCTTGTTTTTCGAGACCGAGCGGCGAGATCTCGCCGGAACCCCAAACTGCCAGATTCCGGCGAGAAGGCGCTAATGGGCACAAGCCCTGCCATGTATCTCTCTATATTCAATTTTCAAAGATCGTCCGCGGCGGATAGAGGATTCGTATCACTGCTACCGCAGCCCCGCGCTGGGCAAAATTATTGGGCTCGATAGTCGTCACCCGTGCCCATTCTCAAGTAACCGCTAATTCGGTTTGGCAATCCACAGATGCAAGTAAAAGAAAGCGCCGGAGAAATAGTTTTTCGAGATTGGTGAACGACTTGCAAAAAGATTCGGAAATGGATTTGACGGGGACAAGCTCCCTGAGCGTGGGGCGCCCGGTGAGCGATTGCCGATTGCTCCCTCTTTTACGGGTTGGGTCGCCCGAATTTATTGGCCAGGTTCGACCTTTTTGCTCGTTTGCGGGCAGCCGTGGAAAAGGTCCTGCTTTCGGGCCTTGGTTTTTCTTTCAGATTTTTGCCGTTTATCTGTACTACTTGCTTACAGGGCCGAGACAGCGCAGCGCAGGATAGAGCGAATGATGAACGGGATTGAAATATCGGGAGACCTGTCCCAGGCGGGATTTCGACAAATTTGCGGTAATTGGTCTTTGTCAGGTTTGTCTGGAAAGTGCTTTTGTATTCAACAGCCAGGGTTGTTTGGTTGAAGGTTTGCGCGATGATTGATCTTAGTCTGAGAAAGCGTCCAGGTTCCGCGTTGGCGACTCTATTCCACGGCTTCGGTAAAAATGTTTAGACGATCGCCGCCGTCGCGGATACGCACACGGCCCTTTGGTACCTCTTCGATGATGGCCGTCTATCCATTGCGGCTGGAGACCTCATAGACAATGCCACAGCAGCCGGAAGTCAAATCGCGTCTCGTCGATCAGCTTAGCTGAAATCGTCTATCTCGTCGAAAAGAACCGGCTGCCCGCCAACGTCTACGCGGACCTTAAAGCCGCGATTTATGACCCGGCCACGTTTTCAAGGAAGCACACTTTACAGTCGAGATCGTCGCCGCTATGAAGCAGGTTCCACGCGCCGACGTTCCGGACATGCCGGATCGCATTGTCGCTGCGATGGCGGTTTATATCGGTGTTCCCGTCATCAGCCGCGACGGGAAGATCCGCGCCTCAAACGTTCAAACAATTTGGTGATGATCTTGCCCTGGTTCTTGAGCCCCGACAAGGAAGCAGCTATGATCGCCGGGCATGGCAAAAGAGTCATCCTAAGCCAATCTAAGCCCCGCCCTAACGGCATAGAGCAAGCCATCACCGTGCGTGGTCGCTGTTCCCGGAACTGCTATTGTGGGGTTTCTGGAAACTTAGAAAGGCACTACGCATGACTGTCACGATCCATCTTCCGCCGCAAATCGAGCAGGCCTACCGGGAACTGGCTGCATTCTAAGGTGTTCCTCTTGACATGCTTGTGTACGATGCACTCGTTGCATCTAGCCCTGAAGCTTCGGCGAGCGGGATAACCCCGCAAGATCCTGAAGAATGGATACTTGCTTTTAGAACTTGGGCGGAGAGCCATTCCGATCTACCGGTTTTGTTCGATGAGGCGATAAGCCGCGACTTCATCTACGCTGGACGTGGAATCTAAATGCCGACCCTTGTCGACACCAACATCCTGCTACGCTCACTTCAGCCCGCCCATCATCATTACGCAATCGCTCACAACGCCATTGCAAAATTACGCCGAGAGGATTCGCTGTGCATCGCCGCACAGAATCTCGTCGAATTCTGGGCTGTCGTTACTCGCCCCATTCAAGAGAACGGTCTAGGGATGACCCACGTGCGCGCCTAGAGCGAGCTCCAGACGCTCAAGCAATTCTTCCGCCTTCTGTCCCCTAGCCTTGGAATGTTCAATATCTGGCAACGCATGGTGTTGGATCTCGGTGTCACCGGCAAACAAACACACGACGCACATTTGGCGGCGACCATGCAATTCTATGCCGTCGGCTCAATTCTTACTTTCAACATGAGCGACTTTGGACGGTACGGGATCACGGTCATTGATCCATTACAAGTCTGAGAACGCCCAGCCGCGGCGACCGGAGTCGAAGAAGCGAAGATTCGCCATAGCGATTCCTCCTCCGTTCCGGTCCAGGGGAATAACATATAGGGGACGGTATCAAAGACGTTTCAGTTGCAGCCGGTTGTTGCCTCTTCAACGCGCTTGCAGCGATGCAAGACTTCGCGACCGTGTTTGCTCGAGAGATCCTGGCGGAGTTCCTGAACATCCTCCCAGAAACAGCAGGAGTTTTGGCCATGACGATGATTGAAGTTCCGGACAGCCAAGCGGCGGCGCTGAAAGCGAAAGCCGCATTGCAGGGACTTACGCTCAAAGCATGGCTCGGGAAATTGGCTGAGGAATCACCGGTGGACGCGCCGCGAAAGCCGCTTAAGTCTGGACGCTGAATGCTGGCCAAGTACGGTCCCGCGCCTTCCGCTGAAGAAATCGACGAGAACCGCAAGGATATGTTCCACGGCTTCGGTAAAAATGTTTAGACGATCGCCGCCGTCGCGGACTCGCACACCGCCCTTTGGTACCTCTTCGATGACGGCAGTCTATCCATTGCGGCTGGAGACTTCATAGACAATGCCGCCGCAGCCGGAAGTCAGATCGCCGTCTCGTCGATCCGCTTAGCTAAAATCGTCTATCTCGTCGAAAAGAACCGGCTGCCCGCCAAACGCCTACGCGGACCTTAAAGCCGCACTTGATGACCCGGCCACGTTTTCAAGGAAGCGCCTTTTAAGGTCGAGATCGTTGACGCTATGAAGCAGGTTCCACGCGCAGACGTTCCCGACATGCTGGATCGCATCATCGCTGCGACGGAGGTTGATTTCGGCGTTTCCGTCATCAGCCGCGACGGGAAGATCCGCGCCTCAAACGTTCAAATAATTTGGTAATGATCTTGCTCTGGTGCTTGAGCCCCGACAGGGTGGAAACCGGCGACGTAGATCTCAATTGCACTGCC
>ENA-ORBV01014864-ORBV01014864.1-microbial-mat-metagenome-genome-assembly--contig:-NODE-14864-length-11557-cov-65.084321_pt1 | contig 11557 bp, 12 predicted proteins | sample MGYA00237777_ERZ505514 | MGnify/ENA primary metagenome ERZ505514 (study PRJEB26160, sample SAMN06269048) | microbial mat metagenome | isolation source: Oligotrophic lake microbial mat | place...
ATTTCTTCGCTTAATCGTTTCCATATATTTATTCCGTCATTGTCTGTAATGGCTTTCTTTCCTGCTGCCGGTGTTGGCAAAAAATATAGTTCAGATTTATTTGGTGTAAGCGCTTGTAATAATTGCCTCACCTGCAAGGTGTATTCCATTAGTTCCATTATCTGATGTGGCTTGAGTTCTAAGGTTCTTTCGTTGCTCTTTCTTGTTCCTGCAATAAATATATTTCCTTCCTTCAGCTTTACATCTTTTATCGTGAGCCTGTTTACTTCATCGGTGCATAAGCCTTGATAAATCATTAAACTGATGATTGCTTTATTTCTGCTTCTTGATAATTTGTAATTAGTAAACCAATTGCACTTTGCTTTTTTATGTTCGTCTGTGGGTATTTCGTAGCTGTGGTAAAGGCTTTCAAGTTCCTGTTTGGTATAAAGCGGATAGAGCATTTTGTTTTTTGTGCCTCTTATTTTGATGTGCTTGGCCGGGTTATCTTCTCTTTGTTCTGCTTGTATCTGCCAATCAAAAAAGTGTTTTAATATATTCAGGTTGATATTTCTTGTTTTATTTTGCTGTCCTTTATTTTGCAAGTGTTTCAGATAGCTTGTTACTTCGGTGCTTGTGCTGTTTTCAACTTCTATATTTTGCATATCGCACCAAACAATAAACTCCATCATTTCATCATTGTAACATTTTATCGTGGCTTTACTTAGGTCTTTTTGTTGCAAGTATTTTTCAAAGCTGTTTCCCGACAATGGTCGGGATTTCGCCTCTGGCTCAACATTATTTTTCATTCTTTTTCAATTAGGTGTGTGTAAATCTGTGTACTCTCTAAACTGTTATGACCTAAAAACTTTGCAATTTTTTCAAGGCTCATTCCTGCTTGTAAAAGGTGCGTTGCTATGGAGTGCCTGAGTGAGTGTAAGCCAATATTTTTTTGTTGTAGTTCTATGTTATCACTTTGTAATTGCAGTAGCTTTAATCGTGTGTAAAGTGTTCCGCCTGTCATTGGCTCTCCGTGTATGTTTACAAAAAGTCGGTGTTCTTTTTTAGTTTTTATTATTTGGCTTCTGTAATCATAAATCCATTCTTGTAAATAAGCTGCATTGGTTTTATTGAGTGGCACTAATCTTTCTTTGTAGTTCTTTCCTTTTTTTACGTGTAGTATTCTTGTATCAAAATTTATATCGTCTATGCTTACGTTTGCTCCTTCATTTCTTCGTAGTCCGCAACTGTAAAAAATAGTTAGTAATGCTTTGTCCCTGCTTTGTATGATCTGTTCTTTTTCGGTGTTGGGTTCTTTGCTCGTTAATTCAAACAGTTCTTTTATTTCGGTTGGTGTGAGTATGGTTATTTCTTTTCTGTGTAGCTTTTCTAATCGTATTCCTAATGCCGGCACGTTCTTTACTCCTTTATGATTTAAGAACTCTAAAAACTTTTCGATTGCTTGTAAATGTTTATTGATGTAGTTATTTGATAAGCCACCGCCCCGCCTTTCATTGGCTCGTGTGCTGATATGATCGTGATAGGATTTTATGTTTTTCTGGTGGAGCTGGTTAATACTTTGGACTTGGATTTTTTCTAAGTGGTGTAAAAATTCCCTGATGATTAAAGGCATTCCGTCTACTGTTCCGCTTCCATATCCTAACACGTCCAACCATTCTTTAAAGGCTGTTTCTAAGTATTGATAGCTTTGATTTTTCAGTATTAATTTTTGCATTTATTTTTTTGTTGCTTCACCTTTTTTAATGTTGTGTCCGATTTCCTGTAAGTGCTTATCTGCAAGTGGTTTCATTAAGACTTTTGTATTTTGTCCGATTGTGTCCGATTGGCTTATTTATCCTTTTTCCTTTTGTTCTTTTGCTCATAAGCTTTCCACACCTTTTGCATCACGCTTTTAATTTGTCCGTTTATTCTTTCTTCTACCGCTTTTCTTTCATTGGTTGGTATCAAAGTATAGATGTAGCCTGTTCGTTGTTTCTTACCGCCTGTAATGTGTAAGTAGCCGTATTCTAAAAGTTCCTGTAAATAGCGGTTCAATGTTCTTGGGTGCATTTTATTTTCCTGCCGTATTTCATTGGCTAAAAAATCGGGGGTTTCTCTTTTGCTGTGCCAGTCCTGCAACCATTCGTAAAAGTCCCTTACTGCTCCGTTTAATTCATCACTCTTTCTAAACAGCACATCAGACAACAGTTTAAAGCCCCATTCAATATCTTTCGGGTGGGTTTCTATTTGTACTTCTCCTGTGCTTTGGTCTGCGGTCTGCTCTCGTTGGTGCTGATGATAAAAAGTAATTGCTTCAATAAAATTTAACAGCATTGGCAGGGTTCTTCTTTTCTTAAAAACTTCCTGTGGTACTTCTATTAGCGGTGCATATGGGTTTATTACTTTGATTGGCTCTAAAGCCTTTTGCATTTGCTGTAACTTGGTTTGTATTTCCTGTTCTTTGTAACTGTCTATCATTCCTGCCCTGTGGCGTTTTTGATAGTTCATTACTTGCTCGTCTTGTTCTTTGCTGTCATTCAGGTAAATCAATATGGAACGGTTGGCATTATCTTCATAAATGCTTTCTTTAGTGGTGCAAGCGATTACACAAACAGGCCCTTCAACTATTAAAGTGATGGTTTGTAATTTTCCGTCCCTGCCTTTTTGTGTAATGGTTTTGCTTATCCGTTTTTTACTTTGTAGTTCTCGTATCGGGAACATCACGGCTACTGCTCCTTCTAAATCTTCTATCAAAAATATTTTGTTACGGATCTCTTCTCTTTTGTAGTAATAAAAACTATTGCCTGTAAATTGGGTGTGTTCTTTTTTATCTTCATCAGGCATACACATTGCCACCCTTTCCATTAAATAACTTTTTCCTACTCCGCTTCTTGCCAAACATATTACACTGATTGGGTCGGGTGTTTTTCTGCTTGTCATTGCCAGCAACAAAATCAATGCGTTTTCTGCTTCGCCTTGTATTCCGCTTGCTTGCAGGTCTTGTATAGTTTGCTCTAATAAAGTTTCGTGTTTCAGGTTTTCTATTGCTGTGTGCTTTTCCTTTTCGGTAAGTGGTTTTATTGGTTGTGCATTTTGGTGGTTCTGCTCTTTTATTTGTTCGAGCCTGTAATTTTCTAAAGCCTGTGTAAGCTCTGCCAATGTTCCTGCTGTTACGCTTGTTCCAACTTCTAAGCGTTCCGCTATTTTCCGGATGAACTTCTCTAACTGTGTATCGTTGTATAAATCCAGATTGTGCCGGACTGGTGGTATTTCGCTTTCGTTTAAACTCACCTTTAGCGTTACCCGCATTCGGTCTAAGCCTTCTAATCTCACGCCTCCCAATATTTCAATGGTTAATATGCTGTTCTCGTAAATGAGTTGGTCGGGGTTGCTTGTGTTGAAGTTTGCCATAATGCAGAAGAATTTATTTTTCGTGTAATAACTTCTGCAATATTAGTGGATATTATTCACTTGAACAAGTAACATATTATTTTATTCTACTTTATTCTGCCTATATTTGCCGACAATGTTACCTATAAAGCCTTTTTTACTGCATATCTTATGAAGTTTGGAGAAAAAATAACGAAGCTGAAGAAGCTAAAAAAAATGTCCCAAGTGGAACTTGCCGAAAAAACTGGCATTTCAAGGGATGCTATTTCCAAGTATGAGCGTGGCGATGTTTCGCCCTCTGTGGAGTACGCCAAGCGTATTGCCGAAGCTTTGGGCGTTTCGCTTGATTATTTGGTAAGCGATAGCGAACAGGATGAAGCATTGGACAATGAGACGGTAAAACGAGTAAAGGAGATACAAACACTACCCGTAACCGAAAAAGATAAAATACATTCCGTTATTGATGCCCTCATACGGGATTTTAAAACTAAACAGGCTTATAAATAATTGCACCAATGAAAAATATATTTACTTCCGCTTTCCTTTTCCTTTCTGTCTCTGCTTTTGCACAAGACACTAAAAAAGATACTGTTAAAACTTTAGATTACGGTGCAAGGATTTATGATGCAAGAATCGGCAGATACATGAGTGTTGATGGACAACAAAATAAAAGCCCTTACCAGTTTGCTGATACTACCAAAACTAAACAGGTGGCGGATGAACCGAAGAAAATTACTAAAAAACAAAGCAAAAAATGAAAATGATTATTCCTATTTCACTTATTTTAATTGCTTGTAATCAAGCACCGCATAATAACAATCAATCCTTTGCTGATACTTTAACAGAGGTTTCAACTGACATGAATATCAAACCAATTGATAGTTTATTATTTAGTGATTTTGAAAAACTGGTGAAGAATGAAGAACACATTTCATTAACAGTTATCTCAAAATTTGCACAATTAAGTGACACTACTATCTTTAACACTAATTCAAAATTCACGGGAAAAGGAGTATATATTACAAATGAATATTTACTCTTTCATATTAAGCAGGGTACTGACACAAAAGGGAATGAATTATTTATTACTTACAGTAAAAATCAAAAACAAATTGATGGAAAATCATTCTTATATTATTGCCATAATTGCTCAAAATCAGAGTTAATTGCTTATCCGTACTTTTCTGACAACAAGAACAATAAAATCATAGTAGAATATTATGAGCCATCTACGTCAAAAGCAATGCCTAATAGTGATGAAATAAAGGCGCTTAAAAAAGAAATGTGGAAGATAAGTTCTAAAGGTTTTTTTATTTTAAATTAAAGAGGGTTAAATAACCCTCTTTAATTTATTCATCCTTCTTTTCTGTTGGTCTTACTTGTGTTACAGTAAATGTAGCATTCTTACTCCAAGAAGTACTACCTTTTAAGGTTCCATCACCCTGAATATACAACTTGTTTGTAGACACATCAGTGCCAGTTTTTTGAGTGCTTGTAGCATTTTCATAAAAAGTAAAAAACTCACCTGCATCATCATTCCCTCGTCCAACTATTGTAATAAAATGATCTGTTGTATTGTCAGTATTTTTATTATGTTTTTGATTTGAGGTATAATCAACCCCCGCAATAATTGAATTCCCCCCCTCTATAGATTTCTGTATTAAATCAAGCCCTAACCCACGGTTTACAGCGTTACCCTGTTTCCCTGACTTATACATTTGTGTAGCCTTGTCATAACCACCAATTTTTAAATCTTGTGTCGCAACCTGTTCTTTACAAGCTCCCATACAATCATTTGGCGTAACATCGCCATAACCAACATACTGGTCAGCTGGGATAACTGGAGCAATAGGAGTATAAACCCACTCAGTAATTTGTTGAGCATTTGGGTTCTTTAAGTGGAAGCCCAAATTATAGTATTTGTTTCCTTTGTATTCAACAACAGGAAATCCCAATCCTCCGTTGTTGTGATAATATGTAATTAAACTATTTCCTATATCAGCAACTTTATCAAATCTCAAATATTCTAATCCATCCATATCAATACCATCAATAGGTCTATTACTTGCAAATTGATAAGGTGTTAACATTGCAAACTTTCCAGTTAAAGGATCAACAGATAAGAACCTTCCTAACCTCGGATCATATATTCTCATTCCGTAGTCCTGTTGATTCCCATTGCCTTTTACCTCGTTATCGTTTTCCTTCCCGTTAAACCCAAATCTATATTCACTCCCTACACTCCAACTCCTTCCCACCAATAACATCCCAAAGGGATTGTAATTTAATCCACCGGAACCCTTTGAATCAATTAATAGTTTCACCAATTAAAAATACGGTTTTAATTGCTTAATTCATTCCATTGTTTGGGAATGCTGAAATTAAGTTGAAATTCTATCACAGGTTATTTGGGTTTGTTTATTTTTTTGTGTGTTTGGTGAAGGGTGCTGAGAAATTTGTGAAATCTGTTAATGAGACTGCCTAAACTGTCAAACCCTTTTCGCATATTGACTACTTAGGCAAAATTTTCATTAAAAGTTAATATTTCTTATTTGTAGTTCGTTCTACCCAACCCTCATAATAAAATAATATTATGCAAATAAATTTATTATTATATTCATAAAATAAGAACTATAGAAGAAAACTAAAAATATTGGAAGAGTTAACATTATTAAATAGATTCCATCTATAAATAGAAATTTCTTCATCCTTGAAAATACATTATATAATATAAGCGCATATATATTAAAACCAATTAGGAAAATAAATATAGCTAAAATGAAGAATCCAGCTGTATCTGATGGTTTGTCAGATGTGTATATATATAATAACCAACTTAATACTAAAATGTTAATTATGGCAATACAAAATCTTCTGAAATTTTTCATTTTAATCTTTTAATCTTTGTGAATCTATAGGAATAGTAAATGAAAAGGTTTGACTGATATTACCAAATTTATTCTGCTCGGCACCTTGCTGCAAGCTATTATCTCGCACTACTGAAAGTGGATATATGTTTGAAGGTAAATGCTTGTTGTAATCACCCGATGTAATACTCATGATATTATATATTTCAACTTTTATTTCATTTTCGTTCATTGGATATATAAATACCGAAGCAGATGCCATGAAAGTTTCGGGATCAAAAACACCATTTCCAAAAATAGTCGCGGGCTGATGTTTAGTCCCCGAAAATTCGGCAATTCCCCCAGTCAATTCACTCCTTCCCTTATTCAATTCATACCATGAATCTAAAGCATCTGAAACTATCCCTGCATCCTTTAATTCATTGCTCACTGTTCCATTGGTTGGAAAAATAATATTTTCAGGTCCTACTCCTTCAATCAAACAACCTAATAAGAAATTACAAAGATCTTTGTTTTCATAATTGGTATAATCTTGTGCATAAAAAGCTCCTTCATTATTTACCCAAAGATTGTATTGCTCTGCATTTTTAGAATCAGAAGTGAATCCATCTTTATTAGTTAGCATATTAGTGCTTGCATTGGGGTCAGATGTCCCTTTTAAAAATATTAAAAAATTCGCTTCAAAGGCTAAATCGCCACCAGATTGAGCATAAATTGATTGAATCATTTCAGTCGGATTTCGTCCTGCTTGGTTTTCAGGATTTTCAGGATTTTCTGAAGGTTCTAGCCCATCTAGGTCTATAAATTTAATAGGATTATTTCCTGCAAATTGAAATGGCGAATACCAGGGGTAGGATTTTGCAAGAGGGTCAACACTTAAAAATTTACATAGTCTAGGATTATAAATTCTAAACCCATAGTCATAAATGTTTCCATCTCCATAAGTTTCGGGATCATCTTCTTTCCCGTTGAAGCCATACCTATATTCACTTCCAGGACTCCAACTCCTCCCAACCAACACCATCCCAAAGGGATCATACTTCGGGCCGCTATAAATAGGTACCTGTGTTTGATAATTCACATTCTAAAAATAAGGTTTTTTTGAGCAATTTTTCGTAAGTATAAATTATTTGTTTGCCGGATTATACGAAGGTGCAGACCGTCCTGCAATGGTTTATTCTTATTTCGGAACCTTCAAATTAAATAATATTAATCCCCAAAAATGGCTTGCTGATATTTTATTGAAAATAAAGGATACTAAAACTTCTCAGCTCAGCATTTTGCTTCCTGCAAACTGGACTACTGATAACAAATAAATTAATTGTTTAATTTTATTGAAGGAGGGGTATTTTACCGCATGCTTACATAGCTCTAGTATTAATGGCAATATTATTTTTCCTTTAGTTAAACAATTTGTTGTTTAACAGTCGTAAACAAAACGAAATCATCAAGCTGATCAAATTGAAAAATATATCTAAAATTTATCAAAAATATCACAAATCAAAACATCTTTGCGAATCAGGCATTTTATTATAAAAAACCACATCCAAAGGAGCTTCTTGATTTTTATTATAAGCAACCCAATTGCCTGTAAGTTTTCGGATAGATATTTCAATGGATTTGTTTTCTTGTTGTAAAGTTTCTAAATATGAAATCATACATTCTAACTCTTTTGTTTCTGAAAAATAAAGATACCCAGAACAATCATTTGTTCCTGTCCCTATATATATTTTATTACTTTTTTTATCATGCAAAAAATCTAGGTTCATAAAAAATATTCCTGTTTTTACTTCTAGTTCGTTCAATACCACCGTACTATTGTAGTGAGTATTTAAACTGTCTGTATTTATAGAAAAGCCATCTTCTAAGCTTAAAAAAAAAGGTTGATTTCTTTTAAAGTTATTTGTCAATTCAGCTATAGTGTCTTGTCTGTTAAGAGAAGATTTACAAAACATAAAACATGATAAAAATATAATTAAGAAAAATTTAATTTTTACCATATTCATAACCTCTTTCCAGAGCCTTAACTTCATTACTTTCATCTTTATGCCCATTTTTTATTAATGAAAAAATATTTCCAAAAGATTTCAATGCAACCAAACTTGTTCCCCTTTGGGCGTGAGCTGCGCCAAATAATAAATTTCCAAACTCATTAAGGTTGTAAGCATACCCTTTATAGATATATAATGTTCGAGTTGCAGGTTCGGAAATACTATTTTGTGTTTTAAACCATAAAGTGTTATCAGTCGAATACTGAGTTTGATTGTTTAACATATACATTTTCATATCTAAGACACCTCCTGTTGAATTTGCTCTTATCATTGCTTTTTCTGGAGCAAACCGCATTAAATTTAAATATATTTCGTAATCCCACAATTTCTCAGAAGTTAAAAGATTGAATTCTTCATCTGTGAAATCCTGAATATTATTGACACCTTCTGCACCTTTGACAAAGAAATTGTCCATTCCAAACATAGATTTATCAGAATTTAAAGTAATTCCCCCAGCTAAATCACTTTGGTTAATCGTAACTCTAATTTCTTGCCCTATTTGAAGTTTAGCTGGATCTACACCCTTATTCATTTCCCCTAAAGTTCCATGGTCCATATTCCATTTCCCTTCAAGGTTCCAATAATTATCTCCCTTTTGTATTGTATACTTTCCTTCCTTACAATCCGGGCAATCTCCAAGTGGGTCATCATAAAGAATTGGATTGTTACGATTTACATTATAACCTCCTTCAAATGGTACGTGTATTGGATCAGAGTTCCATCGTTTACCTAACCTTGTATCATACTCCCAAAATTCCGCAGTGTTTAAATTTCCATTTCCATATACTTCATCATCCTGTTCCTGTCCATTAAATCCATATTTGTAGCCAGTTCCACTCTCCCAATTCCTCCCCACCAATAACATCCCAAAGGGATTGTAATTTAATCCGCTTGAATCGGTTAAAGGATTAGATGTTTTCACCTATTAAAAGTACGGATTAATTGCTTAAAATTGAAAGCATCAGCCGATTAATGCTTTTATCATTTGCACCGAACACCCTACAGGAAAAACAAAATAACTTCCGTTGGTAAAATGATATTCAATACAACTCGTATTCTTTTCAGGAACATCGATCCGGATAAATGAATTTGGTTTCTGGACAGCAGCAGTTTCTTTTTTCTTCATGCGGCTTGCATGATACATAAATGTTTGGTAGGATATTTCTTTTTCTTTGCAATAGCCGGCCATCGTGCCGCCAACTTCCTTCCATTGATTTACGTGGTACGGATAATCTACTTTATCTTTAAGCATAATGCAAAGAGAAGGCAAGAGGATTAATTTTGGAAGACGTGGTTCAACGTGCGGTTACGGAATAATTTTATTTATTATTGAAAATTAAATACCTGTGGTTAGTCGGGGGCTTACGATTCAATAAATAAAAATAATTTTGTGGAACAATATATTCGGGCTGCACCTAAGCACCACCCAAATTTTCCTTAATGATTTATAGTTCAGCTGGATTAGATTCAAAGAACTTCTTTCCTTGCCTGAAGCCGGAATGGATTTTCAAGTATTTGCGAATGACCGAATTGGTCGACACGAAAGAGACAGTGCACTAAATGCTGAATTAATTATTTCAATCCACAATACATTTCCTACAATAAGCAAGCGGTATTGATTAGGGATTTTTTAATATCCTAAAAAAAGCACTCCTTTTAAAAATGATCAAGTAAATTGGATGCTCTTAAAAAATTGTTATATAGAAATCGTTGTTGTTGGTCTACTTTCAAAAGAAAAATTAAAAATTGCTTCAGTTTTTTTTAGAACTATAGATCATTCATATTAAATTTTTCATTAAGATTCTCGATTAAATACGAACCCAATTTATCATTTTTAAATCTTCCTACAAGAAATTTTGATCCATAACAATCAGAAAACTCATATATGTAAGTTCCAATTTCTTTAGAAATCATGATCTCATAATATTTACAATCATCTTCTTTAAGTTTTACCTTTAAGTGAATCGTTGCAAGACGATGACTTAAAGGAGTATGATTACCTCTTTCCGATGTGTTAATAATTTTAATTAATTCTTTTGATTCCGAACTGTTAAACATAAAATTAAAAGTTTCAAATTTGCCTTTATCGTAATAGTAATATAAAGTACCTTCAATTGAAGTTATCAAATGAGGCTTAATATATATTTCCTTATTGCAATTATAGAAAAAAGGTAGTAGCGTTAAAATAAAAATTGTGATTTTAAATTTTTTATTCATTATTGCCCTTCTGGTTTTGTTGACACTGTGGTGGCTTCTGGAAATTTAATTTCCTGTACAAAAATTGAATAAGTTGCAACTGTACTTCCACCTACACTTGGCTTTCCTGTAAAGGCGCCTAACAGTGAAATACCTTTTAATTCGGCTGAATAAACTACCTCATCATCACAACTAAACATACAATCCACACAGCCATCAAAACAACCATAGGATGTTACCCATGTTTTTTCAAAAAGAAGTGCTGATCCTGCCTTTTCAAAAGCAAATCCAGTAAATGCGGCTTTATCAAAAGCAATACCTAGATCATTTTCCTCATTAAATTCAACATTTCCTTTCTGCATACCAACATCCCAAGAGGGCAATCCTAATAAATTCTCAATACCCAATCCAAGTCCAGCTCCAAGACTGAGATATAGGAATGTTTTCCCTTTATCTGGACTATTTGCATTTTCATTTAGAGTAATGATATCCAATTCGACCACCCCAGAAAGAACTGCTGTTGCGGAAGCACTAAAACTTAACATTTTTGCATCTGATTTAAATTCGCCCCAAAAATCAGCTGTTAGATTAGGTATTCCAGGTGCTTCGAAAGTAGGGCCAGACCAATTTGGCGAAAGGAATAAATCTTTGGCTGACTGAGGAATTATTTCTGTGTTTAGAATTAATTCCAATTTAGTTTCGGTTACTATGGTTAAAACAACAATTTTTTTATCTCCTTCCTCATAATAAATAATAATGTCCTCACCAATCATATCCTTGAACAAAATAGGACTATTTGCAACATAATTATAAGGACTGTAATTGGGATACTTTTTTGTAAGAGGATCAACACTGAGCCATCTTCCGAGTCTTGCATCCAATACTCTAGCGCCAAATTCTAAAACTTCATCATCGCCGTACACTTCATTTTCAGCCTCCTTCCCGTTAAACCCATACCTGTAATTATTTCCAATCTGCCAAGTTCTCCCTATTAGCGACATCCCAAAGGGATCATAATCCTGAGCAGTAATTACATCGGGTAAATAACGGTCTGAGAAGGCATCTGAAGTGGTT
>ENA-ORBV01014866-ORBV01014866.1-microbial-mat-metagenome-genome-assembly--contig:-NODE-14866-length-11557-cov-6.455575_pt1 | contig 11557 bp, 9 predicted proteins | sample MGYA00237777_ERZ505514 | MGnify/ENA primary metagenome ERZ505514 (study PRJEB26160, sample SAMN06269048) | microbial mat metagenome | isolation source: Oligotrophic lake microbial mat | place...
TTTCAAGCAGAAGACGGCATACGAGATTCGCCTTAGTCTCGTGGGCTCGGAGATGTGTATAAGAGACAGGCACAGGAAATGTTAGAGCAGTGTTCTGGTCAGATGGCCCTGATTGAACATATACAAAAGGGGGGAGGATAAAATGATGCAAGAAACATAAAACCAGTTGGTGGCCTATTCTCTCATTTTTGGTGTTGATGCAAAGAGAGCAGGTCCGTTTGGCAATGATTTGACCAACAATTATGCTCTACTAGTAGAAGCCAACAAATGCTCTACCCCCAGGACTTAGTGAGTGTCACAAAGACTGTGAATAATTGTAATGGAAAACCAAATGACAAAAACAACAGAGGTAGAAACAACAATGCACTAAACAGAGATCAGCACCATGCAAACAATGCAGATGAAGATAGGACTGGTCCACATATCCAATCTGGATTCTTTGAAATGAACAATGACAGGAACAACAAACAACAGAATAAAAGTTCAGGAAACAACAAGGCCAACATAAATTAGAATAACAATGGCATTGTTTGTTATGGTTGTAGCCACCCTAGTCAAACAGCCAGAAATTTTCTATTAATCCAATGAACAACAATGGACAGAAAACAACAGTAGGCAATTACATGTCCAGCAAAGTGAAGATGCTTTAAAGGGGAATCAAGACGAAAACACAGAAAATGTGAGGCCAGCGTTTTTAATGTCACACAATTGTTTCAGATGCATTGTAATTGTCGTGATAACAACTTTCACCTCCAAAATGAAAGACCAACTTTGAGAAACAAAATGCTTCTTGACAATCAATCTGCAACTAGCATTTTTTGTAGCCCAGAACAGTTGACTAATGTTCATAAAGCAAAGAACACATTAGACGTTCAAACCAATGGTGGTGTGCTTTGATGCAATAAGACAGGTTTGATTGATCGACATGGTGTGACACCAGAGCAATTGCAAACATTGTCGACAATGCCAAGAAGACCAGAAAAGTTGACATCTCCTGTGAGGCTAAACAAGGCCTCATCATGCCGAGAAAAGGGGAAATTACCTTCTTTGATAAGAATAAAAATGGACTTCATGTTGCACCCTCATTAGAAATAAGCAAAGGCTCATGCTTGCTAAGTGCCTCGGAAGAAAATCATAAGGAATTGTGTAGCAAAAAGCAAGTCAGTGGAGCCAAAAAGACGAGAATTTTTGTAAAGTTGCTACATGTCCCTTCATTGGAGATTATAAAGATGTAGTTCAATGCAATAACATTAAAAATTGTCAAGTGACTCCTGAAGACATAACAATTTGTTTGAAAACCTATGGTGACAATGTGAATGTTTTAAAAGGAAAGGGCACTAGGGGACAGCCAAGGCTTGCAGTGAATGATCACATTGAGATCCCAAAAGAATTGATTGAGGCATGCAAGGGTGTTATTTTATTTGTTGACATTTCTACTAGCACTGGCATGCATTGGTGTCGTCACTTTTCTGTTGTGTGTGTCCAAAAACATTCTACTCATTGCCATTTGGTTCATCAAAGCCAGAAAAGAAGAAATTCAATTGGAAGCTGTTAATGATCCTTTTGTCAAACCTAACAAAGCAGGTTTTAAGATCAAGGAGTTTCATGCAGAGAATAAATTTCACAGTTTGAAACAACTTTTAGAGGCTATTGACACAGAGACTAATTTTTGTGCAGCGCAGAAGCACGTGCCAGAAATTGAAAGACTGGTTAGAGTTGTCAAGGAAAAAATGCAGAGCTGCCTGCCACAGCACTCCCCACAGTTCTTAGTACAAGATGATGATCATTAGGGGTACAGGCAATGGTGTAAGATGTTTCAATGCATCTTCCCCCTCTCTGTTAGCATATGAGAGAAATATAGTTCTAGAACTACAATCATGGGAAGGTCATTTGGATTGTGGAAAACATTGCAGCTTTGGATTGTGTTGAGAAAGGAGTAGTCAAATTGTACATAAAAGAGTACATCTGAAAAATGTTAGAAGAATTCAAGTATGCAAATGAATTGAAGGACATCAAGAAAGCCAGCAATCCAGCAGCAGATTACTTATTTGTTTAAAGTCAATCCAAATTGCAACAAGCTTGAAGATAAAAAAGGGGGGTGTTTCACACAACAGGGGCAAATGCTCTTCATTTAATGCAAAAGGACTAGGCCAGATTTGCAATGTACAGTGCCATTCTTGTACACTAGAGTTCAATCTCCAGATGATGATGATTGGAAACAGCTACTAAGCAGGCTAAAATATTGGCACAGACTGTTGAGGAGGAAATGGCATTTGGAGCAGATGAAGGAAATGTTTTGTTGACAAGGTATTCCACAAGCAGCCCATCCAAACCTATGCATCTGACTGCAAATGTTGAATCAACAAACAGTTCTTTGCCAGCCAGCAGATGTTTGTTGGACATAGACACCCTAGCTCTTGTTCGCTTTGCCTTTGCCTTTGCCGTTTCTGCTACGAATGCACTTGATATATTCATGCTTGCAGTCACATTCGCTTGGCCTGCTAATGGTGTGTCAAAATCAACTAGCTTTTTAGAGAGCGGTACTGTATGCTGAAGTAATAACATAGTCTAATTTACAAGATAGGTCCAACCAGAGGCCGCACCTGTATCCCCTAGCACTAGGGATTGCCAAGCAAAATATTGGGTTGTCTTTTCTTGCTCTACCAGCGGCAGTGAGCCTACAGCCCCATGTATGTGCTTATTGCGGCTAATGCCTTTTCCGGGGCGATCTCGATCCTGCTATGCTTCGCGGCCAACGGATTTGGCTTGCAGGCGAAATGGAGGAAATACAATGCGAACGTTCATTGTGCATATGTTTTACATTATTATTGATTTCATCGATCAGAACCGTCATTGTGTATATGTTTTCTAACATTATTGTTTTCATCGGTCAGATGGTCTTGTGGGATGCCTCAACGACCGGAATCTGCGTAATCTGTTGTGGTGGATACGCATTTTGTTGTCGTCGTTCTTCTCTTGCTGCAGCCATCCAATGCGTTAATTGATGATTTCGTACTGCTACCTGACTTTGGGTGTGTTCCAATTGCAACCGCAAGTTATGCAGTTGCTCGTTGTGTCTTCGAACCAGATCATCATGCACAATCTGATGCCTTGCCCAGTGACAATGGACGAGCCGGTCTACCTTGGCACGCATCTCTTCCATTTTAACTTTCTTATTTTCAATTTCGTTGTTGGCCAATTCCAGTTCGTCTTGTGTAAATTGCAATACCAATTTAGTGGATGCCAGTTCACTTTTGGTGGCGGCCGAACTTCGTTTCATTTTCCTCATTTTGGCCTTGAGAGATACCACTTTTTGAATGGCACGTGCAGCTCCTTCTTGTTCGGCGGTTCTCATATCGAGCAACACTTTTCGTTGCTCTTCGTCTTCCTCGTCTTCATCCAGCACAAGTTTGTAGTTGTCGTTGTCTTCCTTTTTGCTTGTACTGTTTTCATCTATTTCTTCATACTCCGTTTCGGTAAGAGAAAGTTCTTCTTCTGGTGTGGGTGTGGGTGGCGCCACGGGTCTGGCTGGCGGCGATGGAGGCAGTGGAGGTGCACTGATATAGAGCTTGATAAACGTGGTAGCCGGTGTTCGGCACGAGGGACATTGATGCCCGCTCCAGTCCCTCCAACAGTCGACGTGAAAGACGTGACCACAAGGGACGACGGCACCAATCTCTTGACAATAGCCAACATCATCATCGTCTTCATCATAATCAAGAAGACTATTGCACGGTTCTTCTTCTTCGTCGTCAAAGGAAGGCAGGCGTTCGTGTCGAAGCAAGTTGCGAATGCAAAAGGCACAGGTGCTGTTGCCGTTGTCTACGATTGGGGCTAATGGATCCATTATTATGCTAGAGTAGTATAATATACGTAGTTGTGTGTGGTGGTAAGAATAAGATATTATTTTGATGGCTGTTTCATTAATTTATGATCATGCATCTTGTTGTTTTCGTTGAAGCTATAACGCCGACGTTATTCATTCGTGGATGCACGACTGGAGCGATTCAGTCGACCAATGTACAACTCGCACCTAACCCGAATAAATCGCTTAAACCAGTGACTCTTGAATTCTGCATGAACTCGCCCTGCGCAGTCGTGGAATCCAACCGCGTTCGCCTTCCAGTGCCGGATTCAATAAAAACAAAATGAAATGACTTCACTAATATCACTGGAAGACTTAGCAACAGGTTTTCCGGTACTAGTACTGTACTAGAAAACTGGCACCTACAATACTGGGTATGATACATAATTTTTTCGGACACAGGTCGTATCACTGCTTTATCCGTTGATAATCTCTGGACTGTTGCAGCTGTTGCTGGTAGGTGAATGCTCATCGACCGCTTGTTGGTTTAAAGAAACAGACAAGCTTGCCTGGTCTCTCAGCGGAGCCCGCTGGGACGTTTCGGTTGGAACGATTACTCCGACCAGCGCTCGGGCCCTAGTTCTCGACATCGATGAAGACGGAAAAATTCTCGCTGGTAGCTACTAAATGAGCTAGCTACTAGCTCGTACTCCTGCATTCTAATCACTTGTAGACTAGTGCTGTCGTGTATAGTATTGGAAGACGTTGTCAGCAACATTACTGTGCTTTTGATGCAGCCCTCTGATCCATCGTCCCACGGGCCAGGATGCAAAAATGGATTTTAAATCCCGGCAATTCAATGTTCAAGCGACCTCAGACTCGAGGGTAAGAAGCTCAGAGCCGGCTCGTTGGGTTTACCTAGTCTTGGGAAACACCACGGGCCAGAAGCGCGGGACGAGATGTGTTGCCCTCACTCACTCATCGGATACATGACGGGTCGCCCAGAGTTGACTGATTTCAACATACACCTTTCATCGATCTTTGTGTATCTTGCCAACATGGTCATCTGCAATCAATGATTTCAGACACGTTCCATCGATCTGTGTGTATCTTGCCAAAATTACCGTTCATGCGCTGACGACAAAGCGATCACAGAGGAGACATTGCTGGATCCTTCTTTCCGCACTCTACAGCGAGGTATTATCCAACCAAAGTTCCAATGCCTCCTAGTTGCTCCTTGACCCGGCAATCGGCAACACCCCGTTCGTTCATCAAGCTATCCATCGTTTGAAAATCCAATAACTGCTGCTTGTTGCCATCATTCAGTAACACTCTTGACTTTTTTTTTTTCAACCCACCCCTCTATAGATGTTGTCGGAAGAAAGGTACAAGCTAGACTCTTCTTTCAGTGCACCCGGTCGAATGTATCCTTTACATTCCATCCTGTGTGCGCTTCATTCGAGTGCCAAGCTTGCTTGGGTGCTTGCAGGCATCCATCCATCCTCTAGGTCTCCTTTTTTCTTGGTTTCTAGTTTGCCGTTTCAAGCATACCCTTCTTCGTCGTGGGGGTGGGTAATACTTTATTAGAGGTGGTTGGTGTTGGCTTTTGATTTTTTTCTTTGTGAGCTGTTGTCGATGCTTCTTTGCTTTTGTTGTCCTTGGGAGAAGCTGTTATTTCATTGTTGTTCTTGCCATTGGACTTATTATTCCAAAATATCGTCAAGGGTACTTCTCCCTGACGAAAGCCTTCTTTTTGAACCCGTTTTCGTCGTTCCTTGTCGTGCAAGGGACAAGCGTACATCGGATGACCACTAGTGCCATTGTTGCTGCTGTAGGGCCGATATCCTTTTTTGCAACACGTCATGGGCAAGGTCTTTCCATCTCCAAACTTATCGCAGGTATCTTGCATGGCTCTGCCTTGGGGTGTTAACGTCGAGGAACACAATTGACTGTAATGCGATCCACCGTACAAGTCCCCATTGGGAGTTGGATATCCACACACATAACCCCAAGGACACGCCTCGGTAATACTGGCGGAGATCCGATATCATTCACTGGGCAAAATACCACAATCCATGGCTTGGGCGGATTGGCCTGCGACGGGTCGAAAAGTATTGCGGCTGGATAATTCTGTTGCCTGCGCTTCCTGGCGCTGTCGCTTGCCACAGAGGCGTGATGATTGACGCCGACTCATGGTACAGTATAATCAACTTTTTGTAGTAGGGGGGAATTCCTTGTTTGTCAAATCCAACCAACCAAGGGAGAGATAGCGTTGTCTCCGTTTTGCTCGTGCGATTGATGACGGTAGTTTGCTACTCGTAGCTTAAGCAAGCAAGCTAGCTAGCAGTAGATTAAGGGTGGATGTAAAATAGCCTATCGAGAGGAATTGATAACACAGCAAAGCAAGGGTGTTACGTTGGAGGTTGGCCATGGTCGTTTCTATGGGGACGATTTGTAGGGGAAAACTTGAGTAAGTGAGTCCTTAGGGTGACGTCATATTTAAAAGACGCACACTTTGCATCATGAACATTGATCTATTGAATGACGATGACCCATCATCGATCTTTATCAAGTCATGGAACAACAATGGTAACCGTGTTCGATGGCATACATCCTTCATTCATTGGCCTACCTACCAGATAAGTAACTACTAGACTCAATTGGGTAGATAAGCTGCTACTAGGATACTAGTTAGTCGAGAGATTGGGCAATTCGTTGTTTGGACCAATCCCTGTTGCAAAAGCCATGGACCCTGAATATTGCAACATCAGTAGTAGTGGCACTACGAGTACTCCCAGCAGCAAGACCAAGTCGCCCCTGAAAAAGAAAAAAAAGAGACCTTCCACCTTATTCAATGCCTTGGGCGCCTCGACCGCCAGTCATATTCTCAAACGACATCAAGAATCCAAGGATTCGCAACATCACGATCATTTAAATTATTATTCTCGTCGCGTCGTCGTGCAGGAAGTGCGCCGGTATATCATGAGAGTGCGAAAGACCATCCAAAAAGGAGGACCGAAACTGAGGCGGCAATTTTTTGTGGGACTGATATGGATATTTGTCGCGTGGATTACGATGCGAACACTGTTTCAATGGATCTTTGGCAGTCCCATTGCCGATCCACTCGTCTTGTTGGATATTTCCATTGAAGGGCCTCACAAGTTGAATTTTTTACTCGGAGACGACCACGACAAGTCTTTGATTCGATTAGATCCTTGGATGGGACCCTTGAAAGAAAATACCATTCCCTTGCCAACGGCTCAACGGATTCGACACGAGGCGCAATCCGATGCGGATGGAAAATTGCGATTGCTAGGAAATCGTGCCTTGATTCAATATGGAAATGTGGTTCGCGATTTATTATTTTCTGTGGATGCCGAACATTATCTTTTGAATGCCACCAAAATGGTTCCCGCAGAATACAACCACCAGAAGAAGAAGGACGATGAACAAGCCCAAAGTTTTCGGCAACGTCTCCAGCAGTTGGCCCCGTGGTTAAAGGGGGACTACAAGCAACCAAATTGGCCCTTGGACCAATTTCCTCGCATGGGAGAGATACAATCCAAACCAACGGCAGCCAATGATATGGATTGTGCTTTGCTCGTCTGTGCCGGCGACAAGCAATTTTTGTATTTGGAGGCCTTGTTGCATACCGTTCGAAAAGTGCACGGCTCCAAAATTGCCATTTACGTTTCGTACAAAGGCGACAACGATTTGTCGCAAGCCTCCCGCGACAAATTACAATCGGCCTATTCGTCCCACAGCAATGCCCATGCCGAAGCACGATTGTCCTTTTTGGATTTGACGCAGTCCTTTGAGTTGGACGCTGCCAAAGTCAATGGTTGGAATTCGAAAATCTTTGGACTCTTGCTGATTCCCGAAACCAAAGTGGCATTTTTAGATGTCGATGTCTTGTTACTTCAAACACCCGAAAAACTTTTCAAGCAAGAGTCCTTTCAAAAACATGGGGCCTTGTTTTTTCATGACCGAAGTGCGCTTGATACCTTGGGACTCTGGAGTCCCAAGGAATTGCTCTACCGAGTACAACCCCATCCCTCACCCACGGCCCAACGTGCCTTGGTCATGAAAACAACCAACGACAAGGACGAGGAAGAATATTTTTATAGTGAACACGTGATGGAATCCGGTGTTGTCGTGTTGGACAAACGACGACGCTTTCGTGGTCTTTGGGCGGCATGTCTCTTGATGGGACGATGGGACTTACGGCGGTTTGCCCAACGCGATTTAGTCTATGGCGACAAGGAGTTGTATTGGATTGCCTTTGAAATGGCCAATGACCCCTACGTGTTTGCTCGGTATTATCCCGGTGTGATTGGTGGTGTCATGACCGATTTCAAAGACTCTGGCATTCATGTGGCTGCCGCTGGCGATGCCATGAAAGAATATAGTCACATGGCGCTTTGTGGACGATTGGTACATTTCAATGACGAAGGGTTACCTCTCTGGAGTAATGGAGGTTATTTGACCAAGGAAGATGACCGCGACAAAGAAACGAGTGCCTCCAAGAATGGTTTGGAACCAAAACTCTTTATCGATGGAGGGGATTCCATTACGGAAAAAGACCAACCTGTACAGAAACCTGGATTAAATCAATATTGGAAGTTTCATGATGACATGGGAGTGAATTGCCTTGATGCCAATGCCCGAAAAGTACGTCCCGTTCCTTCGGAACAAGTACAAAAGGGCACCGAGGCGGTCAACTATTATCTCGAGATTATAAGTGGAAAAGAGCCTGCCTCCCCACTCCTTAGGACCAAGGAGAAAGTAAAATTTAAACAGCCATGATAACTGTTCCTACAGTATTCCTAACCACCCTCAAAAGCTGTTAGATTCACTGGCCGGAGTGAAGCTGATGCAACCTGTATCAAATCCACAGCACAAATCAATGATTCAGTTCAATATATTCTAAAAGAGGGTGTTCAGTGGAACAATCAACTATAGTAAAAGGCACGCATGAAGTAATAAATGAGTCAGAGATACAGAACAATCAAACTTATAGCTGGCAGCTATCATTACTAGAATGGCAAGAAGTATTTCATTGAATTTCGGTAAAGCAAGACCGTTTGAGTTGCTGCAGAACACAAATTATCATGGAGAAAGAATCATCTAGCAGAGAAGAGGCAGCCACAACTTATGATCATAACAAATTTCAGAAAGTCGTATCCATCAATACGCGTGTGCTTGTACCCTATCCTACTATTTTCTGGCTAGGGTGTCTGGTCTCATTTGACTCTGCTCCGTCCATGCATGGGATATGGATCGCGTCGTAACTAGTCCACTTATATGGGGAAAGTGAGCACTCGTTGGCGCTTATTTTTAGGGTTAGGGGATTGGTGGCTCTTCCAATCACGAAGTTGAGACACGAGGGGGGGGGGCATGAGCTACTAGCTAGTAGCTACTATACTAATAATGTATCTAGCTAGTAGAGGGGGAGTAGTGGTAGCTAGTTAGCGGGCGGCTCGAAACCTGCCTACTGTCTTTCACAATAGCTACGTTAGTAGTAGAAAGACGAAAAGGCCAAGTAGTGCAAAATATGTTTTATCTTATATATGTTCAATGTGTATATCGGCATTACTTCATAAACTATGTAGTGTTTTTCTTTTCAAACATCCATCCATGTATCGGTCGAGAAGAGTTGAAGTCACTTTAAATTCGCTTTGTGCATTGTGGCCTTTGTTAATCGCTTGATCATTTAATGTATTTTTTCAGAAAGGCCAATGTTCCTTCATCCATTTCCAACTTGGGTTCAAGTTCTGATGCCTCTGTGGCTGCAGAATCTGAATCTGTGTCGCCCAAGTGATGTTCATCGTCATCCAAAGAGCTTGAAGATGGAGAAGTGACGGCATATTCGGCCGCCATGGACTCGAGGGCTTGTTGCCTTGTCATTCCCAGATTGCGGCGTAGCGTGGCATTCTGCATGCCAATCCTTTCGTTGGTACGTTCCAGTGTGTGCATGAACATTTTCTGTCGAAGAAACCGTGCAAATTCGTCTTCTTCCATGGCAGGAGTGGCATGCTCGTACTTGGACTCGTCCTCATAATATGAATCTTCGTCCTCCTGCTGCTCTTCGTGCTCCTGTTGACGCTCTTCTGGAACGAATGCAAAGCAAGGTCGTTTCAGAGGAGGTTCCTCCACGTGCTCATCAAAGAACAGACTGTCTTCTGCCAAAGCTTCCATGGCAGATACCACATGGTATTGTTCCTCGGTTTCTGCTCGCAGTTTATCCAGACAGTGATCCAAGATGGATGTAGTGTAGGAGACTGGACGGCGATCCAGATCAAAGAGACTGCTGCTGCTGCATTTAGCAGGCTGTGCCCCCCAGCGATCCAGGTCCAGGGGAAAGCTTCTCTTTTTTTGGTTGGCTTCATAGACAACATGCGCATAAGAGGAGGAGGTGGGCTTGATGGGCGCGTATTCCTCTTCTTTTCTATCTGTCAAGTCCAGAACCTCCTGTTCCTGGTGGACGTTGACCATGACTGGCACAACATAGTTTTCATTATCTCCATGGCGACCGTTGACGGCATCTTCTTCAGTGGGCCCCGATACGGTTCTCAGGAACTCATAAAGAGGATCAACAGGTGCTGGAGCGACATCGTCACTCTCAGCAGCATCAGTATCAAAGCAGTCGAAGGACCAATCGAAGGATTCAGTTCCGGGCAACTCAAAACAAGACATGGTTTGTGTGGTTGGTTGGTTGATTGTTTTGTGGTATGTGAGTTTGTGGTTTGTGAGAGCTTTAGATTGTGAGAAGAAAATGATTTCGGTTTTGGTTTGTTTTTTGTTTTCTGTTTTGCGTGAAACACGCAGTCTCGATGCTCGGTGATGTCAAAAGCTCTTTTAATTTCAGGTTGATGACAAGATAGATGCGGAACGTCCAATTGTTGGAACATTTGATCGATCGATTTCTCAAGGGGTGAGTACTAACGTACTATAGGATTAGCTCATTAAAATTCCTTCCTTTTCAATCCTTTATCAACCCAACGCAAAGTTCTGGTTTTCTGACATACAAGTTACCACTGCGACAGTCCTCTTTATTTGATAGCTCGAAAATTCGCTGTCGATTTTCTTCGTTGAAGCTGATTCGCACTGAGAAAACACGGCTTGAAATGACGTAATTTGGCTTTCGAAAAAGGCTCATCTTAAGTTTTTGAGAATTCAACTTACCTACTTCAAGTACTGGACTTCAATGTATAATTGAGGCCTAGCCACGTACTTGACTGAGTTCTGGTTTGAGAGTTCAATTGTTGTACTCGGAGTTGAACGCTTTAAGGCTAAAACTGTTGAGTCGAAAAGCTAGCGGTTACGTCATATTTCCCGTTAAGGCATCTTGCTATTGATAGTTATTATGGATCTGCCAGTCTTGGATGAAAACAAACGTCGGGAATTCCCTGGAAGGAAGCGACCTTCTGACTTACACAGAGATCTTGGTTGAAACTGTTGCTGGGTCTCCTTGAAGTAACTTCCCCATCGAAATACTTCGAGCTAGCTAGGTAAATCTAGTAATCCTAGTTACCACTGGGACGCAATCGGGAACTGGTGTTGGCCGAACCAGTGCCGAGGAGTGGAAGGTTCCCCGTTGCGTCCCAGCGAGCAGAAGATTTGCTACTACTAGACCTAGCTAGTTGATAACACTACTACCTAACTAGTGTTTGGTACCGCTAATGTCCCGCTAATGCATTACCAACTAATGCCAAGTGATGCTTGCAGCATTACCAACTAGCATTAGTTGGG
>ENA-ORBV01014868-ORBV01014868.1-microbial-mat-metagenome-genome-assembly--contig:-NODE-14868-length-11556-cov-4.573918_pt1 | contig 11556 bp, 14 predicted proteins | sample MGYA00237777_ERZ505514 | MGnify/ENA primary metagenome ERZ505514 (study PRJEB26160, sample SAMN06269048) | microbial mat metagenome | isolation source: Oligotrophic lake microbial mat | place...
CGAGTGCGCACTTCAAGGTCTTCGACCGCTTGGCCCAGGGCGCGAAGGACCTCACCACCTTGCGCGCCGAGATCGGCCTCGGCGAACGTCCGGCGATGGTGTTGTTCACCGCGCTCAAGGCGATGGGTCTGCTGATCGAACGTCAGGGCCGCATCTCGCTGAGTGAACTCGCGCGTGAGCACTTGGTGTCGGGTGGGCCGTTCGCGGTCGACGACTACCTGGGACTGACCGCCGACCATGCCGGTGTGCTCGCCACCGTGGAACGCCTGCGCGCCAACAAACCCAAGGGTTTCGATCAGGACGGCGGCGGTGCGGCGTACATTTACAAAGACGGCATGACCTCGGCGATGGATCAGGAGGACTCTGCACGTCGCCTGACCCTCGCGTTGTCGGGCCGCGCGAAAAACGTCGCGCCGGTGTTGGCGGCGCGCGTGCGTCTCGACGCGGTCGACACGCTGCTCGATGTGGGTGGCGGTACCGGTATCTACGGCATGGCCTGCCTGCAACGCAACCTGCGCCTCAAGCTCATCGTCTGGGATCGTCCCGAGGTGCTGAAGATCGCACAGGAGATGGCTGTCGCCTACGGCGTCGCCGAACGCACGACGTTGGTCGCTGGTGACATGTTCAAAGATGCCGTGCCGCAGGCCGACGCCATGTTGGTATCGAACGTGCTGCACGATTGGGACATTCCGGAATGCAATACGCTGCTCGCGCGGTTGTCGGCTTCGCTGCCGCAGGGCGGACGTCTGCTGATTCACGACGCGCTGCTCAACGACGCGCTCGACGGCCCGCTGCCGGTGGCGTTGTTCTCCACTATGTTGTTCATCCTGACCGAGGGTCGCAACTACAGCACGGCGGAATACCGCGCGATGCTGCGCACCGCTGGCCTGACGCCGCTCGCCGAAGTCATCCCGACGCTGGTGCATTGCGGCGTGGTCGAAGGAATCAAGCCGTAGCTGCGGCTTGCGCCTAGCCGGAGCGGCTAGGCGACACCGGCTTTGCCGGTGTGTTTCGCGTTGCGAAACCAAGCCTTGTCCCCGCTCGCGCGCGCAGGCGCGCTCGGGGGATTGTTGTTCGCGGACGCTGTCCGCTACGCCTGCCAGGGGCTCTGCCGCCCCTGGACCCGCACTGGTTGTGGAAATCAGTCTCGCTCTGCCCCTTGAGGTTGGTCTAGGGAGATGGGTGCGCGACGGTGCGCGACCTGCCCACACGTGGTTTTCGTTCGTGATGTCATCAAGCTCCAGATGCGGAGGTCACGATGGAACCAATTCCTGCAGCCAAGACAGGTGAGCTCCTTCCCGGTAACGCCGATCTTACAGAACTAGCGGCTCAACTACCGCCGGATCGTCGCGGTTCATCATTTGAAGTGGCGGCAATGGTGGCGGTCACGGCGACGCTGGTCATAGTCGCCCTGATCATCACGCCAAAATTTGCGCAAATCTTCAAGGAGCTCGGCGTCCAACTCCCGCGACGCACGGAGGATGTCCTGCAGGTTTGGTTCCATCTGGTGGCGCTCGCCGTCCTGGTGGCCCCATGTATCTGGCGTTACCGTGCCGGCTCGCAGTCGTGGGCGACGGGAGTGTGGTTTGTGCTGTGTCTGTTCTATATGGTTGTGGTGGTTCTGGGGTTGTTCGCACCGCTGATGACCCTCACCGATGGTGGGCTTGGTTCGGAACTGGGTCCGGAAAGGAGCTCGCCATGAAATCAGATCTGTCGGGGCATGGTCACACCTCTCGCTGGCAATGGGACGCACCTCTGTTGTTCGCAAGTTCCGGTTTCCTGCTCATGACCGCAGTCGCCGTCGGGCAGTTCCTGCGGGTGCTTGAGAGTTTTGAGACCTTGTTCAAGGAACTCGGAGTCCAGATCCCGGGACTTACTGTGGTGACGCTCAACCCGTGGACGCATCTGATCGCCGGAGCAACGTTGACGCTGATGATCGGCTTCCGTCACCGTCGCGGCATCAAGGAATGGGCGACGGCGCTATGGGTGGTTACCCTCCTGACTTACATTGCCATATCCCATGCGGGCCTGTTTGAGCCGCTCATTCTTCTCGTCAGCCAGATCGGGATGAAAGTCTCGGGGTAACGCTCATGCAGCTTCCTGTTGCCTGGAGGCGACTTGGTCCTAGAAGTCCAATCCATGCTGCGCCTCCGCCAAATCCGAATTATCAACGGCCACCCGTAAATCCGCAGCGCAAGTCCTTCCCCGTGTGCCCTGACGTGCCACTTGCCTGCAGACCGCAAGTGGCCGTTTCGTTTCTGCACACCCGGCACTGGGCCCAACGAAAACACCCATGACTGACACCCGCACCCTCCTCGAAATCTACGACACCACCTTGCGCGACGGCTCGCAGGGCGAGGGCGTCAACCTCTCACTCGACGACAAGCTGGCGCTGACCAAGGCACTCGACTGGTTCGGCGTTGCCTACATCGAAGGCGGCTGGCCCGGTTCGAATCCCAAGGACGAGGCGTATTTTGCCGAGGTGCAGAACATCAAGCGCACCACCGCCAAGCTCACCGCCTTCGGCTCGACGCGCCACGCCAAGAACGCGCCGAAGGACGATCCGAATCTGCAGAAGCTGGTCGCGGCCAAGGCCGACGTCATCTGCATCTTCGGCAAGACCTGGGATCTGCACGTGCGCGAGGCGCTGCGCGTGTCGCCGGAAGACAACCTGGAGATGATCCGTTCGTCGGTCGCGTACCTCAAGGAACAGAGCGGTCGTCCGGTGTTCTACGACGCCGAGCACTTCTTTGACGGCTACAAGGCCAACAACGAGTACGCCCTCCAGACTCTGGAAGCGGCGTTCGCGGCTGGTGCCGAACGACTGATCCTGTGCGACACCAACGGCGGCGCGATGCCGCATGAGGTCACCGCCGCGACGCAGGCGGTGCGTGTGCGTCTGCCCAACGCGGTGCTCGGCATCCACGTGCACAACGACGGTGGTCTAGCGGTGGCCAACACCCTGGCCGCGGTGCAGGCCGGTGCGCGTCAAGTGCAGGGCACCATCAACGGTGTCGGCGAACGCTGCGGCAATGTCGACCTCACCACGGTGATCGCCAATGCCGAACTGAAGCTCGGTTACCGCTGTCTGCCTGAGGGTCACCGCCAACGCCTGACCGAGATCAGCCGCGTGGTGTGGGAACGCATCAACGTCCATGGACCGGTCGGTCAACCCTACGTCGGCCGTGCGGCCTTCGCCCATAAGGGCGGCATCCACGTCAGCGCCGTGCAGCGCAACGCGCTGACCTACGAACACGTCACGCCGGAATCCGTCGGCAACGAGCGACGCATCCTCATCAGCGAGTTGTCCGGGCGTTCCAACGTCCAGGCCAAGCTCGCGGATCGTTATCCACAGCTCAAGGACAACGCGGTGCTGAAGAGCGTGCTCGACGCCGTCATGGCGCGTGAGAACGCCGGCTACAGCTACGAAGCCGCCGAAGCGAGTTTCGACCTGCTGGTACGTCGCCAGGTGGGCGCCGCGACGCCGCCGTTCAAGCTGCACCATTACCGCATCCACGGCCTGGGCACTCCAGGCGATAGCCGCGATCTGGTCGAGGCCACGGTGAAGGTTGACCTCGGCGGCGAAACGCGTCTGTGTGTCGCCGAAGGCCACGGCCCGGTGGACGCCCTCAGCCACGCGCTGATGGCGGCGCTGAAGCCGTCGTTCCCGCAGCTCAGCGATCTCAACTTGGTGGACTACAAGGTCCGCGTGGTCAACAGCGCCGACGGCACCGCTGCCAAAGTGCGCGTGTTGATCGAACACCAGTACCACGGCGTCAGCGTCGGCACCATCGGCGTCGATGAGAACATCATCGAAGCGAGCTGGCAGGCCCTGACCGAAGCGGTGGAGTACGCGCTGTCGGTGGAGAAACCGTCAATTGTCTCCAGGGCCTGACGGCCAGTCGCTTTTTCAATACGAAGGCACGAAGAGACGACGGGAGCGTGTTGATTCACCCGCCCATTCCTGTCGGACGTGTCGTGCCTTCGTGTTTTAAAAAAGGCTCTGCATCATTTCGCGTGGGTCCTTGGCTGACCGGAGATGATGCCTGACAGCGAACAAGACGCGGAGATCGGAGGAGGCGAAAATGGCTTTGCGCCGACATCCCCTGCTCTTTTACCCTCCTCCGATCTCCGCGTCTCCGCGCCTCCTGTTCGATTCGATCGGTTTCTCGCTCGATGTAGCGATGTAGTTGGCGCCGTCGCGCCAAGGGTAGAGAAAGGGCCCACACGAAACGCCGCAGAGCCTGAAAAAAAGACCGCTGCAAATTCCGCGTCTTTTGTCTTTCTCCACCAAGGCCGCATACAGCGAAGCCGAATGGCGAGCGCAGCGAGTCCGGGCCCCAGGCCCGAGCGGACGGACGTAGTGCGCACAACCGCGCCCAGGCGCGGCACAACGCACAACGCACAACGTACGCCCTGAGCACAATGGGGGAGAGCGGCGACCGCAGGGAGCCGAACGAAGAACGAAGTGGGGGAGCGCGTTTGCGCTCCCCCCATGGTAAACTGAAATCAACGTCCGGAAAAACCGGGTGGCGCGCCATCGGTGCGCACTCCGCGTTAGCGGAGTCTGATCGCTTCCTAATGCGCCATCGCTGACTTGCCGCCACCCTTGCCCTTGTGGGCGAGGTAGGGCGCGTCGGGCTTGGCGTTCTCGCCGTACTTGCCGGCGGCGTAGTCGGCGGCCATCTTGGCCAGGCTGATGACGGGAACGCCCGCGGCGTGGCCGGCCTGACCGAACTGGCGCATGCGCTCCTCGACGATCACCTGCATCGCGGCGCGGGCCGGGGTCAGGTAGTAGCGCGGATCGAACTCTTCCGGCTTGGCGATCATGCTCTTGCGGATTGAGGCGGTGATGGCGAGACGGTTGTCGGTGTCGACGTTGATCTTGCGCACGCCGGCCTTGATGCCGCGCTGGATCTCTTCCACGGGCACGCCGTAGGTCTCTTTGATCTTGCCGCCGTACTTGTTGATCTCGTCGATCAGGTTCTTGGGCACCGAGCTGGAGCCGTGCATGACCAGGTGGCAGTTGGGGATCTTGGCGTGGATCTCTTCGATGCGCTTCATGGCGAGGACATCGCCGGTGGGCTTCTTCGAGAACTTGTAGGCGCCGTGGCTGGTGCCCATGGCAACCGCCAGGGCGTCGATGCCGGTGCGCTTGACGAAGTCGACCGCCTGATCCGGATCGGTCAGCAGCTGATCGAGGGTCAGCTTGCCCTCGGCGCCGTGGCCGTCTTCTTTTTCGCCTTCGCCGTGTTCGAGCGAGCCGAGCACGCCGAGTTCACCTTCGACCGAGACACCAAACGAGTGGGCGATGTTCACCACCTCGCGGGTCACGGCGACGTTGTACTCGTAGCCGGCGGGGGTCTTGGCGTCCTCTTCGAGTGAGCCGTCCATCATTACCGAGGTGAAGCCCATGCGGATGGCGCTGATGCAGGTGTCCGGCGCGTTGCCGTGATCTTGGTGCATGACGATGGGGATCTCGGGATAGAGCTCGACGGCGGCCTGCATCAGGTTGCGCAGGAAGACGTCGTTGGTGTATTTCCGCGCGCCGCGGCTGGCCTGGATGATCACCGGCGACTTGGTGGCGCGAGCGCCTTCCATGATCGACTGGATCTGCTCCATGTTGTTCACATTGAGTGCGACGACGCCGTAGTTGTTGGCGGCAGCGTGGTCGAGGAGCGGGCGGAGCGGGATGAGGGCCATGGTGTTATCCGAGAAAAGGGTGATCCGAGGAAGGGGTTGATCGGAGGAAACTGAGTCTCGATCGGACTGGCGACAATCAAGGCGCAGCGAGGCGGCCTTGCGTGGTATTCAGCGCATGAGCATGCGGAGAAAATGCGAGATGCGATGGCTACATGGTGCAACGCTGCTTGCATGCCTAACTGCGGCCAATGAGCACAGAAAATGAGAAAACCGGGTGCTTGGCACCCGGTTTCGTCGATTCACGCGATGAATCGGACTCAGACGAGTTCGAAGATCGCCTTGGCGCCATTGTCGCCGAGACGGAAGCCGGCCTTGAGGACGCGGGTGTAACCACCGGCGCGTTCCTTGTAGGTCGGAGCAACCTTCTCGATGAGGTTCTTCACCGCGACCGGGTTGTGCAAGATCTGCATCGCCATGCGGCGGTAGTGCAGCTTCTTGTCCGGCTCAGTCGCCGCGACGGCCTTCTTCCCGATAGTGATGCAACGCTCGGCGAAACGGCGCGCTTCCTTGGCCTTGGGCAAGGTGGTAACGATGCGGCCGTTCTCAAACAAGGCGCTCACCAGGTTGCGCATCAGCGCCAAACGGTGTGAGGACGTGCGGCCCAGTTTGCGGTGGTCGACGAGATGTCTCATGGCTCAGTCCAGTACTAGTCGGTGAAAGGCGGATGCGATGAAAGAAACTTAGGCTTCGGTCTTGGTGGTCAGGCGCATGCCGAAGGAGAGGCCGCGGTCGGCGAGCTTCTTCTTCAGTTCCTTGGCCGCGATCTTGCCCAGGTTGCGGATGCCGCCGACTTCGGACTCATCCATGACCACGAGGTCAGCGATGAGCTTGATGTTGGCCGCGCGCAGGGCGTTCTCGGTACGGACCGAAAGGTCGAGCACGCTGATCTGACGGCCCAGGAGCGCGGTGCGCTCGCCGTCGCCTTCGACCTGCAGGTCGACGTTCTGACCGCCTTCGAGTTCGCGACCGAGCTCGAAGTACTTCACGAACGGATTGAGGTGCTTGCGCAGGATGTTGGTCGCTTCGACGAGGGCGAGTTCCGGAGTGATGGAACCATCGGTCCACACTTCCAGATCGAGCGCCTCATAGTCAGTACGCTTGCCCAGGCGGGTGGTGTTCACCTGGAAGGACACGCGCTGAACCGGTGAGTAGATTGAGTCGACGGCGATGGTGCCGATCGGCGAGCCATCGATCTTCTGCGCCTCCGCAGGCACGAATCCGCGGCCCGAACCGACATCCATCTCAAGGACGAAACGCACGTCCTTGGTCAGGGTGGCGATCACGAGATCTGGGTTGATGACTTCGACATCCTGGTGCGGAGTGATGTCGCCAGCGGTCACGGGACCAGCCGAGGACTTTTCCAGACGGATGACGACGTTCTCATCGCTGTGCAGGCGCAGACGCAGGCGCTTGATGTTCAGGATGATGTAGGTCACGTCCTCAAGCACACCGTCCAACGAGGTGAACTCGTTGTTGGCGCCCTGCAGGCGGATCGAACGAACGGCCGCGCCCTGGATGCTGGAGAGCAACACGCGACGCAGACTGTTGCCGATGGTCGTGGCAAAGCCGCGCTCAAACGGTTCAGCATGGAACTTGGCGTAGTTCGCCAGACCAGAGCCTTCGCTCTTGTCGACCCGGGTGGGGAGTTCAAAGCCGCGCCAGCGAATACGCATGGGGATCTCCGTTGATCAGGGAAGCAGAAGTGAATGAAAATAAACAAAACGGGGGCAGCGCCGAAGGCGCGTTGTCGGGGGCAGCGCCCCCGACTGAAACAGCTCAGACGCGACGCTTCTTACGCGGACGGCAGCCGTTGTGCGGCAGCGGAGTCACGTCGGTGATCGCCTTGACGGTGATGCCCGAGTTGATGAGGGCGCGGATGGCGCTCTCACGGCCCGAACCGGGGCCCTTCACGCGGACTTCGACTTCCTTCAAGCCGAGCTTGACGGCCTTCTCGCCCGCGCGCTCCATGGCGATCTGGGCGGCGAAGGGCGTGCTCTTCTTGCTACCCTTGTAGCCGATCGAACCAGCCGACTCCCAACATGCGGTCTCACCGTTTTGATCGGTGATGTTGATGATGGTGTTATTGAAGGTCGAGTTGATGTGCACCACACCGGCGCGCAGCGTCTTCTTGATCTTCTTCTTGTTGTAAGCCATTGGTTCGCTCGATTAGTTTGAGGGTTGCGTCGCGCTCAGGCGACGCTGTCACGGTTTATTTGCGCAGGATCTTCTTGTTCGCGACGGTCTTCTTCTTGCCCTTACGGGTGCGCGAGTTGGTGCGCGTACGTTGGCCGCGGCAAGGCAGGTTGCGGGCGTGGCGGTAACCACGGTAGCAGCCGATCTCCTTGAAGCGGGCGACGTTCGCCTGGATCTCGCGGCGCAAGTTGCCTTCGATGACGAAGTTCGACTCGATGTACGCAGTGATGCGACCCAGTTCTTCTTCGGTCAGCTGATAGGCGCGCTTGTGCGGGTCGATCGCTGTCTCGACGCAGATCTGGTTGGCGCGGTGCAGACCGATGCCATAGAGGGCTGCCAGCGAGTAGGGCGCCTTCTTGTTGTTGGGAATGTCGACACCGAGGATACGAGGCATGGTGGATCCTTTTCGCTCAGCCCTGGCGCTGTTTGTGATTGGGGTCGGAACAGACGACGTACACGCGGCGCTTGCGACGGACGATCTTGCAATTCTCGCAGCGGCGGCGGACGGATGGATAAACCTTCATGACGTTTCCTTCTACTTTTTCCTGGTCGTGCGCGCTTAGGCGTCGCGGTAGACGATGCGGCCACGATTCAAATCGTAGGGCGACATCTCGATGGTAACCGTATCCCCTGGGAGGATGCGGATGTAGTTCATGCGAATCTTGCCGGAGATGTGCGCCAAGACCTCGTGGCCATTGGGCAGCACCACCTTGAAGCGCGCGTTGGGAAGGCTTTCCCTCACCTTCGCCTCAAGTCGGATGTTCTCTTCCTTGGCCATGGTCAGAACCGCTTTCCGCTCTTCTTGGCGTTGGCATCACCGATGCCACCCAGGCCACGGTACTGAGCGGCGAGGAAGAACGCGCCGACCTTCTGCATGATATCAAGGGACACACCAACCACGATCAGCAGTCCAGTTCCACCCATCAGCATGCGTTCGCCCCTACCACCACCGAGGCCGATGGTCTTCTCAATGATTTCCGGCATGATGGCGATAACCGCGAGGAAAATCGCGCCCATGAAGGTGATACGCTTGAGATGGAAGGCGAGGTAGTCGACGGTGTTCTTACCCGGGCGGATGCCACGGATGAAGAAACCGGCCTGTTTGAAATGGTTCGCCAGATCAAAGAGGTCGAAGGTGATCGAGATATAGAAGTACGTGAAGCCGATGATCAGGGCCGCGAAGCAGTAGCGGTGCAGCGGCGTGCCCCAGTCGAACAAGTTGCCAAGGCCCCACGTCGACAGCACCCAACCAGCGAGCAAGCCAAGGGCCATCATCACCGGTTGGGCGAAGATCACCGGAATGACGTTGGCCTGGTTGAGCTTGAGCGGCAGCGTGGTCTGGGCACCGCCATAGACCTTGTTGCCCTGGACGCGCCGTTGCTGTTCGAGCGAGATGCGACGAACCGCCTGGACCACCACCACGATACCGGCGATGATCACCAACGAGAGCAGGATCAGGCCAAGGTAGTGGGGCAGATTCGCGTCACCGCCCTGGAAGGCACCCGGCAACGCGGACAGAATGCTGATCATGATCACGACCGACACACCGTTACCGATGCCGAACTTGGTGATCTGCTCTGCGATCCACAGAATGACCATGCTGCCGGTGGTGATCACCAGTGCCGCTTGGGCAACAAACAACGTGGTGTCTTCCATCGTCACCAGCAAACGACCTTCATGACTGATGCTGGTCAGGGCAATGGCAGCGAGCACCGACTGCACCGAACAGATCGCCAACGTAGCGTAGCGCGTATATTGATTGATCTTACGACGGCCGCTTTCGCCTTCCTTCTGGATCGCCTTGAGGGCGGGCATCGAGTAGGTCAGCAACTGCAGGATGATCGACGCACTGATGTATGGCGTGATGCCCAGACCGAAAATCGACGCATTCATGATCGCGCCGCCGTTGAACATATCGGCAAAGGCGATGATTGAACTCAGCACGCTGTCTTCACCAGCGCCAGCGACCTTATCCCTGAGCACACTCGCATCCACACCCGGAATCGTGATGAACACGCCAAGTCGGTAGATCACCACCCCGAGAAGGAAGGTAATCAGGAAGCGACGGACCAGTTCACGCACTGGGCTTTCGCTCGGATCATCCGGCAGGGTGGTGGGAGCGAGGGCCATCTGAGTCTACTTCTTACCAGCCGGCTTTTTGTCGGTGGGCTTGTCGTCGGACTTGTCGGTGGCTTTGTCGGCGGATTTGTCGGCGGATTTGTCGGCGGATTTGGCTTCCGGCTTCTTGGCGGACACCGCTTCGGCAACCGCACGATCACTCTCGACGACCGAGCCGCCAGCTGCTTCTACGGCCGAACGCACCGAGGCGGAGACGCGATTGACGGTGAGGGTGTACTTGCCCTTGACCTCGGCTTTGCCAACGATTTTCACGGCTTCACCAGGATTGGCGAGGCCAGCTTTGATCAATGTAGCGAGCGAGATCTCTTTACCGCTGACGCGCGCCAGGGCGCGAGCCAGGTCGACTGTCTGGAAGACCACTTTGTGGGCGTGATTCGAGAAGCCACGCTTGGGCAGACGCATCCAGAAAGGGAACTGGCCGCCTTCAAAGAGCGGACCGCGGTTCTTGCCGCCGGTACGTGCGCCTTCACCCTTGGAACCGCGACCAGCGGTCTTGCCGAGGCCCGAGCCGATACCGCGACCGACGCGCTTGCGGACCTGACGGCCCGTATCAACCGAAGTAATGTCGTTCAGGCTCACAGCTGGACCCCTCGCAGTTGCTCGTACTGTTCCTTGGTGCGCAGTTGCGATAGCGCATCAATAGTTGCACGGATTAAATTCACTGGGTTATGATTGCCGTATGCTTTAGTCAGGACGTTGTGGACGCCGGCTTTTTGCAGCACAGCGCGCACACTACGACCAGCGATAACGCCAGTACCATCAGAAGCAGGAATCAAACGAACTTTTGATGAGCCAAAGCGGCCTTCAACTTCGTGTGGAATGGTGCCGTTTACGATTGGGTACGCTTTGACTTCTTTTTCGCCATCGCGTACGGCTTTATCGATTGAGCTAGCAACTTCTTTTGCCTTACCCTTACCGAATCCAACTTTGCTCTTGCTGTCGCCTAAGACCACGAAAGCGGCGAAACTGAAGCGTTTGCCCCCCTTCACGACCTTTGCACAGCGGTTGATTTTCACCACGTCTTCGGCATACAGTTTACTACGCGGTTCGCGCGCAGCTTGGGCTGGACGATCGCGACGACGGGTTTGTTCGCCGCCGCCTTCACCGCCGGGTCCACCAGTGCCGCCACCTTTGTGACCAGGGCCATTATTGTTGCCCGCACCTGGGCCGCCGCGCATTTTCGCCATAAACTATTGTCCTTGCTACGAGATGGGCACGCCTAAAGCGCTACCCGCAGGTTGCTTCGAATGGGGGGGAGAGACTAGATCAGAGGTTAGAATTGCAAGCCCTTGGCACGGGCGGCATCCGCCAGTGCGGCGAGACGACCACCGTAGATGCGGCCGTTGCGGTCAAAGACCACTTTGGACACGCCGGCAGCCAAGCATTTGCTAGCCAGCGCTTCGCCGACGGCCTTGGCTGCATCAAGCGGACTGAGCTTGTCAGTCGACTTAGCCAGGTCTTCGTTGAGGGTGCTGGCAGCCACCAAGGTGTGACCCTTGATGTCATCGATGACTTGACCGT
>ENA-ORBV01014869-ORBV01014869.1-microbial-mat-metagenome-genome-assembly--contig:-NODE-14869-length-11556-cov-4.016988_pt1 | contig 11556 bp, 10 predicted proteins | sample MGYA00237777_ERZ505514 | MGnify/ENA primary metagenome ERZ505514 (study PRJEB26160, sample SAMN06269048) | microbial mat metagenome | isolation source: Oligotrophic lake microbial mat | place...
AATGATACGGCGACCACCGAGATCTACACCTCTCTATTCGTCGGCAGCGTCAGATGTGTATAAGAGACAGAAATAAACCCAATGGTATCCCGCCGAAATGCCGCAAGGTCATCGCCACGCATGGTATCGAGTCTTTTTCCTGCCACCTCTATCATGCCGTCATTGGCTTTATCCAACCCACCCAGCACATAGAGTAAGGTGCTTTTACCAGACCCACTCGGTCCCATGATGGTGGTGAACTGTCCCTCTGGCACAGCAAATGCTACATTTTTGAGCGCATGTACCCACTGATTGCCCAGCCGAAAATCCTTGCGGATATTTTTGGCGCGGACGATAAATTTTTGTTGTGGCATCCGTGATGTTTTCATGGTGTTGCCTCTTGGGTTATTTCGGGTTCTATCGGCATTTCTGCTTCTGCTGTCATTTCGGGTTCTATCGGCATTTCATCTATGGAATTCATGCCGTTTATATCATCTGGATTCTCTGGGCGCATATCCACTGGCATTTCGTTGGTATCAAAGTCAAAAAATTCACCTTGTGGCATATCACCAAACTCGCCATTTAGGGTGTCATCCATTGGGGGCATATCCGTGACCCCATCCGCCGATTGTGCTTGGATTGTCCCTGTGACCACTGGCATGATGACCAACAATGCCACCCACGCCATAATCACCAAAAAGATGATAAGGCGGTTTCCACCCAACAAAGCACGTCCACCAAAATACACCATCATCAACGACCACAGCATAAATAAGGTGGTCTGTGAGGTCGCAGACAAAATAAGCGACTGCACAAATGGGTCTGTGGCGGCGTATGCAGGGATTTCATCCACCAAACCAGATAACCCTGCTTTTCCCATGACACCGCCTGCGGCGATATAAATCAGTTGGAGTATCGCCATCACAGCCAATGGCAAACTGGCATAAATGGCGATTTGCAAATTTTCGCCAAATTGCGGTGGTTTGCCCTTGAACATTGGCACAACGATGAGCATGGTACTCAGTACCGCCCACAGCAATACCAATTGGCTTGCCGCCACCAATGCGGTTGTCCAATTATTCACCGTCTGAGGCGTATCGCCACCAGTGGCGGGGGCATTGGGGTCTATGGGCGGTGAACCAAAGTCAAATCCACCCTCTGGGGGAATAATTTCACCACCAAAGTCGCTAAACGGGTCGGGGATAGGGGCGATGGCATCGGTATTGTTAGTTGATGGTGTGGCGGTTGCCTGTTGAACGGCACTGAGTCCAATCATCGCCAAAATAATAAATCCGACCCATAGCCATTGACGGGTTTGGCGCATTGGCGGGAGGGTTTCATAGAATGTCATCGGCTGAAAGAGTGCGGTGCTAATCTGTGAGACTAATCCGCGTTGAATAACCCGCCGTGTTGCACTTGGTTTTTGGCGGCGTGTGGTCTGACGTGTGGGTGGTTGTTGCCCTTCATTTGGCATAGTGACCCTTTGTGAGATTGTTACCATACACTTTGCGGAGGCGCATTAAAGCAATGCACCCTACTCCTTTATATTCTATAACGGATTATAGACGTTTCCTAAACCAAAATTGTTCCAAAGTAAAGTTTTTTTAGCATACACCCAAACCGAATCCATTAAATGGGCTTTTGGGCTACGCTTGCTAGGCGCTGTCATCCATACAATTTCCACAAATATTCCATAATTAGTTCTATTGTGTGATGTCTTTAGATTGAATACACTGATAAGTATGAGTAATATGGATGTTCTGTCAAAGAAGTTATATCTACCGTCTATATAGAGGTCACAATTATGGAAACAACCCTCACCCCATATTACGAAGATGATTTGCTCACCCCTGTCGAAGTCCGCCTTGCCCATGCGGGTAAATGGTTGGGATATGGTGCGCTGACCTATGGCGCAATCAGTTTTTTGTTGGCGATTGCAGGCATTATATCGGCAGTCAACAACCCGTCACTTTTTAGCACACTCGCCAGCCTCACCCTAAGCGGATTTTCTGGCACACCCGATATTGCCCTGCTCATCGCCATTTTGTTGTCGGTGGGCAATATTTGTATAGCAATTTGGGTGATGGTCGGTGTAATCGCACATGAGGTATGGTCGCCATTGGCACTTTTGTTGTGGATAGTGGTGAATATTGCCTTGCTAGTTACATTCATCTATACACCCGCGCTGGTCGCCATTGGTTTTGGCGGATATTTGTTTTTTGCCCTGCGTGCCGATTTGCGGGCATTTCGCATGAATCCATTGATGCTCAAAGAATTGCGTGAACGGATGCGGGGCGCACGGGCATTTGTTGTCCTCAGTGTGTATTTGGGGTTGATGAGTGGCTTTGCCATTTTGGTCTATCTGATAGAACGGAATAATTCGCCTATCACCCTCACATCGGTCACGGGTGAATTGGGTCGGCGGTTGTTTGCGGGGATTGTTGGGCTTCAGATGTTGCTCATCCTATTCATCGCACCTGCGTTCACGGCAGGCGCAATCAGCAATGAACGTGAACGCAAAACATACGACTTGCTTCATATCACCCTGCTCCCCAAGCCATCTTTTATCATCGGCAAATTACAATCTGCCCTCAGTTATATTTTTCTGCTGTTATTGGCGGCAATTCCCTTGCAGAGTATCGCCTTTTTGTTTGGTGGGGTGACAGAAGTGGAAGTGGCGATTGCCTTTTTGATATTGATGGTCATGGCGATTACCTTTGGCACAGTCGGGTTATATTTTTCGACCACTGTGGAGCGTACCGTGACGGCGAGTGTGCGTGCCTATACATTGGCGGCGGTGATGACGGTTGGCTTGTGGCTGGGGTTGTCTATCATCACACGCCTCTTGAACGATTTTTTCTCTGGGGTCAATGCCAGTGTCCTCGCGCAAGGGGTGGTGGTATATATCGAAGCCATCGCCAGTAGTTTTAACCCCATCGCCACCGCACTCCGCACCCAAGAATTACTAGTGAACCAACAAGGTCTCTTTTTTTATGAGGTCATCTTGCGCGATAGCAGTCGTCTGCCTGTGATTGCCCCTTGGGTGTCATTTACAGCGATTTATCTGTTTCTCGCATCGGTGATGGTCGTTTTGGCGGTACGGCGGATGCGCCGTGTGGAAGCATAATATTTTCGCTCGCAAATAAGATAATCTAGGGAGCAAAAGACCATGAGCATCACAGTATGTTGGGATGACGATGACGCGCATACAATTATCCGTTGGGATTTTGCAGAAAAATGGTCATGGGACGATTTTCATGAGGCATTTCGTATATCAATGGAGATGGGGCAACATAGCCTACATCGCATAGATGTGCTTGCCAACGCGACAAAATCGCCACACATGCCATTGGGTGCATTGGCAGAATTTAGACGGCTTGATGAACAGTTGCCCCCTGTGGTCAAATTGATTGTGGTGGCGGGGTCATCGCCATTCACCCGTTCCATGATAGAATTATTTGGAAAGATATATCGGGCGCAGTCGTGGCGCACAGCCAAATCGGTTGACGAAGCGCATCTGATTATCGCCCATGACTGTCAAAGAGAACAGGACTTAACTGCATGACCACCCCAGACCCGCACTATACCGTCCTCGTCACCACCCTACATCAGTGGGATAAACGGTGGCGGATACAAAAAATACTCATCTGGTTGCCCCGCTTATTACTCATCCCATTGGGCTTTGGGATAGCCCTAGCTGTCTTTGCCCGATTTTCGCCCATATTTGCCCCACACGACATCCTCATCATCACCATCGTGGCGATAGTCGCATTTATGGCAGGATTTTTAGGATGGTTTTTTCTCAGACAGCGAGACCCACTTGTCTCTGCGCGTTATTTTGATAGGCACTTTAACCTGCAAGAACGACTGTCCACCGCGTTAGAATTGCTAGATGGAACGATTCATGGCGATGCGGGATTGGTCTCTGCACAGATTGCCGATGCTCAAACACACGCCACCGAGTTTGCCTATAAACGCCATTTGGCGTTGGTTATTCGCCGTTTAGATTGGGCGATTATGGTCGGTGTGTGTGTGATATTGGCAATATTACTCATTTTGCCAAATCCAAATACCCAGACGATTCAACAAGCACAAGCACAACAACAACAAATTGACCAAAGCGCCGATGAGGTCAAAGACCTGATAGAAGATATTGCCAACGATGCCTCACTCGATTCTGCCACCCGTGAAGAATTGCTCCAAGCCTTGCAAGTGACCCTCGAAACACTCGAAAACCCCAATGTGAGCGCCGATGAAGCCCTCGCTACTATTAGCGATGTGCAAAGCCTCCTCGAAGAAAAATCACAAGAGGCAGAAGGTCGGTCAGAGGCACAACGAGAGGCATTAGAACGGGCATTAGAAGCCTTGCAAAATGCCCAAAATCCCGCCGAATCGCTGGCAGAAGCCTTGCAAAATATTGAGGAAGAACTGGCAGAGCAAAACGCACAAAATGAAGATTCATCATCAGAAAATCAGTCTGGTGAGCAATCTGGGGAAAATCAATCACAGGCAGAATCCCTGCGCGATGCCGCCGAACAATTGCGTGAGAACAATCCATCGGTGGCGCAATCATTAGAAGAGGCGGCACAGGCATTAGACGAAAACGACCAACAAGCCGCCCAAGAAGCGCTTGAACAAGCACAGGAACAATTGGCGCAAAACCCCAATCAGCAACAAAATGAACAAGCCGCCCAAAATTTGCAAGAAGCCGCCCAGCAAATGCAAGAGCAACAACAAGAATTAGCACAGCAACAGCAACAAGGGCAACAACAAGAACAACAACAAGCCCAAAATCAGCAAGGCGAACAGCAACAACAAGGGGAACAAAATCAGAATGAAAATCCCGAAAGTAACAACGAAGGGGATTCTAACCAAACAGGGGACACGCAAGGCGAAAACCCTAGCAATAGTGAGAACCCCTCACAAAGCGAATCGGACGAAATAAGCCAATCCGATAGCGAGAACCAGAGCCAACAAAATCCACAGGCACAAGGCACAACACTGGATAATAACAGCCCAACCGATAATTTGGGTGGGGATAATGATGCCGACCTAAGCCAAGATACCAGTGGATTGACACTCAATGAGGTAGACCAACAAGAGGGAGATGCCGATACTGTGCGTGGTGAAGCACAATACGAGGCGGTATTTGCTCCACAACGACTAGGCGGGCAAGGGGATGGTGAAGAAATTATCCTCGCGCCCGACATTAACGATGAAAACCTGCGTGAAGGCGACTTTACCGACAATGAATCGGGCAATCTCACCGTCCCATACAACGAGGTATTCAACAGTTATTCCCGACAGGCAAGCACCGCCCTAGAAACAGGGTATATTCCATTGGGCTTACGTGATGTGATTCGGCAATATTTCACGTCACTTGCACCAACGACATCCACCCAAACTGATAATTAGCATGGGCATAATTTATTTCGTCCGCAAATAACGATATTAACTGTAGGGGCATGACATGTCATGCCCTCATAAAAAGGAGCAAAATATACCTATGGAACTCGCAGAATTTAGTCAACTCGCCCGTAATATCGAACAAGAAGTCGCACGGGTCATTGTGGGACAAGATAGCGTTGTGCGTCAGGTATTGATTTGTGTCCTCGCAGGCAGACATGCCTTGCTAGAAGGTGTTCCTGGGTTGGGTAAAACGCAACTCATCCGCACCCTAGCCGATACCCTCTCGCTAGAATTTAACCGTATCCAATTCACACCCGACCTCATGCCGTCTGATATCACAGGCACAAATGTCATGGAAGATACCGAAGATGGGCGCAAGGCGTTCCGCTTTCAACGTGGACCCATTTTCGCCAATTTGGTGCTGGCAGATGAAATCAACCGCGCCACCCCAAAAACCCAATCGGCGTTATTAGAAGCCATGCAAGAAAAAACCGTCACAGTGGGCGGAATCATGTATAAGCTGGACTTGCCATTTTTCGTCCTCGCCACCCAAAATCCATTGGAGCAAGAAGGCACGTATCCCCTGCCAGAAGCCCAACTTGACCGTTTCATGTTCAAAATTGATGTGGATTTTCCGACTGTGGATGACCTTGTGACCATCATAGAACGCACCACAGGCAATATTTCGCCCCACGCAGAAAAAGTCGTGGATGGCGCACAAGTGATAGAGATGGGCGAATTGGCGCTAAATATGCCCGTCCCCACCCATGTCACGCGCTATGTCGCAGAACTCATCATCGCCAGCCACCCCAATAACGATTCTGCGCCCGATGTGGTGCGTCGCTATGTGCGCTATGGTGCATCTCCGCGGGGCGCACAAGCGATGATTTTGGGCGCGAAAATTAATGCTCTGCTAGAAGGGCGATTTAATGTGTCGTTTGATGACATCGAAGCTGTCGCGCCATCGGCATTACGCCATCGGCTATTGCTCAATTTTGAAGGTATGGCAGAAGGCATTAGCACCGATGGCATCGTGGGCAGTCTGCTCAAATCGGTGCAAAAGGTGAAGGCGTAAATTTCTGATATTTTTTGTGGCTGATATACGAGTCAGCCACAAGAGAAAATCAATCACCCCTCTGATAGCGGGGTTGTCATTTTATCCACCCGCGACACGATTGCCCCTAGAAAAATCACCCCGCCAATCGCCATAAATGCCACTGGCAGAGAATATGTCCCGATTGCCGCATAGATGGGTGATGCTACACCGATAAATAAACTGGTGAACATATTCATCAGCGAGAGGGTCGTGGCACGGTTTTTGTCTGGGATGAGTGCGTTTTGATATGCCGATATCAACGGATAGCGCATATCATTGGTGGCATACATCCACACAATTACCAGCCATACCATATTGCCACTCATGACCCCTAGTAGCATCCACGAGAGACTCGGCAAAACGATAAGCGCCGTTAATCCCCATTTTTTCCCCAAAAATTGTTCTATCCTCACGACCATGCGTTGCGTGAACACCGCCAACAAACTGCCGAGCGAGAGCGCCAACGCAATCCATTGTGGTTCAATCTGATTTTGAGTCATGGTGGGGGCGGCGAATGTTGTCACCAATAATCCATTAAACGGGGTGGTAAAGACGATGAGCGCCATAAGCCGTTGCAGTGGGCGGTTATGGCGGATGTTACCGATGCCATCCCGAAAAATTTGTGTGACAGGCTGGCGACTCGCATCCCACGTGGACGGCGGTTCTTTGAGCGTGAGACACGCTATCATCCCTATAAATAGCACCAATACGGTGATGATGATGGCTAAATCGAATCGGTCGCCTGCCAAATCACCTAATACAAACACGCCGACCAATGGCGAGAGGAAAAAGGCGATTTGTCCGATGCTCCCATAACGCCCCATCGCCTGTTTCATGGTGTTTTCGCGGTCATCGGGTGGTAGGCTATCGTAGATGAGTGCCTCTATTGCCCCAGAGGCAAATGCAAAGCCTGTGCCTGTCAGAAGTGCCACCACCAAATAGGTGGGATAACTGCGACTGAACAAAAAGAGTAACTCGGCGCACATCATCAAAAATACCGATGCGGTAATAGACCACTTGCGCCCGATTTTATCCGCTAGAATACCTGTCGGAATTTCCATGAGGAAAATAGACGCAATGACAACCGATTCGATGATGCTAATTTGAAAAAGGGAAAGTCCGCGATTTTGCAATAAAAGGGCGTAGGCGTGGATATAGATATGAAAACGGGTGCAGAAATAGACAATGTTAATCTTGAGCAGATTATATGGCATGGTATCGCTCCATCTGAAATCAAAAACTTTATAGGGCAAACATCCGCACGATGATTATGTCATCTAGTCGCGGGATAGTTGATGCTATTGGGGAAATAGCCCAGTAAAAGTTAGTTGTTCAGATTTTGCCCTGCCATAACACCTCTTTACAAAAATTTTGCCTGATTATAGCACGAATTTTGCGCTATGTGTCACAAAATTTGCCCCTTATTCGTCAAGATTAGCAAATATCAAAAACGAATGAGGAGAAAAACATGATGCAACACACAGACACACTGATTATTGGCGCGGGATTTGCGGGATTAGCCGCCTTGAATTTGCTCATAGATGCGGGTCATAAAGCCGTTTTGCTAGAAAAATCGGCACATATCGGCGGACGCGCACAAGGTCATGCTGTGGGGGAATTTTCTGCCAACATCGGACCGCGTGCGCTTTATCGGGGCGGGGTGGCGATGCGCCTGCTCAATGAATTTGGCATCCGCCCCACAGGGGGTATTCCTCGCAATACCGCCTATGGGCATCTCAATGGCAATGTTGATATATTGCCTGCGGGCATATCAGAACTGATTAAAACGGGATTGTTGAATATGGCGGATAAAGTGGAATTGGGGCGGAAAATTAGCATTATCCGCACGATTTCGCCAGAATCGGTGATGGATGTCCCGCTTGATGAATGGATAGATAGCACTTTCAAGCGCCCTAATCTACGCTTATTGTGGCGGATGTTGGCGCGGGTGAATACTTATTCTGGGCATTCTGATAATAGTGCAGGGGCATTTTTGCGCCAATTTCAGATGAGTTCAAAAGACGGGGTGTTGTATGTGGATGGTGGATGGCAAGCCATCGCAGAAAAATTGGCATCCCGCGCCCAAACAAACGGCGCAACCATCCACACAGAGGTACATGTGACCCATGTGCGCCGTCAAGCGGATGGCTTTGTCATGGATAGTGATGATGGCGGGTGGACAGCGCAACAGGTCATCTTGGCAATTTCCCCAAAAGTTGCCTATGACCTCACAGCCGATGAGACCTTGCGCCGTTGGTCTGGTGCAGTTGAACCCGTAGACCTCGCGTGCCTAGATATTGCCCTCACACAATTGCCACTGCCCAAACGGTTATTGGTTTTTGGGCTAGATACCCCTCTGTATTTCTCTACCCATTCGCATTTTGCTAATTTTGGCGCAAAAGGTGTGCTGGCGCATGTGGCGCACTATCAACCAACTGATGCTCATACCGATAAGCAGACCCTAGAGTCATTTTTGGATGATATTCAACCCGACTGGCGCAAATATCTCATCACGGGTAAATTTATTCCTAAGATGCGTGTCTCGCAGGCGCGTCCATATCCCACCGAACATATCACCGCACACATCCCAACAACCGAGGGATTATATGTGGCGGGAGATTGGGTGGGGCGTGATGCGATATTGCTGGATGCGTGTTTTTCTAGCGCGGAATCTGCCGTGACGAATATTTTACAAAAAGTGCCGATGGGTGAACTGGTATGAGCGATGAACATGAGCGAACAGCGCAATTTATGGCAGAACGGGGGCGCTTATTTGGTATTGCCTATCGCATGACGGGGAGCGCGATGGATGCCGAAGATATTTTGCAAGAGGTGTTCCTCAAATGGCAGGTGGTGCTGGGCGTAGATGCGCCCCCCGCCTATCTCACCACCATGACCACCCGCGCCTGCATAGACTATTTGCGATCTGCGCGGGTGCAACGTGAACAATATGTGGGCGAATGGTTGCCAGAACCGATTCCGACACCCATCACCGACACGGTACAATTGTCTGAATCGTTATCATTGGCATTTTTGGTGATATTAGAACGCCTATCACCTGTTGAACGGGCGGTTTTTTTGCTCCGTGAGGTGTTCGATTATGACTACACCGAAATTGCGACTATGCTCCAAAAGAGCGATGCAAATTGTCGGCAGATTTTTGCGCGTGCCAGAAAGCATGTGAATGAACATCGTCCACGTTTTACGCCATCTGACCACGCACATGAGATTCTACTCAGCCAATTTTTGCAAGCGTGTGCAGAAGGCAATCTGAATAATCTCACGGCACTCCTCAGCCAAGAGGCGGTATTGGTGTCTGATGGCGGTGGGGTGGTGAAGTCGCCATTATTGCCCATTATTGGCGCGGATCGCATCGCCAGATTCTTTTTGGGATTGGTTAAACGTGCAGGCGGTGAGGCGTATCCGCGTTTTGTCTCTGTGAATGGTCAGACGGGCATCGCTATCTATTATCAAGGAAAATTAACTTACCTGATTGTTTTTCAGACCGAACAGGGTAAAATTAGCCGTGTCTATGTGGTGGCAAATCCGCACAAATTGCGGCGTGTGAGTAATACACTAGATTGACTCTATTAGGGGGTTTGCCCTATAATCAAAAATCTTACTCAACAGTATTAGGGAATTTTTGATGGCAGAACCCCTCAGTATCTCAGTCGTTGTTCCTGTATATAACAGCGAACAATCGCTCCCCATTTTGGTTGAGCGTTTATATCCCATTCTTGTGCAAATAACCACCAATTTTGAACTCATCCTCGTCAATGACGGCAGTCATGATAATAGCTGGGGCGTGGTAGAAACGTTAATCGCGCAACACACTTGGGTGACTGGCATTAATCTCATGCGGAATTTTGGGCAACATAATGCGTTGTTGTGTGGGATTCGGGCGGCGACTAATGATATTGTTATCACCATAGACGATGACCTGCAAAATCCCCCAGAAGAAATTCCACGCTTGCTAGAAGAATTGAATAAGGGTTTTGATGTGGTGTATGGCACACCCCAAAAAATGCAACACGGACTGTTTCGCAATATGGCATCGCGGGTTACCAAAATTGCCTTGCAGGGGTCTATGGGGGTGGATATTGCCACCAAAGTGAGCGCATATCGGGTGTTTCGTACCCAATTGCGTGAAGCATTTGCCGATTATAAAGGCGCGTATGTCTCGATTGATGTATTGCTCACATGGGCGACCAACAAATTTTCTGCGCTAGAAGTGCGCTTTGATGTGCGCCAATTTGGAACATCAAATTACACCCTTATGAAGCTCATCCGCCATGCCATGAATATGATTACGGGGTTTAGCGTTGTGCCATTGCAAATTGCCAGCATATTGGGTTTTACCTTTATGATATTTGGCATATTAGTATTTGTTTATGTGGTCATCCGCTTTATATTTGAAGGGGGTAGCATACCCGGATTTCCGTTTTTGGCATCTATTGTGGCAATTTTTTCTGGGGTACAATTATTTGCGTTGGGCATTATTGGGGAATATTTGGCACGAATGCACATCCGCTTGATGGATAAGCCGAGTTATGTGGTGCGCCAGAGCCTTCATGCCGAACAAGACCACCTAAAAGGTACAATAGAATGACTGCACCTTGCGAATTTTTGGGATGGGATACTGACTTTTTTGGGTATCGTATTGGCAAATCCACTGTTAACGAACTCGACCAAGTGCGTATGGATGCGCTTTTGGCATGGTGTTCAGAAAATGCTATAGACTGCCTCTATTTTTTAGCCAACCCAGACCACCCACAGACTGCACAACTTTTGACTGCCAATCGGTTTGCGCTGGTGGATATTCGGCTAACACTAGAAAAGCATGATTTAGCCACATGGCAACCGTTTATGCCCACTATGACCATCCGCCCGTATCATGAATCGGATATGCCACAGCTTAAAGCCATTGCCCGTCATAGCTATCGGGCATCGCGCTTTTATTTTGATACCCATTTTTCAGAGGTGATTTGTGACGCATTTTATGCTGTCTCTTATACACATCTCCGAGCCCACGAGACTAAGGCGAATCTCGTATGCCGTCTTCTGCTTGAAAA
>ENA-ORBV01014870-ORBV01014870.1-microbial-mat-metagenome-genome-assembly--contig:-NODE-14870-length-11554-cov-4.022218_pt1 | contig 11554 bp, 12 predicted proteins | sample MGYA00237777_ERZ505514 | MGnify/ENA primary metagenome ERZ505514 (study PRJEB26160, sample SAMN06269048) | microbial mat metagenome | isolation source: Oligotrophic lake microbial mat | place...
AAGGTGACCTTGGGAGAGGCACCATGTGGTTTGTCATTTCCTCCTCCGCCACCACCACCACCACCATTGTGGCCATCATCTCCGCCGTCGTTGTTATTTTCCTGATTTTCCTTGTCGTCTTGTGGCGGTTGCTTCTTTTGCTTTTTGTTCTGTTGTCCCATCCAAGCAAAGGCCTCCTCCGCGGCTGTTGGTGCCGCCTTGGCTACGGCAGACGAAGACGATGACAATCGCTTTTTACTATTGGGCATCAACCGACGCTTTTTCATGTTGGTGTTGCTGCTTTGGAAGCGCGTAGCTTCTTTCGTCGCAGCTTGATAATGCTGATACAATTCTTGGTCGTCCTCGTCCGTCAAATCAAAGTAGTCATCCTTGGCAGACTTTTTGACGAAATGTTTCAAAAAGTTGGCCGCATAAGGTACCAAATGATTGTCCATGGCATCGTTGTTGTTACCCTCCTCGTCTTCTTCCATTAAATCCGACATGGCCAAATACGTGCCATCCTCATATCCCAACAACCGACAAACGGCACCTGGATCGGGTTGATCCATCACCATGGCTTCCATTAAGGACGCCGCCAAGGTTTCTTGAAATTGGCCACAAGTACTCAAGCGTACCGCCTCGTCATGACTCGAGTAAAACAGAACGGGCCAATACAAGGTACTCTTGCCGCCGCCCACACTGGCAGGTCGACAACTGAGGGGATACTTCAGCCAGCGAAGACGAGACGAGACATGGGGATCTTTTTCGGTCCCAGTACCAGCACTCATGGCTGTGCCTGTGTTTGGTTTTACCGTAGATGCTGACATGGTTCGTCAACAATCAATCGATCTAATCAACAGCAAACCAATAGATGGATCAATCGAAGTCAAACTTCTTTGTAGTTTTCAATTTAGAGAGTGAGGTTGTTGTCGCCTGTGTCGTACCGTATTCTACAAGTATGGTACCAGTACTGTCAGCTAGCTGGCTATTAGTACGGTAGATAGTAACAGATTGATTTCATCCAGTTGATTGATGGTTTCTTTCCTTTATTTTCGTCAATTGTCGGCGGACATTTTCGCGCCAAAAGAGAGGTTTCAAACCAAAAAGGCGCGCTCTAATTAACCACTGCCGAGCGCCGGCCAACTACGACAGCCGTTGTCGAAAGGCCAATTCAGTCTCTCCTCCGTCCATCAGTCAATGACAGTTAGGTCTAACATCGGATCTGTCTCCAAAGGTGGGAGCAAAAGGTGGATTGGAGCACATGCGAACAGTGCCCTTGTTTCAGCAACATCATGTTTTGATGCTTACAGTAACATTTGCAATGCTAGTAGCATTTTTGGATAGATGTCCGTTGCTGTTTTTGGAAAAGAGCATGGGAAGCATTGACATGGATTCATCTTTTAGCACATGGCACAGACAGAGAAAAGGTGGTCAAAGCTCCGGGTGCACGACAAAGGAAATTTTGCGATGTGCAAGTTGTTCAGTTCTGAAGCTGCTCTCTGCTCTTCTTGAAGCAAATTTGGAAACTGGAAGCATCCTCGCACACAGCGACAATGCTTGTTGTTTTCGATGAAAAATTGAGATGGAATTCATTTTTTGATCCAAAATGTTTTTTTTCAAGCTGAGAAGTGTGCTGGACATGTGCGTCATGATTGTTGAGGTTCTTCAGCAGTCATGCTGGGGGAAAAGAAGTCATCAGCGGCTAATCTTCTGAGCCACAGAAGACATGTTTTGGAATCAACTGACGTGTTTTTTCCTTGCGAGTTCCAAAATGTCATGTCTTGATCCATTCACCCAATGACATGCTGTGTCACATCTGTTTTTGAGCCGCACTTTGCAGGACCAATTCAGCTTGAAATGTCAACAAGTTGTGTCAGTTGTTCCAAAGAACTGTGAGAGAGCTTGTGCAAGCACACACGGAAGCCAAACAGCAAAGGTTGCAAGGTCCGGCAAACAGAGTCCAGATGAGTCATGTTTTAGGATCAATGGTTTCAAGCGTTTCAAGAGTTTCAAGAGACAACCACACATTTCAAGAACATTTCACAAGGCATCAAGATGCAGCAAGAGGTTTCAAGAGCACGTTTCAAGGGCTCTTGAAGGCATGGACATTTCGAAATCGTTTAGTGTGCGGCCCACAAATTTCAAAATCATTGACGCGTTTCAAGTTAACTGGAGTTTCAAAGATTTTCAAGAGATGGCAACACATTTCAAGAGGATTTCAAGAGACGGCAAGATTTCCAAGAGCATCGTGATGTTTCTAGGGTGACTGCTGCTCCAGGACTGCAATTGCTATCAACCATTTTGCCGGGGGAAACTGGCCCCCGATCTTTAGGGACTCACTTTTGTGTCCTCCATCCACACGATGGCTTTCTTGGTCACAACAGCTGTCATGATTAACAATTCAAATGTTTGCACGAGTGATCATTTCGTGTCCTGCGCTTCTCATGTGAAGCATCATTGTGCCTTTTGATGCTTGTTGAACAAACAACAAAGTGATCCATCCTTTTGATGGTCATCAACCCACTGCATGAGATGCACATGAGTGTCAGTCCTTTGAATTCATAAAAGTGCTTCTCATCGGCATTTTCTTTGTGTGCACCAGCTGTGCACCAGCACTGTTCGGGCAACACCCTCCCAGCTCTGTTTTCATCCTTGGGCCAATCACCCCCCGGTGGTGCTGTGCTGGCACAATTCCACAACCAGGGGTTCTCAAAAAACCTCGGGGCTTCTTGAGAACCCCTTTGGAACACACAAGTGATCTTGGATTACAGTCAGGCCCGACACATTCCATTCTTTTGGCTCTGAAATCCAGCAGTAAAAAATTCCAACTGCACTTTGTCAGATGGCAGCTGACCAGTGCTTCATTCTCATTGCTGTTGTTCTCTTCAGCTGTGGAGGACATCATGCAAAGACCTGCACGCTGTGCATACCCAGCGACATCACTAGTAGGAATGGCAGAGCTGAGTGGATGGTTCAACAGAGAGTGCTTTTGGAGCCAGAAAAGCAATCAGTGCAAAAAGGGCAACAGAAAAAGAAAGAGACACTGTGCTACCTATGATACATGAAACTGGTCGCTCACCAACTCCATCCCTCATTCAGTGAACAGAGAAAGACGACGCGTGGAACCATTCTCACGACGAAAAGATACCCCAACATGCATGCGCCCCGCGATAAAGATTGATGATGCCTCTGCTACAACCTGAAGAAGACGGCAACGAGAAGGTATGCTGTATTCTACTACTATCTATCTAACCAAGATTAGTTATCGCAAGCAAGATACTAGCTAGCTAGAACAAAAGTTTGGAAGCTAGCTAGAAGGGAGACTTTGAAAAACCAAAACCTCCAATACTGTAAATCATTCCTAGTATTTCTTGGCACTCCTTCATCAAGAAGATATCCTCCCGTATCACCACACACAAAAAAAGTCATTATCCTCATCATCATCATGTCGTCTTCTCAGGCGCCATCACTTGCTGCTAGTAGCAGTAGTAGATCTAGTAGATGTGTACTATATCTGTGTATAACACTGCAGCTAGTAGTACAGATGGTCACGGCTTCCACTTCCACAAGCCCCGGTACGAATATTCCGCTCTTGTCCAAGAATATCGTGCAGCAACGCGTCGACGAAGCCCGTGCTTTGGCCAATTTGGAACAATCGGTCGATGATGTCAATGCTCAATACATTGCTTCCTGTCAAACACGCGGCCAATCCATTGCCTACCGGCGTTTGATTTGTATGCCCCTGACACCCCAATTTGATCCTCCCATGGGCATCTTTAGTCATGGTCACATTCAAACGGGCGATAAAATGAGTCTGCCCAAGTGTTTCTTGGAAGCCATTACACTGAATAAAGCGGAAGTGCCGTGGTTGTTTGAAGTAAGACGCATCGATGGTGTCACGGGACCACGTGTGGAGCCTAGTAGGAGTGGTGTCGCAGACGCAGAGGAAGACGACGAAACAACAACAACAAGTAAGAAACGAAAAAAGAAGGCAAGTCAAACCGAATGGAAACCTACCGATTGGGGTGCCGCACCTCCTGCCGATGAAACATTAGAGGCCGTCGTGGGAAGTTGTTTGGATTTTCGGGCCCCTCCCAATTATATATTTTTGCCGTGGTGGATGATGCGGGCTCTTGGTTTGAAACCGCGGGATGTTGTGGATGTCCGACAAATTACCACGGTCGCACCGGGAGGCATGGTCAAATTTCGACCCCTCACCGACCAAACTCTGAAAGATATTGCCAATCCACAAGCCGTCTTTGAAACCGAACTCCGACATTACTCGAGTTTGACGGCCGGATCTACCATTGCCTTTGATTACAACAAGAAGCGATATTGGTTTGAAGTTGCCGAATGTCGCAGTTCCGTTCGGGGAGAAAAACGACCCATGATCAAGTGCCAAGATTGCGATGTGGCTACAGATTATTTACCCGCCAGAGACAAGGTCAATGCCCGCAAGAAAAAGTTAATGAAGCAACAACAAGATGATGACGACGATGATGAGTAGATCGGTGAAGAAACTTGGATCATCAGATTCCAGGCGAAAGCTTCATGTTTTTCCATGTCAACTACAATAGCTGCTAATAAAATACCCATTGAAATGCAAGTGAATTGATTGGTCTTGGACTTACTTGGTTGGTCTGGGCTACCAATAAGGTAACCGTAGCAAATTTGACTACTAGCAGACTCTACTCTACTAGCTAGCGGAAGTTAGATCGCATAAAATTTCCACCAAAATGTCTCTATATTCTTGGCGAGTTAATCCGTATTTAGCTAGTAGGGACATTGGCCATTTCCCCTGGAAGGATCTCGCCGGACCCACGACAGCGAACCCTCCTTTGGTGCAGGGCATCAGGTCTCTCTCTGTGTATCCATCAGCTAGTAGCGACAGGACCCTCAGGTCCAGGCAGATCACCCCCTGGTGCCCTTTTACCTAAATAATTACCGAGGTACAGCTAGTCTTAGATTGACAATGATTACTATTAGGCAACCCACAACAGTGGTACGCTATGCTACTGTGAGCAGACTCGAGCGTGTCGACTTGATGAGAAGCCAGTGCCAATCATTATGACAAACTAACTCGAGCAAGATTTGGCAACGGTCGGTCGGTGGCAGCAGCAGGCGGGTAGCGTTGTCACTATCATTTTGGTTTACACACATTCTCTCTTTTTACTTTTTTCACACTCCATAGATTCCAATTGAAACGATTTATTCTGACCGTATTGCTTACACACGGGAATACCCACTAGGTTTGGCTATCATTCCAGCCACCCCAAACGCCGTAATCAGAACGGCGTAAAGCCAACCCAACCAATACGTAGCAGCCGCCATGGACGAATACAAGAGTAGAACGGCTGAGATTGCGTGATATATGACAAAAATATCTTTCATTTTTTCTTGTTCGGCAAACACCCATTCCATCATTCCAAATCCAAACATGACTCCCGAAGTAAAACGAATCAAATAGGCAAAGGCTGCATTGTCCATATCCCATCCCGCGAGAAGAGCTTCGGGTCCTATTATGGGAAGACTCCAACCAAAGGAAGCCACAAGGAAGACCAATCCAAAGAAAGTGGCAGACACTGCGTGCGCTTTGCAAACCAACGAGAAATCCATATCTTTGTATTGTGACTTTTTATCAATAACTCTTACCACTGTCATCAGTAGTGGAATCAATCGACCAGCATGGGGTTTGATCGAAAACGGAAAAGAGACGCAAGGTCAGATTCAATTTTGTGGATGCGGTAGATGGCGATGGCCGTGATGGAGATACAATCATACCCTTCTTTGATGGAATGCCTGTCCGAAAAATGTGAGCTCGATATCGTGAAAAATGTAGGGCAAAGTTTTGCTTCCGCCGGGTTTATAGATTGGGTCTTCTCGGTTTGGAGGGAGGGCCGTGAAAGATTCGTGTGTGACGCCATCACATACAGGTACCGTTAGTTCTACTTTGCCTTGCTAGATCTACGTAAAAGCAATGAAGAAAATCAAATCATGGCTACTCACTAGTTATGCTACAGATCCCGAAATAAGTGATGCCGTCAAGTTCAAGTGATTCAAGTCATTGAGACTTGCTTTGATCTATAGAACCCTGTTTAAAAGCTGTGTGCGTCCATCCATCACTTGAGTTCGGGATTGCATAAGTGACAGTCGTGCATATGATTGTCAGTATTACACGTGCCATTTCGGCCGGGACTCAAGCTAAACTATCATCAGCCAAGTCTATGACGATGAGCAACACAAAACCAGAAATCCAAACCAGAAACAGAAATCATTTCGTTCCTTATTTGCAGCAAGGTCAGCAGAAGATAATCTTTCAGGATCAGCAGCTCAAGCGAACATGGCTACTACAAATAGTATTTTTCTCAAGGCGCGCATTTTGGATGCGATGGATTGGACCCCCGAGTCTCTTCGAGAGGCACTTCGGACACGGCCAGAACTGGCCCGTGAGAAATTCCACTTTTGGGAGATTAACGATGACGTGAGAAACCGTCCCGTTTTGCTCTATCCCTTAATGATCCTTCTTTGTCATCATGGGGAGGTAGACCTCAACATTATTGAGGAGGTATATGCCTTGTATCCCGAGGCACTCAGGGAGAGGCAATGTCGCCAAGGTCGCGCAGGCCGCCAACGCGAGTTTCTGCCGTTGCATCATCTTTTAGGGAGGCACAACAGCGACGAGATTTTCCAATTTGTTCTTTCAAAATATCCTCTGGCTGCTGCCCAGTCCTATTCCTCCATATTCTATAGATTGCCCCTTCATAATGAAGTTGGTCATCTCGGTACCAGAAGAACATCTCGGATCAAAGCCCTCGTCGACGCGTACCCAAATGCTATTGCGATCAAGGCAGGCGCAGGCGTCGGTTATCCTGGACTGCCTGGAACGAGAACTCCACTCCAGGTGGCGTTCGAATTATTGCCGCACAATGACGGAGGGCATGGAATCGACACGGAGGCTGTCGCCTACATGTTTGACCGATGCCCAAGGGATATGGATGAGTTCTCTATTGGTCTGTACTACGGTAAACGAGATGTTGTGGACCTCGACCGCGCCAAGCTCCTGGACAAGATATTGCCCCAGCTCAAGCTTCTTCATTGTGTCGACAAATTCAAATACAAACACACAAAAGAATGCTCTCCAGCATTCACGAGCCCAGCCTTTGTTTACCTAATGGAACAACTTCAAGAACCAAATACTGCTTCCAACTTGCAGGACCTTGAGATCGCTCTGGCAAAAAATGACAAGGTCAGTGCTAACGCGCTGGAACAATTCCTAGGGAGCAAAACCTGTTCCTTGGTACGATTCGATCTGTATCTCAATAACCGCCTTCACGGTGATTCTATTCTGGAATGCATCGCCCGAGGACTGGTCTCCAACCGCACACTCAAGAGATTAAGTATTACTGCCAAGACAGGTTTCAAGTTTTCGAACTTGTCTTACTTGGAACGTGTTTTTGAAGACCACAATGATACACTAGAAGAAGTCCACATCAAAGATAGGTCCTCGAGTCAGCGTCCAGCCATGTGCCGGATTCGTTACTATTGTGAATTGAACCGATACGGCCGAGCCAAGATTCGTCGAGCGACACCAAGAGGTGCAGATTTGGTGGAGATGCTGGAGGCAGCCGGTTCCGAACAAACAGCTTCTCGCAGCTCGCGGAATAGCTGTTCCACGCATGCCATCCAATATGGGCTGTTGAGGGAAAGTCCCTCCATTTGGTGCCATCAAGAGTTGTCTTAGAAAGCAGCGACATGCAATCATGAATTCTACAAGGTCCACAAACGAAAATATCTCGCTGTGCCAGAAGCTGGATCGCGTGTTTCTTCTCAAGTCCCTCGCTTCTGGGCTTCTCATTGTCCATGATCGTATCGATCATCCTTTCATCAAACCCACGATGGCATGGAACCGGCTATGAAGCCGCAAACGAAGTTTCGGGGATCAACAATCCAGAAATAAACACGAGTTGTGGCACGTGAAACATTACGTTTGTCGCCGGGTAAATATATAGAAAACTACTGCAGTATAACCCCTCTATATTTTTCTCGTACATGTTGTTAAACAGCTTTTGAAATGCATTTTTCTCTTTATATTATCTATTATTGTATGCTGCATTTAAATTCTGTATGGCTTGCTGCGTTATATTCGTCCAACGCCACGTGTTTGTTATTATATCGCCACTTGATAATCCAGGAGTGTGTTTTGAATGGCCGAGGCCAAACTCGTCACGGATGCATCCTCAAATCCCAATTGCCACAAGACCTCTTCGGACAATCGCGTTGCCACGGCCAACATGCAGACGCGTCCAAACATGATTTCGGCAAACTGCACACGGCGTTCCGCTTTCTTTTCCGCGGGAAATAAATGAAAGGGATCCAATTCCAAATTTCCAGGAAAATAAAAGGGATCATCGAGGTTAATATTGTCTTGACTTTGAATCGTCTTTTGTTGTTGTTGTAGCTTGGCCACGTCTTTTTCGTGATCGTGCAAGTAGTGGTTGGCATGATCTTCTTCAATTTTATCACTGTATAACTCCACCGCCATGGGCAAGCCCACCAACGCACCCATTAATTCGGGAAAAGCGCGGCCTTCAAAATAATCGGAAAAGCCGAGGGCGTCCATGACTTGAAAATCCGAGGCCATAATGGCCAATGCCGCCTATATTCATTATTTTTATTTTGTTGCGCAAGTATTGGTTTGCCATAGATGGATTGCCGCGTGACACCAACGCCATTTTGGAGCGAGTTCGAGAGAAACCGAGAGAACACCGATTGAGTTCATGTGAGAACGCCAATGTTACACGTAAATGCAGTCAAGGTCCCACCCAAAACTATACACAAGCAGCGCACAAACATGGAAAAACGACACACACGTCACAACACATTACCAACGTACCAACATGGCAAGACGACCGTGTTTCATTTCCGCTTGACGATAGACGATCAATTGTTCCTTGCTGTGGGCCAAATGAAGGGGATCAAAATTAAAATTGCCCGGCAAGGAAGACGTCTTGACGACGGACAATTTTTCATCTTGCTTGGGAAGAAAGGACATGGCGTTCAACTTTGTGGTTGGTGTGGACGTCTTGTAGGACGGCGTAGTAAAGGCAGCTTGGACTTCATTTTGTGACAACAATAGTAGTAGGGATAGGAGTGCGGGGAGCTTCATCTTGTTCGAGTCGAGTCGAGTCGAGTGTAGTAAGTCGCCAATATTTCTTGGATTCTTGAAGAATGATGGTTTCCGTCGTCGTTTCACAAAGAAATAAGACACACAGAGTTGACAGAGGGTTGCGATAATAAATCAGAGAAGAAGGAATGAGTCTGCGCGGTTTGTTTGTTTGCTGGCTAGTTGTTGCAATAGCCAATACAGTAATGGAAGTGGTGGCTTGTTGGGATTATGATTGATGCAGTATGGCAATGCAAGGAACTCTTTCTTTTTGTTTTTGTAACCAATAAAAAGGTTGGTGGCTCTGTACTTTCGGTTCTCATTGATGTCCTTCTTTTTTATGCGATTCGCGAACAGCTGTTCCATCACTTCCCATTCAATTGCCCTATCGTGATTGCCATTGATGATTGGATCTTCCACGCACAGGACGAGAGAGTGTGAATCCAAATGATGTGAAAACGCCAACCCTATTTCCTGTTTGGAGTCACTGATCGTCCAAGTGAGTAGACTGGTACACATACAGTACCAGTACCATACAACAGCAACAACAACAAACAACGACAGAGAATGACCTCCCCATGATGCCTGAAACGGCTGATAGAAGCCATGTCCAAGAGACCACAATACTGTACCACAATTGCGTTAGCAGCAGTAGCTAACTTGAGCAACCCACACTGTGGTTAGAATTGAAGGCAACTACAACCATCTTGTTAAAAGAAGCAAGACAGTGAGTAACGACAACATCCAAAATCCACAAATCAATAACCATCCACAATCATGAAGATACTAGTCGGTGTCTCGTCGCGGTGGGCATCCCTGCCCTTTCTTGTTCTGGCCTTTACTACAATGATCACTATAATGAATCATCACAACCTCTTGGTATCCGCAGCTGGGGCAGGATTCGGAGACGAAGAAGGCGACGAAGCCAACGACGAAGATTATACCGCCAATTTGTTTGTCCCGCCCGATGAAATTCAAGCCTTTGCGCCCTCCCAATTCCCAAAGCCGACGCACTTGATCACGGAAGACGGCCCCAAAGGTCAAGATGGCAAGCCCCTAGAAGTGACCGTCATTGTAAAACCCGTCTTTGGGGAACATCGTCCCGACAAGGACGCCGTCTTTGCCTATGCCGAAGGCTATGGCCTCGAATATTACATGATGTTTATCGAGACACTCGCGGATACGGGATTTGATGGGGATTATGTCTTGGCCATTAGTGAACCGGCCATGATTAAAGCCAATGTCATGGAATATTTGCAATATCAAAATCGAGTGCACGTGGTCATTTACAATCACGACTTGTCGTGTTTGGATATCAACGGCGAACCCGGGGCCAAACGACGCAACATGCCGTCGGGCGGTCTCGATATTTTTCAATATTGTCAATTGGCCCATGTCTATGGATGGAAAGACGAAGCCGACAGTGTCTTGGGAACCGCGCATGATCCACGAGCCCATCGTGTCGTGGCCACACTCCGGTACGAATGGTATTGGATTTGGGCCCGCATGTACCACCCCAATATATGGATCTTGTTGATTGATGCCCGGGATACCATTTTTCAATCCAATCCCTTTGCCAATTTGCCACGTCAAGCCATGGGCGAGATTCAACAACGCGGGGATGGCTTGCTCTATTTTTTTGGCGAAAATCATGAAGCCACGCGGTTGGGCAAATCCCGCAAAAATTTGAATTGGTTGAAAAATGCCTACGGCGAAGAAGTCTTGAACGCTCTCAAAGACAAACCTACGATTTGTAGTGGTTCCACCATGGGAGAACAAATTGCCTTGGAAACGTATCTGAGAGCCTTGGTCAATGAATGGGATGAAACAGACATTGGCATGACAGGTGCTGATCAGGTATGTTCCACAGGTTATGCTCGTTGTTGTTTTCTCGTCGTTGTTTGTTTGCTTGTTTGTTTGTTTTCTCGGTGTGGCACATCTCATTTTGCATTGCTCTGGAAACAAATAAATCATCCACATCACATCAATAATCAAACAACACATACGCAACGCACAGGGCTTTCACAATTATCTCTACTATTCTCGAAAACTTCAAAATGCCGAAACGATCCGAGAAATCATTGTTTGGGAACAAGGCAAGGGCATTGTCAACAATTTGGGTGCCCTGCGGACCAAAACCCTTAAGGAGTGGGGGATTTACAATGAAGACACACACGAAGTCTTTAATTGGGATTTGAAAACCCTCAGTCCGGTCGCACATCAATGGGATCGGGATGCCCATTTGCACAACTTTCTCGCCAGACATAAATTCCAACAATGGACCAATTCGTGGAACGATGGATCTTACAAAAAGCAACAGGAAGAACGGAATCAACAAGCTCAACAGTAGTTATATACAGCATCTGTCTCTTATACACATCTGACGCTGCCGACGAATAGAGAGGTGTAGAT
>ENA-ORBV01014874-ORBV01014874.1-microbial-mat-metagenome-genome-assembly--contig:-NODE-14874-length-11553-cov-3.413907_pt1 | contig 11553 bp, 10 predicted proteins | sample MGYA00237777_ERZ505514 | MGnify/ENA primary metagenome ERZ505514 (study PRJEB26160, sample SAMN06269048) | microbial mat metagenome | isolation source: Oligotrophic lake microbial mat | place...
TCCAAAGCAAAGGGACTTTCGAAGGGTTTATCCTCTAAATGCTTCCTCACAAGGCTTTCGCACTTGGCAACCACATCATTACTGTCGTTGGACGACATCGTGTCTTTGATTCTTGTGCCCTTGTTGTGTTGTTTCGTTGTTTCCTTGGGGGTGCAACAGGTTTCATGGAAAATTTGCGTCCTTGCGATCGTAACGTCGTAACAGTCTAGTGAATTTTATGTAGATTTGGTACATTTTTCTACCCGGAAATTTCTAGTATAGATTTTTTAGTACTCTTGTATGTGCGTCCGAAACGTTCTAAACGTGCGTCCGAATTTTTCGACCGATTTGTAGCAGAATCGATATTGGTCGAATTTCTACATACGGGTACGCTTTTTGCAAGTCGGTCGCGAACGATTCGGAAGGATTCGGACGGTTAAACATTTAACGGTCACATTTTGGCCTCTGTTGCGCGCACATGACTGTTCAATAAATCGCTCTACAAAACAGGCAGTAAAAGTGTGAGAAGCTTGCGCTCATACAGTAGTCCGCAGAATTTGCTCCTCTTTTACAGGTGTTGACAAGGTGCAATTGTTCTTCCGTGAAGTCCAAGTCACAAGCATCAAGAAGTCTAGCAATGTCATCAGCCGAATGGTCAATCGGCACGTCTTGTTGTTGCGGAGGAGGCTGTTGCTGTTGTTGCTGTTGTTGCGGAGGCTGGAAGTTTTCTGCTGGTTCCAACGGCTCACCAAAGGCGTTGCTGTGTTGTCTTGAACGCTCCAGGTCCAGGGGCACCGGTGCATCATTGACAGCATCATTGACAGCTTGGACATGGATGATGAAAGCGTTGCCCATCGCTTGCAGGAAACTTGCGATGGTGCAACACACGGCTTCACGCCATTTGAGAAATCTGATGAAGATGGTCCCAATTCCAAGAAACAGAAGGTGGAGCCACAAGTGAAAGACTCATCGAATGATCCACCAGAGAAAGACTCATCGGATGATCCACCACCTGCCACTCTTGATGAAGATGAGACGGGCGCACAGGAAGGGCCTCGAGAACCTCAGGAGGGGGGTGAATGGATTCCTCCTGGAAATTGGCGATGCCCGCAACCTTGCGATCGACACGGACATCAAACCCTTGTGGTTGCAGGCCCCACAATGGGGGAGGCTATGGGTTCAGACGTCCTTACTTCAGGAGGAGACATCACAATAATTGCAATCACAATGATTGTCAGAGTCACAATCACAACAATTGTTAATTCGATTCTAAGGTCAATTGCTACGAGCTGCCTTTCGGAGGATGTCATCTGTCTCCATCGGAGTTGGAAATCTCTTGCTGATCACGTGTGATTGCACGAACCCCGGAAACTTCTCGAAGATTTTCGGATGGAGAGATTCCAATGTCTCAAGTGGAGCGCCTGCGTCGGCCGCTTCCTTAAAGGCGATGAGGTCGTTTCGAATGTCTTGTTGTGAAGTCCAGTTTGCATCACCTGCTTCCCAGAATGTCCACATCTTGATTTCCGAGATGGCGTCTTTGATGGAGGTGTTGGTCGGGCACGTACTGAAGATTTGGTAACCAATTAAACGTGTCAACGCGGAAACACGAACACGCCATGTAAACTTGATGAATCCTTGAAGGAAGCTTCTGCCAGTGTCATCCTTGCGCACAGCAAACACCGAATAAACAACTTTGTCTTCAGGCAATTTTTGAAGGCGTTCAACTGACTCAGTTGAATGCGATGGAAATGCAAAGGACCATTGCGAAGCTCTGCTACTTTTCGGTTTCATGTCAGAAGCACCATGCATTCATCACCATTGCGAGTTTTCTTTAGCCACTGCAAATGATCTGCTTTGAGGTCCATCTTTTGCATGTTGATGAAATGAAATTGTGCGATGGTCAGGGCAGGATGTCCATGGTCTGATGCCACGACTAAATCTGAACTGAATTTGAATTTGAATTGCGTTCCGAATGGCTACAATGTCATTGGTGTGCGCTCACGGCCGCGCAGGCCAGGACGCACTCATGTCACATCGGACAGAAGCTTTGAATGTGAAGGAGGAGGACTGCTGGAATGCTCAAGGAGGTCCCCTCACTGCAGAAATCAACAGCACAAGAAGCTGTTTTTTGTTCAATGTCGGTCCCCTGGCTTTCTGACAACACATTTCTTACCAAAACACTGTGCAAAAAAAGTGGACGGCAGTGAGGGGACGGGGACCGGAGGTGAGGCAACAATGAAAGACAACAAAAATACCAAATGGTAGCACACATGCTCTGAGGGTATTTTTTTCTTCTTTTGCGCAAGCTTGCCTCACCTCTCTCTTGATCCCCTCGTCCTTGGATCCACTCATTTTTTTAATTAAAATGAAGGCTTCAAAGACACTGATAGCTGACTGCGCAAACAAAGTGAGTAGCACCAGGAGAGTCGATGCTGCTTTGAAAGCTGCTCATTACAAAAGCGCATCGGAATCATGTGTGACATTGCACAACGAAATTGTTGACAGATTGAGGCGTTACCATTTGGAACGAGATGGTCTCTTCTTCGTTGATGTTCTCAAGGAATCCGATGTGTTAAAGGAAGAACGGATGAGGAGTGTGACAGATGACCTTGAAGTAAAAATCAAACAGCGGATTCTTTAACGACACATCCACAATGACTACACCAATGACATAAAATCAGCTTTAAAGGTGAAACGACTTGATGAGTTTGTTAAGAAGAAGAAGAACAACTTGGTTAAGGCTGAGGTTATCAATGTTGTTTGTAAAGCATGCGAGATCAGTCAGGGTGAGGTTAATTAATCTTATAAAAATTAATAGAAACAATGCATTGTTGCACAACTTGCCATAGACAGAAACGACAAAGGCACTGCAATGGACGCAGGAGAGCTAGGAACAGATCGGAGCGTTGCGTTCAAATGATTCTAGAAGGGGCTGGTTCTAGGCACTTTAAGGAGTGGTTGACTTCTAAACCGATGGATAGATTTGTGAAGCTTATAAATAAACCACAATGACTTCTGATTGCACTTGCACAGGCTGCTACAAAGATTGTCTAGTTGACAATGCTCAATGTGACAGTTGCGGGCAAAAATTTTGTTCGGGTTGTTCTACATGGTGGGATGATGGTAGAGAGCATTGTTGTTCGTGTCAAGAAGGTGAGCACACCCCTGAAGAGGAACATTCTGACTCTGATGGACATGGGGTAGACGAAGGAGAGGAAAATGAATGCTGTCCAGGCAATGCGGGATTTGATAGCGATGTTCAGAGATGGAGAGACGCTAATGGCCGATTTACTAAATGTCCACATTAACAATAACGTCTTACAAATTCTAGGGGGTAGCTTTTAGTCTAAGGCTTCTTAACAATTGTTGACCATGGCGGGTTCAAATGGCTTGTGTTTGCGACAAGGTCACCAATGTTCGTGTAGCCAATGCCAAGTGTGGATTGACCGCTGGTCGAAGGAGCTTGGCGGGTTTGCTACAACAGACGAGATGATGCGGGATGCGGGATGGACAGTCATTGTTTCAGATGTGTGAAATGTTGCGGGGTAAACATCCGGATGTGCTGCAGTTGCACCATAAGAGCATTGAGGAACAATTCATTGAATGCAAGAACGAGTGTAAGAAAGCTTCAATTCTTCTTAAAAAAGGAATGTGCAGGGAAAGGAATCTTTGCCAACAACACCTGAATTGCTACCGCCGACTCCTTGACAAGCTTGCAATTCAATTTGGACAAATTGGAATCAGTTTTTTTTTGAATCGAAGAACTTGCGCATGTCATCGGGGGTGTTATCTGGGAGATCAAGTTTCTTCATTCTGGGGTGGAAGGGTTCAAGTTTGTAAACAGAGATGACGAAGGGCTTGGGGTTGAATCCGAAGGCTTCGCGAATTCGTTCCTCGGCTTTGGTTGCAATCCCATGGATGACATCCTTGTGCTGTCCCGGGGCTGGATTCGTAGGTTTCAATCGAAATGAATCGGAATGCGACAACACGACGCGAACGGCTTTCTTGATGGAGCTGAATCGCTGGGAACATTTTCTCCTTTCATCACCGTCTGACTCATCCCAAGCGGGACTCTTCATGCATTTTTGGTACCCGGCGGGATAGTTGTCGACAAAGAATCTGGTTGTGACTTTCGTTAGCGGTGCGGACTTGGCGAGCTTTCTGATGCTGACAGAGTAGGACTGGACACCTTTCGAAGAAGGGGAAGCGGATGCAGGGGGTTCTCCTACAAGCTCCCGCTCAAGTCGTTGCATCGATTTTTCCATCTTGAACAATCTTTCAATGATGAAGGAGCTGGTGATCTTGCTCTCCACATTGAACGCATTTCGGATGTCGTTGAGCACATGCCTCTGGCGCTGGAGTTCCATGTGGTTGGCTTGCACTACCGAAGCAAACGCGTTGAAGTGATCGATCAGGGTGCGTGTGTCCATGAGGATGCCCCTTCCATCAGCGTCGTCGCCACACAAACAGAATGTTTCTACCGGGAGTCCTGGGGCATTCCGGGATAGGAAAGCCTGGCGGGCTTCATTGCACCATTTACCAAACATTAGATCGTCTTTACAATTTAGGTCGTCGTCATAGCAATCGATGGCGCACGCTTTCTCTAATGCCTGATTAACACAAGAGAGAAAGATGTTGTCCCGGACAGCCGAGCATGTGTTGCTATCAGAAGGAATTCCACATTCGTTGAATCCTTCGACCAGTCTTGTAAAGGGATGGGATTGTAAGACATTCACGAACTGGTCGTAACGGAGTAGAAGGGTCGTCACCAACAGTTCCCTAACCTTGGGATGCCAGCGCCTGTCTGTGTTGTCTTCGAAGAGAACATCAGTGGACTTCTTGAGGATGTCGCGGTGGGTTTTGATGTCATCAAAGGTCACGGGCTGGCCTCCGGCAACAGTGTAACTGATCTTCATGGTCCATCCAGCTAAGGCTTTGCCTGCTTGGCGCAGCAACTCGGTGCTCCCAAAAATGAAGTCAAAGATTGTGTGAATGCTTTTCAATCTCATCCCGCTTCAAAATGTCGGTGCGCAACCGCCCAGCGACTGGGTTTCGACCATGGCTTCATTTGACCCCCGGCAGTTCAAATGAGAGCCGAGTTCTTCATTCATTTCGTTGGCTAAGACCTCGAAAGTGGTGCGAATCTCATTGAACAATTTGGTCCATTCCTTGAAAACACCGCTGTTGGACTCACCCGATTCCTTCGTTTTCAATGCAGCCTTGGAGAAAACCGGGCAGGCGTGCTCGTGATTGCATCCTTTTACCACAATCAGATGAATGAGACTGAAGCAGAAATCTTCGAAGATGCCGTCTCTGTGCGGGTAGATGGGAAGGGTTTGGAACGGGCCGGACTTCTGACGCTGCAGCTGGACTGCAAGGACATGGCAACTGTAGACTAACTTGTTTACTTCCAGTGGTGTGATTCCATCTAATTTGATCAAGGAGACTTCGCTTCCACGTCCGGAACAATGGCAACTGGTGTCAGAGAGATGCCAGAACTCAGCAAACTCCGGCGTGTTAAGCCAAATGCAGGCCATTGACAAGGCTTCGCGATCCTGGCAGGTGCTGGATGCGTCTTCAGTCTTGGTGGGTTTGCCTTTGCTGCGATTGGATTCTCTGCACAACCCTTTGAGTTTCTCTCTTAATTTTGCCCATTGCTGTTTTTGGAAGACCGGAATCGCTAACTCGGTTCTGAACTTGTTTGTGAAGTAGGCCTTGACAGAGGAGGAGCATCCATCTGCAGTGTTGAGGGAGATGCGCTGTCCGTTGGAATTGCAACCACTCCTTGCATGGCTTCCCATGCAGGTGATGAAAGCGCCTATGATCTTATCCCAGAACTCGTTAACGGCTTTATTCGTTGACTTGCGAGGTGTGCCTTTGTAGGGGATGTCTTTGGCTTCAACAACATCGATTCCGATCTGAAGGCAATGACCCTTGAGAAAGCAATTGAAGTGGTTGAGAGCCTTCTTTTGCTTGTCAGCAGCAGAGGTTAAGAGACCATCGCGGGCGTCATGGTAGAAGACACTGGGTTCATCATCATCCAACGAGGATGACATGTTGACCGTTGTTGTTTGTGCTTTCGGATTTGAGTGCTTTGTTGATGGTGGGGAGATTGTTGTTGTCTGTCGGATTTGAGTGCTTTGTCGAAATGCGGCGGAGGGAGCTTCATTTGTTGTTGTCGAAAAAGTGTCGAATTGTTGTTGGGTGATCGCGCCGATTGTTGTTGTTGTTGTCGGATTCGGGGACGGCGCTGTCGGATTCGAGTGCTTCATTTGTTGTTGTTGTTGTTGTCAGATTCAAGTGCTTTATCGAAATGCAACGAAGGAAGAGTGGTCAGTGACGAGATGATGAGGGATCGGAAGTCGCTGTTCTAAAACATCCGGATATCCTGGGCCTTGTGTGCACCGGTGAGCCTGCCATGCCGGGACTCATTAATCATGTCAATGATAATTGAGTCATTAATCCAGTGGGATCCAGCAAAACCGAAATTGATCCAGTGAACAAAGGGCACAGATTCCTACCATGCTTTGTATTGTTCCACTACTATGAGCAGTGCAGGAGGGGCGCAGATGTCATTCAAAAGCATTGGTGTTACTTGCATTTTATGTTCCTCCTACTTTTTTGCCCTTCCTTCAGTTTGGGCCTCCGAAGGGAAGTTAGAGTCTGTGGGCTCAAAATAAGTTCCGTCCTTCAAGGACTTACATCTTTCGTCTTTTCCTTTCCTTTTGGATCTCCACATGGACGCAATGGTTGAGAGGGCAGTCAGTCCACCCTATTATACTACAGTGTGATGGTTTACCAGTACAGGAGTAGGTACGACATAGCACTTTGATATCGTACTGCACCCTGCGTGTCTCTTTATCGGTCGCAATTTGTGTCGCTCAGGAGACCCAAAGTCAGAGCAATTTTCTGGTACTGTTTCTACACAAATATTTAGTCTCGCGCTAGCTCCGTAAACAATTTTGCCACAAAATTCGATCAACTCTACAGAATACTTCTACAACAATGACAATGACGACTCTAGAACAGACTAGCAATAACGACAATGAGGACTAATTTAGCTGCTTCTGCTTGCACTCGCCAAGGTCAGGGGTCGTGTGGAACACTTTGAAGCAGGGAATGCAAAGATTAACCTGGCACACAGAGCACAAGAAAACTTTTTCCTTCACTTGGCCACCAGATCCAACATCTCTCCCGAAAAACCAACGGTGGAGAGAGCAGCAAGGCTGCACATTGGGGGACAACTCTGGACAGTGAAAACAGGCAATGTGGTTGAGTCTGCCCCTGAGAGAGCCGCTGTCAGGATGCAGAGTGTTGTCGTTCACTCTTGGTGCTTTCAAACGAGCCGGCGTCTCTTGTGAAAGATTGGAGGTTTTTTTTGAGGTTGTTGACCGTGCATCATGATGATCCGATGCCGCGTGTTGCCTCTTTTTTTGGATCGGAGACGGCGTGGTTGCTTCCTTATCAAAAAGCTTCCTCTTCTTGTGTCGAAGACGGCGAATTTTCTTAACATCCATCTCGTCTCGGTTGATCCATGCTGTTGCCACCGAATGTAGAAAATCATAATGGGTGAGACGCTTGTGCTTAGGAACATTGTTCAATTCCTGCACTCTGCAATGTGTAATGTAAGTGTTGGTTAGCAGGACACCTTGTCCCCACAAAAAGATAGACCACCACCACTTTCTTTGTCTTAGCCAGTGATCCATGTGGTGTTGGTTTCGTAGTTGGCCAGCCACATCAACCGAGTTCATTTTGTAGTTGTAGTCGTTGTTGACATTCAAGCGAAGATAGTCAACCTTTGTTAACTTCCGCTGTCCTTTGTGCCACACTTTCCTCTTGTTTGTTGTCCATTCAATACTGCCGGCCGCCATTGTTAGGAAATGTGCTGGCTTTGTGTCATAAACGCTCACGGCAACGAGATTTGGACATTCCAAGTCGCCAATCAACACAGCAGCCTTGGTCGTCCCGTGTGTTGTCGGCATGGCCTCCTTTTTGACAACCTCTTGCACCACAGCAAGAGGCAGGCCACGCTTATCAGTTCTTGTGACTCCAGTAAGCAACACTTTGTTCTTGCCATTGAACGCTGCTTTCGCAAATCGACACGACATGTGGAGGTTGTCACACCACATCCGATGATGCTTATCCTTCAGTTGGTCAAAAAGATAAAGACTTCTTGCATGCAAGGAACAAAACCCATCTCTTGTGTGCAATCTCAGTGATTGTTCATTGCGAAAATGGCAAGAGTAAGTGAAGCCGTGGTCGCAAAGGGCATCCGCAAGGAAACCATCACCTTCCTTTTTGTAGGAAATGCGTTGCTTGTCTGTGTGATGCCCTTGAAAGCCAACATCTTGTTCATCCACAGACAAGTGCTGCCCACACATCCATGACAATGGACCAACTTTTCGAATCCACTTTGCCATTGGCAGGACTTTAAAGAGAGGGCTACTCTTGCGGTCGGGCACTGCCTTCCGCGGATCTTGCAAACCCAAATACGCTTTGAACTGCCACAAACGACACGCCGCATTCGTCCCTAGGTTCATTGTCACAAAGGCATTGTAGTTGGCATTGTCTTCCTTTTGAAATTTGCCGTGTAATCCTGGTGATGGCGACAAGCCATTGATCACATACAACCCTAGGAATTGACGCACTTCCTTCACAGTAAAAGGACCATTCCAATGAATGCATTCCGCTTCACCGGCAAAGGCCATCGTTGCTCTCAAATTCGTGAACCGTGCCATCATTGCCATGCTTAAATGAGGATCACCATTGCCATCCAATTCCTTATTCTCATACATGGGAAACAAAGCTTCTGCAAACTCGACTGGCAGTGAGTCTTTGTCCAAGTGATGATCGTGTAGAAAATGTGGATTGGGTGTTCCCTTCTGTCGCAGTGTGCTTGTCTTTTCAGTTGCGGTGATGCCATCCATTCTTGTGTACTCTGTTTCAATAACTTGCCGGCCATCAAAGACTGGTCTATCAAACTTTTCAACACAGTTTTGCTTTGGTTTCGGTTGAACCCTTGCCTCTTCCTCTGTCATGGTGGGAGCTCGGGCTTCTGGGAACTCTGGATTTTCCTGCTCGGCGACATCAATTGTTGCAGTCAATGCCTTCCACTTTGCGCCAATTGCAAATGCTGACATGTCATCTTGTTTATTTTGTCCTTTCTTCTTGTCATCATGTGCAATTTGATTCGCGGAATAAACAGGAAGCTCGTTCGACAATGCTTCCAACAATCTGTCTTGCAGCTTCTTTTTGTTAGTGAGTCCTTTCAATGGCACCTTTCTTGCTGCCAATTCCTCCTTTAACAGAGGGATAGTCATTCCCATCAACGTGTTGTTATCAATTGCAACATGGACAGGCAACGGTGGATTCGCAACGGTTTCCTGTGGTGTTCCGTCTTCGGCCATGGGCAGTGGTTCCTCCGCAACTTCTTCTACTTCCTCCTCCGTTGTTCCTCTTGGTGGACCTACCCAACCATCCGAATCGTAGCCCTCATCAAATGCCTCTTCCATTTCCATGAAATTTGGCAACGATTTTGCTGGAGGGTCCAACTCTGGGTTGTTGTCCAAGTCAATGTCAGGGTCGTCATTGTTTTTGGGCGGCTGTGCTTTCTTTTTCTTTTGTTTTTGCAAGGGTGCCGGTGCCTTTTTCCTGGTGTCCATGGTCACTGCTCTTGTTATGTTGTTTTCTTTATCCTCCTCTGCCGGTGTTGGTGCTGCTGCTGCAACACCAACAACAGCCACAACATCGTCACCAACATTGGCCGGCACAGTGGCCAAAAAATGAGGCGACTCATTTGCTGGTAGAATTTCCTCATCTTCTGAACTAGAATCAAGATCCACCGGTGGTCCCCTGTTGAACAGGGACAGTCCGGTGTTTAACCCCTGCAATAGATGGGTTATGCCGCCTGTTTGCGGCGTCGACGCCGCCATGGTCGCGTCGTTTTGGTTCATTTTGCCATGAAACAAAGTTTGCATCGCTTTGGGCACCGACCCATCCTTGTGTTCAAATGGGCTCCCTTTCTGCCAATGACGAACACCAACTAGCTCTCTCTCTAGCATCTATTACAATACAAAGTAGCTTCATTGTACTCTGTTAAAGCTAGCTGAACTTTAAAAGTAGCTAAAAGCTAGCTGCTAAGGTTTAAAATTCAAATCGGTGGAGGGGCGTGTTTGGGTCGCGCACCGTACCCAAAACAATAAAGAGATACTAGCTATCTAGCTAGCTAGCTAGTAGTATGATGGTTCATTGATTGGCGTGTCTGGCATTTTTCCTTTCCAAACAAATCATTCATTATTTAATAATTAGTTAAGTAGATAGATGGCAAAAGTTCTTCTTGTTTGTCTCCACGGTAGCACTGCAGTACCACCTCCTGCTCCTTTGTTGGCGGCACGCACTCTACATTCAGATTGTAGTAGTAGGCAATTGAAACCAACACCTACAAACTACCTTGATACGGAGTAACCACTTGTGTTTACACAGAATAACCGCCGAAAAGCTCAAAATCCAATTGGGTGGTGAGGATCGAACATGGCCGGCCATTCTGTTGACAACAAGACCAGCAATGAAGAGGAAACGGCAACTGCGGAAGATGTGACTGCTACTGTTGCTAGTAGTAGTCGCGCTCCTCGTCGAACATGGGAGGATGGCTACAATGATTTGAAAGAATTTTATGAGGAACATGGCCATTGTCGTCCCAATTGCACCACCCTTGTGGGGCGATGGGCGGCGGAACAACGCAAAAAGAGGGCGAACCAAGAGCTCTCCAAAGAACAGATTCGCTTGTTAGATGCCATTCAGTATGATTGGGATACTCACACTGAAAAGCAAGAGCAAAGATGGCATTGCATGTACGAACTGTTGAAGGATTTTCTAGAAGAAAATGGACACACGCGAGTGAAACAAAAAGAGACTTACAGAGGGGAGACTCTTGGCCACTGGGTGACATCACAACAATCCAATTATCGAGACAAGAAACTCAAAAGTCACCGTGAAAGCTTACTGGACTTAATTGGGTTTGAATGGATTCGAGACGAGCGTTTGCTCTGGAAGGGTACGCGGCCGCTGGGAAAGCTTGATGACAATTGGACCGAAAAATTCGTCCTTCTTTGCCACTACAAGGAGAAGCATGGGGACACGTTAGTGCCTATAGGTTTCATGATGGAATTGCCGGATGGAATTGAGTTCAATCTTGGTTCTTTTGTGAACCACCAGCGCAGCCTGTATCAAGACGGATTGCTTAGGGTAGAGCGCCAAGAAAAACTCAAAGACATTGAATTCAAGGCCTTCCTCGACATGAATGGCAACGGCTTAAAAGAGAAAAATGAAGTCAGCCTGGAAAATGTTGTGATCAAGATCAACGATTGGGAGATACTGACCGATAAAGAAGGTACGGCACAGCTGGAAAATGTAGCGCAAGGAAAGTATCGGATGATGATCTTCCCGCTCGAAGATTTAAAAGGATGGTTCCCTGATACAGAAGACAGCGTTTCTTTTGACCAAAGTAAAACTCAAAATGTACCTTTTGTAAGAGGAATAAAAATATACGGAAACGTTGTATTAGACCTGTCTCTT
>ENA-ORBV01014876-ORBV01014876.1-microbial-mat-metagenome-genome-assembly--contig:-NODE-14876-length-11552-cov-3.913377_pt1 | contig 11552 bp, 9 predicted proteins | sample MGYA00237777_ERZ505514 | MGnify/ENA primary metagenome ERZ505514 (study PRJEB26160, sample SAMN06269048) | microbial mat metagenome | isolation source: Oligotrophic lake microbial mat | place...
ACACCTCTCTATTCGTCGGCAGCGTCAGATGTGTATAAGAGACAGCCTTCAAGCTCAGCCTGCGCCTGCCGCCGCTGGTCGACGGCAACCAGGCCTCACTCAAGTTGAAGCAGTTGCTCGAGGACAACGCGCCCTACAACGCCAAGGTCACCTTCCATGCCGATGGCCGGGCCGGCGCTCTCGGTGCCACCGGCTGGAATGCGCCCACGCTCGCGCCCTGGCTGCACAGTGCCCTGGATGACGCCTCGAACACGCAGTTCGGCGCCCCAGTGGGCTTCATCGGCCAGGGCGGCACGATCCCGCTGATGAGCATGCTGGCCGAGGGCTTCCCGCAGGCGCAGATGATGGTCTGCGGCGTGCTCGGGCCGAAGAGCAACGCGCACGGGCCGAACGAGTTCCTGCACGTGCCCTACGGCAAGAAACTCACCGCCAGCGTGGCGCAGGTGATGGCGGCGTGTCCGTGACCAGAGCGCGAGCCTGAGCGCGGAGAGTCAATTCGCCAGCACCGACGGCAACTGCGCAGGCCCGACCACCGCCACCGGGCAGGCAACCTGCGACTTCATCGTCCCTCCCGCTTCAACCGGCGCCACCACGTAGGACTGCTGCACGCCGACGTCCCGGCTGGCCTGCCAAAAGCCTTTGGTGACCTTCGGCGCGCTGGAGAACTTGATCTCGAAGCCGAGCTTGCGCGAGCCCACTTCGACCACCAGGTCGAGCTCGGCGCCGGCTGCTGTGCGGTAGAAGCTGACCTGGGCGCTCGGCGGCAAGAGGCCGCAAATCTGCTCGATGCAAAAACCCTCCCAAGAAGCGCCCGTGCTCGGATGACCAAGCAAGTCGTTCACCGCCTGGATGCCGAGCAGGCTGTGCAGCAAGCCGCTGTCGCGCACGTAAACCTTGGGCGACTTCACCAGCCGCTTGCCGAGATTGGCGTGATAGGGCTCCAGGCGGCGCAGCAACTCTGGGTCGACTCGGATGCCCAAGGCCGGCAGGTCGGTCGCCAACAGGTGGCGGATGAAAGACTCGCGCCAGCCGCCCAGCCAGCGATTCGCGCTGCCGCAACAACCCAAACGATGCTGAGCCCAAGGGCAGGAAGCGGCCGGGCCGCCGGTCGGCGTCGATCTCGCCGCGCAACTCGCGGAACAACCCGCGGAACAACTCGGGCAGATATTGCACTTCATCCAGGACGACGAGGCGCTGCCGGTTGGCGGCCAGAAACAACTCGGGCTGCGCCAGGCGTTCGCGCGGCTGCGCGCGCTCCAGGTCCAACAGCAGCGATCCGGGGTGCCGCTGGGCGACGGCGAGCGCCAACGTCGATTTGACGACCTGACGCGGCCCGAGCAGCGCCACAGCCGGGCTCCAGCTCAGTGCGTGTTCAATTCGGGCGCCAGCCAGGCGATCAAACATCCTTGCGTTTTCAACTCACCGTGTCGCTGTTGCAAGGACATGATGAACGACCTCGTCAATCCACCTTGGCCCCGGCCGCCTTCACCACCTTGGCCCACTTGGCGGTCTCGGCGGCGATGAAGCGGGTGAACTCGGCGCTGGTCATGCCGCTGGGAATCGCGCCCTGGGCCTGCAACCGTTCCTTCAGCGCCGGGGAAGCCAGCGCCTTGGCGGTTTCCTGCTGGAGGCGGTTGACAATGTCGACCCGCGTCCCGGCCGGCGCCAGCAAACCAAACCAGGAGCTGGCCTCGAAGCCCTGCAAGGCCGGGCCGCCGACCTCTTCGATGGTCGGCAGGTCGGGCAAGGCCGATGAGCGCGTCGCACTGGTCACCGCCAGCGCCTTCAACTTGCCAGACTTGATGTGCGGCAGCGATGACGGCAGGTTGTCGTACATCAGGTCGGTGTTGCCACCCATCAAGTCGATCAGTGCCGGCCCTGAGCCGCCGTAGGGCAGGTGCAGCATGAAGGTGCCGGTCATCGACTTGAACATCTCGCCCGATAGGTGGATCGAGGTGCCGTTGCCGGAGCTGGCCATGTTCAGCTTGCCCGGATTGGCCTTGGCGTAGCGGATAAGGGCCGGCACCCCGTCGATGCCGTTCCTCTGCGCATTGGCCGGGTTCAGCACCAGCACGTTGGGCACCCCGGCGACCAGCGTGACCGGCACGAAGTCCTTGATGTGATCGAAGGGCATCCTGGCGTACAGCGACGCGTTGATGGCGTGCGTGCCCACCGTGCCCATCAGCAGGGTGTGGCCGTCGGGCGCGGCCTTGGCCACCTCGAGCGCACCGTTGTTGCCGCCGGCGCCGGGTCTGTTCTCGATCACGAAGGGCTGACCGAAGGCCTTCTGCAGCTCGGGCGCGAGCGCCCGGGCCAGGATGTCGGTGGTGCCACCGGCCGCGAACGGCACGACGATGCGCACCGCCTTGGTTGGCCACGCCGGCGTGGCGGCGGTCGACGGGGTTTGTGCCCAGGCCAGCACGGGCAGGCACAACAGGGTGGCGAGCAGGGGGCGGCGTGGCAAGGGCATGCGGGGCTCCAGGGGCAGGGCGGTGACCCGCAGTGTCGAGCATCGCGGTGGCCAGGGTGGTCGGGGCATTCACGGTGGCGCCAACCCCTTCCAGGGTCAACACTCCGCCCTGACCTTCAAAGGAGCCTGCACGATGCAACGTCGACACTTCCTGGCCGCTGCGGCGGCCCTGCCCCTGGTCAGCCACGCTCAAACCACGTGGCCAAGCCAGCCGGTCAAGTTGTTGATCGCCTTCCCGGCCGGCGGCCCGACCGACCTGACGATGCGCGTGCTGGCCGAGAACGCAGCCAAACTGATCGGCCAGCCCGTGGTGGTGGAGAACCGCCCCGGCGCCGGCGGCACGCTGCCCGCGCAAGCCCTGCAGCAGGCGCGGCCCGACGGTCACACCCTGGCGCAGATTCCGCTCGGGGTCTTTCGCCTGCCTTACACCACCAAGATCACCTGGGACCCGGTCAAGGACATCACCTACCTGCTCGGCATCACCGGTTACGCCTTCGGCGTGGTGGTGCCGAGCGAGTCCCCGATCAAGACCTGGGCCGACTTCGTCGCCTGGGCCAAGGCCAACCCCGGCAAGCTGGCCTACGGCTCCACCGGGGTGCTGACCAGCCCGCACTTGACGATGGAAGACATTGCGCTGCGTCTGGGCATCGAGCTCAACCACATCCCGTACAAGGGCAGTGCCGATCTGATGCAGTCGCTGCTGGGAGGCCAGCTGATGGCCGCAGCCGACTCCACCGGTTTTGCGCCGCATGTGGCCAGCGGCAAGCTGCGGGTGCTGTGCACCTGGGGTGAGCAGCGCCTGGCCAAGTTCCCCGACGTGCCTACCCTCAAGGAGCTGGGCCTGCCCATCGTGCAGGCGTCGCCCTACGGGCTGGGCGCCCCCAAGGGCATGGAGCCTGCCCTGGCCGCGCGCATTCACGACGCCTTCAAGGCGGCCATGGAAATGCCCAATCACGTCGAGGCCTTGGGACGCTACGACCAGCAATTGCTGCCGATGAACCCGCAGCAGTACAGCCGCTTTGCCGAAGAGACCTTCCGACGCGAGAAGGCCTTGGTCGAGCGGCTCGGCCTGGCCAAGCCGACCTGACGGGCTGAAGAAAAAAGATGGGGAGCGGGACGCTGGATCGCAGGCACTCGCTCTCATCGCGCCTGCAGCGCCCGCCCCCCTTTGGACGTCAACCGGTCCGGAACTGGATAGCGCTCAGCCGCGTTTGAAGCAAAAGCTCAGCTGGGCCGGCGCTCGCGCCGACTGCAAGACGCGCGGCGCCGTCGCCGGGGCTGCTCGCGCGGCCGCCGGGCGCACAGCGTTGTGCACGGTCTGGGTGTTGGGGGCTAGTTGGATCGACATGGCCTCATCTCCCTGGCTTGCTTGCGACGGCGGGTACCAGACGCTCGGCCCACGCCGACAGCAGGGCCGTCGACGGCCAGCGCCCGGCCGCGGTGTCTGACAGCCGCAACAGCGATGAAGCGCCGCCGCGGCAACGGGGTGCCGTGAGACGAGGGGCATTCGGGCGAGGGCTCATTGACGGCGTCTCCGCATTGGGCGCCTGACATGGCGCGCGCACGGAAACTCCATTGCAGCTTCTGTGCCGACGGTCGCGTGGGCACGCCTCCGTGCGCAATCTCACGCCCCAGCAGCACGCCGCCGGCAAGCCTCGGCGGCATTGGAACCGCGGGTTACAAAGGCGCCGGCCGTTGTCAGCGCAACCGCGTCAAGGCGTTGCTGCCGGCATCGGCCGGTAACCCCTCGGGATGGCCGCCAGCAGGCGCTGCGTGTAGGCCTCGCGCGGTGCGGCCAGGATCTGCTCGGCGCTGGCCTGCTCGACAACGATGCCTTCCTTCATCACCAGAACCTCGTCGCTGATGAAGCGCACCACCGCCAGATCGTGGCTGATGAAGATGTAGGCCAGGCCCAACTCGTCCTGCAAGTCCTTGAGCAGGTTGAGCACCTGGGCCTGCACCGAGACGTCTAGCGCCGACACTGCCTCGTCCAGCACCAGCACCTCCGGATTCAGGGTCAGCGCGCGGGCGATCGCGATGCGCTGGCGCTGGCCGCCGGAGAACTCGTGCGGGTACTTGCCGAAGGCCTTGTCGTCCAGGCCGACCTTGCCCAGCAAGGTGCGGGCGCGGCCTTCGCGCTCGGTGGTGTCGGCGCCGATGCCGTGGATGTCCATCGGCTCGAGCAGCGTCTGCCCGATCGTGAAGCGCGGGTTCAGGCTGGCGTAGGGGTTCTGGAACACCACCTGGATGCGCCGGCGCATCGGCTGGCGTTCCCGGTCCGTCAGGGTCAGCAGGTTCTTGCCGCCGAAGATCGCCTCGCCTGACATCGGCCCGGTGTTGGCCTCGTGCAGGCGCAGCAGCGACAAGCCCATCGTTGTCTTGCCCGAGCCCGACTCGCCCACCACGCCCAGGGTGTGGCCCTTGCGTAGTTGGAAGTTGACGTTCTGCACCGCCTTGAACTCGCGCCGGCCGAACAGCCCGTGCTTGATCCAGAAGCTCTTGTTCAGGGCCTTGACTTCGAGGACCACCGGCGCGTGCGGGTCCTTCGGCTTGGGCGCCTGCTGCGCTTGCCGGCCGGCGATGTGATCATCGATCACGGTCAGGCGCGCCGGGTTCTTGTCGAGCGCCGGCCGGCAGGCCAGCAGCGCCTGGGTGTAGGCGTCCTGCGGATCGGCGAATATCCGTGCCACCGGGCCCTGCTCGCGCAGGATGCCGTGGCGCATCACGAGCACCTGGTCGGCGATCTCGCCCACCACGCCGAGGTCGTGGCTGATGAACAACACGCTCATGCGGTGCTTGCGCTGGATCTCGGCGATCAGCTCCAGGATCTGGCGCTGGATCGTGACATCCAGCGCTGTCGTCGGCTCGTCGGCAATCAGCAGCTTGGGCTCGCAGGCCAGGGCCATGGCGATCATGACGCGTTGTTGCTGGCCGCCTGACAACTCGTGCGGATAGGCCGCGAGACGCCGCCTGGGTTCGGGCATGCCGACCTCGACCAGGCACTGCTCCGCTCGCTCGAGTGCGGCGCGTCGGCTCATCTTCAAGTGCTTGATCAGCGGCTCGCAGAGCTGTGCGCCGACCGTGAACACCGGGTTCAGCGACTGCATCGGGTCCTGGAAGACGCAGGCGATCTCCTTGCCACGCAAGTGCTGCAACTCGGCCAGCGGGGTGTGCACGAGGTCCTTGCCCTGCCAAAGGATCTTGCCGCTGCGCTCGGCGTTGTCGGGCAACAGGTTCAGCACCGACATCGCGGTCACGCTCTTGCCGGAGCCCGACTCGCCGACCAGGGCGACCGTGGTGTTCTCGGCGATGTCGAAGGACACGCCCTTGACCGCCTCGGCGCGCTGCAGCACGCCGTTGACCTTGCCCATGCGGAAGGCCACGCGCAGGTCTTGAATGCTGAGCAATGTCATTCCAGGCCCCTCAGCTTCGGATCGAGCGCGTCGCGCAGCGCATCCGTCATGAGGGAAAACGCCGTTACGAACACAGCCATGAAAACCGTCGCAGCAACCAGCTGCCACCAATGGCCGAGGATCAACTCGCTTTGCGCCTCGGCCAGCATCGTGCCCCAGGAAACGTCGTCCACGCCGACGCCCAGGCCGAGATAGGACAGGATGACCTCGGCCTTGATGAAGCCGACCACCAGAATGCTCATGCGCACCAGCACCACATGGCTGACGTTGGGCAGGATGTGGGTGAACATGCGGCTCCAGACCGACGCGCCGATGGCTTCGGCCGAGCGCACGTACTCGCGGCTGCGGTGCTTGATGAACTCGGAACGCACCTGTCGGTACAGGCCCGACCAACCGGTCAGGCCCAGGATGAGCACCACGGTGCCGATGCCGCGTCCGAACACTGCCGCAAAGGCGAAGATCAGCAGGATGCCCGGGATGGCCTCGAAGACGTTGTAGAGCCACTCCAGGAAGTCGCCGACCTTGCCGCCGAAAAAGCCCGACAGCGCGCCCAGCAGGGTGCCGATCAGGGTGGCCACCAACGCAGCCATCACGCCGACGAAGACCGAGACCTGGGTGCCCTTGATGGCTTTGGACAGCACGTCGCGGCCGAAGCGGTCGCCGCCCATGGGCAGGGTCTCGGCCTTGATCACTTCTTCCGTCTTGAACTTGGCGGCGCGTTCGTCCCATTCCTTGTAGCGCGGCGCCAGCGGGTCGATGGCCGAGAGGTCCACGTTCGGGCCCTTGGGCACCTCGATGACGCCGATGGCCTCGGGCGGCCGCGGACCGACGAAGGTCGGCGGCGCATTGGCCACGCCGACTTCCTCCTGCCAGTTCTTGGCGACCAGGCCGGTGGCGGCAAACACGATCAACAGCAGGAAGGCGACCACGATGACGGCCGACGTGAGGCCGATCCGGTCCATCTTGAAACGGCGCCAGGCGGCGTGCCAGACGCCTTCGCTGCGTTCGACCGTCGCCGCCAGCGGGGCGTTGATGACGGCGGTCATGAGCAGCGCAGGGCCGCCCCGAGCCGGGCAGCCTCGCTCGGGGGGTTCATGCGAAGCAGGGTCGGGACCCTCACTTCAGCACCACGCGCGGATCGACCAGCTTGAAGCACAGATCGACGAGCAGGTTGATGATCATCGTGATCGCGGCCAGGTAGATCGTCACCGCCTGGATCACCGGGTAGTCGCTGCGGTTCACGGCCAGCAGGATCTCGCGCCCCAGGCCAGGGATCGAGAAGAAGACTTCGATCAGGAACGCTCCGACGAAGATCCCCGGCAACTGCAGGCCGATGTTGGTCAGGATGGGGATCATCGCGTTGCGCAGCACATGCTTGAACAGCACGGCGTTCTCGGTCAGGCCCTTGGCGCGCGCCGTGCGCACGTAGTCGTGGCCGAGTTCATCGAGGAAGAAGGTACGGTACAGGCGCGTCTGCGGCGCCAGGCCGACGAAGACCGCCAGCAGCACCGGCAGCGGCGCGTAGGTGACGAGGTTGGTCCAGACGCTGTCGCTCCAGCCCTGCACCGGGAACCAGCCGAGCTGGAAGCCGAACACGTACTGGCCGACGATGACGTAGACCAGGAAGCTGATCGACAGCGCGATCGTCGTGGCCACCATGATCGTGCGGTCGGTGAGCGAGCCGCGCCGGTAGGCGACCCACATCGCGATCGGCAGCGCCAGCAGCACGTCCAGGACCAGGATCGGGATCATCACCGTCAACGTCGCCGGCAGGCGGGTCATGAACAGGTTGGCCACCGACTCGTTGGTGGCCCAACTCTTGCCCCAGTCAAAGGTGACGATGCTCTTGAGGTAGATGCCGAGCTGCACGTACCAGGGCTGGTCCAGGCCGAGTTGCTGCGTGATGGCAGCGATCTGCTCGGCCGTCGCGTTCTGGCCGCCCAGGATCTCGGCCGGGTCGCCGCCGAAATACTTGAAGAGAAAGAACACCAACAGCACCGCGCCGAACAGGGTCGGCACCATCTGCCACAAGCGCTTGATGATGTAGGCGGCCATGTCAGTAGCGCCTGGCCGGACGCGCGCAGGAACGCCCCCCCTCGGGGGGTCGCGAGCGCAGCGGGTGGAAGGACTTCATTCGAGAATCCAAGCGACTTTTCGGGACGCGCGAGTGTAGAGCGCCCCTGGGCAAGGGTTCCCCCGCATTTGCCCACGGTCCGCCAGGGCAAGCGGTCTCGCTAGACTGCCCCCTTTCCCGCGCAGCCTCCGAGCCATGAACCCCACCCCGCTGCTGGCGCTGGCCACGAGCCTCGCGTTGGCCTGTGGCAGCCTTCTTGCGCAATCGACGCAGAGCTTCGCCGTTGCGCAGGCGGCCGCGCCGCTGAAGGTGCTCCGCTACGCCTTTCCGATTGCCGAAACCGGCTTCGACCCGGCGCAGATCAGCGACCTGTACTCGCGCACGGTGGCCGCCAACATCTTCGAAGCGCCGCTGACCTATGACTACCTGGCGCGGCCGGCCAAGGTCAAGCCGCAGACCGCGCAGGCCTTGCCCGACATCACGGACGACGGCAAACGCTTTGTCTTTCATATCCGGCCGGGCATCTACTTTGCCGACGACCCGGCGTTCAAGGGCCCCGATGGCCGTCAAGTTCGGCGCGAACTGACCGCGGCGGACTATGTCTACAGCTTGAAGCGCCACTACGACCCGAAGTACAAGAGCCCGAGCCTGTTTCAGCTCGAGAACGCGAAGGTGCTCGGCCTGTCGGAGCTGCGCAGGAAGACGATCGCCGACAAGGCGCCTTTCCCTTACGACACCGAGGTCGAAGGCCTGCGCGCGCTGGGACGCTACAGCTTCGAAGTGCGCCTGGCGCAGCCGTCGCCGCGCTTCTACTACCTGTTCGCCGAAGGCTCGGTGATGGGTGCGGTCGCGCGCGAGGTGATCGAGGCCTACCCGGACCAGGCCATGGCCCACCCGGTGGGCACCGGGCCGTTCCGCCTGGTCGATTGGAAGCGCAGCGCGAAGATCGTGCTCGAGCGCAACCCGAACTACCGCGACGACCCTTACGACGAGGTGCCGCCGGCCGGCGACAAGGACGGCGCAGCGATAGCGGCCCAGCTGCAGGGGCGAAAGCTGCCGCTGGTCGACCGCGTCGAGATCAGCATCATCGAGGAGGTGCAGCCGCGCTGGCTGACCTTCCTGAACGGGGAACACGACCTGGTGGACCGGCTGCCCAACGAGTTCGCGTCGGTCGCCATCCCGAACAACCAACTGGCACCGAACCTGGCCAGACGCGGCATCCGCATGGAGCGCGTGCCGCTGGTCGACGCCACCTTTTTCTACTTCGGCATGGAGAACCCGGTGGTGGGCGGCTACACGCCGGAGAAGGTGGCACTGCGCCGCGCGCTGGCGCTGGCCTACGACGTGCCGCGTGAAATCGCGACCGTGCGGCGCGGCCAGTCGGTCCCCGCGCAGGCGATGGTGCCGCCGATGCTGTCGGGCTACGACCCGGCCTTGAAGACCGAGATGAGCGACGTCGATCTGCCGCGCGCCAAGGCCCTGCTCGACCAGTTCGGCTATGTCGACCGCGACGGCGATGGCTGGCGCGACCAGCCCGACGGCAAGCCGCTGGTGCTCGAGTATTCGTCCCAGCCTGACCAGCTCTCGCGCCAGTTGCAGGAGGTGGTGAAGAAGTCCTTTGACCCCCTCGGCGTCAAAGTCGAGTTCAAGCTCGCCAAGTGGCCCGAGCAACTCAAGGCCAGCCGCGCCGGCAAACTGATGATGTGGGGCGTGGCCTGGGGCGGCGTCAACCCGGACGGCCAGTACTACCTCGACCTGCTCTACGGCCCGAACAAAGGCCAGGCCAACCACGCACGCTTCGACCTGCCGGCCCTGAATGCCCTGTTCGAGAAGCAAGCGGTGATGCCCGACGGCCCCGAGCGCGAGGCGGTGATGCGCCAGGCCAAGCTGCTGGCCGTGGCCTACATGCCCTACAAGGTTACCGGCCACCGCATCGCCACCGACCTGATGCACTCGCAGGTGCAGGGCTACAAGCGGCACCCGTTCGTGCGCGACTGGTGGCGCTATGTGGATGTGGAGGTGAAGCCTTGATGCTCTCGGGATGGCTCCGGACGGTGGTATGCCTCGCGCTCGCGGTGCCGGCGCTGGCTGCAGCACAGGCGCCTGCGAAAAAGGTCCTGCGCGTCGCCTTCCCGGTCGCCGAAACCGGTTTCGATCCGGCCAAGATCAACGACCTCTACTCGCGCACGATCACGCCGCACATCTTCGAAGGTCTGTACCAGTACGACCACCTGGCGCGGCCGGCCAAGATCACGCCGCTGACGGCGGTGGCAATGCCCGAGGTGGCGGCCGACTTCCGCACCTGGACGGTCAAGCTGCAGCCGGGCATCTACTTCGCGCAGGACCCGGCCTTCAAGGGCCGGCGCCGCGAACTGGTCGCCGCCGACTACGTCTATTCGATGAAGCGGCCGTTCGACCCGGCCAACAAGAGCCCGATCGTGGCCGGCATGATCGAGACTCGGTACATCGGCCTGAACGCACTGCGTGACGACGCGATCAAGAACCGGAAACCCTTCGACTACGACAAGGAGGTCGAGGGCCTGCGCGCCCTCGACCGCTACACGGTCCAGTTCAAGTTCGAGGAGCCGCGGCCGCGCTTCATCGAAGTGCTGGCCACCTTCGATCTGTTCGGCGCGGTGGCGCGCGAGGTCGTCGAAGCCTATGGCGAGGACATCATGGCCCACCCGGTGGGCACGGGGCCCTTCAAGCTGGTGCAGTGGCGGCGCAGCTCGCTGATCGTGCTCGAGCGCAATCCCGACTACCGCGAGGTTCTGTACGACGCCGAGCCTGCGGCCGACGACGCCGAAGGCCAAGCCGTGCTGGCGAGGCTCAAAGGCAGGCGCCTGCCGATGGTCGACCGGGTCGAGGTCTCGATCATCGAAGAGTCTCAACCGCGTTGGCTCGCGTTCCTGAATGGCCAGCTCGATTTCCTGGCCGTACCCGCCGAGTTCGTGACGCAGGCGGTACCGAACGGCACGCTCGCGCCGAACCTGGCCAAGCTCGGCATCCGCAGCTACCGCCAGGTGAATCCGCAATCGGGCTACACCTACTTCAACATGAACGACCCCGTCGTCGGCGGCTACACGCCTGACAAGGTCGCGCTGCGCCGCGCCATTGGCCTGGCCACCGACATCGACCGCGACATCCGCATCATCCGCCGCGGCCAGGCGATTCCCGCGCAGAGCGCGCTGCTGCCGCACACGACCGGCTACGACGCCAAGTTCAAGAGCGAGAACAGCGACTACGACCCGCCGCGCGCGAACGCCCTGCTCGACATGTTCGGCTATACCGACCGCGACGGCGACGGCTGGCGCGACCAGCCCGACGGCAAGCCCCTGGTGCTCGAAATCGCCACCCAGAGCGACCAACTCAGCCGCCAGCAGGACGAGCTGTGGAAGAAGAACATGCAGCGCATCGGCCTTCAGGTGAAGTACATCGTCGGCAAATGGCCCGAGCAGTTGAAGGCCGGCCGCGCCGGCAGGCTGATGCTGTGGCAACTCGGCGGCTCGGCCGCGGCGCCCGACGGCCTGGGCAGTCTGGCCCGCTACTACGGGCCGCAGGCCGGCAACCAGAACTTTGCGCGCTTCCAGAACGA
>ENA-ORBV01014879-ORBV01014879.1-microbial-mat-metagenome-genome-assembly--contig:-NODE-14879-length-11550-cov-20.349952_pt1 | contig 11550 bp, 8 predicted proteins | sample MGYA00237777_ERZ505514 | MGnify/ENA primary metagenome ERZ505514 (study PRJEB26160, sample SAMN06269048) | microbial mat metagenome | isolation source: Oligotrophic lake microbial mat | place...
TTTTCAAGCAGAAGACGGCATACGAGATTCGCCTTAGTCTCGTGGGCTCGGAGATGTGTATAAGAGACAGGAGGCGGAGCGTGGATGGCGTGCCGGGGGTGGCGTAGGGCGTGGAGAGGTTCCACTGAATGTGGGTGTGGGGCGTGGCCGGCGCGCGGGCGGCGCGTCTGGAGGCGACCTGGGACGGCACGGGCAGCGCGTCGACGACGAGTTTGCCGGTCATGCCCAGGTGGACAAGCAGGACGCGACCCGAATCGGCGATGAGGGCGAGTTGCTTGCCGTGGCGTTCGAGGGCGGTGATGGTTTGGTCGAGGAGCAGATCGGGGCGTGGGACGGGGCGGGGGCGTGTGGGGATGGTGCGCTGGCGCGAGAAGCCGCCGGGCGGGTCGGCGGGTGTCACGATGATGTCGCGACGTCGGAGCGAGAGGGCCGTGATGCGCGAGCCCACCAGCCAAGGGGCCAGCGAGCGGCGGACAGTCTCGACTTCGGGGCCTTCGGGCATTGGGGTATTGTGGCGGGTTGGCGGCCAGAGAGAGCACGCACCGCAGAGACGCACAGCGCGCCGAGGAAGGCAACGTGACGGTGCATTCCTCTGCGCGCTGCGTGTCTGTGCGGTGAGTTCCTTGGCATTTCTCGGGGGCGTTCGGCGCGCGAACGGGGAGCAGCGGCCGCTCAGGGCCGCGGCTGGTGTCGCGGCATGTCGGAGGCTTACTTCTGTTCACCCTTGATGGTGAGGCGAACCGGGTGCCCGAACCACGCATTGGGGCCGTGCTTCGAGTACTTCTCGCCCACGAGGGCCGCCGCCTGCGCCACGTCGCCGTCCGCCGCGATCCACCCGTTGTCGATGTCCGGGAAGTCGACGCGGCAGTTCTCGCACTTTTTGCTGGTATCGAAACGGATCGGGCACCAGAACGACTCCACGTTCCGCAGCATCTCGCTGCCCAGCGACCACACCCCCGTCATCCAGTCGCAGTACAGGCACCAGATCAGGTCGTGCCCCACCAGCCCCCTGACCTTGTGCCGCGAGACGTTCACCCACTCGCTCGACTTGTACCTGGGCAGGCGCACGAGCCAGGTCAGCGGCGGGTACACGATGTACTCACCCACCCGCACGATGAAGAAGATCGGCACCGCCAGCGCCGTCCACCACACCGCCGTGTGGTTCCGGAGCGGGCCGACATGCTTGTTCAGTGCCGTCACGATTCGCGGCCCCTTGACCGCCTCCCGATGCGCCAGCTCGTGCAGCACCGTCCAGGCGCAGACGGTGAGAACCTGGCCCGCGATGGCAGCCAGCAGGCCAAGGGCGATGCCGGTCCAGACGCCCCAGGTGGGGGCAAGCAGGATCGAGCCGGTGACGGCGGCGGAGATCATGGGCAGGGCTGTGAACCACGCGATGACCAGGTCGAGGCCCAGGCCACGGCAGAACCACTCGGAGAGGGTGCGCCCAGTGGGGCCCAGGCGTCCGAGCAGGTGGAGCACGCCGGCGGCGGGGAGCAGAGCGGCGAGTGTCGAGGCGGTGATCGTGGCCAAAGCAAGGAGGGGGTGCATGTGCTCAGAGTAGCGACCCGCGTGCACGCACCCAGCGACGGTGGCCGAGCGTGATCCATCCGGGCGTTCGCGGCCCGGAACCTGCGTCCGGTCCCGCCGATGGGTTGCCGGCGCCGCATCCTGCGTGGTTCAGAACGGCGCGAAGAGCCCGACGACCTTGAACCTGAACAGCGGCTCATCGGGATCGTTGGTGTAGATCTCGATCCACGGCTTGTGGCGGCCAAACGCCGTCGGGTCGAACTTGACGCGGAAGGTGAAGGTCTGGCCGGTGGTCAGGCTGTCGGGAATGCCGGTCAGGTGGCCCACATTGGTCGCGTTGCTGCGCCCGAACTTGAAGGAGTTGGCGGCGTCGCCCGTGTGGGCGCGGATGGAGACCTGGGGGTCGGGGCTCTGCTGGAACACCAGGGCGGCCTGGCCGACGTTGCGGATCGTGAACAGGCTGACGAACCCGTCGGCGCCTTGGGCGAGCTGTTCGAAGTCCGTGCCGTCGATCACCGCAGGGTCCTTGTCGTTGTTCTCGATGAAGCGCGTGTCCGGTGTGTTGAACCGACCGCCCACGACCTCGATGTCCGGGTCGGTGGGGGCCGCCTTACCCTGACCGGCGATCCTCATGCGGAACTGCTCGCGGTTGGGGTCGTTGGTGGTGAACAGGAAGTTGGCGCGCCGGTTGGCGTAATCGGTCGGGTCGAACGTGACGGTGTACGTCCGCGTCGAGCCGGGCGCGATCGGGGTCGTGAACGAGTTGGAGATTGCAAAGTCCTCGGGGTGCTGACCCCGCCCCTCGACCAAGAGGATCTGGAGCGGCATCGCGCCGTCGTTGCTGATCTCGAACGTATGCACCTTGGTGTCGCCGGTTTCCTGGATCGGGCCGAAGCCCGTCCCGTTGCCGCGGATGGCGGGCACGTCGTTGGTGATGAGCGTGTCGAGGCCCGCGCCGCCGCGCATGGTGAAGACGCTGTCGGTGTCGCTGTCGCCGATGACGGCGATGATGGGCTTGGCGGTGACGAAAATGTTGTTGTTTGGCGTGGGGTCGGTGGTGTTGCGTACGCGGAGCCCGAAGTAGTACGAGCCGGAGGGCATCGCAGAACCGATGATCGACTCGAACTCGCTGAGGATGCCGGTCTGGTCGATCATGAGGTCCAGGAAGGGCAGGCCCTCGCCTTCGAGGATCACGTCGTCGCCATTGCCGATCTTGCGATCACGCGACAGGATCGCGTCCCACGTTGCGAGAGCGCGATTCAGGCCTTGGTTCTCGATGCTGGCCGACCACTCAAAGTTGAACGCCTCTTGCAGGTTGAGCGTGTAAGGCGAGATCTCCAGGTCGGTGACGCGGAAGTCGGTGGAAACGCCCAGGATCGGGGCGTTGGTGCCGGTGTTGGCGAACCCCGAGTTGCTCGGGACCGTGGCCAGCAGGAAGTACGATCCCGGGGGGGGGCACGGCGGGGATTGTCACGTCCTGGGCGACCCGCAGGCCGTTCAAGGGAATGGTGCCGGTGCGGCTGATGTCGGCCAGGACGATGTCCTCTGGGTCGGCCAATGACTCGTCTCGGTGGAAAGGGAGAAGATCACGCGGTAGGGGCCGGTGTATGCCTCAGTGCCCTGGATCTCGATGTCCAAGAAGAGTTCGACCTGCTGCCCAGTCGCGATGGGCGTCTGCGGGCCGAAGTCCCCCGCGACCGGGAAGCCCGCGAAAACCCGGCGTGTCTCGAGACGCTCGCACGCGATTCCGGCTGCGTCCGCCAGGACGCGGGAGCGCGAGCGTGGAACAGCGAGGCACGGCGGAAGCCTCCGCGAGCCATTGGCTTCTCCTTGGTCGGCGTTGCAGGCGTAGGGCGTACTGCTCTCGGTTCGGATGCAATGTACCCATAAGGCGACAGCTCGACCCTGGGCCCGCAGGCGGGGTGGGGAGGCTCGGACGCATCCTAGTTGACGCCGAACATCCAGGCTTGTAGTATACCAAACAAAACCTGGCCGGGCAATCGCGTATGCGGTGGCCGGGGCTCGAGTTGGTGGATTCTCTCAAGGAGGCGTGCGATGAACCGGATCTCAACCGCGATTCTGGTGGGCGTGGCGGGCGTGGCGTTCGTGCTGGGGCAGTCGATCCGTCCGAACTTGGCGGTGGCGGTGGGGTTGGCGGCGGTGGAAGGCGGCCAGCCCGAGGGCGAGATGGACCCGATGATGGTGGCGATGATGGAGGCCGGGACGCCCGGCGAGCACCACAAGCACTTGAACCTGATGGTGGGGACGTGGGAGGGGACGATGAAGTGGACCCCGGCGCCGGGGGCCCAGGCGATGGAGTTCCCGGGTATCGCGACGCGGGAGTGGGTGCTGGATGGGCGGTATCTCCGCGAGGTGGTGAAGTCCCAAGGCGCGGGGGGCATGGCGTACGAGGGGATCGGCTACACCGGCTACAACAACCTGGACCACCGCTACGAGACCACCTGGATGGACAGCATGTCCACCGCGATCTTCCCGGGGCACGGCACGTTCAACCCCGCGAACAACGTCCTCAGCTTCTACTCGGAGATGCGCGACCCGGCCACTGGGCGGATGGTCACCTGCTGGGGCGAGATGGACATGTCCAACGCCAACCGCCATGTCATGAAGGGGTGGTGCCACGCGGAGGACGGCAGCGTGTTCCAGAACGCCGAGGGCGTGTTCACGCGGCGGCGGTGAGGATGCCGGCATCCGGAACCGGCGGCCCGAGCGGTCGGCCATTGCGCGGATTTCGAGGGCGTCCGGACTTGCCCGCATCGTGAGGAAGGTTGGGGCGGAGCACGCTCCGCGACGAGGCCCCGGGCTATGTGGCGTCGCGTGTGGCGGCGGGCTTCGCGGCGTTGTCGTCCGCGCGTCGTGGGTGATTGTGTGCGTCCGGTGTGGCGTGCGGTGGCCGACCGCTCGCGAGGCCGGTTCTGTCGTGGTGTGGCGGGCGAGAACCAAACCGGCCCGGGCGGGTGCCCGGGCCGGCTGATTGCGATCTGGGTTGTCGAGCGTGGCCGCTCAGAGCGGGGGCCATGCCACGCGGCGGGGAAGCAGGATCAGTGGGCGTGCTTGCCGGCGTGGTCGCTGGCCTTGGTGCCGATCCGCATGCCGTAGAAGGAGCGCCAGACGAAGAAGACCGACACGGCGAAGAAGGCGGCGGTGAGGATGCCGGTGAGCATCGTGTGACCGGTCTGGGCGAGCTTCATGCTGATGGCCAGCTCGACGGCCAGCAGGCCGAAGAGGGTGGTGAACTTGATGACCGGGTTCATCGCGACCGAGGAGGTGTCCTTGAAGGGGTCGCCGACGGTGTCGCCGACCACGCACGCGGCGTGGAGGTCGCTGCCCTTGCCCATGCCGATGGACTTGAAGTAGGGATCGGTCTCGACGATCTTCTTGGCGTTGTCCCATGCGCCGCCCGCGTTGGCCATGAAGATGGCCTGGTACAGGCCGAAGAGGGCGATTGAGATGAGGTAGCCGACGAAGAAGAAGGACTCAAGGAAGGCGAACGCGAGGGTGGCGAAGAAGACGCCCAGGAAGATGTTGAACATGCCCTTCTGCGCGTACTGCGTGCAGATGGTCACGACCTTCTGGGAGTCCTCGACGCTGGCCTTGGCGGTGCTGTCGAGCTTGATGTTCTCCTTGATGAACTCGACGGCCCGGTACGCGCCCGTCGACACGGCCTGGGTGGACGCGCCCGTGAACCAGTAGATGATCGCGCCGCCCGAGATCAGCCCCAGCAGGAACGGCGGGTGCAGCAGCGAGAGGTTGGCGACCTCCGTTGGCTGCAACCCGTGGGTGAGGCTCAGGATGATCGCGAAAATCATGGTCGTGGCGCCGACCACGGCGGTGCCGATCAGCACCGGTTTGGCGGTCGCCTTGAACGTGTTGCCCGCGCCGTCGTTCTCTTCAAGGAACTGCTTGCCCTTCTCGAAATCGGGCTCGAAGCCGAAGTCTTTCTGCACCTCGGCCTTGATATTGGGGAGGGTCTCGATGGTCGAGAGCTCATAGACGGACTGGGCGTTGTCGGTGACCGGGCCGTAGGAATCGACAGCGATGGTGACCGGGCCCATGCCCAGGAAGCCGAAGGCGACCAGGCCGAACGCGAACACGGCCGGGGCGAGCATGATGGTGTTGGTGATGGTGCTGGTCGCGCCGCCGGGCCCGGTCGGAGCGAGGGCGAACATCGTGGAGACCCAGTAGGCCGCGCCCATGAGGGCGACGATCGCGAGGCCCAGCCAGTAGGCGGAGAAGTTACCGGCGATAAAGCCGGCCAGGATGTTGAGGGAGGCTCCGCCCTGCTTGGAGGCGGTGACGACCTCGCGGACGTGCTGGCTCTCGGTGCTGGTGAAGACCTTGACCAGTTCGGGGATGATGGCGCCCGCGGCGGTGCCGCAGGTGATGATGAGCGAGAGCTTCCACCACCACGAGTTGTCTCCCGCGATGGTCGGGATGAGGAGCCATGATGCGGCGAAGGTCAGGGCGATGGAGATGACCGAGGTGAGCATGACCAGGCTGGTGAGGGGCTTCTCGAAGTTCATGGTGGCGGCCTTGGCGTACTTGGCCTTGGCCATGGCCTCGTTGATGAAGTAGGAGGCGGCCGACGCGACGACCATGATGATGCGCATGGCAAAGAGCCACACGAGCAGCTGGATCTGGATGGTGGCGAACCCGTCGCCCGCGGTCTGCTGGTTGATGGCGAGCATGACGAAGGTGATGAGCGCGACGCCGGTCACGCCGTAGGTCTCGAAGCCGTCGGCCGAGGGGCCCACCGAGTCGCCGGCGTTGTCGCCCACGCAGTCGGCGATGACGCCGGGGTTGCGGGCGTCGTCCTCCTTGATCTTGAAGACGATCTTCATGAGGTCGGAGCCGATGTCGGCGATCTTGGTGAAGATGCCGCCGGCGATGCGCAGGGCCGAGGCGCCCAGCGACTCACCGATGGCGAAGCCGATGAGGCACGCGCCCGCCATGTCCCGCGGGACGAACAGCAGGATGCCCAGCATGATGAGCAGCTCGACCGAGATCAGCGCCATGCCGATCGACATGCCCGCCTTGAGCGGGATCGCGTAACACGGGAAGGGCAGTCCGCGCAGCGACGCGAACGCGGCCCGGCTGTTGGCGAACGTGTTGACCCGGATGCCGAACCACGCCACGCCATACGACCCCGCGATGCCCACCAGCGAGAACGCCAGGATGATCGCAACCTTGATGATCGACATGCCGTACAGCGGCTCGTTGTTCGGCCCGACCTGCCCGTTGGGCACCAGCACACCGAAGTAGAGGCCGACGATGGCCGCGATGAACAGCCAGAGGATCAGCAGGAACTTGCCCTGCTGGATCATGTAGGACTTACATGTGGCGTAGATCAACTCGGAGATGTCGAGCATCGACTTATGCACCGGCATGTTCTTGAGCTGGAGGTAGATCCAGCCGCCGAAGCCCATCCCCGCCAGCGAGATCAGGATGCCCGCCATCAGCAGCGTGCGCCCGTCGATCCCCATGAAATCCACCGAGCCGACGTCGGGCAGGATCAGGTTGGCCTCGCCGCCGACGTGGGCCCCGGTGTGGCTGGCATCGGCGGAGTGGTCGTGCCCATCGCCCTCGAAGTGGACGTGGTCGTCTTCAACGACCGGCGCTGGGGGGGTGACGACGAGGGGCGTGGTGGCGCCGTCTGGCTGTGCCTGGGCGGTGGGCGCGCTCATCAGGAGCGTGAGGCCCAGCGCCAGGGCGGGCAGCCGCGTGGCGAGTTGGCGCCAGAGCGGGCTGGCGGGGCGCGGGTCGCGCTTCGCGGAAATGCCGCGCTTCGCAGGAACGGTGGTGATCGCGTCCACGATGGGTACTCCGTGAGAATCGGGGGACTGATCGAGCAGGGCTGGGCTTGGCTCGCCTGGGCGATCATCTCTGGATGTGCTGAGCAGATTTGGGGTTGCGCCCGGAGGTGAAGGTATCGGGTGGAGGCGAGGGCCACCGCCATCCGACAGCCCACGAGGGCGCCGGGAAGCGCCGGAACAAAGACCGCCCGCTCCGCCGGTTGCGGACCGGAGGGATTGAGCAAGCAGCCCCGACAGGCCGCGGCTCGTTGAGCCGGGGCGGGTCAGGGCTGGTGCTTAGTACGGCTTGACGGGCTTGACCGGCTTGACGGGAAGGTCGGGGCGGTTCTGGCGAGCGATGGCCTTGCGAATGCGGCGGCGCATGCGTTCGGAGGGCTTCTCGAAGAACTCCTTGCGCTTGATGTCCTTGGTGAGGCCCTCTTTTTCGCAGAGTTTCTTGAAGCGCTTCATCAGGCCTTCAACGGACTCACCGCTGCGTGACTTCAATCGGATCGCCATGGAGACCTCAGGGTATTTCGACTCGCCATCGGCCTTGGCAGCGCCGCCCACCGGCGGGGGTGCTGTGCCGAACTAAACCACAACCCACACGCCGCGCGGGTGGGAGGGAAGTAAAGGGGAGGGTCGGGGAGGAATCAAGCGGGGGAGTGGGGATCGCGCGGGTCGAGCGGCCCAAGCAGGCAGCCCGACCGTGAGCGTGGGGCTCGGCGGCGCCGGGAGCAACCGGCTTTCGGAGCACTCCCTCACGGTCGGGCTGCTGACCTGAGAATGATCAGTTCGAGCACTGGCCCCGGCCCTTGCCGCAGGGGCAGCAGCCGCCCGTGGGCAGGCCTTGGGACTTGCCCGCGGATGCGGGCGCGGCGGAACCCGCGTGGGAGAACGTCGAGAGTTTGCGGGAGAAGGTTCGGCCCTTCCCGGCGGGGTCATCGACCGGGCCGTCGGCCTGGGCCATGGGGCGGATGAGCTCGAGAACCGTGCCGTCCTGTTCGCAGATGTACTCGTAGAGGGGCATGGTCAAGGGTAGGGGGGGAGCGACCAAGCGACCAAGCGACCAAGCGAACGAGAGCAACCGTGCGCGATGGTGGTGTCCCCCGGAGTCGACCTGCCGTCGCGTCCGGGCGGGGCTGGAAAGCCCCGACCCCTCCTTCGCGAGCCGCGGCCGCTTGTTCGCGTGCCCGCACTTGCCCCCTGCGTCGGTGTGGCGAAGCCTCGCCGACACCTCCCCCGCACGCGGGGGAGGGGGTAGAGTTGCCCTCGCGCTCGGAGAGGCTGGCTCGGACTGGTCACACGTCGCGCGGCGGAGAGAACGCATGGCCCTGCTTGTTTGTGGTTCCATCGGCATCGACACCGTGCACACGCCCGATGGGGACTCGCGCGAGAACGTGCTGGGCGGGTCGTGCACCTACTTCGCGGCGGCGGCGTCGTTCTTCGGCGGGGTGCGGCTGGTCGCGGCAGTGGGAGAGGACTTCCCGCCGGACCTGCGCCGCACGTTCGACAAGTTCCCGGAGATTGATCTGCGCGGGCTTGAGGTGCGCAAGGGGTCCAAGACGTTCCGCTGGGGCGGCAAGTACCTGGCGAACATGGACCAGCGCGAGAGCCTGTTCACCGAGTTGAACGTGCTGGGCGAGGAGGCGCCGCCGATCCCGGCCGCGTTCGCGGACTCGACGCTGGTGTTCTTGGCCAACGCGCACCCGGGTCGGCAAATGGCGATCCTGGAGGGCACGCCGCACAGGCGATTGGCGGTGGCCGACACGATGGACCTGTGGATCAAGATCGCCAAGGACGACCTGGTGGGGCTTCTGACGCGGGTGGATGGGCTGGTGCTGAACTATGACGAGGGCGAGTTGCTGACGGGCAAGAAGAACACGGTGGCGGCCGGGCGGGCGATCCTGAAGATGGGCCCGCGGTTTGTGGTTATCAAGAAGGGCGAGCACGGGTGCATCCTGGTTCACAAGGATGGCATCGCGGCCCTGCCGGCGTACCCGACCGACAACGTGGTGGACCCGACGGGCGCGGGCGACACGTTCGCGGGAGGCATGATGGGACGGCTGGCGCAGATGGAGGCCGGTAGCGCGGGGCGAGATCTGGGCTCCTTCGAGTCGGTCCGCGAGGCGATCGTGTCGGGAACGGTTGTGGCGTCGTTCACGATCGAGAAGTTCAGCCTGGATCGACTGGTGGAGATCAAGGTTGGGGATATCGGGAAGCGGGCGGCGGAGTATGCGGCGATGCTGCGGGTTGGGTAGGAAGCGACGAAGTGACGAAGCGACGAGATGGCGTAGTGGGGGACTCTCACCGAGGGGGATGGGCTTACCAGCCCGTCCGCAGTCGGCGAGCGGCGACGGAGCATTGAGGATCAGGTCGGCGCAAGGGCGCCCGATGCGAGTGCAGGTGGGCGAGGGACCATCGCCTCTCTCAGGCGGAGCCCGGAGACCCCGCGCCGCTCGCTCGTGATGCGCGGACCACTTTGCCCCCTCCGTCAACGGCGCAGAGCCTTGTTGACACCTCACCCGCACGCGGGGGAGGAGTTCAGTCGCAATACGGCGTGTAGTGCTCGCGGCCGCGGTAGCGGGGCTGGTAGTAGCTGCGCTGCTCGTAGTAGTACCCGCCGCCGCCGCGGTCGTAGCCCCGGTCGTAGCCGCTGTATCCCCCGCCGTAGTTGTACTCGGCGTTGCGGCGGTTCTGGTCGCCGATGATGGCGCCAAGGGCGGCGCCGGAGAGCGCGCCGATGGCGGCGCCATCGCCCTCGTTGCCGGTGAGGGAACCAATGCCCAGGCCGACCAGCGCGCCGCCGGCGGCGCCGGAGAGGCCGCCTTCGAGGGCGTTGTTGCAGCCGGTCAGCGCGAGGCCGAGGGCCGAGACCGCCACGAGGGTGACGACCTTGCGGGTGCGGGTGGTGCTATTCAGGCAATTCATGGCTGCCTCCAGTGAGCGCTCAGCGCTCTGCCGGCGACGCGGCCCACGGGGCGCGGTCGGCGCAGCAAGTCGGGAACCGTCACTTCAGGACCGCCGGGCAGGCGGTTGGCCTGACAGCGATCATCACCCTTCTTCAACAATCGAGGCGACGGGGGTGTTCCGGGGCCGCAGAGATGGACCGCGAAAGGCGGACAACCAGATCAAAAATAGAACAGAATCCTAAGAATGGCAGCACGGTCCATTCCGCGCTGGGCGGCCACTTGTCGGATGATCGACGAGAGCGTGCCGACCTTGATCGGGTCGTGAGCGGGCACGGTGATGTGGTGCTCACCGCCGCCTGTGCAGGTCAGGCGGATGTGGCTGCCGGGTCTGGTTGCACCCCAGACTTCTAGGTGAAGATGGCGGCGCCGACGGAGCGAGCGGTGTAGCCGCCGTCGGGGTCGTCTTCGACCAGGAACACGATCTCGGTCACGGTGGGATTGTAGAGCGGGCGGTGAAGGGACGAGCAACGCGGTCCCTCGTGGGTGTCCACGGCGAGCCCGTTCAGGTCGGGCTTCTTGTCGGAGCGTGAGTGCGGCGCTCGCTTGCGCGTCGCGTTCGCAGGGCGACAGGCGTTACGGCCCTTCCACCGCGAACGCTCGGGCGGGGATGTCGACCAGGGGCAGGCCGACCATCTCGCCGCGGAGGGAGAGGGAGTGGCCGCCGGAGCGGTTGAAGTACTCGACGCGGATGGGGTGGTAGCCGGCGGAGAGGGCGATGGTGGCGGACTTTTCTTCGGTCGCGTGCAGGCCATCGTTGTCGATGACCAGGCGGTCGTGGAAGGAGAGGCGAGAGCCGTCGTCGGAGGAGAGGGCGAACTGGTAGACGGCGTCGGCCTTGACGTAGAGGTAGCCCGTGAAGGCCTGGGCGATGTGCTCATCGCGGGTGCGGGTGTCGAGGGTCAGGCCCGCGGGCTGGTCGGTGCGGGTGGGCGTCAGGGTGTTGAACCGGGGCAGGCGGTCCCAGGTGCCCTCGTAGTGGGCGCAGTTCAGCAGGCCGTGGGTGGGTGCGGCGAGCCTGACGGCGGCGAGGGGCTCGACGCGCTCGAACCGGCGCTCAGCGATGGGAGAGAGCGGCTGATCGTCTCGCCAGGCCTGGACGCGGACGGTGGTGGTTGCGTCGAGCACGAGCGGGCCGTCGTAGGCAGAGGAGGTGGCGATGGGGTCGGTGGCGTCGAGGGTGTAGCGGAGATCGAGCAGGTCGTTGCCCTGCTCGTCGTGGCCGGAGCGGGGGTGGGAGAGGG
>ENA-ORBV01014881-ORBV01014881.1-microbial-mat-metagenome-genome-assembly--contig:-NODE-14881-length-11550-cov-3.949969_pt1 | contig 11550 bp, 9 predicted proteins | sample MGYA00237777_ERZ505514 | MGnify/ENA primary metagenome ERZ505514 (study PRJEB26160, sample SAMN06269048) | microbial mat metagenome | isolation source: Oligotrophic lake microbial mat | place...
ATGCAGCGCTGCTCCCCATTGCGGCGGCGGGGAGCGGGGGGGCGACGACGGTGCCGATCGCGTACCACGTTGGCACATTCCACCCGGCCAGGGCGTCGGCGGGAGGTGGCATCGCCGCCGCAATGGGGAGCAGCGCTGCATCGAGGGCGCCGGCCAGCGCGGCGCCGCGCAACAGGCCCGGATAGTCATCGGCGGCGACCAAAACCACCGCCGGCGGTGCCGGCCAGAAGCGGCGCGCCAGCGCCGCGAGGTCGTCCGCCGGCGTACAGGTGGCGCCGGCGGCGGCCTCCAGCAACGGTCGCAGATTGGCGGGCGCGGCGGCGCGCCAGAGGCAGGTGACGGGACCCGGAGACTCCGCGCGGAAGCGTTCGACGACTGCCGCGTCCTGCGCCTCGAAGAGCAGCACCGGCTCGCGCGGCCCGACGCCGAGGAGGACCATGCTGGCCAGGGCCGGATCGGCGGCGGCGACGACGTGCACGCCGGCGTGGGCGGGAGTGACGGCGAGTAGCACTAGGAGAGCGCACGGCGCGGCGCAGCCACCCCATCGGCCCACGACAGCGGACAGTACCCTGGGCAGGCGGGCACTCATGACGCACCTGCTTGCGCCGGCCGCGCCTCTACGGCGTAGGTCACGGTGCCGTTCCCCTCCAGCGTCACCACCCGCCGCCCATCGCGCGCGAGCGCCACGTAGGCGCGCGGCAGCCGGCCGCTCCACCCCGCCGAGGCGCTGATCGGCCACCAGATCCCGTTCGCCCAGGCCTCGGTCCAAAACACCCGCTTGCGGCGCGTCGAACTCTTCAGGTTCAGGCCCTCGACAAAGCGCGCCGGTACGCCGGCGCAGCGCAGCGACGTGGTGAAGACGCGCTCGATGCCGATGCGCTTGCCCCGGCCGCTGCGGATGACGTCGAGGGTCAGGGTCTTGCCGTCGGCCGCGTGCGGCAGGTGCTCGCGGGTCACCTCCTGGATGGTGCGCACGATGTCCGCGCCCCCCGGCGCGTCGAGGCGGGGGCTGGCGTAGGTCTCGAGAAAGTCGCGCACGAGGAGCGACCGCGACTGCAAGAGCGGACTGGGCGTCAGATAGGGGAGCAGCTCGGGGCCCGGCGCCTGCACCGGCACGATCACCGGACGGACTTCCGCGGGACGTCGGCGCGTCACTTCGTAGCGGACGGCGACGCGGCGCGGGCCGCGCAACTTGCCGCGCAGGATGACGTGCGGTTCGGGGCCGTCACGCACGATCTCGGATGCCAGCCCGCGAGCGGTGACGGTGACGGCGCCGAGCTCCTGCGCGGCGTCGGTCGGCGGCAGGGCGAGCCGCACCGCCAGGGCACTGCCCACGGTGGCGGGTGCTAGGCGCAGGGCCATCGTCACCTCCCAGCGCCCGGATTCGGCGGCGCCCGCGCCGCCGGCCGTCAGGACGCTGGCGAGAGTCAGAACAGCTCGCGCGCGGCCTGCAGTCGATCGGACCATGTGGCGAGAGCCGCCGGCGGCACGCGGTCGGCGCGGCGCAGGCGCGGCAGCAGGCCGGCGTTGTTGGCGATCTGGATCGCCAGGCCGGGGCGGGCGTTGAGCTCGAGGAGCTGTGGGCCGTGCGTCGCGTCGACGACGACATCGACACCGAGATAGCCGAGTCCGCTCATCTCGGCGGCGCGCACCGCGAGCGCCAGGACGTCGTCCCATTGCGGCACGGTGAAGCCGACGATCGGCGCCTGCGTGTCGACGTGGTGGGTGACCGCCTGATTATGCACCGCGGCGTGAGTCAGGCGACCGCTACGGATGGCGATGCCGGCGCCAATGGCGCCTTGATGTAGGTTGGCGCGGCCGTCGGAGGCGGCCGTCGGGAGGCGCGCCATGGCCATCACCGGCAGCCCCTTGTACACGACGACGCGGATGTCGGGAATGCCGTAGCGGGCAATCTCATGGAAGGCCGGATGCAGGATGACACGGGCTTCGATCAGGCAGGAATCGACGTCGCCGCGCAACGAGAAGACGCCGGAGATCATGTTTGAGACGTGCTGGCGCAGAGCGACGGCACCCAGTCGGGCGCCGCTACTTTTGCGGTAGCCCTGCGCATCGACGCCGGTGACGACGACGATGCCGTTGCCCTGCGACCCGCGCGCCGGCTTGAGCACGAAGGATTCGCGCGCGGCGAGGAGCGCCGGCAGGTCGCGCAACTCGTGGTGGTAGGAGATTACGCCGAGCAGGGCCGGCGTTGGGATGCCAGCTGCCTGCGCGAGCATCTTTGTGCGCAGCTTGTCGTCGACGCGCGGATAGTGACGGCGCGGGTTGAGCGGCAGAACGAACCAGCCGTTGCGCTGGTTGATGCCCAGCACCCCGCGCTGGCGGAGCGCGCGCGCGCGCGCGATCAGGCGGCGCATACGGTCACGAGCCCGCCGCCGGGCGCGGCGCGTCGGCGAGTTCGCGGAAGCGAATCAACTCGCTGAGCCGGTAGCCGGTGTAGCGGCCGACGCCGACGAGCAGGCCGAGGATGACGAGCAGTAGTTCCGGGTAGACGAGAAACAACGTCTGCAGACCCTGGGCGCGAATGACCGCGTAGGTGAGGTAGATCGACGCCAGCGTGGCGCCGATGCGGCGCAGCGTGTTGCCGAGGCCCTCCTCCTCCAGGCCGACGCTGATGCGCTCGACGATCATAGTCATGATGACGAAGGGGAAGGCGCTGACGCCCGCGGTTGGCATGCCGAGTTTGTCGCCGACCAAGAACAGCACCACCATCAGAACGATCACCAGCGTCAGGATGAAGGCGATGCGGGCCGCCAGCAACAGGTACAGGCCCTGGATGGACAGGCGGGTGACGAGGGCGGCGACGACGATGACGGCGAGGAAGACGGTGCCCCACGCGAGGCCGGTGCTGGTGAAGGCGAGGGCGATGAGCACCGGCATGAACATGCCGAAGGTGCGCAGTCCGGCGATGTTGCGCAGCACGCACATCGCCAGCGCGCCGAGCGGCACCAGCAGCAACACCCGCAGGGCCTGTTGCTGCTGCACCGGCAGGAAGAGCAGGGAGACGCGGTCGAGCCAGTGCTGCGAGTTGGCGCGCCGCCGGCTGACCAGCTCGGCGTAGGTCTCAAGCTCGGACTGCACGTCGAAGCGGTACGAGAACGCGCTGACGTTGGTGGCGGTCACCAACTCGGCGCCGTTGCTCGGGCCGAGGGAAAGACGGTCGGGCGGCAGCATGCCGGCGTAGCGGCGGACGACGTCATAGGGGACCCAGCCAGCGCCGAGGTACGCCTCATTCCAATACAGGAACTCGTCGCTGCGTCCGTCCGTGAGTGCGATCCCGGCCATCACGCGGCAGGGGAGGCCGTTGGCTCGCGCCAGGGCGCAGAACAGGCGGGCGCGGCCGAGTTCGTTGCCGCTGCCCTCGCGCACGACGGTCACCGCGTCCATCGCCTTGCGGTTGCCCGCGTCGCCGATCTCGGCCGAGGCAAACTCGAAGATCGCCTGCGCCAACGCGCTCTTGTTCTTGGCGTCGAGTCGGAGCTCACGCCCAAGCTCGACGACAGACGGATCGGTCGCCTGGATCGCCGGCGAGGCCGTAAGGTATTCGGCGACGGACTTCAGGTAGACGCCGCCGCCATCGCTGGCCGGCACCGGGCGCCCGTAGGCGGTGGCCTCGAGCGTCACCTGATAGGTCAGACTGGTCGACCCGTCGAGGCGGCCGCTCCAGCGGCCGTGCCGGTCGCCGCCGTCGCGCTCGTCGATGCTGAAGCGCATCTGCTCCGACTGCAGCTCCTCGCTGAGGATGCGCTGGTAGCCGGACGGGCGCGGCAGCGGCACCTCGATCACCGCGCGGCTGCCCTTGCCGGTGGCGCTGACGACGAAATCAACCCGCCAGGTGGCCGGCGCGTTGGCGGTGCTGAGCGGGTAGCCGAGGACCAGCACCTTGTACAGGAACAGGGCCAGCCCGGCGGCGATCAGGGCGCCGCTCACCGCGATCCAGGTGCGCATTGATTTCGGTCAGCGACGACGCGGCTCCGCGTCTACCACGCCTGGTCGCTCGAGACCAGTCGCGCACGACCTCTGTGCAGGTTCACGCGGCAGATGCGCAGTAGAAACGTAACAGCTTGATCTGACGAGGATTTGACGGCATCTCGACATTCCGCTGGCACGCCGACTCTGGGGCGCGGGCATGATGATTGCTGCCCTCGCGGTGCGATGCAGACGGGCACGGGAGGGCGGTTTAAATGCGATTGACACCGATGAAGCAGTGTCGCTTCGAGCGCGGGATCCTGCAGTTGGTGCTGGCACGCCGCGCCTCGATCGCCTGGGGACGCCTGTCGGCCATCGAGAATGGCAATGTCGTGCCCGAGCCCGATGAACTGCACCGTATCGCTCTGGCGCTGCAGGTGCCGATCAAGGCGCTGAGTGCCTGAGCGGGGGGCCGCGACGCTGGTCGCGCCCCCCGCGGATGTCAGGGCACCTTGGCCTTCAACTGGGCGCCGTCGTCGGTGCTGATCGACGCCGCCGGGAAGACGCTCTCCCAGCAGCCGGGATCGTCGCCGCGGAGGAGCTGCACCGTCAGCTGGCTGGCCACGTTGAGCGGCAGGGCGGTGAGGTCGAGGTTGGCGCCCTTGGCCTTCACCAGCAGCTTCGACTTGCCGGCGGCGCCGCCCTTGAGTGACGCCTTGAAGGCGCCGTCGCCGGCCGCCGTCTTGTCGGCGTACTTGTATCCGCTGGTCGCGACGGCCTTCCAGCCGCCGATGCCCGGGATGCCGATGTCGATGCCGGCGCTGACCGTGCCGGCATACAGGCACAGACTGTAGGAGGTGCCGGCGAGCGGGTCGCCGAAGTCGCCTTGCGTCAGCAACGGGCCGTTGAGCCACTTCCAGGTGAGCTTGCGCTTGGTCGGATCGCCGCTCTGCTTCGCCTTCAGCGTCGCCTTGCCGGTCGCGGTGCAGCCGCTCGCCGGGCCGACGGGGCAGACCGCCGGTGCCGATGCGGTAGTGAGTCGGTAGACGGTGCCGCCGTCGCTGGCGACGTACATCTCGCCGGCGGCATCCTCGCCGAAGCTGGTCGGGAAGAGATTCGCCACCGGCGTTCCGAGGCTCTGCGAGTTCCAGGTCATGCCGCCATTCGGGGACGACAGCGCCAGCAATTCCCCGACGCAGTAGTCGGAGTAGAGGTAGAGGCCGGCAAGCGGCGGGCTGGCGCTGCCGCGGTACACGTACCCGCCGGTCACCGAGCAGCCGTCGGCGTGCGAGTAGTCCAGAATGGGCTCGTTGAAGATCGACAACGGCATGCAGGTGGCGATCGTTCCGCAACTGCTCGGCGCGAGACTCGCCGCGTCGAATCCCTCGCGACAGTCCCAGCCGTAGTTCTGTCCGCCGCTGCTGGCGGCGGCCTGGAAGTCGATCTCCTCGAGGCGGTTCTGACCGACGTCGCCGATGTACAGATCACCGGTCGAGCGGTCGAAGCTGAAGCGCCACGGATTGCGCAGGCCGAGTGCCCAGATCTCGTCCGCTATGCCGTCCGGGCCGACGTAGGGATTGCTGGGCGGAATGGCGTAGGGCGCGCCGCCGTCGACGTCGATCCGCAGCATCTTGCCGAGCAGCGAGGTTCCATCCTGCGCCTCATCGCCCGGATCGCAGGCGGCGCCGCCGTCGCCGAGACCGATGTACAGAAAGCCGTCGGGGCCGAAGTGGATGTCGCCGCCGTTGTGGTTGGAGAAGGGCTGGCTGACGCTGAGGATCGGGACGGCGCTGCCGGCGTTGGCGACGTCCGGGTTGCCGCTGACCGTGTAGCGGACGATCTGCGAGTCGCCGCTGCCGTCGGTGAACGACACGTAGAAGAACCCGTTGCTGGCGTAGTTGGGATGGAAGGCGAGTCCCAGCACGCCCTGCTCATTGCCCGTGCTGAGCTGGCCGGTGAGGTCCAGGAACGGCGTCGCCAGCACCGTGCCGTTGCTCTGCACGACGGAGATCGGCCCGCCCTTCTGGACCACGAACAGCCGGCTGTCGCCGGCGTGCGCGATCTTGACCGGCCGCGTGAATCCGGAGGCGAACGGCACCAGAACCGCATCGAGCGCCAGCGCGGGTGCGGCGCTGACGAGTAGCGCGGCGACGAGTCCGCACGAGCGCGACGCACGTAGTGAAGTCCCCGACATCGAGCCATCCCCCTTTGCTGCGGCGTGCCCTGGGCACGCGACCCATGGTCCTTCTAGCACGGTGGACGGGTGACCCGCCGTGCCATTTGTCACAACCCTGTCGCCGCGCTGCTGCCCGCAGCCCGGCGACGGGGGCGGTTCAGCGGCTGAGGTACTTCGGCGTGAACATCATATCCGGCAACTCGGCGTTGTACTTGATCTCGCTGACGTCCAGGCGCGACTGGGTCTTGCTCTTCAGGTCCTGCATCTCCTGGCCGCTGAGCGTCCAGATGCCGTCGATCTGCTCGACCTTGTCGACCGTCCAGACCTTCACCTTGTCGCCGTTCTTGTCGAAGAACTCGCGCCGCATGATCAGCTTGTCCTTCGGGTCGAGCGCCAACACCGTCTTGGCGTAGACCGCGTCCGCCGGCTTCTTGGGGGTCATCTCGACCAGCGTCACGCTGCGCCCGCCGACGACGTCCTTGCCGAGGTACTTATAATCGTAGGCCTCGACCTCCGGCAGGACCAGGTCGGAGACATAAAACGCCGAGCCGAGGAATGGCTGCGTACGGATGCCTTCCTGTACGCGCACCGGGTTGCGGCTGGCTTTCACCTTGATGAATTGCTCGTTGGGCTGATTGGAGCGCTCGAGGAAGAGAAAACGGATGCCCTCGAGTTCGTCGGGCGCTGTCACCTCGAGATAGCTGCCGTGCGCGCCGTCGACGTACTTGCGGCTCATCTGCAGCTCGCGCGGCGCGAACTCACTGGACGAGACGGTCAACTTCGACGTGAACGCGTTCTTCGGAATCGCGTTCAGGGTCTCGGTCACCAGCGCCTTGGCATCCGGCTCCTGCGCGGCGAGCGCCGTGGCGGTCAGCGCGCCGACGCCGAGCAGTGCAGCCAGTAGTCCCCGCATGCGGTTGATGCTCATCACAAGTGTCTCCCTTCGCTCCGAAACAAGACGATACTCGGGCTGGTTTAGCCGAATTCTCTCCCACCCGCCAAGCGCCGGCGTTTCTCCACAGCGGGCCGCCGCGGCGTGCGTCCGACGCTGCGGGAGGGGCTGTGGCGGACGCTGTGCGGATAGCGAGGCATGTCGTCAGTTTCGGTGACGGCCGGCGATGCGATGACGGCCGCCCGCACATGACGGCCCGCCGATGTCGCCGGACACGCCCACGGCCGGCGGCACGGGCTGTGCAGAATTGATCGTCCGTGCGTCGCGAACCATCCAACAAGCCACCGCAAATGCAGACGAATGCTGCAGGAAATCCGTCGGCGATGTCGCTGGCGGCTCTCCAGCAGGTGCACAGTATCGTCCTGCTGCGGTGGGTCCTGATCGTCGCAACTTCGTACCTGGTGCTGTTCAGTCGCCCGCTCGCCGAGGTGACGCCGCTGGCGGCGCTGTTTGTCGCCGCCTATCTCGGGTCGAACGTCCTGGTGACCGAGATGCTGCCGCGCCTGCGTACGCCGGCGGTGCTCGAGTGGACGCTGCTGGCCCTCGACACCAGCGCCGTGACGGTGGCGTTACTGCTCGCCAATCCGGGCTCGAACGAGCTCTTCGTGCTCTACTTCGCGGTGCTGTTCCTCAGTGCCCTGTCGGAGCGCATCGGATTGGTGGTCGGGGCAGCCCTCCTGGTCAGCGTCGCGCACCTGACCACCGTGGCCCAGTACCAGGACCTCGGCGCGCTGCTGACGCAAGGGTACATGTTGCGCGTGCCGTTCCTCTTCGTCGTCGCGCTGTTCTTCGGCCAGCTGGTCCAGCACGCGCGGGCGCGCGAGCGAACGGCCGAGGCGCGTCAGGCGCGCGACCTGCGCCTGGAGTTGCTGTCGGGCGTCAGTCACGACCTCAAGAATCCCCTCGGCGTCATCGAGGCGCTGGCCGATCTGCTCCTCGACGGCTGTGGCGGCGAGTTGAACGAGCAGCAGGCCGACCTGACGCGGCGCATTCGCGCCAGTACGCGGCAGGTGATCGTCCTCTCGGAGAATCTCATTGACGCCGAGCGCATCGACGCCGGCCGCCTGGTGGTGCTGCCGCGCCGCGCCAGTCTCGCCAAGGTCATCGACAGCGCCTTGGTCGTGGCGCGCAGCGCCAGCGCCATCAAGGGAACGACGCTGCAGGCGCAGGTCGATCCGACGCTCCCGGCGATGATGATCGACACCGTCCAGATGGGGCGCGTCATCGCCAATCTGCTCGGCAACGCGATCAAGTTCACGCCGTCGGGGGGGCGCGTCAAGCTGACGGTGCGCCGCGTCGAGGACACGGTCGTGCTGACGGTGGCCGACGACGGACCCGGCGTCGCTCCGGGGGAGCTACCCCGTCTCGGTGAACGCCACTTCCGCGGCACGCGCAGTGGCGCCATCGACGGCTCCGGGCTGGGCTTGTTCATCGTCCGCGGCGTCATCGATGCGCATGGCGGCACCATGCGCCTCGACAGTCGCCTCGGTGCGGGGACGACCGTCTCCGTCACCCTGCCGCTCGATCCGCCGGTCGCGGCGCCGGCCGGCGGCGACGTTGCCGCGCCGTCGGTCCTGCCGGCCTCGTCGGCGGCCTGACTGTCACGCCAGGCGCGGCCGCCGCTGGGCCGCATCGTGTCCGGCGTAGCCCCGCCGGCCATTCTGCGCTAAGCGCCGGCCGTGCTGCTGCTCAAACGCCTGGCGCTGATCGCCGTCGCCATGGTCGCCGCGTTGGCCCTGCTGGAGCTCGCCACGCGCGCCGTCCTGCGGCTCGACCGCGCGGCGGTCGCCGACCGGCTCCGCCATCAGGCGGGCGAGGTCGAGGCGGTGCCGCGCCCGCAGGCGCTCGAGGACCAGCGCGTCATGCTCCATCCCTACTTCGGCTACGTCGTCGACCCGCGCGCGCCGGGGATCAACGCCTTCGGATTCTTTCGCGATCCACCGCTGACGACGCGCGGTCCCGACCGCCTCGTCGTCGCCATCTTCGGTGGCTCGGTCGCCGACCAGATCTTCGCCCTCGGGAAGCCGGCCCTCGTCGCGGCCCTGCAGGCGCACCCGCCCTTCGCCGGCCGGCGCATCGAGCTTCTCAGCACCGCGCTCGGCGGCTACAAGCAGCCGCAGCAACTCCTCGTGCTGGCCGGGCTGCTGGCCCTCGGCGCGCAGTTCGACGTCGTCATCAACCTCGACGGATTCAACGAGATCGATGGCGCCGCGGACAACGTGCAAGACGGCGTCAACCCGTACTTTCCCCACAACTGGCATCTGCACGCCCGGCAGGGGCTGGATCCGGAGTCGGCGGCGTTGCTGGGCCGCGTTGCGCTGACGCGCGAGGCGCGCGCAACCCTGCGTGACCGCTTCGCTGCTTGGCCGGTCGAACAGAGCGCCGTGCTGTTGGCGCTGTGGGATGGTCTCGATCGCCGCCACGTGGCGGCGCTGCGCGCCGCCAGCGCCGCCCTCGACGCGCGCCTGGCGACGCAGGCACGCGGCCCGCAGGTGAGCGGGCCGCCGGTCGAGTTCGCGGACGACGAAGGGATGTTCGTCGACTTCGTCGAGGTGTGGGCGCGCGCCTCGCTGGAAATGAGCAATCTGTGCCGCGGGCAGGGCATCCAGTACTTCCACTTCCTGCAGCCAAACCAGTACTTCGAGGGATCGAAAGTGCTCACCGACGAAGAGCGGCGTATCGCCTGGGACGCCGACGTCGCTGAGGCCGGCCGGGTCGCGGCGGCCTATCCACTGCTCGTCGGACGCGGTCGGCAACTCGCCGCGCAGGGTGTCGACTTCGTCGACCTGACACAGCTCTTCCTGGCCGAGGAGGGGACGATCTACTCGGACGCCTGCTGTCACTACAACGCCCGCGGCGCGGGCCTGGTCGGAGCCGCGATCGCGCGCGCGATCGTCGCGGCGAACTGACGACGCGAAAGACCACGGTGTCGCGAAGCCGGTGCGCGCCGCGACACCCCGGGAGCCGCTCATTCGAGCAGCCACATCGCGTTCTCCGGCGTAAACAGCGCCGGCAGCCCCCCGGTATGCACGAAGACGATGCGCGACTCGCGCCCGATGCGGCCGCCGCGGCGCGCGGCGATGAGCCCGGCCATCGCTTTGCCGGTGTACACGGGGTCGAGGATCAGCCCCTCGCGGTGGGCGGCGAGACGGATGGCGTCGCGGCAGGCGTCGGTGTGGGCGGCGTAGGCGGTGCCGATCTGCGACGCGTCGATTTGCACCGCTCCGATCGGCGCCGCTCGACCGAGGAGCGCAGCGGTCTCGATGGCCAGGCGGCCGACGTGAGCCGCCAGTTGCGGCCGGGCCCCCACGTCGACTCCGAGTACGCGCGCATGGTCGCCGCAGCCGGCCGCCAGGCCCGCCTGCGTGCCCCCCGAGCCGGAGGCGCAGACGATCAGGTCCACATCGGCGGCCGCCGCGAAGATCTCGGCGGCGCAGTCGGTATAACCAAGCGCGCCGCCGATCGGGATCGCGAACGGGCGGCGTCCAGCCGCGGCCAGCGCTTCCCCGGTCGCGACGATGCCGGCTTCGAGGGCGGCGAAGTCGTAGGCGTCGATCCAGCGCAACTCGGCGCCGAGCAGATGGTCGAGGATGAGGTTCCCGCTCGGCCGCGCCGGCGGGTGCCCTCCCAGCACCAGCACGCAGTCGAAGCCGAGGCGGCGCGCCGCGGCGGCGGTGAGGCGCGCATGATTGCTCTGCGCGCCACCGCCGGTGACCAGGACGTCGCAGCCCGCCGCACGCGCCGCCGCGCACAAATACTCGAGCTTGCGCACTTTGTTGCCGCCGCCGGCGAGACCGGTGGCGTCGTCCAGCTTGGCGAGCAGCGCGCCGGCGGGCAGATCGAGCGTCGCCGCGAGGCGGTCGAGCGCCACCAAGGGTGTCGGCAGATTGGCGAGGGAAAGGCGGGCCGGCATGGGGTCTCTCCTCAGGGCATGTCCGAGCTGCATTGGTACCGCAACCGCTGCAGTCGCGGTCGATCGCATCAGTTGCAGGCCACTCGTGGCCTGAATCGGCGAGATCGGTAGTCGGGTGCCGACTCCGGATTCAGACGGTACAGGTCACTAGCACGCCGCCGCGGCGACCGTCGCGCCTACCATTGCCCTGCGGCGGCAGGGTGTGAGATGGCCGGGGGCGTGGGGAGCGCGGTGTGGTGTGGCTTGGCTCTGCTGGTGGTCACCACCCGCCAGTCCCGCTGCCGGCTGAAGTCGTCGACCACCACCGGCGGGGCGACGGCCAGCATCGCTGACGAGGACGGCGCCCTGCGCATCGATTTCGACAGCGCCTCTCCGGGCGGCCATATTCTGGTCAGGCGCAACCTGCCGCTCAGCCTGCCGCCGAACTACGCGCTGGGCTATCGCCTGCGCGCCGACGCCCCGCCGCTCGACTTCGAGCTGAAGCTCATCGATGCCGCCGATGCCAACGTCTGGTGGTACCGACTGCGCGATACGGCGCTGCCGCGCGCGTGGACCGAGGCGCGGCTTGGGAACCCGCACCTC
>ENA-ORBV01014882-ORBV01014882.1-microbial-mat-metagenome-genome-assembly--contig:-NODE-14882-length-11549-cov-6.080195_pt1 | contig 11549 bp, 8 predicted proteins | sample MGYA00237777_ERZ505514 | MGnify/ENA primary metagenome ERZ505514 (study PRJEB26160, sample SAMN06269048) | microbial mat metagenome | isolation source: Oligotrophic lake microbial mat | place...
AATATTACATTCATTTTAGCTTCATTCTAAAGCTTATAATTTTCATTTACAAACAACTCAAAAGGTCTGTAGCTTTTGGCGTAGTGCAACAGATAATTTCTCTCTCAAACAACTAGTTCTTCTAACAGTGTGCACCAATTCCATTTGTTAGAACTTGACCAAACAAAAGACAAATGAAGTAGACACAACATGCACTAACACTGAGTTGAAGCAACATGATTTTGGTTCACAATTTCTTACAAAACATGCACACACAAAAAACCGAAAAATTGTTTTCCAAACGCACCATGCTTTGTCATTCCAAGTTTGTAGCTTTTAATGCAGCTCATGGATGCTGGGTTTCACTGTGCCAGAACAACCTGCACTCTGGACACAAGGGGCATTGGTGCCAGCAATGCTAAATTAGCGATCACACGATTTAGCTGAATGTCAATTGTAAAGTAGGATTTATCCATGATGCATGGTGATTGTGTGTGTCTGTGCTTTGTGGCCAGATGGTTTAAGTTCTCAACTTTAATTTTGGATGCAACCATTAACACACAGCAAAAGAAATTCAAAGCTTGAAAGTTCAAAGCTTTGATGTTTACAAACTAGATTTGTTTATTTTTCATTCTGCTAGGTTTTGCTTCAAGCATCAAGGAATCATTGTCACTCAGCATCAAGACATGGTCCGTTAATGGAAACTCTGAGATGACATGTGTTGGTACAGATTAATGACATGCTTATGCAGCTCCTGGATGTAGCGCACTCAGACCAGCGTGTGGCAGTCACAACAATGGACCATAGTTTCTCACTGTGCCAGAGCCGTTTGTCTCCATGAAGGGACAGCAAAAGTCATTCTTTTTCAGTCAACAAAAACTACAGCTAGATATCCATTTTTATCATCAACTATCAGCTACCTGCACACATGCCTACTGGCAACCACAAGGTCCCTTGCGTATAAGATCTCACAATATTCAAGGGTTCAAGGGTCCAAGGGTGAGAGGACTGCAGATGCCCGAGATCGACAGGGGTCCTATAGGACCAGGAGTGCTTAAACAGGCCCGAAAAGAAAGCTGCCATGATGGCAGCAAATGGCTGTAAGGAACAGATTTGGCTTAAAGAACTTTGCTCTGTGATTTGTCGGAGGGCTCTTCGACCAGCGAGTGGCTCATTTCTTAGCCCAGTCTCGAAATGCATATTCCTGTCTACTCCAACAAGGTCCGGACAACAAGAAGTCCACAACATTCCAAATGTCGCGTTGAAGAACCCAGAGAAGGCCAAAAAGCAGCGAGTCTTTACTAGAAGGGCCCAAGGTTGCCAGTTATGACCTATCAAAGATAGGATCCCCTCTTTCCAAGACGTGCACAGCTGCCCCGACACGGATTGTGCCGCCCGAATCGTGAGCGATGGCATTCTGGGCGAAATACACATTCTCCTTGATTGGACCAATAGCGCGGAATTCTGAAAGCGTTTCCAAGGGCTCTTCCGACACTTTTCCTGTGTATTGATCAGTACATGATTGCTTACAACGAGGGCATCCTTTGACAAGATGAAAAAGAACCCCAGAGATGGAGATGACTTTCCATGAGTCCTCCTCAAATGGCTTTGTACCTGACACAACAATGTTGGGGCGAAATCGGCTCATGGGTACCGCTCCTTTTCCCTTTTTAAGAAGCCGCCGATTGAGCTCTTCGAGACTTGCTTCGCTTGCAATGAGGACTGGGAAGCCATCCGTTAAGCTGACCTTCGGTAAACCTCCAAACCAGCCAAGAGATGCTCGCGGGGTATATTTATCGTCGGCTACCCTGTCATCCTTTTTCATCATAACTAGTCGTATGTCCATCGCTTTGTAGGGTGAATCTCTATCTTTTTCAACAATTTGAGCTAGGAAAGCTGCCGCTTTATCCCCCATGTCCACCGTTTCTGTCACCTCGCTCCAAATTCTGGCTAGATATGTCACCCCCGATTCTGCTTCCTTTGCCGGGTTTATTGTCACTTTTCGTTCTCCTAAAAGATGGCTTGATAATGTCAAAGAATCCAACGAGGATGAAACGGTAGCCTTGACGGTAGCTAGCAATGGTATTTGTCTTTGACTCATAAATTGATGAGTGGCATCTGATGGTCCACATTCACCAAATCGTTTCGTGACGACCATGAATTTCCTGTCTCCTTTGATACCTAATGCGTCAATTTCCGCCTCGCCTAGTGATACAGCTTTCAAAGATTTTACTGTCCCAGCAATTAACGGTCACGATGAAAGAAACAACAAGTTGGGCATTAGCTGTACTGTGCAGTATTGGCCAAGCCACAACGGCGCAAAAAAGACGTATACATACCTGGATAAATGAAGATATTTGTGAGCGTCGCATCCTTTTCCTTGTCAGCTTTTAGACTGTAACTCAATCGCTTTAAGCGTAAGCGGCCATATATGGCACTAAGCAGCCGTGCCAATCCAAGCTGTTTCATAGAAAAGGCAATCGTCACAAGTGATATGGCGCCTATCACAATTGTTTCCTGCGCTTTTGTACCGATCTTGCTCGTCCAACCGCGTATCGCATCCATGGTGTTGGAATGAACTGTTTAACTACTAGTTTCTTCAGTAAGCAACAATTTTGAGCTTCTTGCGCGAAGAGTTTATCGATACAACTTGAGAAACCTAACTAGACTACTGCGTTATGATGAAGTTATTCTCAAGTGATGAAGCGAGGTCATCTTGCCAGCGCTGTAGCGTGGATCAAAACGTTCTCGGAATTTTTTATTTCGCTCGATCGGTCATCGGCTTTCGTTAGTGTAGTATCTTTTTGTCCCGCATACTCGTGAATGAGTCGTCCACAGGAAAACCCATCATCCATTCCATTGGGTCATGCACAAGAGACCACCTGTCCAACTATCCATCTCACTTTGCTACTGCAACATACTAGTACCCAAAGAATATGTCTTCTTGTTAGTTTTTAGCTAACTTTCTTGATTCCAAATTTAATTTTTCTGATAGTTGAATAGAGCTTGTTATGGGGCTTGAAAATAGGAGAGGTTTGCTGTTCAAATTGCTAAATAAAACGTTGCACCACATCTGAGCACCAGATATTTTGCACCAATCCATCATCAAGAATAACAAGAGCAACCAATGAATAGTTTCAAGAATGTCTTGACTAGCCCCAGGTCTCGCTCTTCGATTCATCTTTGGATTATATCTGCTTGTGGGGTGCTTGTGAACAGTGTGTGTGTGGGGGGGGTGATAGGGATGTCACTGCAGCCACCTTGGGCATCAAACTTGGTGATATGTCTCTGTCCAATCAATTGCAAACTTTTGCATGCACCAACATTTAAGAGTCGTTATCTCTCACCACAAAAAGACAAAAGCTTACTCAAAAAGAAAATCAGGTATAATACAATTTGGAAAAAGTGCGGATGAACGGGCCAAGCTAATGCATTTAGGGAAAACCTTGCTGAATATCAGGTCTATGTGGGACCACCCAGTCCGTCACACTGATTGAAAACAACACGACTATACTTTCGAAGAAGAAAAAAGGCTGTCATGGCATCAGTTACAGTCTATAAATTAAGATCGTTTAGAAACTTGCACGATCTACAACCACCAACATCGCTGCACTACTGCCTAATTCTGTATGCAGCCACCTTCAAAATAATGTTCACAACACATCGCCATGAAACAAAGTACTGCACTGTTCAGCACCATTCGTCGCGTTGCGTCAGTACTATACGAAGACTGCTAAATTTTGTGCAACACAGTGCGTCACAGTCGTTGATTGAATTGGGCATTCAGAAATTCGTATCGATCTACATTCATGGTAATCCTTCTCCCGTCAGCTCCATCAATATAGGTAGTAGGCTGGATCCCACAAAAAACCTAAAGAACAGGAGCAGCGCCATGGCTGGACGCACCTACCCATATTACCTACCATGATCCACCCACAGATGGAAGTCTCTACAGGAGGATGAAATCTATGAATGCATAGATAAGATACTTACTTGTTTTAAAAGGTTGGAAAAAGAGAAACCACAATTCGTCTTGAAAAAAGATTACAATGAATGAATATTGTCGGCCGGTAATTGTTGTCCGCCATGAATGCGTCCGATATCACCAGAAGAAGTATCAAATTGTTCATGCGAGTGGCAGTGGTGTCGCATATATATATAAGTCCGACAAGATTTTAAAAACAGCTAAGGTACACCATCCGCATCCGATCGTAGATTGCTTGATCCCTCCCAACAAATGAATGAATCGCATGTTTGTATCTCTCTTCCCAATTAATAGGGCGGTGGTGGAGCTCCTCTTCCGTAACCACCAGGAGGCGGTGGAGGAGGGATACTTCCTGCAATTCCATGAACGGGAGCTGCTCCCAAACCCATAGGTGCCACTCCGGGCATTGGGGGTTGTTGAGGCATGACAGCTCCACGGCCAGCACCAAGCGCTCGCCCTGGTCCTCCCGGAGCCAGCTTTCCAGTATTCGACGGAGGCGGAGGTCCTTCTACCGCCAGACTGACAACATTTTCACCTCGAATTAATACAAGACCCAAACTTCGCTTTTCGGTCCTCTCTTCAAGCAGCGCAGCTCCGCCCTTGCTTTTGAGGGTGCGGAACTCTTCCGCCTCGCTGAGGACCAAGTTCAAATGTTTGTCAAAGGCCAAGAATGTGCCAACAATAGAACGACCATCGTGCAGCGTGACACGCAAGCGATGCTCGACGTATCGCAATAATTTGCTTCCCTTTCCACTTGGCTGCAAAAAAGCGCAGAATGCGGGTTTCAAAAAAGTGTGAGACGAAAGTAGTTGTCTCGACACGCAGCTTCACGATCGATGGAGACCAAGAACGCCAAAACGATGGAAGGAGCGACGAAACAAACTTACCATACTGACTACGAGTACCTAACAATGAGATCAATTCGTTGTTTACTACTATACTAACGAGCAAGTACTAACTGTCAATCCAATGAATGTAGCTACAATGAGCAGTAATCTATTGCTGTATGGTGTGTTGGGAGCTCTACTGGTACCGCTACTCAACTGTGTTGGGGGTGCCGCCGTGATGTTGTGGCCATGGCGGTAAGTCAGTGGATGTCAAATGCGCGTTGCGAGCGCAGAGGCCAGATGAGCGTCCTTTAGTAAAGTTCGTCTCCCTTCCTCTCGCACTTGGGTTCGGCACCATGCATGACAGAAACGGAATAATTAATTCAAAGCAGAATTCACCGAGACAACGACATCAATTTATTGAATAGCTTCAATAGTAGTACTAATACGTACATCTATAGGCACCCGAACATTTCCAGATGAATATGTATGCATTTGCATTTGGCATGGTACTATTTAGCTATTAGCACGACGGTACCGAACTTCTCTGCTACGTTTACCAGATACAATTGCAAGCAGTTAGCTAGCTTGTACATTACGTGCCAAGCAAGAAAAAGTCTATGCCTGAAGGTGTGAGCTCCTGGCAGCCAAAGCATTGCGATTTTTGGCCTTTTTCTTTTTCCCTTTCTGATTCCGATTGTGCAGACAACATGAACGACGAACAAGATAATCCTCCGACCACAGTGCCCACTGTTATAATGAATCATGCCCCCGACGCAGTGCCTCCATTGCCACCAGAAAAGGCTATGGAACCCATCATCAACATTGCCGAACGATTGCTGGGGCTGAGAGGGAGTCCGCCGTACGTTTTGTTTTCTATTGAATGGTCGACAATATGTTTGTCAACACTACTTGTGATTGGCACCTGAATGAAAATAATGTATTGTCATCACTAACGCTCTCTATTATTAATTGTGTGATCAAACAGTGGAACGCTCGCCAGTCTACAGGAGCATGAAATCAAGCTCTTATGTGCCAGAGCCAGGCCGGTACTGCTGTCACAACCAATGTTGATTGAATTGGAAGCGCCAATAAAAATTTGTGGAGATGTACATGGACAATTCACAGACTTATTGCGCTTGCTGGAATATGGGGGGTTTCCTCCAGAGGCAAGCTATCTGTTCTTGGGGGACTACGTGGATAGAGGAAAACAATCCATTGAAACAATCTGCCTCCTTCTCGCCTACAAAATTCAGTATCCGGAAAACTTTTTCATTTTAAGGGGGAACCATGAAAGTGCAGGAATTAATCGCATATATGGGTTTTATGATGAATGCAAGCGACGATACTCCATCAAACTATGGAAAATATTTTCGGATGTTTTCAATTGCTTGCCGGCTGCAGCCTTGATTGACGAGAAGATTCTTTGCATGCACGGTGGCCTATCTCCAGAATTAAAATCTCTTCAGCAAATTGCAGATTTGGAAAGACCGTGCGATGTTCCCGATATGGGTCTGCTGTGTGATTTGCTGTGGAGTGATCCAGATGCCAACGCCGTGGGTTGGGGTGAAAATGATCGTGGGGTCAGTTATGTTTTTGGGCCGGATGTCGTGAGCGCGGTAAGTCCAAATAGGAGTAGTCGTGTCTCTGTTGAAATGACACATTCTAGAATTTCTATGATTGCTTACCCTTTTGCAGTTCCTTGAAGATCTTGATTTGGACTTGGTTGTCAGGGCGCATCAGGTTGTAGAAGATGGCTACGAGTTCTTTGCAGGAAGGCAACTAGTTACCCTCTTCTCAGCTCCCAATTATTGCGGCGAATTCGACAATGCTGGTGGGATGATAAGTGTGGACGAGAATCTTTTGTGTTCGTTTCAAATACTGAAACCAAGCTCTCGTTCCGCTCGGTTTGCCAGGAATAAGTTGGACGAAGCGCAGAAGGAAATAGAGAAGGCACGCAATGCAGGTTGAAACGTTTCATTGGTCTGACGCAGACCTCTCGCTCACTTTTTCATAAGATTTCTTTTTGAGAAATTTCACAACCAAGCAAACCTTTCATCGGTCTACTAGAAGTCCCTTGTGTGCAATTGCTCAATCTTGTTCTGGCTGACTTGTAGCCGTTCTAGTACTAGTAGCTAACGTGATGGCGGGCCAGCGACCCTAAGAACTTTCATGATGGTTTTCAACTTAGGAGTCAACAAATCTGCTTGGCCAAGGGATGGAAAATTGTGTTGTTGGGACACTATTAGACAATCATTCGCTTGTGCATAACCATGTGCACATCAACATGCTGGCGAAATGGATCCAGGCTGTCTTTTGTCGTGGCACTAAAACCCCTTTTGAGGAGAGTATTTTGTTGGTTTCACATGTACTACTAGCTAGTACTAGTAGCTGCCAGGTCGACCATTGTCACAAAGGTTTCAAAGGTCGACTATTGTTACAATAGCTAGACTAGAGTAGTAGTTGTTGTCTAATACTGTACCATACCTGTACTAGAATTATTAGTAGAGCTTAGTAGCTACTAGCTAGGCATTGGTAGCTAGTAGCTAGCTAGTTGGATGTAGAATTTCCGCAAGCCTCAGTCCAGAGTTTGGGGCAAGTGTGAGTCGCTTGGGTTGTTAAGTGTTATTATGCTTCATGTCAAGAATCAAGGGACGCATCTCTCAACACCAACGATGACGACCGATCCCAGTCCAAGCTTGACGACACACATCACCCAATATTTTCACTGACTGGTTGCAGCGCTGCTACGGTAGACTACTAACTTTTGAGGTGACCGATAATACGGCAGACTACCGCTGATCGTATCATCGACCCTTTGCATTAGATTCCAGCATCAGGCCGATTGTAGTCCTTGGCAAGTAGTTCTCATCAAGAGCAGCATAGCTAGATCCAGAAGGCACGAGCGAAAGTTCGAAGTCTTGCTCACAAATAGCCCTTGAGCAAACAATAATCAACATCCATAGATCGACCCTGTCTTTCTTGTTTGCCATACCAACATCAAACAAACACTCACTAGAAACAACATAACATGGAAGCTGAACCCACATCCATGGCCGCCAAAGATGCGCTGGCAGCTCCTCCTTTGAATGGACGCGTCGTGCGACTTCACTTCAAATGCCGCGCGGAATTGCCCATTGGAAGTTACTTACGTGTGACGGGGTGTACTTTGTGGGCTCCTGGATCTTCCGCGCAAGATCCTACCGATGCCCACCAAATTGCCAAGGAAGAAGCCTCACAAGCATTTCCCGCGCGTGACCCCGGCGAAGAAGCCGCAGCCAATTTGGACGATGGCGGTGTCGGTGGATTCGACGAAGAAGCCACGGGCATGCCATCGACGTCGTCCATGTACACGTCTAGTGTCGAATTGGTGACGACACCAGAGGAATATCCCATCTGGAGGACGCGCCGTCCCGTTGTGGTGGTTTTGCACAAGCATCCCAAGCAAATCCAGCATCATTATTATCGCTATCTTGTTGTCACCCCAGGTGCTACGAGCGAAACAGGAGCACTGACCATGGCCGAATTGGCCGCGGCAGAAGACGATGATGGAGACGAAACTGGCATGATAGATGCAGGTGGTCTCGTGTCGACCTCGGAAGAAAATACTGGATCCACAAGAGTCATGATGTGGGAAGATCCCTTTCAGACACTTCAAAAGTCTTCTGCAAGCGGAATTTCACTTGATACCAACAGGTCATTCATAACCGATGATCAATTGGGTGTCACCAAAAGCACGCTCATTAATTTGCCCTATCGAACGGTTGATATGGATGTCTCCACGGCCACGCCCATTCTTGAAGAAGATGCCGGGGATGTGAGGATTGACACATGGAACAATCGGGATGATATTTCATTTCGTCCCTATTTGATTCGAGAATCTTTGAATGCAGAAAATCGCAAAAAGGCTGCGCTACATCAACGCTCGGCCAGTGGACAATCCGTAGATGTCAGTATGGATGATTCTAACATGGATGGAAGCCATTCGGGAGGAGCAACTCCGGTTCCTGCCTCGTCGAGCCGTATATTCTTTGTTTGTTTTCACTTGCCCGTCGTGGTGGTGCAGAATCAAGATACCAAAGAATGGAGAGCCTCCTGGAGTGAGTCGCTCTTGGCCAAATCGGAAGGATCGCGTTTGTTGGCATCTTACAATGCCCATTGGATAGGAACGGTAACGACACATCCACCGATTTCTTCCGAAGCAGACAGGCAGAAAGTGCGAGAAATTTTGGCAGGCATGGACTGCACTCCCATCTTCTTGGATCCAGCTGTTCGTCAAGCTCATTATTATGGATTTTGCAAGCAAGTCTTGTGGCCCGCATTTCACAATATCGACTTGTTGGATTTGAGTGCTAGTGGATTGGTCGGTTTGTCATCCCACGAAGCAAGTGATTGGGATCAGTCACGATTGGACGAGTGGTGGGAGTCTTACCAAAATGTTAACTCTACGTTTTGTGAACTCATGGCAGGGTTGGTCAAACCCAATGATATTATGTGGGTTCATGATTATCATCTCTCGCTGGTCCCCATGATGATGCATCGTATCGAGATGGAAAAATTCAATCGACCCGCCACGCGGAAGGTTTTTTTCCTGCACATCCCTTTTCCCACCTCGCAAATCTTTCGGGAATTGGATTTCGGAGAAACTATCTTGGAGGGCATGTTGCATGCTGATGTAGTGGGATTTCACGCTTTCGATCATGCCAGGCATTTTCTCAATGCTGCCAAGCGCATTTTGGGGCTGAACTATGAATCTTTGGTCGGTGGACTCATTGGAGTCAACTTTTTTGGAAAGACTGTGTTGGTCACGATGAGTAATGTATCCATCGAGCCAAAACAAATCGATGCCGCTATGATGCTGCCTTCTGTTCAAACTAGCATGGGCGAGCTAAAGCAGAAGCACAATGGACGCATCTTGATTTGTGGTGTCGATATTGGGCAACAGCTCTCTGGCATCTCTCTCAAGCTTCTTGCGTTTGAACGACTTTTGCAGGATTACCCGAACTGGCAGTCACGGGTCGTCATGGTCCAACGAGTGCTACTCCCTGGATCCAGAAAGGGTGATGAAGCTTTTACCGTCAAGGAGCTCCACACTATTGTAAAACGGATTCAGGATAAATTTGGTCAGGACGTTATTGATTATCAAGAATGCACTGGATCAAGTTATCCAATGGACCAGCGTCTGGCTTTATGGAGAGCCAGTGATGTTTTCATCAGCACACCCGTAAGAGAGGGTTTGAATCATTGGCCCATGGAGTATATTTACGCCCACAAGGAGCCTGAGGTGCCAGGTGTAGTGATCGCCTCTGAATTCTCTGCTGTTTGTTCCATCCTTAACGGAGCCCTGCGGGTCAACCCCTATGACATTCAAATGACCATCACAACGATTGACAAGGCCTTAAGTATGGATATGCCTGAGCGTGCCGGTCGTCGTTATCGAGATATTGATTTTGTATCCAACAGCCAGTCCGACAAGTGGACACACAATGTTTTGCGCGATTTGAAGGACGCTATCTCTTTCTCCGCCGCCAATAATGAAGCTAATTCATCTTCGGCAACACCTCTGGGAGGCACGACGCCACTGCGCCGTGTCGGAAAATCGGAGCTGGCTGATACTACCGCTGGCTTTCTGGCACGGGAGAGTATCATTGCGTTCCCGCATTTGAGAATTCAAAACTTGAGAGAAGCTTACGACGCAACAACCCGGCGAGTTATTGTTCTCGATTTCAACGGGACGATTGTTCTGAAAGAACCACCCGGTAAATACTTGAAACGAGAAATTCTAGGAACTAGTGGGAACAAACCCCCTCCACAAGTTTTGGACGCCTTGGCTTCTCTCTGCCAAGATACCAAGAACATGGTCTACGTAGTGTCGGGAGATTCGAGTGAAAATGTTATTAGCGCACTCGGGCACATTCCTGGCCTAGGCCTTGCTGTGAGTAACGGTGCGAAGTTCTCGCCGCCAGCTCAGATAGGGGAAGTTCGCCAGTGGAAGACCTTTGATCTAGGTGTAGATTGGGATGCTGTGAAGCGAGTCGCGCTTCCAGTTTTGTCCAAGTACACCGCTCGTTCCAATGGCTCCTTTGTCAAACTGACTTCATTCAGTATTGGATGGTCTTATTATTCATGCGATCCAGAGTGGGGTTCATTGCAAGCCTCTCACTTGGTACTGGAACTGGAGAGCGAGCTTCGTGCTTTCGACGTTCGTTTTGTCACTTTGAAAGGAATTGTCGAGATTGTCCCGCGCAAGCTCAACAAAGGTTTGATTGTGAAAAAGCTTCTTCGCGATAATGCTGTTCAGCATACGGAAGGAACCGACTTCATTCTCTGTTTTGGAGATGATATTTCGGATGAGAAAATGTTTACGTCCGTCTTCTCTTATATTGCGGAAATGGGTGACGAGAAGAACGCCAAACCGAGCCCTCCGGTTCTGAACGATGACGGCTCTCTGGACAGATCGATGGAGCTATCGTGCGAAGCCGTTGTCCGTAACCCTCTCTATGCATACACTGTTGCCGTTGGTCGAAAGGCCAGCCATGCTTCATCCTATGTGAACGACGCTCAGGAAGTAGCCAATGCCTTGGTGTTGCTTGCAAGAGGTGAAGTTCCGGATGGAGGTGTCTCAGTTTGGGGCAGGGAGAATACACCCGATTTGTTTACATAAATTCACGTTCATTGCAAAGTATAACTGCTGTTCGCATCATTATCTTTCTTGCAGCTGAAGGACACTGAGTTGTCCTAGTAGTAAAAACTATAAT
>ENA-ORBV01014883-ORBV01014883.1-microbial-mat-metagenome-genome-assembly--contig:-NODE-14883-length-11549-cov-5.485356_pt1 | contig 11549 bp, 7 predicted proteins | sample MGYA00237777_ERZ505514 | MGnify/ENA primary metagenome ERZ505514 (study PRJEB26160, sample SAMN06269048) | microbial mat metagenome | isolation source: Oligotrophic lake microbial mat | place...
GATTAATCTACTTCTGAATTGTAAAATCACTTCAAAGTCTAAAATGGCTCGGCGTCTCTTGGCGTGTTGGTTAGGCATGTCCGGGTGGCGCTGTGCGTCTGTCTGTCGTCCACAATGCAGCCGATAGTCATGCAAGCAGGGCACTTGGACACAATTGGTTCAAAAGGTGTGTGGAAAAATCATTGTGTCAATCACAACTCCTTTGCAGAAATGACCTACGATGCTGATGTTGATAGGAAACTCAAATCGATTGAATGACAAATGATGGTGTTCAAACCTGATGACATTCATTCATTGCTAAGACAACGCAAATGCGAAAAAAATGAACCCTAGCTACTAGTAGTAGTAGCCCTAACGAACTGGCAGTCACTACAGCTGCTTTCTACTAGTACCAGTACTAACTACCGGTACTAGTACCGGTAGCTAGCTAGCTACTAGAGTAGCTACGACTTTAGCTACAGAGTCTAGCTAGTAGTAGCTAGAGTAGCTACTACGTCATAGTTGGTACTAAAAATGAAAAACTCCGTTCGTGGAAGTTGCCCATTGAATGGCGAGTCAGTGTACAATTGTACCGGTACGGAACCAAAATAATGATGACGTTAGGATCGTTGTTCATGATCGCATGATTTTGTTGATGGGGACCATCCAAACCACTTGATTACTGGATTTCGTCGTCCAATTTGATTCTCCCCCCCTGGGACCCATTGCGTCAGTTACTTACGGAAGGACCTAACCTGGCTGGTCCATTTTGGTTAGCTAGAAAAACAAGAGCAGCAGCAACTACCATAATAAATAATAATACAATGTTGACCAACGAAGATGTCCAAGAGCTCATTGTTGGACTGGCGGGCAATAATGGCAATAATCACAGTAGTCTGAGTGGTCGTCATCGTGAACTCCTTGAAATCTTGCTGGAACATGACTTTGGTAGCAAGGAAGAAGCCGAATCCTTTTACTGGAAAAACATTATCGGATCCCTCTTGGGGGTTTGCATGGTGGCCACAGGTTCCGGTTTGTTTCTGGGTCTCATGACCTTGGATGCCTTTGACTTGAAAATTATCATGAGGAGTTCCCTGGATGACGACGAAAAGCGATATGCGGCAGCCCTGTATCCGATTGTCAAGGAGCGGCATCTTTTGCTGGTGACCTTGTTGATTTTTGATGCCATGGCCTACGAGACATTGCCCTTGTTTCTCGATAAGCTCATGCCGGCTTGGGCGGTCCTTTTGCTGTCGACCACGCTGGTACTGCTCTTTGGAGAAATTCTTCCCTCGGCCATTTGTATGGGCCCTCAACAATTACAGCTGGGATACTACATGGTACCACCCTTCAAAGTATTAATGTTTATTCTTTATCCAGTCACCAAACCTTGCTCGCTCCTACTGGATTACATTGTTCATGGTCCCAATGGAGAGGACGAAGGAGAGGAAGAATACAACCGAGGGGAATTATCGGCTTTGGTCAAGATACAATACGAGGAACGCAACCAGCTAAAGCATCCACGGATGAAAATTACCGAGAAAAAGTTTCCAGTACGAACTCTCACGCATTGGAGTGCGCTGAAACAAGAAATGTTAAAGGCGGTCAATGATCGCTATGACGATATTGGGGACGATGGTGGTGAGATTGATGATACGTTCCCGTTGGAACGGGAACTAACGGCTCCGATGGAACGACAAGAAGTGGACGTGGTAGTCGGAGCCTTGCAAATGAAAACCAGAGTTGCCACGGACGTTTATACTCCCCTACGTCGTGTCTATTCCATCCCGGATGACCTCGTCCTGGACAGGTTAATGGTCACGGATATCTACGCCAAGGGCTATTCTCGCGTACCCGTCTACCGAAATATCAAAGGCCGGGATGAGGATATTAATCGTTCGTGCGTCATTGGTTTCCTCATGACACGGCAGCTCATGATGATTGATTGGGATCATGAACGGGAGGTAAAGACTCTTTCCATGGTGATACCAGACTGTGTTTCACCCCGACGGAATCTGGTGGACCTTTTGAAACTTCTTCGGAGTGGTGGAAGTCTCATGGCCTTTGTTTGTGCCCGGCCGGATCTCGCCAATCGAGCATTGTCACATGAAAAACCGTTGCCAGTAGAGGCTGGCTTTATGGGCGTCATCACTTTGGAGGACATTCTCGAGTCCATATTGCAAACCAGAATATACGATGAAAATGATGTTCGAGATCGGGATCGAGCCGTGTCAACCTTGACAAGATGGGCTGCCGAAAAGCTACAATCCTTTGCCCGCAAGGCGGTAGCCAAGCGAAGAGGATCGGCATCACATTCACAACGTTCCGTATCGGCGATAGATATAATGTCGGAGCAAACGCCCTTGATCGAAAGGAATGGCCACGGGGATTATCGGCATGGGAATGATCATATGGTCTAGGGTGTTTGTGTGCGAGAGAGAAAGAGACTGCTGCAACTCATACTGCAGACAGACAATTTGCAGAAGCTCTTGGCTCAGCTCCTAAGTTTCCGGTCTCCCTTTCGGGACTTCGCTTCGCTGTTACCTACTGGCAGAAGTGCACCACCGCACCGGTAGCTATCACCTGAACTGGTGCTGCTATAGTAGTTATGGACGGTGGTGGCAATCAGTGTTGAGATGTGGACATTTTATCAGAAGCACGACAGCAGTGGTGCTCCCATTGGATTTTAAACTCATAATCAATGATATTTCACCAAGTATGCCAATCAGTTAGTGTTATGTCATGTCTACTACTGCTCAGATAACAGGATGGCTTGTCTTCGATACTTAATTGACGCTAAAACTAATAAACAAATAATTTAGACATAATTTCAAAATCACTCAACCCCAGCTGTAGGGATAAGTGTGGTAGCAAAAGAAAACTCATTAAAGTTAGGGTCAACTTTACAGTGGCGCGCAGGGCGGGGTGGCATGAAAATTGATTTGCACGATTGAAACCAGCACATTTGCTTGTCGGCAGGATTGATTGTTTATTTCTTCCTTCGACATCTATTGATAATAATGGCAAGAGATGCGACTAGCCAGTAGCTATCTAACCAAAGAGGCCGAATAAGACCGGACAAATGCACCGCTCATCCTCTACTTGATCAATTGGCATCGTACCTATACCTTGGTTATCCATCTACTTGCTCTTGAGCTCTTCAGCTTGAACGTCTTGCGCACATTGGAATCCACCGAATCCATCAGTCAGCCCTTCACGATGCCGACTAATAATACTAAGTCAAAAGGTAGCTATACTACTACTACTAGAAGTAGAAGTAGAATACTCTCCATGCTCGCAGTTTCTCTCTTTTCAATAGCATTCTTTCTACCGACATTATGCCAAGCCGTGGACGATACCTCCGCAGCCATTACGAATACACCAACCAATACCTGCGACAATGACACTCAATGCCGGAATGGTGGCGTTTGTGCCGAACCCAATGACCGGCACTCGCATAGATATTGCCATTGTGCCGTTGGGTTTGCAGGAGTACGATGCAACAATTTTTGTCCTTTGGAATGCCGAAATGGCGGCTATTGTCGATTTGAACAAACCTCGGAACCACGACAATACAAAGGCGATCGAGATCCTGCCGATTATATTTGTCAATGCTTTGGGTTGTTTGAAGGACGGAATTGTGAAATTCCGTATATGAATTGTGGGGATGGACGACGTTGCTATAATGGAGGTGTCTGTCGTCTGCAAGTGGACAAGGAAGGACAACCTAGCACTACTTGTGATTGTCCCACTGGATTTGGCGGAGAAACCTGCCAAGCCGGACAACAACAGAATGTAATACCCCCAATCAAGTTGCCACCACGGGACCACATCGGGGACAACAAGACAGCGCTGGTTTGGGGTATCCTTTTCATTTCCATCTTCTCCGCATATTGCTCTTGGTATACCATCCAAAAATTTACGATACAAAAAGATGTTTCGTACTCCGAAGTCGAACTCCAGCACGACATGGATTATGACAACAAAAGTGAAGCATCAACAGAAAGCTATGAAGAAGTTGAACTCCACCACGGTGCGGAGTATGACGAACAAAGTGAAGGATCAGCAGAAAGCTATGAAGATGTTCCGAGATGGAGAAATGTAGTATAACGTAAATGAAAAGTAACTTTTCATGTTATTAAGCTAAACAACATTGAAACCTATTTGGGCCTCGACTATTGTATGGGCAACGCCATTTTTTGGTGGGAATCCATACATGTTATATCGCACGGCATCAAGACAGCAATGACTCCAAAAGCGGAACCTGTGTTATAGAACCGCCGATCGGGAGTTTCTATAGATGGGGCTGTTTGATCCATATTCTCAAGGATACAAGGCGTGGAGGCGATTCTTCCGGGTATATAACAGTGGATGTAGTTGCACGTCAAGTAACCTTTTTGTTGTAAGAATGTACACACAGCAATCCTGCTACCCAAATGATTATTAGTTCCCAATCATTATGCTGGTTGTTCGTGTGGCAGAGATTGTGCGTCCGCGGCTTGATTATGTGTGTTTAACAAATGTTCAAATCCTGTTCCAAAGTAAGCGGTTACCGTCTTGAGCCGTCCATTGAGAAAATGTTCCTCTAGTTTCAAATTTCCCCGGTATCCAGCAGCCAGTGCTGACTGACCCAGAGATGTCTTGTTTGTATTCCTTGGTAGATCATAAAGAACCATCTTTGTTGCCGTAGCAGCGGCAGCCAATTGCAACATGTCGGACCCGTTGACATAATCTTCCAGGACGTTATTGAATTCGGATTTCTTTCTAGATCGATTGGACTTGTGGTGCTGTGTGGCTGCTGGTGGGCCACAAAAGGAATCAAAGAAATCATCTTGGATGGTGTTTTCTTCATTTGGCTGGAGACAGACTTGACATTTAATTTTCATATTTTTCTCCAAATCATATCCATTCTTTCCAAGGACTTCGTAATCGACCCCTGTTGCGTGCATTCGGAAATATAAAGGGCGTAAGAAATAGGTCTCAAGAACAATCAACAATACAAGGTTCATTCACAATGATGCTTACCTCCCCACGGTGGATCCATGAAAACACAATCAATACGTCGTGGCAACATGTTGATTCCGCCAATGTGATATCCTTTATATACTTCGGTTGGTACTGGATTGGGCATTTGCATAGGAGCCGAACCTGCTTCCATCATCAGCTCTGGTTGATCCAAAATAAACATGCCATCGCGATAACAATGTTTTAAAATGAAAATGGAATTGCATTCGACAAAGACTATTTGCGTGGTTGGAATTTGATACAAGGAAGCATTGTGCGCTGCCATTCGCAATTTTTTACGGTCCGTGTCCACACACACTACCAGCGATACTTGTTCGGCCGGTAATTTGGAAAAGGCAATGCCATTGCCGCCGCATCCACAAAAGGAATCCAATACGACCCATCCAGTAGGCGCGTTCGTGTTGCCATTGCCTTGATTCTGCTGTATTTGTTGAGCTTTCAATGCCAAATCCCCTACCCGATGTGCCACATGATCGGCAATTATTTCCGGTGTTACGGAATACCACCCTTCGGAATCCAGTTGAATCCCTTGATCAAATTTTGTAAACAATCTTCGTCGTTGTGCCCAATACTTATCAATCGATTTGTCGTAGGGGTTTGGTGTGTCATTGTCCACCACAGATTCGATGGCATGTACTGGCTGTGTGGCATCCTGGTTACCATTGCTGTTGTTTGCAGCCTCGCCATTGGCATTCGCTAGATCCATTGCCGCCACGGCAGCTCCCAATCGATCCAAGCCAGGTGGCGGAGGTGATGATTCCACGGGAGCAACAACAACACCGGGGGGAGGAGGCGGCAAAGGGACAGTTTTTTGTTCGGCTTGCAGATCTTCACAGGGGACATACTTGACCGCGTACGGAACTCGTTGAATAGCGACCAAAGCATTGGAAAAGTTCCGATCGCTGATTTTGGTAACGCTCCGGTCATGTTCATAATCGTAGGGTGCCACGGGATAGGGCGGCGCCGGTTGACTCGGTCCTTCGACGGCCACAGCATGAATGTGAGCGGCAGAATCGTACAAGTCGACGCGGTTCACCACCACTGTAATGTCGGGAGGACCGTCTTTTTTGGGATTGTAGTGATGGTGCAAGTCATTGCGGTTTTGATTGTGATACTGGTTGCCGCCGCGATTTGGATGCCGTCGATTCGGAGAATTTTCCCGGCTGCGACTTCCGCCACGACTTCCAGGGCCACCACCGCCGTGATGCTGTCGTTTCGGGGAGCTTTCTCTGCTTCGACTGTGGTGCTGGTTGTTGTAATGATGCTGTGGCGGTGAATGCCCTCCTCCTTTGTCGTTGGCATTGTTGTTGCTATTGGTGTTTTTACCGCGCGGTTTTCCTTTCTTCTTTCTCACAGCGCCTCTTCCTCCACCCCCGAATGAGTTGGGAGAGGTACTTAGCGCAGGTGATGCCGAAAGCTTGTGATCATCGAAGAAATCATCGAAATTGCCATCGTTACTCATGCTTGTTGTTGGCTCGTTTAAAACTAGTAGGGAATCCCGGAGAAATTGCGACAGAGGAAAGCTTTTTTAGGCCTTGAAGGAGTTGCTGCGTGCGTTCAACGTTGTAGATGTCAGCTGGGTTTCTTGATTCTCCTACAATGGACGACAAAGTCTCTTCTATCTTCTAGTGTTCCTCTTCAAAGTGGGTTTATCAACACAGCGACTAGCTAGTAGCTTGTGGGGCAGCAAGCATGGACAAAATCAACAATCTTGTTGGTTGTGTGATGCATGGTGAGTTTCTACGGTATGCATGTCTGTGCTTGGCTCGTGAAACGACTGTGATGTGTCTCTTGCTTTTAATTTTGATTGGCTTATTCTTTCCTCTTTTGTTGTCGCTGCGTCGTCGGTTTTCAAGTTTTGCGTGCCACCACCGTAAACTCTTATCCCTAATGAAGGTCGCATGCAGTTGTTATTGCTGTAGCTCCATATTTTTTTAACTCAATGCTCTAGAGCTAGCTAGGTTTTGAAATGATGATCATGGAACAATTCATGGAGCTGGTTGTTTTGTCATTTCTCATAAAACATACTGTAGCAAAGAAAGAGGCACAGGGAGAGAACAAACAGAACTACGTAGATTTTGGAAATCATTGATTGCCTGTTCAAATGATAACATTTGCTGGCATGGAAAAGTTTAGAAACTTGCATCCACACCATGGCACAACAGAAGCCATGCAGGTGCCAATTGTTAGCAAGAGGCTTTAACTATGTTGCTAGTCAGTTGGGCTAATTTGCATCATTATGGAATCTTTTGTTTTCAAATCAAACAGAGATGAAGGAATGCACTAATCTTTGGATTTTAGCCGCTTGTCAGGGAATGCTCTCTATGCCAATCCAACTTGTACTCATCTTAGATTGCTTGGCACAGTGCTGAAACAAGGTTCAAGAAGGGAACAATCATCAAATAAGGTCTGTGATGTCCTGTTCTTCGTGGATTTGAACATGTTTGGAACACATGCTTCCTTCATAAATCATTGATAACATAAATGTGACACTATACATTACACTATAGGCTGGGGGGGGTGTTCAAGTTGCTTGTACAAATTCAGTTTCAGATCAAAGTGAAAATAACACACCATTGTTCAAACATTCTTTTTGATTTGTGGTGTGGTTTCATTGAAATCACAAATGTTCCATTTGATAACCATCCTGTTGGTATCTGTTGCAGTGTTCCTCTTCAAGGGCGCACTGGTCTCATCATTACTTGTGATGTTCTATGCACAACAGCAAGTTATGTACATGAACTTGTTCACTAATAGTTCACTAATAGGGCCATGACTGGAACTTGGAAGTTATCCTTTACTTTTGAAAGATGGACGCATTTCATTTTAGTTTATAAAGCCTGTATTAGTAGTGCTGATCAAAGCCTTTGCTGCTGCTAGTGCTTGGGTGTTTTTGCCCATGATAAAAGTGGGATTGTGAAAAGATCTCATCATGTACTGTAATTCTTGATGCTATGGGGCTTCGATAAATAGCTTGCCGCTCCAGTACATTACTTTTCTGGGTTTGCACCAAGCCGGGCTACAGTGCCACTTCTATATTGCATGTTGCAAATAATAAATCTCTATTATGGATTAACACTATGGTACAATCCCTAGCGATTGCAAAGAAGCCGTGACAAGCCCTACAATGGGAAGCATGGACGTTGCATAAACGGAAAATAAAAACTTGGCCATTTGACTGGCTTCCTCACTTCGTCCAGCGACTTGCAGTAGCACGACCGAGTTTTGTGCTGGAGGCATGACCGCCTCCAGCAAACACACAAACCACAACATGGGTTCTGCTGCTTTGGATCCAATCATTCCAATCTTGGCCATGCCATGTAACAACCCCCACATGATGAGGGGAGAAACGAGAAATCGGGTAAACGAAACGCAGGCCCATTTTCGAAAGACACTTGCCGATGCCGGAGAAGAATCACCCCCCTTTGGTTGAATTTTTTTGGCCGCTCCAAAGGCCAAGGAACATGTCAACACCAATACCGCCAGGGGACTGGCTGCTTTTCCCAAATTTTGAAAGCTATTGTAGACGACGGCCAAGGGTGGAGCAGATTGCTGTTTTGCGCCAGTGTTCAACAAGAGAGGACTGAGGGGTGTCAACGCAATGAGGATTCCCACGACGACACCCATGACGGGTGGCGGAAAGAATACTTTGATGTCTTGCCACACTTTTTGGAAGACGTTCATGTCGTCCGTTTTGACACCACCTTGACCCGAAATTTGCATGACTTTGGGGACAAAGCTCCAGAAAAAGGGAGACCAACCGACACTGAAAAAGGAAACTTGGGAATAGGCCGATTGTAGCAAGGCTGCACTGTCCCGAAACATGGCTTCCGAAAAGACAAAGGGCAAGACTCCTGCATTGCCAAAACAGCAGGTGATGGACAAGACTTTTCCTTCGTCCGTGTTGGGATCCAATCCAAACATTGGAATTAAAAGTTTGTTGGCCAAGACAAATAAAATGGCCGATTGCGTAATGGCCATAATGGGTACTCCCAAAGATGATCTGGACAATTTTCCTCCTTGACTGGACACGGTCTTGAGTAAATTGGTCCCAATAAACATGGGCAAAAGAATGGTATAAATGGTACGACTTAAGGCCCTGACCATTTCTTGGGTAATGAGGTTTTGGGAGACACAACCAGCTCCAATGACACCGCCGACACCCAATTCACCCATGGCCTTGACGGCAGCACCAAAGGCGGGGCTACTGGTCAGCGTGGTCGCCAGGGAAGACGAGGCAGCAGCTGTTGCGGACATGATGTTGGAAGGATTCAAGAATAATCGGCTCGTAGAAGTAGCAGTAGTAGTTGTTGTAGTCGACAATGCTTGCCACAACATGAAATTTAAAAATCAATCTTTGATGACGAACCAGATCCACAAAATAGAGTCTACTGCACCGTGCTGTATCTGTAAAACAGAAGAATGATACAATAGAAGACTAGTAGTAGGACAGCAGATAGGTTTTGCTGTGTTTATTAGCTACAAGCTATCGACAATCACAAGAACTTAAATTAAAAATTTATTGCTACCTACTACAATTGTAGTAGATCAATAGCTATGGCCGATCTTTTTTTGAGTCGAACGCTTCTCATCGATCTTTGTTCGGTCACCTGGTGGTTGGATTCGCAAAACAGCAAGACGCACACATATTCGTCTTTCGAAGACCCCAAACCACCCAACCCGATCGACAACAATACTGTCACGACGACCATGTCAGCAAACAAACACAACAATAAATTACAATAACCACATCAACCCCTTTTGGCTTTCTTGTACTGTATAGCGCCCGTCCAAGCTTCATCATGACGGAATATTTCTGTTGAAGAACCACGAACCACTGAAAAATACTCTAGAAACAAAGCAACCATGAATTACTATACGGATGCTCTGCAATTGGAAGTGTCCATATTGGAAGCCTTGCTGCAGCGAAATCGGTGTGGCCATGGCAGAACCAAGTACTTTCAACGGGCCTCCATGGCATTGCGATCTTGCCTCAAGGCGAATCTTTTGGATCTTGGTAACACGGTAGATCAATGGAAGGCGGCAACGGAAGAACGACAACAAAACCAATTAGTGACAAGAAAGAAAAAACGAAAACGACCCATTCAAAAGAATAAGGATGAATTTTGGGATTTGTCCACCATCCGTCAAGAAGAAGAAGAGGAAGAAGACACAACTGCTGTTCATGACAATTCGTCGAGAATTCAGTCCCTTCAACATACGATTCAATTCGCTTTAAAAGAAACCATTCCACAAGTCATTTCTCGGATGGAACACGCCAGTGATCCTCTCTTTTTGGAAATCCAACGAGGATTCTTTGTCCCCTTTTGTACCGTGGCATTGGGAGCCTTGGCACGCATTCGTGTCGTATTGATGCGCATGGGTCATTGTAGTTTGGATGTACTACAAAAGGTAGAGCAGCAGAGTACTGATGTCGAGGATGTATCCTTCTGTTTTACCCCCACGGAACTACAAACCTTGCGAGAACAATTTACCGAATCTTCATCGTCCTCCAGTGGTGGCGGTGAACAGACTACCATGATGGGCATGAATGCGTCGAGATCGGAACGGCTTGCCAAACTTCGGGAAAGCCTTGGCATAAATGATGCCAAACGACAACCACCAGCATCTGCCACCACCACTACTAATATGGATGATTCCTCCCATGGGACTGAAAACGCTGCCAACAAACAACAGCCAGAGATAGCGCCGTCCGATGACGAATTGGGGGAACAATCATCATCCAAGATCCAAGGGGCTGCGACCAAAAACGAAAAGGACGCCAATATCAACAACAAGAGCAGCAATACCGTGGACAATGATGACGACGATCTTGGAGAAGCTGTCCGTTCCTCCTTGACAGAGTCCACGTCGGGGTTTGGTGAATCAGAAGGTACTGCCTCCGTCGTGGGTAGGAAGGGTGTCTCTTCCACCTCCACCACTACTTCCAAAGCAGTATCGGAAAGCATCAAGGCAAACAAAAAGAAAAAGAAACGAGACAAGAAGGAAAAAGAAGGTGGCCTGCCAGCACACGACAAGCAACAATCGTCCTCAGAAAAGAAAAAGAAGAGATCATTGTCACCACCACCACCACCACCAAAAGGCCCATCTGGTGGTAATAGTAGTAGTGACCCCAAAAAGGAAAAGAAGAAAAAGCGCAAGAAAAAAGACTTCTTTGATAACCTCTTTGACTGATTCATTTATTTTTGAAGGTTATGATATGAATGTGGCCGTGTAAAAATTAATATGCTGTGTTACTACCTAGCTAGAATTTCTGAATGCCTTGTGCTCTTGAGGACTGCATAAGTTACTCTGCTCTTTTTCGCAACTGGTGACTCTAGACCTATATAGTAGCTCAAAAAGTATTTAGTAGACTTGGTAGACTAGCTTTAGTAGCTCACAGGTGAAAATTGCCCTAAACTGTAAGTGTGGTGTCTATGCAATTTTTGTTTGGCTGTCTGTCTGTCTGTCTGTCTGTATGTATGTCACTTAAGGAGCATGTCACATAAGGGTCATGTCACAGTGGCAGCCCATCACATTAGAAA
>ENA-ORBV01014884-ORBV01014884.1-microbial-mat-metagenome-genome-assembly--contig:-NODE-14884-length-11549-cov-4.790621_pt1 | contig 11549 bp, 9 predicted proteins | sample MGYA00237777_ERZ505514 | MGnify/ENA primary metagenome ERZ505514 (study PRJEB26160, sample SAMN06269048) | microbial mat metagenome | isolation source: Oligotrophic lake microbial mat | place...
GCGCTGCTACAGACGCGCGCGACACGTCTGTAGCAGCGCTGTCGAACGCGGTCCACCCTCCCTCGAGCCGAGTGTCCGAGAAGAAACGCCACCCCATCGGATCGAGGCCGGCCGACCGCTGTGCCCGAAGCGCGAGTCCTGCCGTCGTGGCCTTTTGCGCCGTAATATTGGGAAAGAACTCGCTGCCCCCGCCCAAGGCGCGCGAGATGTTGAAGGCCACATGCTGCTGCACGGCACCCTGTCGCTCGACAAACAACCGCGAGGTGAAACCGCCACCACGGCTGAGAGTGCGTGACAGTTCGAGCCCGGTGACGCGGTAGTAGTAGCCCTCGTCGCGTCCGTACAACAGCGATCCTAACGACGACCCGAACGAAAGGGGATTGCCCCAATCATCGTTGGCCACGGCGAGCCGGCGGTAGCCCCCCAGTCGCCAGGTGAGGCGGCCATTACTGCGCGATGCCCCGACGTCCACGTTAGGCGACCAGTCCCCGGTTCCCAGGCGCGCCGTCGCATCCCAGGAATATCCCCTGCCGAGCTGCTGGGTGGCGGACAGACCACCGGAGAACCCCTCCACTCGATTGAACCGACTCAGGCTCAGTCCGTACGAGAGTTGCACGGGGAGCGGAGCCCAAACAGGCTGCAGCGAAAAGTCGAGCTCCTTGAGCATTTCGTCGCGATTTGCCGAACCGAAGAGCGCCTCGCCGGACTCGTAGATCGACGGCGGAAGCTCCTTCGACTTGGACAGCACGGTGGAATCGCACGGCAGCCGCACCGTGGTGCGCAACGCCCCCTCTCCGCGCGAGTCCACCCGCGTGTAGAAGCCGGTGCTCGCGCAATCGGTGACCCGCTGCACGCGGTGCCGCTCGCGTCGCACCGAATCGATGTGGGCGAGTTTGCTCAGGCGCTCCGTGCGCACCTCGGGTGCGAGGTCGCTCCATCGCGTTGAATCCTGGCCGAAGAGTGAATCGCGCAGCTGACGGCGCGTCAACGTGGTCGGCAACGCGGGCATGGAGTCGGTGCCATTCACGCTCGTGTACTTGAAGCCCTCCTCCATCTTGAAGGGAATGCGCATGAAAGACGCCCGCGCCCACCCTTCGGCATACTGCGCGCGCGGGAGCCAGAAGCGCCCGCCGTACAGTCCGTACTCGATGGTCACCGCCTCGAGCGATGCCTGCATGGGCGACAGCATTCCCTTCACCCACGACGGTACGTCCTCCTCGTTGGAGGGCTTGCCACCTCGCGCCTTCGCCTCTTCCTTATCACGTTGCGACTCCTCGTCCGCGACGGCCCAGATGTCGAGCGGAACGGCCAGGCGATACACGGCGCGCACCAGTTGCCCGCTGCTCACATCGAACCAGAAGGAACCCACCGACAGCTTCCACTCCGGGCGACGCGGCTCGATGCGCAACTCACGAAGGCGAATGGCCACGCCGTCGGATAGCGTGATGGTGAGCGAATCGCCGGTCGCGTAGCGGTAGTACGCCTCGGCGCCTAACGCCAACGGGTGGACCAGTTCGCGCTCGTCCACCTCGGCTTTGGCCATTCCCGACCCAGATCCGATCCAGAGCGCGTCCCGACCCGGGTAGTACGGAATGGGCGAGGCTTCATCCATGTCTATCTCGCCCGCTTCGTCTTTCGCGCTCGGAAACACCGACCGCTGTCCCTTGATGTCGATGAGCACGCCCCCGCTGCGCGACCAGCGCACCCGCGAGACGTTCTCGGTGCGAAACAACAAACGGTCGCGCCCCACGGCGCGCAGTCCGATGCCCACCGAAAGGCGCTGGTAGGCGCTGGCGTCATAGGCAAGGAGGGACGAGTCCTGCTGCATGCGCGCCGAGCGTGCGCGCAGCAGCAACGTGCGCGCCGCAGTGTCACGAAAGGCCGTGCGCTCGAGTTCCGCAGTAAGGGGAACGCGCCGTGGTGCACTGCGCTCGCGATCGCGCTCCCGTTCCCGCATCTCGTACCGGATGGAGTCGCGCACCAACTGCCGTTTGATGCTATCGGCCTTCGACTTCTCGCTCGGAGCCCCGACGCGAACCTGCACGGACTGGAGGGCGAGCGCGAGCGTTAGCGTAACCACGGCAAACATGCAAGACATCTCCGGTGCGATGACGGTAAAGCCTTGTACGATGTGCGCGGAGGAAGGTTTCGCGGTCCGGCCTCAGCGCAACGGAAGCGGCGCCGCTGGCTTCATCCGGACGGCGGCTGGGGTGGGCGCCGCAGCGGCCCGATCCTTGCGCCGTGCTCGTGCGGCATCGCTCGATCCGCTATGCTCGCGCAGAATGTACAGGCGTTCGAGGAAGGCGTCCTGCCGACGTTCCTCGTCGCGCCCCACCAGCGCCAACCCCGCCATGCCCAGCGCCCACAGCGCGGGCAGCGCCGACATGGGCAATCGCCAGGGCAAGCCCGGCCGGCCCCCCCCCGTCCCGGCGCGCGTCAAACCGGTTGGCTAACGCCGGAAAGCGCACTTGCGTCCACACGGTGACCAGAATCAGGAGGATGCCGAACCCCGCCAACAGAATCGGGAACGACACATAGTCGCGGAATACTTCTCCGGCCAGATAGGCGAGGTACCCGAAGATGCCCAACACACCCCCGAGCAGCAGTAGACGCCGGCGCAAGTAGAGCGAAGCAGCAATCAGGACCAGCCACACCACCGGCATCAGATGCTTCCATCCCTCCGTACGCGACCAGATGTTCACGTACGACGCCGACGCGATGATGATTCCAGTCAACCAGAACGGTCCCGCGAAGTCGTCGACCTGGCTTCCCGCGCGGCCGCCAGCTGCACCCTCGGCACTCTGCCAACGCTCGAGTCCATCGGCCACGGCCAGAACGATGAAGCCGGCGGCCAGCATCGCCCAACGCTCGAACCCTTCCATTCCACCTTCCTCCCGGACGAAAAGGATGAGATGGAACAACACCCACCAGAGTCCGATCGCAAGCGGATACATGAGCACTGCCACTCGATGCCTACGCACGACAAGCAGCGTCACCAGCAGGGTGGAGAAATCGATCACCAACCAATGCGCCGCCATCCACTGGCCCGAACGGAGCAGCGCATCGCCGGAGCGTGGCTCGGGCCACCGCCCGGCCATGGTCAGTATCGCCCACACCACAATCGGTGTCACGGCAATCGCCAGCACCACCGTGACGCCCGACGCCTGCGGGAACTCGTGGCGATGCATCCAGACCGCAGCGGCCACGAGCACGGCCGCGTAACCGAGAGCTACGGCCATCACGCCCGGCGCGCCGAGTATCGTCCATCGGTCCACGAGAAACCAGGCGGAGGCGAAGAGAACCAGCAGCGCGCCCAATCCGTACGCCACCGTGATGGCATTGAAGCCGCGCGCCGGCTCGCGCACGGCCGACGTGGCCGACACCACTGCACGGTCGCGCGCGAAACGCCGAAGTGCGATCGCCACATCGTCGGCAATGACGCCGCCGCGCGTCGCATCGTCGAGTAATGCTTCGAGCATCGGGTCAAGCGTGGAGTCGAGCGCTGCGTCGGAGGACTCGCTGCGATCGCGCGGGCTCATGAGCGGTCTCCCGTTCGTTCGGCTCGCCTGCGCCGCAGCTGCAAAGCAGGTGTAGCTCGATGGATCACGACCTGCGGCGGTTCGAATGGTATGTGAATCAACACCCTTCCTTCTCCTTGGCGGCGAGGTTGCGAGTCTCAAGCATGGGTCGGGTCCGTTTGATCTGCGCCGAGTGAACGGCGCACGAGAAAACGTCGCCTCCGATGCGCACCACGCCAAGGGGCCGGACCGCAGCGCGCCCGACCGCCCTCAACCCCGCGCGCCCGACCGCCCTCATCCCCGAGCGCCCTCCCTTCTGTGGGGCCTCTCTCCTGCGGGGCCTCCGTGTGAGCCCCCTCGCTTGTATGCGGCCTCGCTCCCGAGCGGCCTCGCTCCCGAGCGGCCTCGCTCCCGAGCGGCCTCGCTCCCGAGCGGCCTCGCTCCCGAGCGTCGTCGCTCCCGACCAGGGGCGCGCTCGATTACACTCATCGCATGCACCCGGCTGTCCCCTTCGCACTCGACGTGCGCGCACTACGCAAGCGTTACGCGGACGTTGTCGCGGTTGACGGACTTGATCTGCTCGTGGCGGCAGGGGAGTGTTTCGGCTTGCTCGGCCCCAATGGCGCCGGTAAGACGACCACGCTCGAGATCTGCGAAGGTCTCCTCGCGCCCGATGCTGGCGAAGTGATCGTGCTGGGGCGTCACTGGGCGAGTGACGAACGCGAACTCCGCCAGCGGCTGGGCGTGCAGCTGCAAGAGACACAGTTCTCCGAGAAGCTTACGGTCGTCGAAACGGTGCGGCTCTTCCGGTCCTTCTACACGGGGGGTCGTCAGGTGGACGACGTCATCGCACTCGTGCAGCTGGCCGAGAAATCCCAGGCGCGCGTGGGCACCTTGTCCGGGGGCCAGAAGCAGCGCCTCTCGGTGGCCTGCGCGCTGGTGGGCAACCCCGACCTCATCTTCCTCGACGAGCCTACCACCGGCCTCGACCCGCAAGCGCGGCGACAGCTGTGGGAACTGGTGGAACGGCTGCGCGCGGAAGGTACGACGATCATGCTCACCACGCACTACATGGATGAAGCCGAGCGCCTGTGCGATCGCATCGCCATCGTGGATCGGGGCAAGGTGATTGCCCTGGGTACGCCGCGCGAGCTGATCCGCTCGTTAGGTGCGGAGCAGGTGGTGGCGTGCGGGGTGCATGAGAGTGAGTCAGTTCCCGACCATGCGCTGGAGGCACTCCCCGGCGTGCTGCGGGTGCGACAGGACGGCGGATTCAGCACGCTGCAGGTGGGTGCGGCGCACGAGACCATTCCGGCACTGCTCGACCTGTTGTCACGGCGAGGCTTGACTCTCACCGAACTCCGCACACACTCGCCCACACTCGAAGACGTCTTCGTCTCGCTCACCGGACGTCATCTGAGGGAACAGTAGTGTCGATTCTCCGGGGTGACTCGCAGCTGGCACAGCTCACGCTCGCGCGCTTTCGGGAGTTTCTGCGCGAGCCCGAGGCGGTCTTCTGGACGTTCGTCTTTCCCCTTCTCCTCGCCACGGGCCTTGGAATCGCCTTTCGCTCGCGTCCCCCAGAGGTCGTGCGTATCGGCGTCGCGAACTCGGCGCCTAACGCGAGCCAGGTGCAGCGAGCGCTCTTGGCCGACCCGGGGTTGTCTCCCGAACTACTGGGTGATTCGGCGGCCGATCTCGCCCTACGCATCGGCAGCATCGCACTGCTCGTGGTCCCGCACGGCGCCGACAGCGTGGACTACCGCTTCGACGACGCGCGCGCGGAGTCACGCGCCGCGCGCCTGGCGGTGGATGGGGCGCTGCAGCGCGCCGCCGGGCGCCGCGACCCTGTGGCGGTGGGCGAGTCGCTGGTGAGTGAGCCGGGGTCTCGGTACATCGATTTTCTCCTTCCCGGCCTTCTGGCCATGAACCTCATGGGAGGAGGGATCTGGGGCATCGGTTTCGGCATCGTGGATGCGCGCCGGAAGAAACTCCTCAAGCGGCTGGCCGCCACCCCGATGTCGCGGGCCATGTATCTGCTCTCGTTTCTCGTCATGCGCCTGACGATGACCGTCATCGAAGTCAGCATCGTCGTCGCCTTCGGCGTGCTGGCGTTCGGTGTTCCACTGCGGGGATCGTTGCTCGTGTTCGGCGGCATTTCCCTGCTCACGACGCTCATGTTCGGCTCCATCGGACTTCTGATCGCGTCGCGCGCCCGCACGCAGGAAGGGGCGTCGGGCCTCATGAACTTCGTCATGCTGCCCATGTGGGTCGGCTCCGGCGTCTTCTTCGCGGCCAACAAGTTTCCCGGCGCGGTGCAGCCGGTGATCCAGGCCTTGCCGCTGACGGCAGCGGTCGATGCCATGCGAATCAACATGCTGCAGGGGGGCGGACTCGGCGCCGTCGCGGGGGAACTGGCGATCATCGGCGCCTGGCTCGTGCTCTGTTTCGGGCTGGCGCTCACGCTCTTCCGATGGAAATGACGCAGGCCGCTCCCCGCGCCAAGGTCATCGCTGCGTTTCTGGCGGTCTACATTCTCTGGGGCTCGACGTACCTCTTCATCAAGTACGTGGTCGCGTCGGTTCCACCGTTAGGCATGGCGGGGGCGCGGTTCCTGTTGGCCGGCATCATTCTGTATGTCATCGGCCGGGCGCGTGGGGGCGAAGTGCCGCGTGGCGTGCATTGGCGTTCGGCGTTTATCGCCGGGACACTGCTCATGACCTCCAACGCGGGCGTCGCGTGGTCCGAACGCACCGTCCCATCGGGCGTGGCCTCGTTGCTGGTGGCCGTTACGCCGTGCTGGATGGTGCTGCTCGACTGGGCGGGTGCGCGCGAGCGGCGGCCGCACTGGGGCGTGGGGCTGGGACTGCTCACCGGACTTGTAGGTGTGGTCATTCTCATAGGGCCCGGCCGGTTGTTAGGCGGGGAGTCAATAGACGTGGCGGGCGCCACTGTCTTGCTGATCGGCAGCGCAGTCTGGGCCATCGGCTCGCTCTATGCTCGCAAGGCGCCGCGACCCACGTCGCCGCAGTTGCTGAGCGGAATGCAGATGATGTGCGGCGGCGCCGTGCTATCCGTCGTCGCTGCCGCCACGCATCAGTGGGACGGATTCTCGCTGGCCAACACGCCGCCCATCGCCATCTGGTCCTTCCTGTACCTCGTGATCTTCGGATCGCTCATCGCCTTCTCGGCCTACATGTATCTGCTCACCGTCTCAACGCCGGCCCGCGTCTCCACGTATGCGTACGTGAATCCGGTGGTAGCCGTGCTGCTTGGGTGGGCGTTCGCCGGTGAGTCGCTCACGCCGCGGATGATCGTGGCCGCCGCCGTCATCGTGGGTGCGGTCGCGCTGATCGTAAGCTTCGGCGCATCAGGGCCGCCCGAGCGCGTCTCTGTGCATACTGAGTTCCCTGCGGCGACAACAGAATCTGCATGACATGCCGTGAGTCGGCGAGTCATGCGCAGCGACTCGTAGCGGAGCGTGGAGGGCAAACCCGATGAACCGTACTCGATGCAAGGGCTTGGAGGCACGCCCTAGATTCCTGCGGTAATTCGAGCGACGTGCAGCGCGGCGTTGCTCCGGCAAGTCGGCGGGACACTGGTGGATGGAAACCGAGACTCTTGAATGCGATGCGCAGGATTCTGGTAATTGAGGACGACCGAGCGGCGCGTGAAGTGATCACGCGCACGCTGCGCGCTGCCGGGTACCAGGTGTTGACTGCCGCCGACGGCGGCGAGGGTCTCGTGGTGTGGGAGAAGGAGCAGCCCGACCTGATCGTGACAGACCTTCACATGCCTAACGTCGGTGGACTGGAAGCGATACGCGCGCTCCGCGGGCGTGGTGCCACGATTCCGATCATTGCAGTCTCCGGCGGCGACTCCCACCTTTCGTTTCTCGCCCTCGAATCGGCCAATGACCTCGGCGCCACCACGGTTCTCGAAAAGCCGTTTGACCCGCCACAACTTGCGGCTGTGGTCGCCAGGGCGTTGGGCGACTGAGCGAAACGGGCAGCGTGGGTCAGCGTAGTTCACATCACCACAGCGTGTACCATTCCTGTGCGCTCCAGGCATGCGCGCATCATTCCTGCGAGCCGCATGGCGGCGCGCACTACGGGGTAGCGCTGGCGGTCGCGCTTGTCGTCCTTCTCGCGTGCGTACCGAGCCAGCGACTGCGGTCGCAGAATGCGGGAGACGTGTCCGCGCGACCCTTGGAAAGGCCGCGCGAGTATCCGGTGAATCCGGAAGCGGTACCGCGACCCACCGCGCGCGCACTGCGAACCGCCGGACCGATCGACATAGACGGTCGCATGAATGAGCCCTCGTGGGCGCGCGCCCAACCGTTGGGCGATTTCGTACAGCAGCTTCCGAAGACGGGATTCGCCGCCTCCTTTCCCACGGTCGTGCGCGTGTTGTACGACGATGACAACGTATACGTGGGGGCCACGTTGTACGATCCGGAGCCTTCGAAGGCGATTACCGCAGGACTCGAACGCGACTTCAACTCCGGCAACAGTGATATTTTCGGCGTGGTGTTCGACACCTTTCTCGACCGGCGCAATTCCTTCCTTTTTCTGGTCAATCCGCACGGCGCGGTGCGCGACGAACAGACATGGAACGACTCCCGCAACATCGTCGAAGCGTGGGAGGGCGTGATCTACGTCAAGACCGCGCAGAATGATTCGTCGTGGTCTCTTGAGATGCGCATCCCCACCCGCACACTGCGCTTTGATGCGTCGCGCGACCCGCAAGCCTGGGGCGTGAACTTCATCCGGCGCGTGCGCCGTGTCAACGAGACATCGTACTGGGCGCCGCTGGACCGCCAGCACCGTGTGCATCGCATGTCGCGCGCCGGCACCATCGACGGTTTCGACGGCCTGCGTCAGGGTCGCAACCTGCAGATCAAGCCGTACGCGTTAGGCGGACACTCCAGCGGCGCGCAAGTGGCATCGTCCAGCTTGGGTTCCAGGTTCGACGGAGGCCTCGATCTCAAGTACGGCGTCACGCCCCAGCTGACGCTCGATCTCACCACGCGCACCGATTTTTCGCAGGTCGAGGTGGACCAGGAGCAGGTAAACCTCACCCGCTTTTCCCTTTTTTTCCCCGAGCGCCGCGAGTTCTTCATCGAGAACTCCGGCTCGTTCACCTTTGGCGACGTCACCGAACGCAGCTACCGCATGGGCTCGTCGTTGAGTGACTTCACGCTTTTCAACTCGCGGCGCATCGGCCTTACCGCCGATGGACGCGCGATACCGATTGCTGGCGGTGGACGACTCACCGGACGGGCAGCCGGATGGGAAGTGGGACTGCTCAACATGCAGACGCAGCGCTTCGGCACCACTCCGGCCGAGAACTTCGCCGTGGCGCGAATCAAGCGCAACATTTTCGGCAACTCGGACATCGGACTCGTCTATCTCAATCGCGAGGGTACCGAGAGCAGCAGCTACAATCGGAGCTACGGGCTGGACGCAAACATTCGATTGTTAGGCAATCTGATCATCAATTCCTATCTAGCCGGGAGTGCTGCCAACGGCACCGCCTCGGATGGCACCGCCGGGCGCGTCTCGGTGGCGTACCGCAGCGCCTTCTGGAACAGTTCCGCCATGTACAAGCGGGTGTCCGACGACTTCGACCCCGGCATCGGCTTCGTTCGGCGGCGCGCACTGCAGCACTGGTTCGCGACCACCGGATTTCACGCGCGACCCGGGATCCCCGGTATACAGGAGGTGAACCCCTACGTCGAGGTTGCCTACATCACCGACCTCTCCGGCCGCCTCGAAACGCGAACTATCGAAGGGGGCCTGCAAGTCAATCTGCAGCCCGACGGACAGTTCAACGCACAGTTCGAGGATCAGTTCGATCGTCTTGAGCGCTCGTTCGAAATCTTCCCGGGCGTCACCGTTCCGGCCGGCGGCTATAACAACCGGGAAGGAATGGTGCAGCTCCAGTCAGGCCAGGGGCGCCCCGTCTCCGGCAATATCCGGTTTGCCACGGGCGATTTTTACGGCGGCGCACGCAACGTGTACGGCTTTGGAGGGGTCTGGCGACTGCGCTACGACCTGAGCCTCGAGTCGTCAATCACCCGAAACGACGTCGCACTCCCCGGTGGCTCCTTTCTCGCCGACGTCGCGGGATTTCGCGCTCGATACGCCTACTCCACTCGGCTGTTCGGGAGCGCCTTCGTACAGTACAATACCCAGTCCAAGTCGCTCGTGACCAACGCTCGGATGAACGTTCGGTACGCGCCGTTGAGCGACGTCTTCCTCGTCTACACCGAGCGCCGCAACACCCTCACCGACATGCGCAACGAACGCTCGGTTGCGCTCAAGTTCACGCGCATGCTGCAGTTCTAAAGTTGTCCTCGCGCCGTTCTCGACTAGTTCTCGCACTCACGACTCGTTCTCGCGCAGTTCACGTCGCGGTCTCGCGCAGTTCACGTCGCGGTCTCGCGGACTTGTATGTTGTTTGCACGGCTGCCGTGGCAGGAGACCTTCGCACTTGCGCGCGCCTTACAACGGGCCCCCGCCCCCGTTCTCCTCGCCGCGAGCGGTGGATGCACGCTGTCGCTTCCGGAGCCACAGATACACCGCCAGGCCTAACGCCAACAGGAAGAGCACCACCCACCCCTCGTACTTCCGTACCTCGCCGAGTACCAAGACCGCCCCTTCCCCAAACACCCAGCCCAGGCCGGCCAGGAGCACCGCCCAGGCAATCGACGCGATCGCGGTCCCGGTGAAAAAGATCCACGGTGGCACGTGCGCGGCGCCACACGCCAGCGGGAGTGCGATGCGCCCACCAAACGCCACGCGGGCCAGAATCGTACTGCGCCACGGACTCCACCGCATGGCTCGCAGCAGCTTCTTCACCACCGGCGGCGATTTTCGGAGTTTGAGCCGCACCCACGCGGCACGCCAGCGGCCAACCCCGTACAACACCGTGGAGAGAAGAAATACACCCGCAGCGCACGACAGCACCACGCTCGTGAAGTCCAGATGCTCCTGCTCGGCCGCGAATCCGCCGAGCAGGGGAGCCAACTCCTCGGTGAGAATCGACGAGACGCCTAACGTGAGGTAGGCCCACCCCTCGCTCAACTGCGAGAGGTACGACAGGTCGATCAGTGAAAACGGCGCGAAGAAGTGCACTCGGTGACTAGTCGCCGGCCTGCGGCACCAACGTCTCGGGGACTTTGTGTTCGGCCGTCTGCTGCGCCACGTTGAAGCCGAATCGTCGCGCAAACTTGGTGCGCATCTCGTCCAGAATCTCGTAGAAGGTCGGGATCACGATCAGGGTAAGCACGGTCGAGGTGATCACGCCACCGATCACCGCACGACCCAGGGGAGCGCGGAAGTCGGCGCCCTCGCCACTCCCCAACGCCACCGGAATCATGCCGGCGATGAGTGCGAAGGTCGTCATGAGAATGGGCCTGAGCCGAATGGCGCCCGCCGTGATCAGTGCATCACGCAACGACATGCCGTCCTTCTCGCGCGCCCACTTGGCGAAGTCGATGAGCAGGATGGCGTTCTTCGCCACAATGCCCATCAGGAGAATGACCCCGATCATGCTCATGATGTTCAAGGTATCGCCCGTAATGAGGAGCATGAGCACGACTCCAATGAGCGACAGCGGAAGCGATATCAGGATGGCCAACGGATCGAGGAACGATCCGAACTGCATCACCAGGATGAGGTACATGAGCAGTACCGCCGTGCCTAACGCCGCGAAGATCGAGCCGAACACCTCGGCCTGCTGCTCCACGTCGCCGCCCGTCACCACGCGATATCCGGCCGGAAACTGGTACTTGGCCAACGCCGCCGAGATGTCGTTGTTGACTTCATCGAGCGAACGGCCTTCGGTGTTCGCCTGCACGGTCACCACCTTGCTCCGGTTGAGGTGATCGATCTGCGCCGGTCCGACTTTCTGGGTGACCGTGGCGATCTGCCCCAGCGGAAGCCTGGCCGTGCCGTTGTTCTCGGTGCGAATGGTGACTGTCTCTTATACACATCTCCGAGCCCACGAGACTAAGGCGAATCTCGT
>ENA-ORBV01014885-ORBV01014885.1-microbial-mat-metagenome-genome-assembly--contig:-NODE-14885-length-11548-cov-4.108012_pt1 | contig 11548 bp, 7 predicted proteins | sample MGYA00237777_ERZ505514 | MGnify/ENA primary metagenome ERZ505514 (study PRJEB26160, sample SAMN06269048) | microbial mat metagenome | isolation source: Oligotrophic lake microbial mat | place...
GATGACGACAGACTTCACTTTCGGTATCGGCCGCAACGATATTCTAATTACCCCGAGTGCAGCCAATATCGATGCACTTACCCGTGCCAAAACTGGCGTCAACCTGCCGCTGCTTTACCCGGAAGCACTTCAAAAGGATTTCATTCCTGCTTTCACCTTTAACGGTACGAGGCTTGGCAACTCGCCCAGCCTCGGCACCGGCAACGCTCCCTTCGTCAATTACAACGACACTACAGACCTTAACAGCAACACCACTCGCGTGTTTGATCGACACATTCTGAAGTTTGGCGCCTATTTGCAGTTCAGCCGAAAGGATCAAACCTCTTTTGCCAACGCCAACGGCAACTATAATTTTGGCGACAATCCGGCCAACCCTTTCGACACTAACTTTGGATACTCTAACGCACTGATTGGTGTATTCAACAGCTTCCAGCAGTCCCGAGCGTACGCTAACGGTGAATACCGCTACGTCAACGCCGAGTTTTTTATTCAAGATACCTGGAAGGTCAATAAGCGCCTCACTATTGACTACGGCGTTCGCTTTGCTTACATCCAACCGCAGTACGACCGTTCGCTGGCCGTCTCATCCTGGCGTCCGGATCGTTGGAGGGCCGATCAAGCCCCCCGCCTCTTTCAGCCGCAGTTGAACTCTGCCGGGCAAACCATTGGTGCTATCGATTCTCCAACCAACACTATTCTGCCGGCGTTGAACATTGGCCGCCTTGTTCCGAATAGCGGCAACATATTAAATGGGATCATCATCCCAGGCAAAGACACCAACAAATACCTGCAAGATAACCCTGGCGTGCAGTATGGCCCCCGCCTTGGTATTGCCTGGGACGTCCGCGGCAATCAGACTTTCGTCTTCCGCGCCGGTGGTGGTATCTATTACGACCGCTTCCAAGGCAATCGCGTTTTTGACTTGCTTACTAATCCGCCCACGGTGCTGCAACCGACGATCAACTTCGGCTTTGCTCCAGACATAACGTCTGGCGGAAATCCCATTATCGGACCTCCGGGGCTAGTCATGGCAGACCCGACAGGCGCCATCCCGACCACGTACAACATGAATGCCGGCATCCAAGCCAAGCTACCCTGGGACTTAGTTCTCGATACCGGTTACGTTGGATCTATGGGCCGCCGCCTGCAAAACAACCGTAACTTAAACGCTGTTCCTTACGGTGCCTTTTTTGCGAACCCCTCTGCGCCGAACGCTGACTTTCTCCGCCCCTATCGTGGCTTTGGGAACATCAACATCTACGAGGGCACGGCGAATTCTAACTACAACTCCTGGCAGGCTACGGTTACCCGCCGGATGAAGAGCATGTTCGTGAACTTCAACTACACCTTCTCCAAGGCCCTCGGCACCGGATCTGGCGATGGCGAATTCTTCCGCATTGACAGCTTACAGCGCTTTGCCAACTACGGTTACCTCGACTTCCACCGGAAGCACAACATCAACCTGAACTTTGTCTACAACCTGCCCAGCTTCGCCAAATCTGATTCTCTGGGTAACAAGGCTCGCAACGCGGTGCTCAATAATTGGCAGATCTCGGGAATCTACACCTACACCAGCGGCCAGCCGCAAGGTATAGGTTTCGCGATTCCCGGCTTCGCCAACCAGTTCGTCACTGGTTCCTTTACCGAAGGTGCCCGCATCCGCGTACTCGGCGATCCGAAGAGCGGCATCAATTCCGGCGAAATCTTCAACAACCTGAATCCCGCTGCCTTTGCCCCTCCGCAAGTGGGTTCCATCGGTGTCGAATCCAGCCCTCGCCTAGTCTTCCAACCCGCCATCAATAACTGGAATATGTCCTTCCAGAAGGCTCTCACCTTCCAGGAAAAGAATAGCCTCCAGTTCCGTGTGGACTTTTTCAACTTCTTCAATCACACCCAGTTCACTGACTACAACCGAACGCTCAATTTCACGAGCCTTACCAACGCAACCCCCACGAACCTAACCCGCGCCTTCGGCGGATTTGGAGCCGTAAACGGAGTCCGCGACCCGCGGATTGTGCAACTGCTCGTCCGCTTCCAATTCTGAGTTGGAACGATACGTGCATTGTTGAATTGTTCTACAAGGAAGCCTCCGCCCAGCGAGGCTTCTTTGCCTTTTGGAGCTAGAGGGCCGGCGTTAGATGTCGATTGTTTTTTTGCCGACCCAAGGCGGATCATCGCAGCGGCTGTTGTGGCCATTCTAAACCCTGCTAAACAAACGCCAAAATGCTAAAATAGCGGTTTGGCAAACGATACGGAAATCCCACAGGGCCCTGGCGGCAAAGATCCGGGCGGCAACGATCCCAAATCCACCCTTCCTCAGGGCGAGAACCCCAAGAATCACATCCCGATAAATATCGAAGATGAGATGAAGCGGTCCTATCTGGATTACGCGATGAGCGTCATCATCGGGCGCGCTTTGCCCGATGTGCGCGATGGCTTAAAGCCAGTGCATCGCCGCATTCTCTATTCGATGAACGAAATGGGCCTGACTTGGAACCGCCCACCGCGCAAGTGCGCTCGTGTCTGCGGGGACGTTCTCGGCAAGTACCATCCTCACGGGGAAGGCGCTGTCTATGACGCTCTGGTGCGTATGGCCCAGCCGTTTTCGCTGCGCTACCCGCTGATCAATGGCCAGGGCAACTTTGGCTCGGTTGACGGCGACCCGCCAGCGGCCATGCGTTACACCGAAGCGCGTTTGTCCAAGATCGCCAGCATGATGATGGAAGACATCGACAAGGAAACGGTGGATTTCAAGCCGAACTTTGACGACTCTGAAGTCGAGCCCGAATTTCTTCCAACCGTTATCCCGAATTTGTTGATCAATGGTTCTGGCGGCATCGCCGTCGGCATGGCCACCAACATCCCGCCTCACAACCTGACGGAAGTGATGAACGGGTTGATTGCGATGCTGGAGAACCCGAAGATTACCCTTGCTGAGATGTTGCCGATTATCTCTGGGCCTGACTTCCCAACGGGCGGGCTGATCCTCGGCCGCGCCGGCATCGTGGATTGCTATTCGCGTGGCCGCGGCTCGATCAAGATGCGCGCCAAGGCCTTTACCGAGAAGCTGGGCAAAGACCGCGAAAGCATCATCATCACCGAGATTCCGTATCAGGTGAACAAGGCGAAGCTGATCACCGATATCGCAGCGCTGGTAAACGAGAAGAAGATCGACGGCATCTCCGACGTACGCGACGAGAGCGACCGCGACGGTATGCGCATCGTGCTTGAACTCAAGCGTGGCGAGCATCACGAAGTCATTCTCAATCAGCTTTACAAGTTGACGCAGATGCAGACTAACTTTGGCGCGATCATGCTTGCCATCGTCAATGGCCAGCCGCGTGAGCTGCAACTACTGGACATTCTGAAGCTGTTCATCGAGCATCGCAAAGAAGTAGTGCGCCGGCGAACGGACTTCCTGTTGCGCAAGGCCCGCGACCGCGAACATATCCTGGTTGGCTTCCGCAAGGCGCTCGATAATCTCGACCGCCTGATTGAATTGATTCGTGCGGCGAAGAGCCCTCGTGAAGCCCGCGATACGATCATCGCCGAGTTTGAATTCTCCGAGCGCCAGGCTCAGGCCATCATCGAACTGCAATTGCAGCGCCTGACTGGCATGGAACAGCAGAAGATTATCGATGAACTTGAAGAGATCCAGCGCCGTATCACGGAATACCTTGAGATCCTCGGCAATGAATTGGTGCTGAAGATGCTGATCACCAAAGAATTCCGCGAAGTGATCGAAGAGTTCGGCGATGAGCGCCGCACCCTGATCGTGGAAGATTCCGGCGATATCGATATCGAAGATCTTGTGCAAGTGGAAGACATGGCCGTAACCGTTTCTCGCGGTGGCTATCTGAAGCGCACAAGCGTCGATACCTATCGAAGGCAGACCCGCGGCGGCAAGGGCCGTATCGGGATGGGGACCAGAGCTGAGGATGTGGTGGAACACCTGATCATCGCCTCGACCCATGACTACCTGCTGATCTTTACCTCAAAGGGCCGTGTTTATTGGCTCAAGGTTTATAACATCCCCGATGCCGGTACGGTATCGAAGGGCAAGAACATCAACGGGCTGATTAACCTGCAGCCGGATGAAGAAGTGAAGGCCTTCCTGCCGGTGCGTTATTTCACCGCCGACAAGTTCATCGTGATGGTGACCAAGCACGGCGTGATCAAGCGTACGGAGCTGACCGACTTCGACAACCCGATGGCACGTGGCATCATCGCCTGCACGCTTGACGACAACGATGAGCTGATTTCGGCCAAGATTTCCAATGGCAAGAATCAGATCTTCCTTGCTTCGCTTGAGGGCATGGCCGTTCGCTTTGATGAAGAAGAAGTTCGCTCGATGGGCCGTCAGGCTCGCGGTGTGATCGCGATGAAGCTGGAGAAGGGCGATTACCTGATCTCGGCTGAAGTGGTGGATGAGACTGCGCTGATGCTGGCGATTTCCGAGAACGGTATGGGTAAGCGAACCAAGCTGACCGACTATCGCCACTCGGGCCGCGCCGTCAAGGGCGTGATCAACATGAAGGTCACCAAGAAGACGGGCAAGGTGGTTGCCACGATGCCGGTAAACGAAGACCAGGACGTGATGATTATCACGAAGGACGGTCAGATTATCCGGATCGAGGCAGCCAAAATCCGCCAGAGCGGACGTAGCGCTCAAGGCGTGAAGCTGGTCGATATTGCCGAAGGCGACAAGGTGGCCAGCGCCGGTGTGATTCCGGAATCGGACGAACCGGTATTAACCGAAGAGTCACCCACCACTCCGGCGAAAGAGTAGTCCATGCGATTCACAATCCTCATGCTTGGGGCATACGCGCTTTACGCGCAGATGCCCCCGGTGATCGACCCGAAAAATATTTATTCTGAAACGACGCTCGGCAAATTCAAGCCGGGCGTTGAACGTTATCCGTCGCGGATCTACATCCCGCACACTCGTGACAACACGGTTTGGGTTTATGATCCAGCCACCAAGAAGATTGTCGAGAAATTCAGTGTCGGCAAGGGCAAGAATGTCGAGCCGCAGCACGTTGTGCCGTCGTGGGACATGACCCGGATCTTTGCGACCAACGACTTGAACAATACCCTGGCCGAGATCGACCCGATGACAGGCAAGTTGATGACGATCCACAACGTGGCCGACCCTTACAACATGTATTACACGCCGGATGGCAAGTACATTGTGGTGATGGCGGAGCGACTACGCCGGATAGACCTGCGTGACCCAAAAACGCTCAAGCTGGTCAAGTCGATCAACGTACCTTGCAAGGGAGTGAACCACGCAGACTATTCTGGCGATGGTAAGTATCTGATTGCTTCGTGTGAGTTTTCGGCGGAGATATTGAAGATAGACATGGTGAATTTCAAGGTGCTCGGCAGCATTTCATTGACGACTGGCGCGATGCCGCAGGATACGCGTGTGGGGCCGGACGGAAAGACGTTCTTTGTGGCCGACATGATGAGCCACGGCATGCATGTGATCGACGGCGATAACTTCAAGAAGACTGAGTTCATCGCGACAGGCAAGGGTTGTCACGGGCTTTATCCGAGTCGCGATACTAAGCAGCTTTACATTACCAATCGCGGTGAGGGCACAGTGTCGGTGATGGACTTTGCGACTCGGAAGCTGGTGGGGCTTTGGAAGATTCCCGGTGGCGGTTCGCCCGATATGGGTGGGGTGTCGGCCGACGGCAAGATGTTCTGGGTATCGGGCCGGTATCACCATGAGATCTATGGCTTCGATACAACTACGGGTCAGTTGACGGAGCGGGTGAAGGTGGGCAGAGGCCCGCACGGGCTTTGCGTCTTTCCTCAGCCGGGCCGATATTCGCTGGGGCATACCGGCAACTACCGGTAGACCCAACTCAGCCGCAACGCGTCCTCAAGACTTCGCAATTCCAATCAGGCCGGTAAACCAACCCGCCGCATGAGATCCGCATGGCGCGGATCAGACCGGACACAGTCAAAATACATCGAGCGCAGTTCATGGATTCGGGTGGCCCGCGTTTCATAGGCTTTCTCAAGCCAAAAGAACGTATTGTTGGCGTCACAAAGCCCTGCGTAAACAATCGCAAAATCCATTGGAGAAACAAAATGCTCCCGTGCGATTGCCTTCAATGCCTCAACCACGGACAGCGCCCGGGCCGACTCGCCGGCCAGCCCGTAAACATGGCCGAGCAGCGCCCTATAGAGAGCCGACCCATTCAGTGCAATCGCCTTCTGGATGGTGGCAATCGCCTGCGCAAACTCACGATTGCCGGCATAAGACATCCCCTGCCACCAAAGCGCATTCACCAGATTTGGGTCCAGCTCAAGGGCCTGTTGGGCGGCCGGAATGGCTTCGGTGTATCGTCTGGCCCGAAAGAAAATCATGGCCCGCGCAACGTGGCTCACCGGCGAGACAGGGTCGAGTGCAACAGCGCGACCCGCCTCGACAATGGCTTCGTCAAAACGGCCCATGCGCGTGAGGTGTTCGGCATACCAGACGCGAGCCAGCAGATTGCTCGGGTTGAACTGCAGCGCGCGTCCATACTCGATTTCCCCGCCAGCCAGATCCCAGTCATGTCCGTCCTTGATGTTGGCAAGCGCAGTATGCGCGGCACTGTTTGTTGAATCCAGCTCCAGTGCCTTGAGTGCAGCCACTCGCGCTTCCGTATAAGTTTCCGACGAAGGGCGAAGTCCAAAGATTCCGGCAAAGCAGAGCGCTTCTGCCAGACCGGCTTGAGCCGCCGCAAAGCGCGGGTCGATCCCGATTGACTGTTTGAAATATTCCACGGATTTGGCGATACCCGGAATTCCCTTGTGAAGAAAGTAGCTCCCCTTCAGAAAAGCTTCATAAGCGGCAGGATCCACAGGACGGTTACTCCTCAAGTCGTGTTCCTGTTGAGGACTCAGCTGGATCCGGATCTGGCTCGCGATCGCACGTGCCACTTCCCCCTGCAGCTTTAGTATGTCGCTCAGCTCCCGTTCATACTTCTCGGCCCAGATATGGCGGTCATCCGAGGCGCGGATCAACTGGGCCGTAATCCGCACCCTCTGCCCTGCCTGTGTAACGGTGCCTTCAAGAATGGCATCGACATCCAGCTCGCGAGCAATCTCAGGCAGCGACTTGCGGCCGCTTCCCTTCTTGTAGCGAACAATGGAGGTCCGCGAGATCACCCGCAGCGAACCCAGCCGCGCGATTTCACCAATCAGTTCGTCCGTCATCCCGTCTGCAAAGTATTCCTGCCCCGGATCGCCAGACAGGTTCTCAAGCGGCAGCACAGCAATCGACCGTATCTGCCGGGACGAAACTTGCCAAAAATAATAGCCAGCGGAGATCACAGGCACAGCAATCACTCCAGCGGCAATAGCAAGCCAGCCCCGTCGGCCCAGGATTGGCGCCTTTGCCGTAGGAGGCTCAATCACAGCCCGCTCCACTGGCACCAGAAACCTGTAGCCACGTTGGGGCAGCGTCTCGATAAAGCGCGGATTCTCCGCATCGTCACCCAGAGCTTCCCGAACCCGATTGATCGCCTTGTTCAATCCACGATCAAAATCGACAACCGTGCCGTCGGCCCAAAGTCGCTTTTGCAGAGCTTCCCTCGTCACAACCTCACCGTCGGACTCGAGCATCGCAACCAGCGCCTGAAACGGCTGTTCCTGGATCTTGATTCTTTGCCCAAGCCTGCGCAGTTCTCCGGATGCCGGGTCAACCTCGAAGTCTCCAAAGCGAATCAGCAGCTTGTTTAGTTCCATCGGCAGGGTCGCATCGAAGTCCTACCATATCACCTGAACCATAAGTCCTTTGATTCCAGCGTGTTTATCAGGGAACATGCTCGCCACACAGAGACAACATCACCGCCATTGAGCATGGAAGCCTGGTTCCTCTAGGCTTCGATCAAGACCACGAAGGAGGTCTCCTCTATGCAAAAATCTACCCTGGCGATTCTTGTTCTCCTGATCACCGCCACCTCACAGCTTCGCGCGCAATCACTTCTCGAGTCGATCCGCACTCCAGAGAAAGCGGTTGCCAACATCCACCAGACGCTCGAAGGCACCTGGCTCTCCGAATTGCGGCCACCCGGCCTTCCCGCTGCTGCGCCCGCAATCCCCAACCTCGTCACCTTTCATCCCGACGGCACAGTAACAGCATCGGCCGGCGACGGCAATCAAAGCGTTGCTCACGGCATTTGGGTTCGCGTCGGCGACCGCAAGTTTCTGCAGACTGTCTTTCTCTTCAACTTCAACGAGAATCGCGTCCTCACCACAATCACCAAAGCCCGCATCAATCTCCAGATGAGTCTTGATGGCCAGACACTGAAGACCACCAATGAGATTGTTGTGATGGACCGCACCGGCAGGATTCTCTCCACCATCAGCGGCGGCTCAGCCTCCGCAGTCCGGCTCGCCGCCGAAATCCCGGCCGACTTTTACGAATTCCAAAAGCTACAGTAAGCTCTCGAAAACACTTCGGCGAGGGGGCGGGTCAGCGTCCCCTCGCCTCAGTTCTAATCCTGATCTTCTATCCGCCGCATCGCCTTATGGAGCACCTTTGTCCGCTTTTTTTCCTTGAGCGCGGCAACCAGATCCACCTGCCGTTCGGCGAGCGCCGCTTCCTTCTTCAGCTTCTGATACGCCGCCAGCCTGGAAGCATCCACTGCCTTCACCACCGCACAACCCTGTTCCTTTTCGTGTTTACAATTCCGAAAACGACAGTCCTTGGCCGCCAGCTCAACGTCGTCGAAAACTTCGGGGACGCTTTCAACGCCGCTGACGAGTTGGAGTTCGCGGATGCCGGGGAGATCCATGAGAAGCCAGCCCTGGGGCAAGAGGAAGAGTTCGCGCGATGAGGTGGTGTGCATGCCGCGGCTGTCGTGCTCTCGCACTTGCTGCGTGGCCTGGCGCTCGACTCCCATCAGGCGGTTGAGCATGGTGGATTTGCCTACGCCGGAGGAGCCGGCTAGCGCGGCTGTTTCGCCGGTGCCGACGTAGTTTTCGAGTTCTTTGACACCCAACCCGGATTGGGCACTCATGACAATAACCGGGCAGCCGCCGGCTAGTTCTTTGGCTTGCCTTAAGAGGTCGGAGGTGTCTTCGAGGAGGTCTGCTTTGTTGAGGATCAGGACGGGCCTTACGCCGCCTTCCTTGGCGAGCATCAGGTATCGCTCGATGCGGCGAGGATTGAAGTCGTGATCGAGGCCTGCTACGACGAAGAGAACATCGAGGTTGGCGGCGAGGACTTGCTCTGCCATCGCTTTGCCGGGTTGCTTTCGAACGATGGCGGTTTCGCGTTCGAGGACGGCTTCGATTGAACCTCCCGGGCGGAGGGCGACCCAATCGCCGGTCGTGGGCCAGAGCCCTACGGTTTGGCGCATACGGCCACTGGGTGCGGCTTCGATTTCGCCGGCTTCTGTCCAGACAACATATCGTTCCCGATGAGTGAGGGCCACGCGGCCGGCTATACAGTCGGGAAATGAGAGCAGCTGTTGTGCGAACGATTCGCGCCAGCCGATAGAAATGAGATTCATTTGAGTTTGTCTATTTGCGTGATGATGCTCACGCACTGGGTCCAGGGGCGTCGGGGTGCCAAGCTAGCGGTTGAAAATAGGAAATATCAGGCAGAGGCGAAACTTATCCAAAAATTAGCACAAGTCTGACTCATATAATAGGGGCATGGCATCGCTGGTCGCCATCCAAGGCACAACTCCCAAGCTCGACCCTCTGCATCTGGCTTCAAAAGAAGAACGGCTCATTGCGCTGCTTCGCGAAATGAAGCGAGTATTGATCGCTTACTCTGGCGGTACAGATTCCGCTTATCTCGCCTGGGCCGCCAAGCAGGCGGTGGGAGATGAGGCGATTGCAATCACGGCCGATTCACCATCGATCCCGGAATCGCATAAGCGGGATGCAGTGGAATTCGCCAAAGGGCACGGGATCGTGCACGAAATGATTCCGACGAATGAGTTTGAGAATCCAGCCTATGTTGCCAATAATCCGGATCGCTGCTTTCACTGCAAGGATGAGTTGTTCCGGGTGATGGACCAGATTGCGTCTGATCGTGGATTTGAACATATTGTGTATGGAGTGAATACGGATGACCTGGGGGACTATCGCCCAGGACAGAATGCGGCAAAGATTCATCAGGTGAAGGCACCGTTGGTAGATGCCGGGTTGTCGAAGGCTGAAATTCGGGAATTGTCTTTGCGGGCGGGCCTTGAGACATGGGACCGGCCCGCTGCCGCATGCCTTTCTTCGCGGATTCCGTATGGGACGCAGGTGACACCGGAGCGGATTCGGGTGGTGGAAGAGGGTGAAGAGGCACTGAAATCGCTCGGTTTTCGGCAGTTCCGGGTAAGGTACCACGATAATCTTGTGCGAATTGAGATTGCCCCAGAGGAATTGGAAAAGGCACTCAATCTAAGGTTCGCAGCGGAGGTGACTTCGATCTTTAAAAGTCTTGGTTTTCATTACGTTACGCTCGACCTTGAGGGATACCGTCAGGGATCGCTAAACTCAGTGCTCAACGACAAAGTTAAGGTAAGTTCTGGCCTCAACTAGGGAAAGTTCCTAATTTCATCCGAACTTGAGTACCGTTACTCTCGACAGTGTGATGCATAAGTGTCGCAAATTGGAGAGGAGAAAAAATCTAATGAACAAACTCAAGAACCTGGTGTGGAACCTTCGCATTATCAAGGACACCAAAGGTCAGGACCTGATCGAATACGCGTTGATGGCAGGCTTCGTAGCCGTTGCCGCCGGCGCTATCATGCCTAGTGTCACAACCAGCCTGAGCACGATCTTCGGGCAGGTTGCCAGCGTCACTTCAGCTGCAGCTTCCTAAGCTTAGTTTCAGTTTTGCAAAAGGCCCATCCTTCGGGATGGGCCTTTTTCGTTTTCTTGAGAGCCCGCCGATAAGTGAAAAATATGGGTTTAGTCACAGGATCGTGCGCGAGTTCCAGTACTTGAAAAATTCAATAAAACGAACGTGGGAATTTTAGCTTTGAAATCGAAAAGGCCCTGAGCGGACCTAAGATGAGGATAAGTCTTTTGTTTTCCAATTCATAAGATTTTTGCGAGCCTGAGTAGAAGCTTGTGGCGGCGCAACCTTAGGAGTGAAACCTAGGCAATTCCCATGTGTCATCTAAGGGATTCAGCGGATTTGAGACAAACCCAAGTACCGTTACTCTTATCAATGTAGAGCCAAGGCGCTGCAAAATTGAAGAGGAGAGAAAAAACAATGAACAAGCTCAAGAATCTGGTGTGGAATCTCCGCATCATCAAAGACACCAAGGGTCAGGACCTGATCGAATACGCGTTGATGGCCGGCTTCGTAGCCGTTGCCGCCGGCGCAATCATGCCTAATGTAACACTAAGCCTCAGCAGGATCTTCGGGCAGGTTGCCAGCGTAACTTCAGCCGCAGCTTCCTAGTCTGTCTGGAACAATCCATTTGTCGAAAAAGGCCGAGCCTAAAGCTCGGCCTTTTTCTATTGTTTTAAGTACCAGTGGGACTTTTCGTATTTAAAAGCCAACTTCTGTGTATGGACAGTGTATGGGGTG
>ENA-ORBV01014887-ORBV01014887.1-microbial-mat-metagenome-genome-assembly--contig:-NODE-14887-length-11546-cov-6.590287_pt1 | contig 11546 bp, 11 predicted proteins | sample MGYA00237777_ERZ505514 | MGnify/ENA primary metagenome ERZ505514 (study PRJEB26160, sample SAMN06269048) | microbial mat metagenome | isolation source: Oligotrophic lake microbial mat | place...
CCGAGATCTACACCTCTCTATTCGTCGGCAGCGTCAGATGTGTATAAGAGACAGCAGGCAGACCGCGGGGGGGGGACAAGAAGAAAAAAGAAGAAATAATCCCTGCTCGATTCCCGATTCTATCGTGTGAGATCGTGTAAACTCCAGACGGTGGAGGTACAGAATTAACAAAAATCGGGGGTTAGGCAGTTATCCAGTCATTTCACTAAGTGAATCTGCTTCTTCCCCCGGCATTGCGACTATTTTAATAGCAAAAATATTATTTTACCTAGTAAATTAGCTATACAAAAAACTAAAGCATCTGCCAGCTAGGATTATCTTGTCCATTTAGCTGTTGTCCGCCCGATTGGTGCATTCTCCTCCGCATAAACTGATGTTGACAATGATCTGAATGTGGTGGACGGCCCCTCCGGCCTGGTGTGTTGTGCCAAGCTCTGTATCTGCTGCAGCAATAGCTTGGTGTTGTTGGTGTTGTGATGGGGTGCGTAGCTATCCATGGATACGGCGTGAACAGGTTTGTCATTGGCTGGTAATACATCATAGGTGGCTGTGGATGATGATGGTGTTGGTGCGATTGAGTTTGAATTACTGCTTGAGTTTGAATTACCGGAACGAGTTGTTGTTGTTGTTGTTGCTCTACAACCCGCACGACTCTGTTGTCACCTACTAACTCTCTTGGCTGCACGCTTGTTTGTTGGTGCACCGTTGCAAGCGTTGGGATGTCCGGTGAATTATTATTTCGTGGCTGTGTTTGTTGTTGTTGGAGCTCATCCTCCGGTCCGTCATATCCTTGATTGTTTGGGTAACAGTGTGACAACATTTCTAACTCTGCCTCTGCTACCGTTGGTTTTATTCCACAGTCTGCACAAAGGCACCGGCATAGGTTGTCGTAACGCGGTTTGGCATCCTTCATCCATTTTAAATATTCGGAGAAAAAGCGTTCGCCATTGTCTTTTTGGAGAGGCTCTACTCGAGTGAATGGTAAGTTGTTTGGTGATACTCCAGCGGCTATGGCAATGGTGTTGATGTGAGCAAGCTCTGAATGATTGAAGAAGCTAACTACACTCTCATACGCCGATGGAATCTTTTTTCTGGTAGGGTTCTCAGCTGTCAACGCAATCAGCGTTCTCTTCTGTCGTACGGCAAGGTTGAAGCGTGCAGTGCCAGTAAGATTCAAGTTGTCAGCAAGTGATGCTCTCATACCACAGTTGCCAAAATGAGCCAACATCAGATGGAAAGATTCAAGGCATGATTCCCCACGGCGGCTTATGTATTCCTTCAACTGGTGTGGTGAATTGACACTTGGATTAATGAGGTCATACATTTCTTCAATTGGTAGGGGATCCTGTATGTATGGGGCCTTCTTTTTGCATTCCTCAACTGTGCCTTTGGTATCGGAAGAGAACAGCGTCTCATCTGTCATCGGATCTTTTCTTCCTCTTGCAGGATGAGAGCTGTCACCGGACGAGGAGGAGCATTTGAATCGATCAAACCAATCATCCAGCATGCTGCACAAGACATTGGGTGGGCGTATCTCTTTCCGTAAATATTTGTCATACCTTTGCCGGAACAGCTTGCTTCCTTTCAAATCCTGTATGTCGTCATCCGTGTACTTTGTCGCATTCAGAGAGCCTTCTTTTAATGCACGGAGAAGGTTCTCATGATCATCATGGTTGTAAGTGTAAATGCAATTGAGAAGGCTTGTGATTGATTGAAAGTGATCAATATGATTCTTTTTGAGTGTTCTCGTTATTCTTTGGATGTAATGAAACAGACCCAGTCGTCCTGTGAGTGCATTCTCACTTATTGCTTCCCAGAAGTCACTCTTCGCTGGCCAAGTATCACTGTACATGATTGTCGGTTTGAACGAGGGTCTTCGCGACAAGGACATCGCGGCATGAGCAAAGTGTATTGTTTTTGTACTGGGGACCAATGCTGCCGATGCAATCTCTCCTGTTTCAGTTGCGACATCCCATAAAGCATTCGCTCCAAGCTGTTTCTTCTGGTAATAGTTCTTACACACTTCATGAGTGTGATCTTGTGCAAAGGATGAGTGGCAACTGACACCCTGGATTTCCCTTACATGTCGGTCATGGTCACTTATCTTCCACGGTGTACAAACGTTGGAGCAAGCAGCATCGTACACATCCCGAATTGTGTCACCAAGTGGAGGGAACACTGTAATGTAGTATCCATAATTCTCTACATAAGCGGGAGCTTCTTTTATTTCACTTCGGCTTTTGTAGTAAGCGTAGAATTCTTCAACTCGGTCGGCATAGGATTGATTCATAGAACGGTACAGGAGTCGACTACATAAGTCTCCGTTCCCATATGTTGGCATGAGAAGGTCAAACAAAGTTGTTGCTGTTTTACCAATGTGGCTGTTCTTATTATCCAGAGCATACTTTGTCTCCACGGGGTAGGCGTTCCTTGCATATGCCGGTAGTTGACATAATATCTCGCAACTGTTCGAATTCATGCGTGTTCTACAGGCCGGATTGGCGCAAGTCATTGACATCACCATGCACCACAATGGGGGACCTTCCATAACAAAGATAGGGAACAAGATCTTATTCTTTGAAAAGTTTGTTCTATCATTTTTAAGAACCCCTTTACAACGTGGGCATGCAACGTCAATTCCATACATTGTCTGCCAGTCAACATTGAGCAGCTTTTGGCCTACAATAGAATGGTATTGAGGGGGCATTACTTCTTTTGTGTCAGGAACAGTAATTGTTAGGCCATTGAAATACTCATGTATATTGCTGCCTCTGGGACGTAGTATTTTTTCAACTACTGTTTTTGCAAATGCTATCATAGGGGGCGGCGCCCTGCTGTTGTTGCCTTCCACAAATTTCGGATCCTCTAAAATTGTGGTAACACTCCTGCACAAATCATTAGCAGTAACAACACTTGTTCCCGTGCTGATTGTTGATGTCATTTCTGATGTCATTTCCGTTTGGATTATTGTCTTGGTTTTCACTGTGGTGGACACGGAATGCCCTGTTCGCGGCGCAAAGTACTCGGCTGTCGCCTCTTTAGTTAAATACCGGCCGCTGCACTTCTCTGCCTCGGTTAGTGGAGTCGAAAATAGAGATTGCAATCTCTTTTCTTCTTGCATTGTTGCCATGGCTGATTTTGATATTGCCGCGCCGCCCCTTTTGTTGTAACACAGCTGGTGATGAGCTCTGTGGACGCTCCTACCAACCAACTTTCCTTTGCATACCTCACAGTCTTTCAATGGATCGAACGCCCTGTCACCAAACAAAGTCTGTTGGCCAGTCACTCTTTGTTTCTTTTTCCTGTGGTTGGAAGCTTGAAGATTGTGGGTTCGCTCCATGAGGGTAAGACGTCTTTGGCTTTGGGGACCCATGTTGTCTGATTGTGGCCCATCTTTCCCTTGCTGCGGCTCTGCCGCAGCGGCTGCTGTTGCTGCTCTGGCATATGGGTTGACTGGCGCCATGTTAGCTATCTATCTATCTATGATGACTGCCGCTGTTTATTGTCATTGTCGATGGAATCCATGTTTACGACATCCGGAGATTGTAATGCAGACGAAATATCTTGAGATTAGGGATATTTATGACGTCATAAAAGAAAAAAACGTTATATCCAAAGTACGTCTTTGTGAGTGCCGGATGGCTCTCGACCAATCAGATCACTGCCTTATTAACCGTACACCCCGCTACTAGCTAGCTAGTACTAGCTAGCTAGCATTAGTTTCGACCATTACCAGTACGCGTACTACCTGCCGGTACGATATGAGTACATCGAAGTGAAAATGTGACCGTAGGTAACACTCCACAGCATTGCACATGAATGACTACTACTAGCTAGTGGTTGTCGGCCGGAATAGCATATGAGCGTCCATATGCTATCTCATATGCTATTCGTAACACGCTCCTTAAACAGGCGTTAGACATCTAATATCAAAGCTAATGACACAAAAGCTAATAACAATCAAGTCAATATCATTTTGATCTAGCCGCCTATCCATATCAACTGCTATCTTCATTAGCTAATAGCTGTGATCTGTTGTTGTTGTTTGGTGTCCTTGTGGCTAAATTTTTAGACGTTCAAATTCCAGCAAATCAGCTGCATTTGAATCGGACGTTTCTCACTCCTGGAACGACATTTCGAAAGTTGAACATGTCATCCAGAACTAGTCCAAGACGGCGTGTTGTTGTTGAGTCTCCAGGCGAGTTGGAACGCCTCGCCGATTCATTGGAAGCCATGGAAACGGAGGATACAAATGGGGCATCACCCACTAATTTATTTGCATCACCAAATTCAGAAAGAGGCTTTTCCGAATCCAACATTGTGGCTGCTGCTACAGCGGCGGCTGATGCCGTCTTGCCCAATACTCAGCAAATTGAAAGTACTTGCACCGGGAGAGGAAGAACCTGAACAGCATGCAACGTTGGAAGAGATTACTGCCACAGAGGAAGCAGAAGCAGAAGCGGCCTCAAAAAAGAAGACTATCTTGCAGCAATCCATTGATGACTTCAAAAAACAATCACGGGAGGAGATCACCACAGCTGCTCTGTACGAAATGAACCTGACAAAAGATGTCAGCGTTGACTGGCAAATCCTGCCGGATGGAGAACACATCACCCACCAAAATAACGACAATCTCATCCCATTCAGATGTCCAGACAAATTGGTGTTTAAACGAGAAATTGACTTTATCAACCGGCCTCTCCATGAGATCTTTTTCAATGAGTTCTTTCCTTCATTGAAGGGACATGCCGCTTTAATTGATGAGTATCATTCGTCGATCAAATCCGATTGGTACCACACGGTAAAAAAAGAGAAGATCACGTTTAATCGGCCAGATGATGATGACCCAGACTGGGTTGTTAAACAATGTTATTTGTTGATGGTTGCAGCAGTCACAGAAGCCGAAACAGGAGTTGACGATCTATAGAGCTTTGGTCAGGGTCGTGGTTGACATGAGTACCCAAACTTTCAACGTTACATGCCCAAGAACTACTTCAAGGCGTTTAAGGCTGCTGCGCCATTTGCTTTTTGCGAGAAGAAATGGTGGTACTGTAACAAAAGAGATCGCGATTGGCCTATCTTCCAACCGGTGATGGACTCCTTAAACAAGAAGCGTCAAGACTTGTTTAGCATTGTGTTGCTTATGTTAGATGAATCAATGAGCCAGTGGTGCCCCAAGACAACCAAGACGGGATGGTTGCCAAACGTAAGACACGAGCCAAGGAAACCAGGTCCCCTTGGCACACAGTTCAAGAACGCTGTGGAATGTCTCAGTGGATGCTTCTCTGTTGGAGGTTGTTTTATGACCGTTCAGTTCAACATTGGACAAGCCCTAAGTGCTAGAGTTAAATGTGATTAATCACAATCGTTTTAGTCAAGTCTGAGTTAAATAGGTGTGCCAACACTTCTCGTATCAGGATGTAGTACAAGGCGTCGAACGACAGAGAAGGCAGAACTACTACTTTGTGGATGGAACGAGGCTTCTTCGTCTTTGATCTTGTGTTATTACTCACCCTTTCATCACTGCTGCTGCAGCAGAGACTTTGCGACAAGTGGAAGGAGCCAACGTTGAAGTTGGCGGATGGGTCGGCGGTGACGCATGGTTTGGATCTGTTCAAGCGTCGGTAGAAGTGATGAAGAGGTTTGAGGTGCTTTCAACGTTTATCATCAAGAATCAAGCAGCCTTGTTCCCCATGAAAATCCTGCATGCAGTAATGGGAGCAAGACATGCGAAACAGAAGGCGGGTCATTGGGTGGTAATGAGAACCAAAATGAACGATGTTGATCTACGAGCAATCGCTTATGCTTGGAGCCAGAAAGGGTGTTCTTATTTTATTACTACTTGTGGAAGCACGGAGCCTTCTCAATTCATGTACGAGGCAAAGTTCGAGGATGAGTGGGGTAATACCAATTTCAAGCAGATCCCATGCCCTGACATTGTGCATTTTTACTATGAGTATGCACCACTGATCGACGAACATAACAAGGCTCGACAGGCAGTTCTTGCCATGGAGAAAAGATGGGAGACTCGCAATCCGTGGTTCAGATTGATAACCACTGTGACGGGGATGTGTGTTGTTGATATGTACCGCATTTATCGTTACAGTGTTCTCAAAGTTGAAGAGCATGACCAGAATGACGTTGATGGGCTGCAAATAATTCAGTTTACAGACTGGATTTGTGGTAATCTACAAGAATGGAAGTAATCTGCGAGAATGGAAGTACAAGGTGAAGAAGACTGCAGGGGCATCGAAGGGAAAGCCGGTTCACATTACCGATGAATCCGGAAGCACCAACCGCCCACCAACAAAGTGTCAACTTGAGAATGGTAAAAGCGTTGGAAGTGCAATCACTCACAACTGGTTCATTTGTCGCCAGTATTTTACAAAAGACGAATCGACAACTTACCGGCCACCATCGGTTTGGTGCAAGGATTGTCACATGCCCATATGTAATTCGGATAGGACGGGCGAGGATGGAGGGCAAGAGTGTTCATGTCTTGATGAACATTGCTGTGCTGAAGATCCATTCTTTCAGTGCAACACCTTGCACAAAAAGGCAATCAATGTGCCAAAAGGCAAGCAGATTAGCTTGTGGCCAAGACGTTCGAAACGTTCCCGGTCCGAGCCTTGAGCCTTGAAGTGCATATAATTGATTGGATCAGCATCATGCAATGGCATGACTGTTTGCTGATTGAGCGCGCTGTGTCGTCATTGCCAAAGATTTCCCCGTGTTAATAGTGGTTGTTAACGTTAAACATAGTAATTACTCGCATGACATCAGGATATGCTATCTCGTTTCGACCAGTCATAACTTTTGCTAGAACTAACTTCAGAGGGCATGTCGATAGTCAAAATGAAGCTAATTGTATGGTCTTTCTCATGGGAGCTATAGATTGACTGCTGGGAGTAGTTCCAGCATAGGTTATGAGTGGTTGAAAATAGATGGTTGGAATAGCATATGCTATTCCGCTATTCCGACCGATGACCACTAGAAGTGTGGATTGGCATGCTCTCAAAACAGATCCACATTTGTAGCATTCCGAGCTCACTAAATTGTAACAGTTCAAACGTTAAGACGACTTTCACCACTAATCAATTTAGCTAGCTCTTGACAATCAACATTTCCTACAACCCCTACATGATTTCCACGCAATTTCCAACTTAGAGATCGACAACTCATTATCAAAACAACCACACTCCTCTGGCCACAATCATGCAACTGCTATTGGGTTTTCAATTAAATACCAAGTATCTAGTAGTATGGTTTCCTAATTAAGTTTTAGTTATTTTCTGCAGTTGTAAACCAGACAAAAGGTTAAGTATCCTCTACTGCAGTTCCATCTTTACTTGGCGTAAAAGGCCTTCACACCATCAGCTAGTTTCTCGACTGTGTCCTTGGCATCTCCCAAAAGCATATCAGTGTTGTCCTTCAGGAACACTGGGTTGTCCACACCTGCATATCCCGCGGCAAGGCTTCTCTTCATGACGACCACTTGCTTAGATTCCCAGACATGCAAGACAGGCATACCAGCAATCTGCGAGTTGGGATCATCAAGTGCAGCACTGTTTACCGTATCGTTCTATTTTTCATGTAGAATGCGAAACAAACAACGAAACCATAGTACATTAGTTACGAATCACCCAGAAACACTCGTGGTCCCTTGACATCTATCACCAACTTACCGCACCGATGACTAACGCAACGTCGGTGTTACGAAAGTCGTCGTTAATCTCCTCCATTTCTTCAACAATGTCATATGGAACTCCTGCTTCGGCAAGGAGGACCTGAAAAAGGCAAATTAACAAACACTATCGTGAGTTCCATCTATGACGTTAATCGCCGCGAGCAACAACATATGCAGCGACTGTCTTACATTCAACTGTCCGGGCATTCGACCAGCGACAGGATGAATCGCAAAACGAACACTCTTCCCTTGCTTGCGAAGAGTGTCAGCCATCTCTTTGAGAGGATACTGGGCACGGGCAACAGCCAAACCATATCCAGGGACCACGATAATCTTCTCGCTTTCCGTCAAGAGCTTCACAGTGTCGTCGACATTAGTCATAGTTGCTTCACCCTCAAATTTCATTGCCTCGCCAGTTCCAGTAGCTTTAGTTCCATACCCACCAAGAATGACAGAAAGAATGTCACGATTCATGGCGTCACACATGATTTTTGTAAGGGCAGCTCCAGAACACCCAATCAAGGCACCAACTGTAGTCAAGATGGGCATATCCAACATGAATCCTTCTGCGCAAAGAGCCCAACCAGAGTAACTGTTGAGTACAGTAATGACAACGGGCATATCAGCTCCGCCAATCGACGCAGTCATATGCCACCCAAGGATACCACTAGTAGTTATTGCTGAGGTAAGACAGCCCATCCCAATGCCCACTTCAGGGCCGCCCATCACCACGGCTCCAGCGCCTAGCGTTGCAGCTCCCAGTCCCGCGTTGATCTTATCGCGAGCTGCAAATTGCAAAGGGGCGGAATCCAATCTTCCATCAAGCTTTCCAAAAGCCACCAAAGAACCAGTAAACGTGACGCTACCAATCACTGTTGCCAGATAAATACTACTCAAGTGGACACCGTCCAGCTGAGTCGCATCAGGAACATTCATGTAGTCTCCGATAGCGGCTGCACTAGCAGCAAGTCCAACCAAGGAGTGGAACGCTGCGACAGTTTGAGGGAGCGACGTGGGCTCGACACGACTACCAATATAGCTTCCCGCAGCAGCGCCGAGTCCCATCAGGCCCGCAATACTCGCGAATGTACCAAAACTGGGGTGAATGTGCCCGATTGTGGAAGCCACACCCAAGGCAACACCAGCTTGCCCGGACGCAGCCCCCAAGCGGGCAGTTTTTTGCGAAGCAAGTCCTCCAATACCTCCGATGCAAAGAAGACCAGCTAGAGTTGCCGCAGCAGCATCAAGTTCGGGAAACTTTCCAGAAAGAGATCCAGCTGCGTACGCCACCAAGGTACCTCCGGCAGGGATACCATAAAGATGGTAGTATTCCGGTGGATCGTCGGGACGTTTGAACATGTCAAGCATCTTCGTGGTTACAATAAAGCCGCCTGCATGAATGGCAAAGAAGCAAAATAAAATGCGCTTGAGAGGAGAAAGAAAACTGAAAATACAAACAGAGAGAAGTCCCACCAAAAGTCAAATGAATTCCCATGCATCTGCACGTACCCACAATGTTGATGGTAGAAAGCGTAGTCGCTGTAGCTCCCAATAAGGAGACGATAGGTTTGGTACTATGTGCCCAGAGATGCATTCCTCCCAATGCGGTGGTCCCTGAGATAGCATTAGTCACAGCCATGAGAGGAGAGTGCAAACTGGAATATGGCGCAAAACAAATGTTATGAGAAAGAACAGATGTGGTGGTTGATGAGTGCGACATAATGGAAGAGATTTCAAGATGATTCAAGAGATCAAATTCGACCAGCAGAGATAAACTTAGACAGGATAGAGTTAGTCGCGGTTGCGTCACATCTGCTTCGAGATAAATCTATACCTAACGAAACGAGTCGACATCAACTGGACCAACAAGGGTTCATCAAGCTGAATGGAAGAAGGGGCATGTTGTAACCCATTGCTAAGCCTACCTGTGGGTAACCCCGAGCACGGCTTGTACACCAATAATGTTACTCAAAGCAAAGGTTGTCAACATAGACGAAAAGGCAGGATTAGGAGCACAGGCACCCATGGCTAAGATACCAGCTGATAGCATTCCTGCTTGCTTGGCCCCTTGCACATACGGAGATCTGTAATCAATGAGTGGCTCGTCAACTTCTTTTTCTTCTTTAGGGGCTGGAGGCGGAGGAGGAGCAGGTGCCGGCCACATCATTTTGCCGTTTTCCAGCACCAACATTCCGCGAACAGCTTCATCATCATGGTCAATGTGGAAATAACCAGACTGCTTGGTCGTTTGAGGGCCAATACTGAGCAAGAACTTGGAAATATTATTCGAGTATAAGTTGGAGGAAGTGGTCGCCAATCGTGACGGCATGTCCGTGTATCCAATGCAGGTTACACCATTGTCTGAAAGATCAGGTATTGAACGAAACGACCTTTTGATGAGCAAGGACAACCTTAACAATTACGCAAGATTCGTCAACATTAAACAAAATTCTTCACGTCATAATTATCACATCAACATGAAACGATTCAACAAGCTCATCACAAATCCTTTTTTCTGGACCCACCGGTGACGACTCTTTTATCGGTGACAGTGGTCTCGATATTTCCTCCAGCTTCGGCAGCTAAATCGATGGTGACCGAGCCCGATTTCATTTTTGCCACCATTTCCTTGGTTACCATGGTGGGTGCTTTGATCCCCGGGATAAGAGCAGTTGTGATGACAATGTCGACCTCTTCACATTGCTTAGTCAACATGTCTCTGGCAGCAGCGTGCCATTCTTCACTCATTTTCTTGGCATACCCGCCAGAACCACTTCCATCTTCTTCATAATCCACTTCTAGAAAGTGTCCTCCCATGGCTTCGACTTGCTGCTTAGTGACAGGACGGACATCAAAAGCCCGAACAATTGCTCCCAAATTTCTTGCAGTCTGAATGGCTGCCAACCCAGCCACACCAGTTCCAATGACAAGTACTTTGGCGGGAGCAACTTTTCCAGCTGCTGTCATTTGTCCTGCAAAAAACCTTCCAAACTCATTGGATGCTTCAAGAACAGCTCTATATCCAGCAATATTTGCCTGACTGGAAAGAGCGTCATAGGTCTGCCCACGAGAGAGCGTTCTCGGGATACAATCCATGGCGAATACGGTGGCTTTTTGATCCTGCAATTTCTGTACCAATTCCTTGTTTTGTGCTGGATAAACAAAGGAAATTAAAGTCCTGTCTTGGAGCATTGCTGCTTCTTGTGTGGAGGGAGGACGCAATTTAAGTACTAAATCCGACTGCTTCCACAGATCATCTGCAGTACGGACGATGGAGGCTCCAGCTGCTTCGTAGTCTTCATTGGAAAAATGTGATTTAGCTCCGGCACTATCTTCGACTAGCACATGAAATCCAGGAGCGACGAGTCTCTTGACGCTTTCAGGAGAAGCTGCGACACGACGTTCAAGGGGAAACTGCTCCTTGGGGATTCCAACGGTCAACCTATCGTAAGGGATTCCCTTGGGAGGGGCCTCAGCTGCTCCTCCATTGGAAGACAAACAACGCCGCGCGACAGAAAGAGTGTTGGTGCTACAATTACGGCCGCGGCAGGCTGCTAGTGACCAACGTGCCCAACCTGAGGGGTTGCTGGTGGCGGCAAGTCGCAACATGGTGAAGTCCAGCGATAGGTAGATCTACCTACTATTCTGCCGTAGTTGCTATTTAATAGCTAACTTGAAGCCACCGGGGGTGTGTGCCCTAAACGATTGAGCTTGTGTCGTGTGTAATATTTTTACGCAACAAATTTGGTGCGTATTTTTGTTACGCAGAGAACCCTCCCCGACAGTTGCATGACATCAGAGTTCTGGTTTTCTGTCCCACAAGTTACCACTGTGACACTTTTCCAATGTGATGGGCTGC
>ENA-ORBV01014888-ORBV01014888.1-microbial-mat-metagenome-genome-assembly--contig:-NODE-14888-length-11546-cov-5.149969_pt1 | contig 11546 bp, 8 predicted proteins | sample MGYA00237777_ERZ505514 | MGnify/ENA primary metagenome ERZ505514 (study PRJEB26160, sample SAMN06269048) | microbial mat metagenome | isolation source: Oligotrophic lake microbial mat | place...
GAGACAGACCTAGTAGTAATAGTTGCAGCTGTTGTCGTTCCGAGGATGGTTTCCAACCTTTTGGCCCTGTTGGGACAGAGTGTTGGGACTGTGTGAGTAGCCGCTGACTAGGCGAGCAAATGTGCACTCCTTTTTGCCGCCTCATTAATTTGCACGATTCGACTCGGCTGTTGCGTCCAATATTTATTCGCGCCACATTCACGGCCTCGAATTCGAAACCCGTTTCTTTCATGAAGGCTTCTCAGTTTTGCATCACAGCCGCCTGTTGTGGGAGAGAGTTCGTAGTAGCTCCTACTGGTGTAACTGGTAGAAACCTTGCAACTGATGACACACACACCACAACAGACAATGTCATCACTGCGTGCTACGTACCAGGGTAGCGATGTACATTAATCGACATGATAAATTTGATGTTGCAATGGCATCTTGAGTATGATCTTTCACTCGTCGCTGAAAATCCCTCTTTCGGAGGGAAGATCCATGTGATGGTGTGACTGGTGTCTCGCACACGGTGATAGCCTTCGGTCGCACGTGTACAAAAGAAGTACAGTGGTATCTTCGATCGAGTCCTGCGTATTTACACCAAAGGGAATCCCTTTCTGAGGCTTTCTCATTGTTCGCCTATTGTTCGCCTCATTTTTTCCGCATTTAGGTCCGCAATGGGAACAGTTCCCGTTTGTCCTGACAACACGTTTGACATCACCCCATCAAAAACAAATAAAATAGGATCCTCATTTTATGTTACCCATGGCCTAGCTTTACTACCAAGTATGTGTAGAAATGGATCTTGGCTCCGGTGGTCACAAACCGAGAACCCTTCAACCACGTATGCATCATGGCCAAAACCACGCCAGTGAACGAAGGGGGGGGGTCGAACTTAAATGAGGGTGTCAAAGAAAGAACCATGTAGCTGGTTCGTTCGGACCGGTACTAAAGAACTAATGAGCATAATAGTACGTACCACAAATCCGAGAAGCAGCATCATCAGAATTGGAGTCAATATCCCAGAGCACGCTCAAAACGTTGTTAAATGATGGCATTGGTTGTCAGATACATCTAGAGCTCTTCGAATATGTAGCCGGAGTATTCGAATGAGGGCCCATTTGTTCCGTCCAGCAAAGCAACCAAACCAAACAATGAAGATCAAAACAAACAAATGAGGTTCAGAATGGTATTGTCTCCAAATCCTTCGATCCCATAAAATCAAAACGAGAAAGACTATCAAACCTGCAAAACATTGCCTTCGAACAAGCGAAAAGAAACCAATATTTTATAACAACAACCATGACGTTCCCAAAGATCCTCGGCGGAAACAAGAAGAAGGAATCCCCCTTCAGGGACCCTCCCAAGAAGCAGGCGCACCATGTCCGAGAAGAATCCACCGAGAGCTTGGACGAATCCGAGGTGGAGTATGGTCCAGGCTGGGAAGCGGTCTTTGACATTTCTCCCGCCAATGTGACGGAACAGCGAATGAAGCAGACCTAAAGAAGAGGCACACGAGAGACAGAGACGTGAGCGCGAGTCTGCTTTGTCAACTGTTACATACTGAACTGCGTGGATGTGGAGGATGACGTCCTCAAGAGCTGCTGAGATACATTGAGATGTGTTCAAGATATCTCGCATACGTGTGCCAAGAACCAAGAAACATTCGTTCATAATTCATTCCTCTATTTGGACGAAAACGAAAACAAAAACATATATACTAAGAAGTACTTCTAAACATACATATTTGAACCAACTGTCATTGCTTTGTGTAACTTCTACTAGCAGCTAGCTAGTGTTTGCGTTATAAGTAATGCGGGCGCAATCCCCCAAATATCGTGGCTCTTGTACTTACTGTCCAGGCCGTACATACATTCATACAAGAACGGAAGGCCGGCTTATACAATGTGAGGAGCCCGAGAGGAGAACCGGGAGGAATGCTGCTCAGACCTATCCACGATTCCCTGGTTATACTTTTCACGGGCTTGATCCCGGGCCTTGTAATAGGACTTGACCGTGTATCCATTGTGTGCAAGAGCACCAAATCCTGCCAAAATATCCACCCATTTCAAATAGTAAGTTGTGGACGTTGGCATGATGGTGGTTTGTAAAGCATAGACGGCGCCCGCTTCCAAAATGAGGGCCAACAAGACAAAGAAAAATTCATTGAGAATGCGTTGCATACGAATTTCATATCCCACACTGGGCAAATGCTTATCGACGGATAATCGAACGCCCATTTGATTAAAGGCAATGTTCAAAATGAGTAGGCCACGAAAGAAGAATTTTTCCGGATCCAAAATGAGGGTGATCGTAGCGGCAATGACATTTAAAAAGGCCAAGAGCGGCACAATATTTCGATCGTAATATCCGGATTCTCGCAGTACCATTTGACTAACTCGTAGGTAGACATCGGGCGTGGCCGATATGGACATGCGTCGATCAAAGGAGCCATTTTGTTGACTGCAAAAGTTGAATTGAAGACCGCCTCCATGATGGCGGCTGCCACTACCATGTTTGTTTTGGTGTTTATGAATATCCGCATGTGTATTGTCGCTGTTGTGGTGCGTATTGGATCGATGATAGTGAAATTCGGGAATGCGGACATGGTCCACTATAAGTCCATAGGGAACCCTAAGAGCTTTGCGTGACACTCGACTGTCTTCGTCCGTGGCCAAGGCCAGCCTCCAAAAGCGTCGATCCCATCGTTGTCCAGCCCGTCGATGCTGTAAAATCGCCAGCTCGAGAGCGAGTTCGTGACAATCATGGGGAAATTGATGGACCGACAATCGATCTTGCATGACGGTCGCACGGTACATGCACGTCCATCGGACTAGACGACTGGAAGGATCCAATAAATCCACTTCCGGGGTTCCAATAATGGTAAAAGTAGAGACATTGAGAATGGAAAGAGGTGGAATGTAAATGGCTTCCTCCTCTTTATTGCCATTGTTGTTGCTGCTGCTGGATTCCACTCGTCGAGGAACAGCCTTGGTGCGTCCTTGCATGCTGTACAAGATACTTTGTTGTCGTTTTCGACTGCTGGAACTTTGTTTCTTTTTGTTGGTGCTGTGATTGGAGGCTTCCATATTCGAACTGCTCGTGTGCTTGAGATACTGTCTCTGGCGTGCGGGTGAGACATCATTCCAAAAGAGCGAAATTCGAAACGTCATGGGAACACTTCCCGTCGTCATGTCCAAATTGCCAATGTTCCAAAGGACCACTTGAAATCGAATGGTATGCACGTGTTGGGACTGCCCCAAACAACTACTAGCCGTAGTAGTAGTAGGACCGCCACCATTGGATCCATAATTTCCAAAAGCTTGTTCAACAGCTCCCATGAGTGCCGCCGTGTTATCATCATTCTCGTCGTTGTCGCTGCCACTCAAGCTCCAACCAGACGAGTCCTCCTCCGCATTGTGATCATCATCAAAATCAATCAAGATGCGTTGGCCAAACTCGGTTGTCATTATAACATCAAGCAATTTTATCAATATTTTTGTCGTATAGAGGTAGATACAGTATGTGCTCGATGAATGGATAATCAAAATAATGGATGGAGGATCTTCATCCGTCGCAGCAACAATCATTGGTTCATTGTTGTTTGGATGCTGCGAACCTTGAGGGTTCTCTTTGCGTTCTTTTCCCAAAAGGTTCGCTTTTTGTGGTAATAATAATTGGGACTCATTCTTTCATTGGTTCACGAATTGGGTGGACACAACCTACGGTAGGACGTAGAGCTGCATGGTAAGTAGGTGTACGCCGTTGTGGAGACTACTCGACAGGACTGTAGTGTATCTTTACTAAGGACTAGTAGGAGCTAGTAACTAGAAAGCTAGACACTCTGGTATTGGTAGCAAGCAGAGAGCATGGCATTGGCCTTCATCATAGAAAGAACAGCATGGAGTATAGTACTCCACATATCTATCTATCCTCCCAGATTGTTGAGATCTTGTAGTAGGATGGCACGGTGTTCGGGTGTCATGGCTTGAAAACGATTCAGGATTATGGTCCTTTCGTGTTCAAATCCCATGGATTCCATATTTTTACAGACTGCCTTTGCATCGTTTGGCGGATCACCTTGATTTTGTAGAGTATGACTCGTGCTCGTTGTTGTTTTTGACGTACCGATTTTCTTTCCGACTTGGTTGGTTTCGTTTTGGTTGGCTTCTTCCTGCTGCGGCCGTTGTGGCGCAACATCGAAATATATTTGATCGGACAAGATCTCAATTTTGGTATGCTCCAGCATATCGTCCAGAATGCCCAACAATAATCCATATAAGGATTCATGTAAATGCACCACAAAGTCTCTTGGAAACCAAAGGGAATCCCAAAATCCCAGTTGCTGTTGAGAGATTGGATCAGCTTGAGACAACAAATCTCGGAGGTGCTGTTCGTCCATGTCGGAAACGTGGAAAGAATTTTTGGTATTTGCATTTGCAGCCTCGTCCGTGTTGGTGTTTTTGTTGGAGGCTTGCCGCAATACTTGCCAAGCCGAGGGTTCCAAATTCAACCGTAGGTCGTGTCCACAAATTGATACACGCAACGAATTGGTCAAAATATCTAGAATTCGAAAAATCACCTTGAGGCAGTTCGAGTAGATCGCGTGTTCGATAGGATCCGGTAAAAATCGTTGATTGACGGCTTTGTTTTCCAAGAGTCGAGATGCCGCTTCCTCCAAGACAGTGTCATTGATATCGGAAGTCGGTGATGAAGACATGAACACGGGCTTTTTGGCGTTGTTGGACGATTTGTCACAACAAAAGGGTAGACCGTTGTTATTCCAGCATGCAGTGGTGGTCTCCTCCAAGGCTCGTTCCATACATTCTTCCTCACTCTGACGATGGATTTTCAGTCGAATTTCGTGTTCCAAAAACGTGCGTCCATCCAACACATCTTGAATCACACCATAAATGGCATTGAGAGTCAATTGGATTGTGGATTTGTAAATGGCCGTTTCCAAGGAATCTGGAAGGACGGAAATATTAATGGAAGGATCTCTCAAAATTTCTTGGACCAACTCTTCCACATCCTCTTCACGAGGCCCAAGTTTCGTATCTTTGGCTTGCGACATGCGTTTATGCTATTGTACAATATTGTTTTGTTGCTTCCGGGCCGTGCTTTTCGGCTTGCAGATAGCTTCCAGTACTAGCTAGCTAGATGAAGGATGGAGGAGGCGAGTCAACATTCATGAGGAAGGGACACGATATCGATCAGCTAGCTAGACGTTGTGGATCCAAACACCGTCATTTGCGAAAGATCTGTCTTTCCCGAACGTGATTGCATTCGGAGTGAATCCCGATCATTCATGACATGGTTCAGTCGTGGATGTGGAAGCCACCTGTGCCCTGCCAGCCGGCTACATAGTCTAGCTGCTGCTGGAGACATCATGGATCCTAATGTATGAATAGCTAGCTAGACTAGACCTAGCTACAAGAAGCAACTGACTACTGGCTTTATGATAGAACGCAGGGACCCCTATTTTTGCTCTGTACGTGTTCTCCGGGAACTGACTTGACTCTTTCTCGATACTGCTTTGTCCATGGGACTGACGGGGTGGCAACGAGGTCAGGTCAATCAGCAGTGATGCCAAGCAAGTAGTTGGATTTGTCAAAAGACATGTGCCTGGTACTAGTAGGAAACAGTCCTGAGAGGCATCATCCTACAGTAATCTTCCTTTCTCGAAATGAACAAATTTTGAAAAAAGGAAAATGATGTATAAAGCACAAAACGAACCATAAAAAAAGCTCCTACTATTTCATTTCGCTTCTACGTAGAGGAGGGCGATCTCGGTCGCTACTAAACTGGAAAAGAGCGAGAAGTGTTTGGATTTTGCCTTTATTCTGTTTTCCTTAATTTTCCATTTGGGTTGCCTGCACAGTTTATTATGATGGCATCCAAGGACGTGGAATTTTGATTGTTGGATGGACATAAAATTGTATTCGACTGTATGTTGTGCTTGCTTCGGCTTTCATTGATGTTTGTACATTTTTGTGGATTGTTCGTTTCTATTCTTCCATTGGGAATACCCTCTCCGTTAATTCCCAACATTGTCATCTACCAACCAAAGAAGGGCAAAATAAATCCCTGCGATTTGAAAGACAAAGGCTACACACCAAAATTGCACTCCCACACATCTTGGAAAGCAACAAGGAATAAGTGCATGACAAGCGACGGCATCACTTCCTTCGGCCGTACGAACAATCAAATCGTCGTAAATATCTCGGACCTGAATATAGTGTGTAATACAATTCATGTTTTTGTTGGTTGGTGGTTGTCATTGGCGAAAGGTTTTACAAAAAGGAAAGAAAGTCGGCGGCACAAAGATTCACACTAAAATGAGACAAATGCTACTAAAACACTCTTCAAATTATTGAATATAAATCGATCGACGGAACTTGCAGAAAACACACAAGCAGGCAAACAGACTTACCGCATGCCAACCAATAAAGACCCCATAAAAGAGTGCCACATACTCCAAAATGGGTTGAAAGACAAACCACTCGATAAAGACAAAGGCCACATTAACCACTGTGAAAAACAAGGTAATTGCAACCACCATACTGTTGGGTCCATAACTATGGTTCAATAAATAAATGGATACAGTAGTGTTTGGTATGGTTAGATAGGAATCGTGACACACAAAAACATGCACTCGCACTACTCCTCACTGCACTCATACTACTCCTCACTGCACTTGTACTTACCATAGTGAAATGAGCAAGGCACAGGTAATAATACACGCCACGACCGTAGCACCAATGCGATCCCCACTCAACGCCACGAAGAGTCCACCCCAAAAGGCACATCCCACATAACCAGCTGGAATGACCAAACATCGCATGCCTCCTGTATAACCCGTCACACCACCTTCATTGTTGTAAACTTCAATCTTTTTGACGGAACCACCCGTCATCCAACAAGCCGTCGCGTGTCCCATTTCATGAATAAAGGTCCCCAACAATCGCATGGGTTTCAAGATGAAGGTCTTTTCAAACAACAAGGTAAAGACCGCATAGCCGCCATAGAAACACAAAAAGACCGTTTCTTGTGTTTCGCAACAAGTACTCAAATTCCAAGTCGGCATATTGGTACTGTATTATTGTTTGTAGTAGTGTTGTTGTTATTCTATTCGTTTGGGTAGAGCTGACGACGTTGACAAGCAAGCCAAGGTGAATGTAATATGCACGGAAGTAGATTGATATGATTCTGGTGCATGGCCGGTGCAATTTTTGGGTTTTGCAACCGGTAGAGGGGAATCGTAACCTTGTCTTTTGCGCACGAAGAAAAAAGAAAAAAAGAAGAAAAGAATCATTAGATTCCTTGTTCCTTGCCTTGACACTTATGTAATCTACATGGATTCCACTCTCTTTAGCACCGCGAAGCAATGAAGACTGTGCCTAATGCACTGTAGGAGACTTTTTTAGTACCGCAAACAACAGGTGTTCTGTTGAAATTGCTATGGCAATGATTGCCTGTCCCAAAACCTAGCATGGGATGCAATGTGCACTCTGTTTTCAGGGAGAGTCTAACCGCGTTGTTTGTTAGCAACTCCTGAAATCCAATGCGCAACGCTTGTTAGTGTGTTTGTGCTGTGGCAACAGCCATGAATTGATCTCATGTTATTTGACGAGTTAATGTCTTGAAGAATGAGTGACGATGATGATGCCACTGTCACTCCTGTTGATCCCTACCACAAGAAGAAGAGGAAGCCAGTGTCTGTGTCCAGGCTGCCCAAGCCACGGTGCGACACTGCCCAGGAACAATTTATCGTCGACATTCGCAAACGCATTGATGACGAGCCAACGTTTTTTGAAAATAATTCTTGGAGCAACATGCCCTTCAGTCACGGCAGAAGCGCCTCCCTTCTTAACAAGAAGAAGATCCATGTTGACAGCTTTTATGTTCGACCTTTGGCAGCATGGGTTCCACATCGTCTCATCCCACATTACATGCCATCATGCCCTCGCTGCAAGAGCAAGAACTCAGTGGACGCAAATGACACAAAATGGGTTGAGAATCCCAAAATTCTACATGGCGTTGGCACGCATCGTTGTTTTGACACGAAGTGCTGCTGGTGCAACCTCTGCTGTGGTTCATTCACGGCGTGGCACGAAGCAACGCTGAAGATGGATGCCATCGAAATTGCTGGAGCACTCAATTTCCGAATGAGCAGAGGGTTTGCTGTTGACGACGAACTGCACAGCTTCATTGTCACTCACAACAGCGACACAACGGCCTCCATCTATGAACGGCTAAAGAAGGCGGCTGCTGACCGCTGGATCAATGACGCGACGTTCTGTCACAGGGCTGTCTTAGCAAAGCAAGTGAAAACCAGGAACAAGAATGGTGTGTTTTTGAGAGGGACCAATCAAAGCACTCTGCATTCTGTGCTTGTGCCCATGACAGAAGAAATGAAGCGTTTCAGGGGAGACCGTTGTCAACTTGTTTGTTTGCAACGGGAACTTTGATCCGTTGAAGATGCCTTCGATGGCGATGTTCAGTTTGTGAACACATTTAACAAAAAGAAGAACAGAAACGCTACAAACTTGCCATTTCGTGGAATTGGGAAGGAGAAGTGCTTGACGTTGACATCCAGAGGCATTCTCGGTGCTCATGACCTTCTCAATTGTGAAGGTTGTGACCCGGCAACAAAGGAACAGTGGAAAGACACAACACAAGCGCACTGCGACAACTTAGCCCGTCAGATGCAAGCAATTCGGTTGCGCACCGCGAAGTTAGAAGATGACATCCGCATCCAAGATGTCATCGAAGAAGGCGAGCGCAACAGTCCACCTGCAACCACACCTGCTCCAAGAACACCAGGTCCGCCAAATTCAGAAGATTCACCTGCGCCGTTTTCTTGCTTGACCGACAGGAGACATTACAATTCGCGAACAGTTTCGAAGTCTACGATCGACCGCATTAAAGCTTCTGATTATCAACGCCGCAAGTCAATGCAGTTGGCGAAAATGAGATCTATTTCAGGGAAGGCATGGAAGATAGATTGGGGATACAAAATAGCCCCCAAAATCAAGGTCTACACGGGAAGAGGCAAACCATTCGCGCCGCACCAAAGCGTCTGTTCTGTGCAACAAGAAGACTCGCTCACAGTGTTCTGGAAATGTTGTCCGTGTTCTGAGGGCATCGATGCCACAAAGCCTGATTCAATTAGGCTAAAAAAAAGGAACGCATTGCTTGGAGAGACGGTGGAAGTAGCGTGGGTTGACAACTGCTGTTCCGTGCGACCGAAATTACAAGAAGTCATGCCTGGTCTACTTGTGAAGCTCGACTGCTTCCACTGGTGTGCTCGGTTTGATCCAGCACTTGATGATGTCACTGGCGAGAAGACCACACTGTTTCGTGGCATGATGAGAAGAGCCGTGTTCCAGGTAGAAGATTCCGAATGCTACCGTGTGAGAGAATTCCTAAAAGGCAAGGGGAAGCCACACATGCCACGCGACATATTGAAGGAGGCCAAAGCGACAATGCCACCACCAGAATTGCTAGAACGACGTGTCATGGCTGTTATTCACGCTGTCATGGAGAAGGATTTGGAGACTGACCAGGCACGGACAGTTGGTGCAAGTGGCGACAAGTGTGCAAAACGATTTTTCAAGCCTGGTGCTGAGACAATCAACGTGATCATGAACCAACTGCAACATGTTCGCAGGGGATGCCTGTCTGACCCGTGTGATAGCATGCTACAGATTCACCGTCACAATCCGGTCACGGGGAAAACGCACACTGCCCGCGGCACAGGAGGCAATGAGGCATCTTGGCGTTGCACAAACAGGTTGCTCGATGCTCCTTCCATTGGCATCACTAGGGCAGAACAAGCAACAAACAATTGCTTTGAAGCTGACAATGACCGGAAAAGAGTTAGGCGACTGGGCGAGGCACCAGAAGAAACATCACGAACGGAGCAGCTTCGCTCCCTTGGAACACTAGCAAAGGAATGTGGATTTAAAGGCGACGACATACCAACAACCCATCTGGATTACCCGAGAGAACTGGATGGTCTGACTGAGTACATAGGTCTCGACTACAAGCTAGCTTCGCACTTTAACGTCGATGATGTGCGCGAAGAAGCGGAAGATGACGAATCGGAAGCATCGGATCAGGATCTTGCCAATTTTTTGCGCGATCTTGATCTTGATGACACCGGTGCTGCCCCTACTGGTTCTGCAGGTGGGTTGGACATTCCAGAAGATCTTTTAAATGAAGAAGAATTTCAGCCAGTCGATGTGTTTGCCATGGATACCGAAGTAGATCTTTCTATTTTCGTGCCGGACATTGTCGCAAACGAGAAGACGCATGACAGCTTTGCCAGGCTAACAGAGAAGCAGCCGTGGGTGCCATTCAAATCGCCTCGCGAATCCGGCAAATTCACTGACACCGACAGAGCCGAGGAGGCCTTATTTGACGAAATGCGGAGGAATTACAACCGATTCCAATCGAAGCTGGAACATGCAACCGGATGCAAGTCATTTGCCCGTGCTTGGAATTTCAAAGTCATGGATCTGTACAAGCAACAAGTAGAAGGCGACGAGGTGACTCTAATTAATCGGAAATCACACAAGCAGCTGCAAGATTGCTATGACTTGCTACAACGCAACAAGGAATTGGAGTCACTACAAAAAGAAGACGACCCCATAATGGCTCGAATGACCACCAAACTGCGTGCCGCTGGACGGCTTTTGGCGCCACACCAATCCGCAGTGAACTGTAGACCAATCAACTTCAACATTCAAAATGGAACCCCGTCTTTTGGTGCACCCTACGCATTAAACACCGATGTCGCAGCCAACGCTTTCCAGCATGATCCGAATCAAAACAATCAAATGCCTATTCTGTGCCGAACCCTACCAACTGCCACCACACCAATGACCAGAAGTGCACTGGGTAAAACATTTAATGCCAAGAAGTTCTGTTGGCGGTGTGGCTGGCAGAAGACGCTTCACTTGAGGGCGGGCGTTTCCTTCGGCGACCACTGCACAACTAATTGTCAGCACGAGCAGTGTTCGAAATGCAACTGTCGAATTGAGTTTCACAAAGACGGAAGAATTGGACCACATTGCAAGGAGGATCCACACGCCAACAGCAAGCACTGCGAATGGGGCATGGCGGAGCCATGTCAAACTGGAACAATTTAAAAGATTTGTTGGTTTGCGAATTCGAAAGGGAAAGGGAAACCGGAGACTCCGGCACAACATGAACACTAGTGAGCACAACCAACTCTGCACTCTGAAATGCTTGGGTGACTGGTCCATCCCTTTCAATGGATTGAATCATTTCAGCCACGCAATCCATGCTGTCACGGGCCAACTGATGGAAGGAATGGGTCTCACGGCACCTCACCCAAAAGCAAGTGTTCCAATTAGTGAGGGTCAAGTTGTGCTCTGGACTGTTTGTGTAGAACCTGCACCCAGCTTTCCACTGCACCCCTAACAAGATGCAGTCATGGAAGAGTCTCATCTTTGTAGGACCAACGCCTCCATACATGTTGTCTTCTCTCATGTGTTCGCACATCAATTGAAGTGACTTCTCCAGCCAACAAGTCC
>ENA-ORBV01014889-ORBV01014889.1-microbial-mat-metagenome-genome-assembly--contig:-NODE-14889-length-11545-cov-25.472881_pt1 | contig 11545 bp, 5 predicted proteins | sample MGYA00237777_ERZ505514 | MGnify/ENA primary metagenome ERZ505514 (study PRJEB26160, sample SAMN06269048) | microbial mat metagenome | isolation source: Oligotrophic lake microbial mat | place...
TTGCCGTTAACGAAGGAGTCGAAAAAGATGCTCCTGTAAAAAGTAGCGCAGGTGTAACGGCATCCGCATACCAGCGATAAACTTGTGAGCCACCAGCCCCACTAGCTGTAAGAGTTACCGCACCAACGCCACATCGGCTCGCGGGTGTCGCGGTTGGGACCGCAGGCGGTGTGCAGGCGATAATCGTAAAAGGGGCTGACACAACCGGGTTACTCCAATATCCTTTCGAATCTTTTGCTCGAACATTTAGCGTATAGTTGCCAGGCGTTAATGCAGGAAGATTCAAATTAAACAATTGATTGACAGTAGGTGCTTGTGTAACAGGCACTGATGTAGCGAGCCCAATGCCTGGATCGGTATTTACATAATATTCCAGCTTAACCAAATCGGCAGGCAGCGTGCTGGTAGGCATCAAATAAAATGTGCGGGTGGTAAACAGTGACCAGCGCCCTTTGTCATCTCGCACACGCACATTCACCGTGTGAAAGCCTGCCGTCAAAGCGGTGCTCGGTGTGTTGACCGTCAGGTTCAAGCTTGGACTAGATGCAACAGGAATGTTTGCTCCGTTTCCAACACCTGGATCAGTATCGTAAAAATATTCCGCCTTCGTAATGTTTACACCCGGTAAGGTGCTGAAGGGATTTGGGATGACATAAAAGGTGCGCGTAGTAAACAAACTCCACTTGCCGGTATTATCCTGCACACGTGCATTGAATGTATGGAAACCAGTAGCCAATGATGCGGTGCTTATATTATAGGTTTGATTGATAGCCGCAGCCACAGTAACAGATAGTGCTGTGGCATTGCCAACACCAGGATCGGCATCAAAAAAGTATTCGGCACGATTGATGGTTTGTGCCGATAGTGAACCTTGAATGAAAAGAAGAAACAAAATGATTTTAATTCCATTATCGATAGTCCATCGCTTGCTTGCTATCGACATTGGCCGATCGATTCGAATAGATTGTATAAATTTATTCATAAAATTCATAGGTCAATCAGAGATTAATTATTCACCGTTGCTTGAATGGTCACTTTTAACTGAGCGCCAGAAGGTAGCGTACCGTTTTGAATGTTTACGCTTGTCACCTGTGGTATTGGCGGTAAAGCACTCGTATCAAATCCACTGCCCGATCCGCCTCCACTTGGAAATGGAAAAGCGCCACCGTAAATACCCAAGTCTGTTCCATCCGTACCAGCATTTTTTACAGGCGAAGAACTTTGCAAACGATAATCATAGTTTGCGTTGTAAGCCCCCAAAGGAGCATTCACAAACAGCGGGTCTACCGCCACAAAATTCCCGGCTGCCGTATTGGGCCCGCCAGCAAAACTATTGGTAGGCGCGGTGGCACCTATGTTTGAATTAACACTTAAGTTGTTGTTAAAATTGTTTGAGATCACGTTGCTGTTCATGATTGTTGCGCTAGTGATGGTGGCAAAAATGTTATTAGTAATCGTGGCAAATTGAATATTGTTGAGAATGAGAAATGGACTGCCAACAAATAAGTTATGGTCAATTAAAAAGTTTGCGTTACCCGTGTTACCAAAAACCGCACCGTCAAAAATATTATTTTGAATGATAATGTTGTTAGGTATCGAATTGTTACTTAAAACAAAACTGCCTGTTATAATATTATTGTAGATTAGCCAATTGTTGCCGCCCTGAACAACTAAACCAGCAATCCGATTTCGGAAAACAGTAACGTTGCTTATGGTAGGAAACCCACCACGCACACTCAGTTGAGTTCCAATATTAAATCCGCAAATCACCGAGCCAGAAGGATCGCCACCCGAGCGATCAAAGGTGAATTCCCCCACCGTAGTGGAATATCCTAATTGGTTAGATGACTTATATCCACCGCCAATCATCACCAATCGTTTACTGATGGTTACAGGCCCAACATAGGTTGTTATGCTTGGATTAACGTAAATGGTATCGCCTGCAGCTGCCGCGTTAACTGCCGCTTGTATAGAAGCAAACTGTGCAGGGTTTGCAGGATCGTTACTTACCGTGCGGATGGTGGCCAGGCAATGGAAGCCAGCCAGCAAGGTAAAGAGCGTTAAGGTTACAAGTGGTTTCATAGTCTCACGTTTAATTTTTTAATTTTAATTATTCACCGTTGCCTGAATGGTTACACGAAGTTGTGTGCCGGGTGCCACCGAAGAATTTTGAATATTTACATTGGTCACTTGTGGAACGGGCGGTTGTGCGCTTGTATCAAAACCTCCACCAGAAGCACCTCCTGTTGGGAATGGAAATCCACCTCCGTATATTCCTATGTCGGTTGCATCATTTCCCGCATTTTTCCCGGGCGATGTGCTCTTCAATCGATAATCAAAAAATACATTGTAGTTGGTAAAGTTAGCCACACTCACAAATTGAGGATCTACTCCGTATAAATTTCCTGTTTCAGAATTTGGTCCGCCCGCAAAGCTATTGATAGGGGCAGTGGCCGCTACGTTTGTAAGCACGTTTATATTGTTGACAAACGAATTGGATTGCGTGGTGGCATCTATGGTTGGCCCTTGGGTAAGGGCAAAAATATTATTGCTAACAGTAGCATTTCTAATGTTCGTGTTTAAGGGGCTAATTGAACCAAGAAATAAATTGTGGTCTACAATTACCGAGGGCTGATTGCTACTGGAGAAGCCTCCATTTGAAAAAATATTATTTTGAAATAGTACCCCAGATGAATTGTTCACCTGAATGCCGCAATTGACAATCAGATTATGTGAAAAAGCCCAATTACTGCCATTAAAATTTACCGCGGCTCCACTGATGAGATATCCAATATAATTGCGAAGAACTTGAATATTATTAACATTGCCAGAATTGGCCAAAAAGCCACCCAATCGAAAGCCCGAAATTACAGTGCCAGAAGCACCACTGAACAATGTAAACCTGCCATTGATACGGGTCGCTAAATTTGGAGGACCAGCAGGATTGTAACCTGCGCCCACTATCACAAGCCGCTTAACGACATTAGGCGATTCACCATAATCAATCGCGCTGCCATTTACATAAACGGTGTCTCCTGCTATTGAAGCATCTAATGCTGCTTGTATAGAAGTAAACTGCGCTGGATTTTGCGGATCGTTGCTCACCGTGCGAATGGTGGCCAGGCAATAGAAGCTAGCCAGTAAGGTAAAGAGCGTTAAGGTTACAAGTCGTTTCATAGTCCTACGTTTAAATTTTTGATTTTAATTATTCACCGTAGCCTGAATGGTTACGCGCAATTGGGTGCCGGGGGTAAGCGAAGGATTTTGGATATTGACATCCGTTACTTGTGGCACGGGCGGCATCGGCCTGGTATCGAACCCTGAGCCGATAGCCCCACCACTGGGGAACGGGTAAGCCCCCCCGTAAATACCCAAGTCGGTGCCATCATTACCGGCATTTTTTCCGGGCGATGAAGGCTGTAGCCGGTAATTATCCAAAGTGGAGTAAGCGTCTGGGTTGTCATTTACGGTAAACAATGGGTTTTGTCCGATGATGTTACTGCTCCCCGTATTGGAACCACCAACAGAAGCCACAAAGTTTGCAAAATCAGTTGCGGGACTGTAAAAACTTGGAGCTATGGTGGTGAGATTGGAAAGGTTGTTGTTAAATGTGCTGTACACAACACTGGCCGATGATGCATCGAAAACCGAACCCAGTGACCTTGAGAAAATATTGTTGGACACTACCACATTGTACATGCTGCCTAGAACACCTCCAGCGCTGATACCCAAAAAAATGTTGTGGTCAATAACAACTGTACTGCTATTAAAGCCATTGATCGATTGCGTAATAAAAATGTTATTGGAAAAAAGAATATTGGTGGCGGATGGAGAGAACAAGCTTGATCCACCATCAATGCGCCCCCTGAAAATATTATTGACAATTATCCAACCTTTGCTATAGGTGCCAGACGGATTGCTAAGCGTAAGCGCGATGGTAGCATTGTCGAAGCGATTGCGCATAATGGTAATGTTATCGCAGGCCAGTGAGCTTCCTTCCGGGCCAATGTTGCCGCAAAGCAAGCCCATAATCGTGGTGCCACTTGCGTTTATACTTGCATTTCTAGATAGTAAAATGTCCCCGACATTTGTTGGATGGCCAAACGAATTATTAGGGGCATAGCCCGATCCAATAATCACCAATCGCTTTGTAACGGTGAGCGAGGGATATTGAAAGGGTGATCCTTGAAGTTGAATGGTATCGCCATCGACCGAGGCCGATTGCGCAGCAGCAAACGTGCTGAATTGCGCGGGCTGCGCAGGGTTGTTACTTACCGTGCGGCTGGTGGCCAGGCAGCTGCCAGTTACCAGCAAGAGCGATAAAGTAAATGTTGCGAAATTTTTCATGGCGTTTTCATTATGTAGACAAAACAACTGAGCAAAACGATAGTTTACGCTGCGTAAATTAATCATCCTAACTCTAATTTTTATCCCTGAAAAAGGGGATTTTGTGATTGAACCCAGATTATGCATTAGGATGCATAATCTGCCCGCAGGGTTGACGATCCTGACGTTTACTGTCAGGATGCCAAGGTTAAACCCTGGTGCTACTATCAGGATCATGACCGAAGCGACAATGAAAATCACCCAACAGGGAAAATATTTTTCAACGTAAGTATTTGATTTTCATTCGTCAAATTATGCAAATGCATTTCTGTTGCATAATGTGGGTTGAACAATCCCAATTTGTAAAAGGATCATTAGCTTTACTATGCCATTTTTATCAGACTTTTCTGTATCAAACATCGTCTCATCGCCTCTGGTGCGATACCCTAAATCAAATTATGACTGCTTTGTATGCCAATTACCGCTTCAGCGAAATGTATCCGGTCTCAGGTTTCCTTCCACTGGCAAACTCGATTTTATAAAAGTAAGTACCCGAGGGCAGTTCGTTGCCATTATCGTTCAGGCCTTTGAAGAACCGGTCATTATTGTTGTAATTTTTGACTTCAAAAACTTTACTTCCCCAGCGATTGAAAATAGAGACCTTGTTATTTTGAGTTTCGGGAATTAAGTCAATGTATTCAATTTTAAAGATGTCGTTCAAACCATCTTCATTCGGTGATAGGGCATTGAAAACTTCAATGTTTCCCACCACCTCAATGGTAAGTTCTTGTTGGGTACATTCGCCAAACAGATCGCACACTTCAACGGAAATACGGTCGGTGCCTGAGAATAAAATTGTACCATAGTCGAGCACTAATTGATTCGAGTTATTTATTACGGCACTTGCGCCTTGCAGTGAAGTGGCAGCGAGCACTCTGAGGGTTGATAAATCCAAGTTGTTATCAGCATCGGTGAGCAACGAAATCAAGTCGATGGTAACAACTCCCTCAATAGGTACAGACGATACACTTGCTGAAATTACAGGAGGTTGATTGCTACAGGGTAGCGGAAAAACAGTAATCACCACATCAACAGCATCGCCTAAGCAGAGATAGTCACTTATGGGCTCAACAGTATACCTAACATTCAATGAACCATTTGTAGAATTGGTAAACGAATCGTTGGCGAGATAATCAGAAAATACATTGGTGGCTGCAGCAGCATTGCTAACATTCGGCATTAGGCCCGGAGCCACGGAAATACTGAGAATATTATAAAGCTGACCAGATCTTGAACCCGGATCATTACTCAGCATGAGCCCTGAGACGTTTCCACTACACACTTGCCGATTCAGGTTTGGGGCTACTACGGGAGCCGAATCTATGGTGAATATAAGATCCATTGCTGCACCTGCACAACCTGTTGCGCTCACCGGAACAACCCGGTAGCTAACGGTACCACCAGCTATATTGAAATACGTATCATTAAAAATGTAATTGCTGGCCACCCCAACTGCCGGAACGGATGCATTGCCTGAGTCAGTTAAGCCAGATGAAACAGTTTTTGAAGTGATGTTAAAAGAGGCTGCCGGGGTAGCCGCTGTCGCAATGAGCAGTCGGCTGAGTTCTACACCTGTGCACACAGTAACACCCGTTTGAACTAATACAGGAGTTCCATTGACAATTAGTGTTGCCCAAGTAGAAGGAGTAATCGAAGTGTTATCCCCTTTTACCAAACAACGGTAAATACTTCCCGTTAACGCGAGTGCGGGATTGGTTAGCGTTAACGCGGATGTTGTTACTCCCGAATAAGGCGCACCATTTGTTAAATCATCAAACCCGTCATTATCAATTTGCCATTTGTATTGAAGATTAGTGTCCCCAGTTGCTACTACAGAGAATGTTGTGTTGCTGCCTTCGCAGATGGTTGTATTAACAGGTTGTGTTGCAAAAGTTATGGAAACCGAAGGAATTAGATTTTCATACACTAGCAGTAAACCTGCTGCGCGGGTAATGATAATTTCAGGTTTGCCATCTAAGTTGAGATCGGCTGTAGTAATTCCTCTTGGAGCAGTAACAGTAGTGTTAAAAGGTGCAGCAAACGAAGCGGCCGTAAGTGCACCACTAGTATGAATGTTTTTGAAAATAGAAAATCGATTACCAGCTTCGCTGGTGGTAATGATCTCGGGCTTGCCATCGCCATCTAAATCTGCAATGTGAGCAACGGTTGCAACGCTGGGATTAGTTAAATCAATTCTTGAAAAGCTAATGTTACCAGCTGTGCTTGTATTGTGCAGTACGATCAGCAGCGTTGTAGATGTACCTGTTGCGTGATAAAGCATCAAATCTAATTTTCCATCGATATCAAAATCACCTTTGTAAATTCTATCGGGGTTATCGCCTACGGCTACATCAACTCGTGGCGCAAACTGAGTAGGTGCCACCTTTAGCACGCCCAGGTTTCTGTAAAGGCTTATATTGTTTGCACCCGGGTTTGTGGTGACTATATCTGCAAAACCATCCCCATCAAAATCTCCTGTAAGGGTAGCTCCATAGGCGGAGGGTTTGGCAAAAGAAATGTTTTGTGAGAATGAGCCGAAAGCTCCGGTTACAAAATTCCCTGGAATGTTTGTAGTCCAGTTTTCTAATATTAACAGATCAAACTGGCCGCTTAGATCTGTTGTGAGGGTCATGTCTGTTTTTCCATCATTATTAAAATCAGCAAAGTCTACTGTGCTACCCCCCGGGGGAATACTTACTTCTGGCTGAAAAGAAATTTCTGTTAACGTGCTATTGTTTTTTTTAACCCTTCCCGTTACCGTGGCAACATCTAGATAACCATCACCATCAAAATCTTCTAATCGTGAATTGCTAAAATTCGATAAGGTATCATCCGCCATTAAAGAAGAAATCGAGATGGCTCCGGAACTATGTGTATTTCGGAAAGCGTAGGATGCACCTGCGCTTCCATTAACAAGGATGTCGGGTTTTCCATCCCTATTTAGATCACCATTATTAATATCATATTGAGCTCCGGTAAGTGTAAATGAAATGGGCGCAGCAAAATGCGTATTGTCAAAGGCAACACCGGAAGAAAAAGTTGTCCCGAATGGAAGGTGGTAGCGCGAGGTCAATTTAGCTTTGGTAACACTTACTGGTGCATAGCTTGCCCCGGCTGGAACTTGTGCGGTTATCAACGTTGATGTTGATGTGAGCACCGTTGCTTCCACTGCACCAAACCATACTTTGTTTTCGGAAGGTATGGGTGAAAAATTGTTTCCTGTAATCGTAACGGTTGCCGCAATGGGTGCAGCAAGGGGTGAAACGGTGGTGAGGGAAATGACTGGTGCCCGAATATTTTTATTTTCAAAGATGGAAACCCGAGGCGGGGTTGTGTTGGTAGTACCAAAAAGAAGCTCAGGCTTACCATCTCCATTTATGTCGCCCGTTACCGGACTTGTAGGATAGGCGGTTGAGCCTCCTCCCGGCAACTGATAAGCCGAAACAAAAGAATTTGCACTGAAGGCTCCACCTGAATAAACATTTTCAAATACTGCAATATCATCCTGATCGGTGGCGATAATGTCGGGTTTTCCATCGCCATTGATGTCGGCAATACTCATTCCGCCATAATTGAAAAGGTCTGAATCCAGAATCACTTCAGTCGCGAAGTCAGTGGTAGTTAAGATGCCATCGATATCGGTGTTGATCCGGATTCGAATGTCATCGTTGCTAAAACCTTGTTTCCAGGCAAGGTCATTTTTTCCATCCAGGTTAAAGTCGGCAATAACGATAATGCCATTGCTGCCGATCGAGAATGGTACAGGTGTACCAAAAGAAATTGTTCCTGGAGTTGAAGTATTTTTAATGATCGAGAAGGCATTGCCAAAGCTATGTTTCACAATCATTTCGGGCTTGCCGTCATTGTCGAGGTCACCTGCACTTACCCCAGCACCGGCATCGAGTATGCTGCTTCCAAAATAACTGATGGAGTATGCAAACTCAATATTTCCAGACGTACTTATATTCTGGGAAATCCAAAAATCTACGAATACACTTCCATTACCATGTTGCGCCATTAAATCGATAAGTCCATCGCCATCAACATCCACGGCATTGGCAAACGACCCGGAGTAAACTAATCCCGGCCAAACTTCAACTGCTTCAAACACAAGGTTGCCAGGTGTACTGATGTTGCGGTACGTGCCAAAAGTCATTGTAGAGCCATTATCATAGCCGCACATAATGTCTAATTTTCCATCATTATCAAGATCGTGAAAATAAAGGCCCGGTTGGTTTCCTGCCGTGGTTAAAGAAAATTTGGGGGCAAAGGATGCTGTGGTAATATCTCCACCCGCACCCAGATTTCTATAAATGGTAACATCATTGATAGCACCTTCAGAAACCGCTATATCGTTCCAACCGTCACCATCCAGATCGCCCATAGCAAGACCGTTTGTTCTATTGCCGGGGGCTGGATCAAGATTGATATCAAACTTCGGGTCAAAAGACGCAGGAATAATTCTACCTCCGCCATTAAAAGTTGGAGTGAACGGTGTAACGGATTGTTTGGCGAGTCCTGTGGTTTTATTGATTGCTGTAATCGATCCATACATGGCCCCTGCCGGAACCGTAACGGTGAGGGAGGTGGCACTGGCATTGGTAATAGTACTCGCTATTGACCCAAAGTAAACTGTGTTATTGGAAGGTGTTGAACCAAAATTACTTCCGGTGATCGTGATGGAAGTTCCTGACTCTCCAAAGGAAGGGGCGAAAGAAGTAATACTTGGAGCTGGCGGAAGAATGCGTTGCTCGAGGACTACATTATCAATCATGCCTATATCTGTCGGTCCAAATGTTACGGAATTATATTCAACGCCTATATGGATTGCAGTAATTGAAGCTAATACCTGTTTTACTTGTTCTTTTGATGCAATGGGTCCGGCCGTACTTCCAATTCTCCACAGTTGATCTTCATGTAATCGCTGTGAATAGGTGGTCCAGGTAGCAGTGTTGGGCAGCGGATTTACATTTCTAACAATCGATGTGCCTCCGCCATAGATCTCAATATCATTATTACTGACGTTGGATACTAGAGCCACTTTTAAATCGAAGCGCAAAAACTCGCCATAAGAAAAACTCCGGTTTCCGAGAAATTTGGCCGGTGCTACCATTTTGGATTGAACACCACCCACTCCGTCACGCGCTTGAAGAAAGCCACCCGGATTACCTCCGGCAGAGATGTAGACCGGGTCACCGGCAGTAGCATTCAAAGCAGTCCACCCATCGGCATCGGTATCAAAGGTGCTGGTGATTTGAGCTTGTACAATAAATGAGGGCCAAAGCAGCAGCAAGACAAGTAAAATTTGCATTTCTAAAGATAGTCAATAAGCCATGTAACAAAAGCACATGATAATGTGAGGAACGCCAAACTGATTAACCCACGTTGCACAATAGAAATGCATTTGCATAACTTGACGAATGAAAATCAAATACTTACGTTGAAAAATATTTTTCCTATTGGGTGATTTTCATTGTCAGGTCATGACGCCTCGGTCATGATCCTGATAGTAGTATCAGGGTTTAACCCTGACATCCTGACAATAAACGTCAGGATCGTCAACCCTTCGGGCAGATTATGCATCCTAATGCATAATCTGGGATTAAGTGTGATGAAAAATACTAAAAGCTGGTTGAGTTTTAATGCTACTTTTTCAGCGCAAGATATCCGGTTTCGGTTTTCCTTCCACTGGCAAACTCGATTTTATAAAAGTAAGTACCCGAGGGCAGTTCATTGCCAGTATTGGTTAATCCTTTAAAGATGTTAGTGTTGTTGTAATTATCAACTTCAAACACTGTAGAACCTTTTTTTGCTGATCGACATTTGTCCCGCATGAGCGGCATAGAACGACAGATATTACGGATTTACAATCCAACTACTCTTTCCTTTTCATCGGCTGAATCTTCCCATACGTTAGCGACCTCCAAAGCCATTCGCATGGCCCAAACAAAAACCGCTTGAGCCAGGGTGCACTGTAGCTTAACTGCAAAATCCAGATTGCGAAAACGACAGGATAGATTTTGTAGAACTCTACCTCAGCGAAATAGTTGAGTCCATACCCAAAGAAGATGAATGTGCAAATCAACGTGTGAACAATGTAGTTCGTGAACGCCATCTGGCCAACTGCGCGTAGCCTGTTGAACAATCCCGAAAACATACCGGCCTGTATGGCGAGTAAGATAAGAGCTGCGTGCGCCATCATCAGCAAAATTCGTTGCACCGGATAAATCAAATCCATCCAGTTAATGGCATGTTGTTCCATATGAACCAGACCGGCCTCTAAGGTGGGGAAGTTTATGTAGTTATAATAAAAATTCCAGATGACCAGCGGATATCCCAATCCATAGCCTATAAGAATAGTTCGTAAATAGTCTTTTCGAGACCACTCCAGTGTAAGAAAGCCCCACTTGAATAATGCCATCCCCAGCAACATCAGCGCGAGTGGGTCCCATATGCTATAGATTAAATACTTGGTCTGTCCTTCCCAGCTGATCTTGCGAATGTACTTGGCCACTGTGCTGTAATCTGACTTCATGCTTACGGTGTGTTCGGCTGCAACCTCCCGGCTGGGAATAAGATCCATTTCTATCTCTTTCCATTCTTTCAGCGCCAGATTTTGAGCATCGCTTAGTGGCCTGTTTTCTTTTTGTGCAGTCACTGCTTCGGTGAAGGCAATGCGCTTATCGCGGATATCCTGGAAAAAGATGGTGCTGGCTACAAACTCAATGATGGCAAGCAGTGGAATGGCCATCGCCAGGTACCGGGGTTTCATTTTTCTAAACAAGAATGCGATCATCCCGATCACACCGTAATAATAAAGTATCTCGCCAGCCCAAAGGAGGATATGCGAGTGGATGAGGCCAAAGACCACCAGCCAGGCCATCCTCCGGTAGAACAATGCCGTGGATGATCCACCGTCTCTTTCCTTGTTGATAGTAAAAAGGATAATACCAGCGCCAAAGATTGCGGAGAACAAGGCCCGCATTTTGCCTTCAAAAAATATAATTTCAACTGCGCGCACCCAGAAGTTGACATCCTTTGGATTGCTGCGAAAAGCTTCAGAAAAATAATCGGGCATGGAGAAGCCGGGTATGTTCATTAGCAGGATGCCTAGCAAGGCAACACCACGTAAAATGTCAAGTGCGATAATGCGCTGGGA
>ENA-ORBV01014890-ORBV01014890.1-microbial-mat-metagenome-genome-assembly--contig:-NODE-14890-length-11545-cov-5.359871_pt1 | contig 11545 bp, 11 predicted proteins | sample MGYA00237777_ERZ505514 | MGnify/ENA primary metagenome ERZ505514 (study PRJEB26160, sample SAMN06269048) | microbial mat metagenome | isolation source: Oligotrophic lake microbial mat | place...
GTAATCAGGTAATCAGGTAATCAGGTAATCAGGCACAGTATGCCTGCCTCGCTGGCATTCCGGTGCCACGGTCCGCCACCGATAATCGCGGCACCATCCGCCCGAAAGACCCGCTCGTGATCCCTTGCCACCGTCCGCTGCTGCTCGCCCTGCTCGCCATCGTGGGAACCATCCTGTCCGCGTGCGGCAACGCGCCCCGCGGCACGGTCCCCGCCAACGTGCCTGTGGCTCCGGTACCGGTACCGGCAGCGGCAGCGGCGGCGAAGCCCGCGCCGACACTGCCCGGCGCGCCGCCTGCGGCGGCCCAGGTGCCCCCGGCCATCGTGCTGCCACCGGTCGCGCAGCTACCCGCGGTTTCCCAGGCCAGCACACCCCAGGCCTACCGGCGCGACGCGGCCGTCCACCTGTATGCACACAACGCCGCGCGAATCTACAAGGGCATCCTCAAGCCGCACCTGTATGCGATCGGTGTTCTCGATATCGAGATCGACCGGCAAGGCCAGGTCACCGGCGTCAGTTGGCGCCGCGCACCCAAACATGCCCCGGAAGTCATGGCCGAGATCGTGCGTACCGTGCGCGCTGCCGCGCCCTACCCGATTCCCGCGCGCATGGGCCGGGTCACCTACAGCGATATCTGGCTGTGGGACAAGAGCGGCCAGTTCCAGCTTGACACCCTGACCGAAGGCCAGATGTAGCGCATTGTCTTCCCGGTGCGGCTCAGGAGCCCCGGTAGGTCGCATAACTCCAGGGGCTCACCAGCAGTGGCACGTGGTAGTGCTGGTCGGTCTTGGCGATGCCGAAATCCAGGTTGACCCGATTCAGGAAGTTCGGCTGCGGCAACAACACCTGCCTGGCTCGGAAGTATTCAGCCACGTCGAACTCCAGCCGATACAGGCCACGCCGCAGGTTCTTGTCGTCGTACAGCGGGCCATCCGGATTGCGTCCGTCCTGGTTCAGCGTGAACCGCTTGACCAGCGCAGCCACACCATTTGCATCGACCGTGTACAGCGCAACCTGCATGCCAGCGGCGGGCACGCCGTGCATGGTGTCCAGAACATGTGTGCTCAATCCCATCGCGATCCTCCTGGTGAGCGCCCCCCGCCCTGGCTTCGCCAGGCCCCCGAGGGGGTGCAGACAACAAAACAAAAGTGTATGCAGTTTATGGCGCAATGGCTATCATCCCGGCATGGAATCGTCGTCCACCGCGCAGATCGTGCAATCGTTGACCAAGGCGATCATCGAGCATCGACTGCTGCCGGGCAGCAAACTGGCGGAACAAAAACTGGCCGACCATTTCGGCGTCTCGCGCACCCTGGTGCGACAGGCGCTGCTGCAACTGGCGCAGCAGCAGCTGGTGACGCTGGAGCCGGCCCGCGGCGCCTTTGTCGCCGCACCCTCTGCCCAAGAGGCCCGCCAGGTGTTCGCGGTACGCCGCATGCTGGAATGCGAGATGGCGCGCGCGTTCGCTGCCCAGGTCACGCCGGCCATGGCCCGTGCGCTGCGCAAGCACATCGCGCAGGAGAAACGGGCCGTCGAGCTGGGCGACACCGGCGACCGCACCGAGCTGCTGGGCGACTTCCATGTGCGCATGGCCGAACTGATGGGCAACCAGGTGCTGGCCCAATTGCTGGGCCAGCTGATCTCGCGCTGCGCGCTGATCGCGCTGATGTACCAGGGCAGCCACGACGCGATTCACTCGCACGACGAACATGTGGAGATCGTGCATGCGCTGGCCGCGCAGGACGGCGAGCTGGCCGCGCGGCTGATGGCCGAACACCTGAGCCATGTCGAGGCACACCTGACCTCGGCCCGCAGTTACCCGAGCAACGACATTCGCCAGGCGCTGGCCTGAACAACCCACTCCCCTCGCACCCATGTCCGATTTCCATCCCGTCTACGACAGCAGCGCAGCGTACCCCCGCGATCTCGTCGGTTATGGCGCCACCGTACCCCATGCCCGGTGGCCGGGCGGCGCCCGCATCGCGCTGCAGTTCGTGCTGAACTACGAGGAAGGGGGCGAAAACGCGGTGCTGCACGGCGACCCGGCATCCGAACAATTCCTGTCGGAGATGTTCAACCCGGCCGCGTTCCCGGCGCGCCACCTGAGCATGGAGAGCATCTACGAATACGGCTCGCGCTCCGGCGTCTGGCGCATCCTGCGCGAGTTTGAGCACCGGCAGCTGCCACTGACGGTGTTCGGTGTCAGCATGGCGCTGCAGCGCCATCCCGAACTGACCGCAGCCTTGCGGCAACTCGGCCATGAGATCGCCTGTCACGGCTGGCGCTGGATCAGTTACCAGAATCTGGACGAGGCCACCGAGCGTGAACACATGCGCATCGGCATGGAGATCATCGAGCAACTCACCGGCGAGCGCGCGCTGGGCTGGTACACCGGGCGCGACAGCCCCAACACCCACCGGCTGGTCGCCGACTACGGCGGCTTCGAATACGACAGCGACTACTACGGCGATGACCTGCCGTTCTGGATGCGGGTGCGCAAGACCGACGGCAACCTGGTGCCGCAACTCATCGTGCCCTATACGCTGGACACCAACGACATGCGCTTTTCGTCGGCCCAGGGCTTCGCCCAGGGCGACGACTTCTTCACCTACCTGCGCGACGCCTTCGACGTCTTGTACGCCGAGGGTGACCCGCAGGGCCTGGACCGGCCCAAGATGATGAGTATCGGCATGCATTGCCGGTTGCTGGGTCGCCCGGGGCGCATGAAGGCGGTGCAACGTTTCCTCGACCATGTGCAGTCGCACGACAAGGTCTGGATCTGCCGCCGGCTGGACATCGCGCGCCATTGGAAGACCACCCACCCCTTTCCCGGCTGATCGCGCCGGCACACGAGCATGACGGACACCCTCACATTGCAGCAACTCAACGACGCCCCGCACGACCAGGCGCTGGCCATGGTCGATGGCCTGTACGAACATTCGCCCTGGATCGCCAAGCAGGCGCTGGCCAGCCGCCCGTTCCGCTCGCTGGCGCATTTCAAGCACGGCATGGCACAGGTGCTGCGCGCGGCCGGCCGCGAACGGCAACTGGCGCTGGTGCGAGCCCACCCGGAACTGGCCGGCAAGGCGATGCGCGACAACACGCTCACGGCCGAGTCGACGAACGAACAGAACACGGCCGGGCTGTCGCAGTGCACGCGGGAGGAACTGGCCCGCATCGCCGAGCTCAACGCCGAATACGCCTCCCGTTTCGGGCACCCGTTCATCCTGGCAGTGCGCGGGCCGCGCGGCGGCGGCCTGTCCAAGCAGGAGATCCTTTCCACCTTCGCGCGGCGCCTGCACAACCATCCCGAGGTCGAACTGCAGGAATGCCTGCGCAACATCCACCGCATCGCCGAACTGCGGCTCAATGACAAGTTCGGCGTCTCGCCTGCGCTGGGCAACCAAGTCTGGGACTGGCAGGAGTCGCTCAGCCGGTTCTCCGATCCCGGCTTTGCGGAAAAAGGCCAGCTCACCGTCACCTACCTGACCGATGCGCACCGCGCCTGTTCTGCCCAGATCGCTGCCCAGATGCGTGAGTGCGGCTTCGACAGCGTGCAGATCGATGCGGTGGGCAATGTCGTCGGCCGTTACCACGCCCACGCGCCGGGCGCGCGCATGCTGATGACCGGCAGCCACTACGACACCGTGCGCAATGGCGGAAAGTACGATGGCCGGCTCGGCATCTTCGTGCCGATGGCCTGTGTGCACGAACTGCACCGCGGTGGTACGCGGCTGCCGTTCGGCATCGAGGTGATCGGTTTCGCCGAGGAGGAAGGCCAGCGCTACAAGGCCACCTTCCTGGGCTCGGGCGCGCTGATCGGCGACTTTCGCGCCGAATGGCTGGCACAGAAGGACGCCGACGGCATCACGATGCAGCAGGCGATGGAACACGCCGGGCTGCGCATCCAGGACATCGCCGCACTCAAGCGCAATCCCGCCGACTACCTCGGATTCGTCGAGGTGCATATCGAACAGGGCCCGGTGCTCAGCGAGATCGATCTGCCGCTGGCAGTCGTGACCTCGATCAACGGCAGCGTGCGTTACCTGGTCGAGCTGATCGGTACCGCCTGCCATGCCGGCACCACGCCGATGGACCGGCGCAGCGACGCCGCGGCCGGTGCAGCCGAAGTCATCCTGGCGGTCGAACGCCGCGCCGCGCAGGACGCCGACTCGGTCGCCACCGTCGGCCTGCTGAACGTGCCCGCCGGGTCAATCAACGTGGTGCCGGGACGCTGCCACTTCTCGCTCGACATGCGGGCGCCAGCCAACGCACAGCGCGATGCACTCGAACGCGATGTGCTCGCTGCGCTGGCGGCGACCTGCGAACGCCGCCAACTGCGCTACTCGCTGGAGGAAACCCTGCGCGCCGCGGCCGCCCCGAGCGCACCCGTCTGGCAGGCGCGCTGGGAACGCGCGGTCGATGCTCTTGGCGTGCCGCTGCACCGCATGACCAGTGGGGCCGGCCACGACGCGATGAAACTGCACGAGGTGATGCCGCAGGCGATGCTGTTCGTGCGCGGCCAGAACGTCGGCATCAGCCACAACCCGCTTGAATCGACCACCAGCGACGACATGGAGCTGGCGATACAGGCGTTCTCCAACCTGCTGCGCGAAACCGCAGCCGACCTCTGATTCCGGCTTGTGCCATGAACCACTACGAACAACTCGACGCCTGGATCGACCAGCATTTCGACGAACAGGTCTGCTTTCTGCAGGCACTGATCCGGCTACCCACCGACACGCCACCGGGCCACAACGCGCCGCATGCCGAGCGCACTGCGCAACTGTTGCAGGACATGGGCATCGACACCGAGAAACACGCCGTGCCACAGGCCGAGGTGCACGCGGTCGGCATGCAGTCGGTCACCAACCTGCTGGCGCGCCGGCGTTATGGCGACGGCCTGACCGTGCTGCTCAACGCCCATGGCGACGTGGTGCCCCCGGGCGAAGGCTGGACCCACGACCCGTATGGCGGCGAAATCGAAGACGGCCGCATCTACGGCCGCGCCGCAGCGGTCAGCAAGTGCGATTTCTCCACCTACACCTTCGCCGTGCGGGCACTGGAAGCGGTGGCCCGCCCGGCCAGGGGCAGCGTCGAGTTGCTGTTCACTTACGACGAGGAATTCGGCGGCGAGGTCGGGCCGGCCTGGCTGCTCAAGCACAAGATCATCCATCCCGACCTGATGATCGCAGCCGGCTTCAGTTACCAGGTCATCACGGCGCACAACGGTTGCCTGCAGATGGAGGTCACGGTGCACGGCAAGATGGCACACGCCGCCATTCCCGACTCCGGCGTCGATGCCATACAGGCCGCGGTCCGTATCCTGAACCCGCTCTATGCGCAGAACACGCAGTACCAGCAGGTCCGCTCCCAGGTCGAAGGCATCAATCACCCCTACCTGAACGTCGGCATGATCGAGGGCGGCACCAATACCAATGTCGTGCCCGGCCGTGCCAGCTTCAAGCTCGACCGGCGCATGATCCCGGAGGAAAACCCGGTCGAGGTTGAAGCCACGTTGCGCCGGATCATCGAGGAAACGGCGGCATCGATTCCCGGCGTCACGGTGGACATCCGGCGCATGCTGCTGGCCAAGGCGATGCGTCCGCTGCCGGGCAACCAGCCGCTGGTGGCGGCGCTGCAGAAACACGGCGAGCAGGTCTTCGGCGAGAAGATCCCGGCCCTGGGAACGCCGCTGTACACCGACGTGCGGCTGTTCTGTGAAGCCGGCATCCCCGGCGTCATCTACGGCGCCGGGCCGCGGTCCGTGCTGGAGTCGCACGCCAAACGTGCCGACGAGCGGCTCGAACTCGAGGACTTGCGCCGCGCCACCAAGGTGATTGCGCGCAGTTTGCACGACCTGCTGGGGTGAGCGCGCCCCCAGCCCTGGCTTCGCCGGGCTCCAAGAGGGGGTGCGAGGAAACTTGGGAGCGGCCCGGCGTTCGCTGGTGAACGCCGCGGGAAACAAGCGCGCAGGAGTCACCTGGCACGGTGGGCAGCGTGTTCCCGGTGTGCGATGTAGAGCGTGGAGCCGAAGATCACGGCCGCCCCGATCCAGACCCATCGGTCGGGGATTTCGCCGAACAGGGCATACGCCAATATGGCAACGAAGGGCAGACGGGCAAATTCCAGCGGCAAAATCGCGGACGCATCGGCCAGCGCGAAGGCACGCGTAAAACACAACCAACCCGCTGTTCCGAGCAGCCCCAGGCCGACCAGCAGCACCAGGTTGCCGGCCGAAGGCGTGGTCCAGACCAGCGCGGCCGGCAGCGCAGTCAGGATCGAGACTGACAGGCTTTGGTAAAAGACGATCGTGGTGGTGGGCACGGTTGCCGACAGGTGCTTGATCAGCACCGTCACACCGGCGAAGGTGATGGTCGACGACAGGACCAGTCCGGCGCCCAGGCTGAACGGCACCGAGCCGGGCCTGAGCACGATCAGCACCCCGACAAATCCGATGGCGATGGCGACCCATCGCCGCGCCGGCACCTTCTCGCGCAGAAACAACGCTGCGGCAATGGTGCCGAACAAGGGCGTGGCGAAGGTCAGCGCCGACGCGTCGTTGAGCGGCATCACCGACAGCCCGTAGAAGAATGCCAGCATCGACAGCATGTGCAAGACGCCCGAGGAAGCCAGCGGCGCGATGGCGCCCGAGCGCGGCAGCGCCCGCGCGCTCCAGAGCACCAGCGCTGCCACGCTGACAAAACCAAAGAAGCAGCGAAAGAAAGCGATCTCGAACGGGTGGATCCCGCTGTCGGCCAGCAGCCTGATCACGGTGTTCTGCAATGCGGTGATCGCGGTCGCAGCGAGCATCAGCAAGATCGCCTGCTGCGCCGGACGAAGCGGTGTTCCCTTCATCAGGCTGCCGTGGAAGCAGACACACTGCAGCGGTCAATTGTGGTGCCATGTCGCAGGTGCACGACGTTGGCCCCACCTGGCCACCCGCCGCGGCGGTATCCGTTCTCGATACTTCGGCGACGTGGAGTGCGCCGCCGCCCAGGACGCCCGCAGATGGAAACCGCCATCAAAGGCACTTGGACGACCGCGCCGAACGCGTCGCCCTGGTGTGTCCACGTGCGGGGATTTGCTTCGGGGCAGCAGTACAGCGGGCCGGTGACGTTGATGGGGTCCATGTCGTGCAGCACATCGTAGTCCAGATTCGCCATAAGTGCCGCCCGGCGCCGACCGCTGTGCCGCGCACTGCCTACGGCAGGCGCCGCGGCCGCAGCCGCAGCCGCATCTGCCAGACATTGCCCATGCCGGACAGTATGACGAGCGTTATCCCGGCCGTTGCCCAGCGCCCCGGCAGGTCATCAAACACGATCCAGCCAAACACAATTGCAAACGCCACCTGGGTGTACATATAGGGCACCACCACCGACGCGGGCGCGCGCTGGTACGCCAGCACCAGCAGGAAGTGGCTGCTCGCGCCAACGACGCCCATGGCGAACATCAGCCACCACGACCAGACCGAATCCACCGCGCTCCAACCCCAGGGCAACAGCACCGTCCCCACCATGGCGCCAATCCACATGCTGTAGAAATGCACGGTCGCCGGTTGCTCGGTCTTGCCAAGGTGACTGCTGAGCAGTTGGTACCCCACAGCAGCCACCATGCAGCCAAGTGGAAACAGCGTCGCCCAGCCAAAACGCGCGTCACCCGGTTGAATGATCAAAAGCGTGCCGGCAAATCCGAGCAGCACACACAGCCACTGGGCCGGGGTGACGCGTTCGGCAAAAAAAATGGCGGACACAACGGTCACCACGACTGGCGTCACCATGAGGATGGCGACGAACTCACCCAACGGCATGCGCTGCACGCTCAGGATCGCCAGCAAGGTGCTGGCAACCAAGGCCAGGCCACGCGCGACCTGCAGGCCGGGTTGCGCGGTGCGCCAGACGGCGCGTCCGTGCAGCGGCAACAGCACGGCCGACGACAGCAGGGCCTGCACCAGGTAACGCACCCACAGCGCCATCAGCACCGGCACCGTCTGCACCACGTACTTGGCCAGGGTGTCCAATGCCGCGAACAGGCAACAGGCGCCTATCGCGAAGGCGATGGCAACCAGGGAGTTACCGCGTTCGCGCATCACGCAGGCCAGCCGACAATCGGGCGGTCGACGGTCCTGCAGGGTCTGGCAGTCTGTTGAATTTCTCCCCGGGGCCGCGACATGACGTTATTCGATGAGATGCCAGGCGCGAAACCCAAGGCAAGGCTGGCTGCTGTTCAGCGTTGTAGCGGAAACCGTGGCTGCACATGGGGATTGACCACATGGGTTGGCCAGTGACCCGCCAGCACCTGGGTTGCATGCAGCGCACCGCGTACTGCCGACTCCTCGGAGGACTCGACCGAACTGCCGGCGCAATGCGGCGTGGCGATGACGTTGTCGAGCTCCAGCAAGGCATGGGGCTGGACCGTACCGGGCAGTGCAAACACGTCGATACCCGAAAAAACATCCAGCGCCGCGCCGCCGATGGCGCGCCGCTGCAGACAGTCCAGCAGCGCCGCCTCGTCGACGATCGCGCCCCGCGCGGTGTTGATCAAAACGGCATCGCAAGCCATGCTGGCGAGTTGCGCTGCACCAATCAGACCGCGCGTATCGGCGGTCAGTGGCAGGTGAATCGATACGTACTGGCTGGTTTGCAGCAGCTCGTCCATTGGAACCAGCCGTACCCCGAGTTCTGCCGCCAGTGCCTGGTATTTGTGCGCAGACCGCGTCCAGGCCTGCAATTGCAGGCCAAAACCGGCCGCGCGGCGCGCCACCGCCTGCGCGCTGGCACCAAAACCGATCAGACCCAGCGTGCGCCCGGCGATGCGGCGTACTGCAGGATGGGCCCGGGCCGACCAGTTGCCCGTATGCATCGCCTGCTGCATATGGGGCAGGCGGCGCGCGAACGACAGCAGCAGCGCCATCGTGTGGTCGGCCTGCTCTCCCAGGCAGAAGTCGGGCACGTTGCTGACGACGATGCCGTGCGCGGTTGCCGCCTCGACGTCGATGCGGTCGGTGCCGGCTCCAAGCCGGGCGATGGTGCGGCAGCGCGTCAACTGACCGATGACCGCAGCGGGCAGATACGCCGACACCACCAGCAGCGCGTCGCAGTCGCGCGCGCCGGCCAAAACCGAATCGTTGTCGTTCCCGTCGATACACACCAGAGTGGCACCGGCCTCTTCCAGCGTGGCGACCTCGCGGGCGTAAGGCTGAAACACGGTCGCGTTGAGTCGTACGGCAAGCCAGTTCATGATGGGGCTCCCGCTGCAGGCGCAACAATCGGCCGTTCGCCCTTTGTCAGTTCTGCGACCCAGCGACTGTCCCAGAGGGATGGGAAGGCATGCTTCTGGTAGGGGTGGCGCGCGCAGGCCGCGTCGTCGAGCTCGATGCCCAGGCCTGGTTTGTCCGGCAACAGGTACTGGCCGTTGCGCACCGGGTTCCAGCCGCCTACCAGCTCGTCGCGCCACGGCGCATCAAAGTCACCGAAATTCTCCTGCACCAGCACCTGCGCGGTAGACCAGCCAAAATGCATGGCGGCACACAGGGCCACCGGCCCGATCGAGCAATGCGGCGCCAGGCGCAGATCTTGCGGCTGGCACAGCGCGGCGACTTTCTTGCCCAGCCACAGGCCACCGCAATGCGCCAGGTCGAGCTGCACGATATCGCAGGCGCGCATTTGCGCCAGCCGTGCGAACTCTTCCAGCATGTACAGGCGCTCTCCGGCCGCCACCGGAAACGGCAGCGCGCGCTTGACTTCGGCCAGCAGGTCCAGGCTGTGCGGCGTGACCGGTTCCTCGTACCAGGCCGGCCGGTAGCGCGCCAGGCGGCGTCCCATCTCGATGGCGCATCCTGCCGACAGTCGGCCGTGTACCTCGATCATCAGGTCAACACCCTCGCCCACCGCCGCGCGCACCGCCGCAACGATGTCTTGCGCCGCCTGCATCTGCGGCTCAGCCATGTCCTTCCAGGCCTGCTCGAAGGGGTCGAACTTCATGGCGCGGTAACCCCGCGCGACCACGGCGCGGGCCTTATCGGCATAGTCCTGCGGTGTTCTGGCGCCGCCATACCAGCCGTTGGCATAGGCCGGCAACTGCTCACGTGCGCGTCCGCCCAGCAGCCGGTATACCGGTTGTCCGCAGGCCTTTCCGACAATGTCCCAGCAGGCGATCTCGAGCGCGCTGATCACGGTCATGACGGTCGGCCCACCCTGGTACTGGTCGCGGACCAGGTCGCCGAACACCTGTTCGATGTCAAACGGGCAGACACCGAGGATGCGCTGCTCGGCCCACTCGTGCAGCAGCGTATGGACCGCCATCTCCTGCCACTCCAGCGTCGCCTCGCCAATGCCAGTGAGGCCGGTGTCGGTCGTCAGCCGCACGAACAGGTAGTTGCGCAACCCGCAGTTGGTCAGGAACGATTCGAGCTTGACGACTTTCATGGGCTTGCCGACACTGCGCCACGCGCCTACTTCAGCTTCGAGTAACCCGTCGGCGCGAGCATCGAGTTTTCCACGCGCGCCACGATCGGCCCGTCCTTCTCGGTTTCTGTACGGGCGGCAATCCATACCGGGTCGGCGGCAAACGCATTCCACTTTTCCTCCCGCTCGGCCAGGCTCTTCCACTGCAGCAGATAGGTGAGTTTGCTGTTGCAGTTGTCGCCAATGGTGTCGGTGAAAAACCCGACCTGGCGGATGCGGTGTTTTTTCCACAGCTTGAGCGTGACCGTCGAAAAACGCGCATGCAGGGCGGCCAGCCGACCCGGTACGCAGTGGTAGATACGCAACTCATAAATCATGCGCTTGATCCTTCACGTCAGAAAATTGCGGCAGGTGGAGACGCAAACCAAAACAACGGCAACGCCGCCTCAGCCGCCACGCATCAGACTCGGCAAACCAGTCGACAAAATCGGGAAATACACCAGCAGCACGATGACAGCGATTTCGGCATAAAAGAACAGCGCCAGATCGGACCACAGCGCGCGCATGGTGATGTTGCCGATCTTGCAGGCAACAAACAGCACAATGCCCACGGGCGGCGAAATCAGTCCCAGGGTGACACTGACGATCATGACCATCGAAAAGTGCATGTCGTCGATGCCCATGCTGCGCGTGATTGGCAGCATTACGGGCGCCAGCAGCAACAGGGCCGGGCCGGAGTCCAGCGCCAACCCGATGACCAGGAAAGCAAACACGCAAACCAGCAGGAAAGTCTTGGGATGTTCCTTGAACACCGCCAGTACGGCCCCGGTTCCCTCGGCAATGCCGGCCAGAATGAGCACGTAGTTGACGACTTCTACCGCCGCGATCAGCAGGAACAGGCCGGCGGTCAGGCGCGCTGAACTGCGGGCCGCATGCATGAAGCCGGCAAAGTCCAGGTGCCGAAACACAAAGGTGCCGAGGAAAGCCGCGTAGACGACGGCGATACCGCCCGCCTCGGTCGGCGTGAAGGCACCAGACAAGGTGCCCAATACGATAAAGGCGGGCAGACTCAGCACCAGAAAGCCATCGCGTATCAGCTTCGGAACCTCCGCCCGGGTGACGGTGATGGTGGCCACAGG
>ENA-ORBV01014892-ORBV01014892.1-microbial-mat-metagenome-genome-assembly--contig:-NODE-14892-length-11542-cov-17.090362_pt1 | contig 11542 bp, 5 predicted proteins | sample MGYA00237777_ERZ505514 | MGnify/ENA primary metagenome ERZ505514 (study PRJEB26160, sample SAMN06269048) | microbial mat metagenome | isolation source: Oligotrophic lake microbial mat | place...
GCCCCATGTCGATCAGCCAGTCCGCGCACTTGATCACATCCAGGTTGTGCTCGATGACGACCAGCGTGTTGCCCGCATCCGCCAGCCGGTTGAAGACCTCGACGAGTTTTCGGATGTCCTCAAAGTGCAGGCCGGTGGTCGGCTCATCAAGGACATACAGCGTGTGGCCCTGCGTGCCGAGTTGGCCAGCGCCCTTGCCCAGTTCGGTGGCGAGTTTCACGCGCTGGGCCTCGCCGCCCGAGAGCGTGGTGCTGGGCTGGCCGAGTTCGATGTAATCAAGCCCGACATCGTGGAGGCACTGGAGGAAGCGGAGGATCTTGGGGTGGTTCTCGAAGAACGAGCACGCGTTCTCGACGGTCATGCTCAGCACATCCGCGATCGACTTCCCGCGATACAGAATCTCCAGCGTCTCGCGGTTATACCTCCTGCCGCGGCAGACCTCGCACTCCACAAACACATCGGGGAGGAAGTGCATCTCGATCTTCTTCAGCCCCTGCCCCTCGCACGCCTCGCAGCGCCCGCCGCCGCGCTTGGCGGCGACGTTGAAACTGAAGCGGCCCGGCTGGTAGCCGCGGATCTTGGACTCTTTTGTTTGCGTGAAGACGTTACGGATGTCGTCGAAGATGCCGGTGTAGGTCGCGGCGTTGGAGCGGGGCGTGCGGCCGATGGCGGACTGGTCGACCTCGATGACGCGGTCGAGGTCCTTGTGGAGTTTGATGGAGGCGTGGGCACCGGGCTTGTGGCGCGTGCCGGTGATGGAGTTGCGCGCTGCGGCGAGGAGGATGTCGTTGACGAGGGTGGACTTGCCCGAGCCCGAGACACCGGTGACGGAGATGATGCCGCCGAGCGGGAAGACGGCGTCGATGCTCTTGAGGTTGTTCTGCTTGGCGCCCTTGATGGTGATGGTGCGCTTGTCGGACAGGGCGCGGCGCTTGGTAGGCTGGGGGATGGTGCGCCGGCCGGAGAGGTACTGGCCGGTGAGGGATTCGGGCTCGGCGATGAGGTCGGCGATCGAGCCTTGGGCGACGACGCGTCCGCCGTGGACGCCGGGGCCGGGGCCGATATCCAGGACGTGGTCGGCCGCGCGGATCATGTCCTCATCGTGCTCGACGACGAGGACGGTGTTGCCGATGTCGGTGAGGTGGCGGAGGGTGCTGATGAGGCGGTCGTTGTCGCGCTGGTGCAGGCCGATGGTCGGCTCATCAAGGACGTAACACGCGCCGACAAGGCCGGAGCCGACCTGCGTCGCGAGACGGATGCGCTGGGCCTCACCGCCGGAGAGCGTGGCGGTGCGCCGGTCGAGGGAGAGATATTCGAGGCCGACGCCGCACAGGAAGCGGAGCCGGTTGTTGATTTCCTTCAGGATCGACTCGGCGATCTTGGACGTCTCGGCGGTGAGTTTGAGGCCGGAGAGGAAATCGCGTGCATCGTTGATGTTGAGGCGGGAGAGTTCGGCGATGTTGAGGACGGTGCCGGGAGTTCTGTGTGGGGGGCTGGGCGGGCGGCCGATGACGGAGTTGGAGAAGGCCTGGGCGGTGTCGGCGGTGTGTGTGCTCTCGATGAGAACGTGGAGCGCCTCGATGCGCAGGCGGTCGCCGTTGCAGGAGGTGCAGGGCTTCTGCGACATGAACTGCCCGAGCCATTCTTTGATGTCGGGGTTCTGGGTGGTGCCCCACCACTTGGTAATGTTGGGGATGACGCCCTCGAACTTGGCGGCGACCTTCATCTTGGCCGTGTCTTCGCGTGATGTGCCGTAGAGGAGGATGCGGCGCTGCTCGGGGTCGAGAGCCTTGAAGGAATCGTTGTAGTTCGCGCCGACGAGTTTGCAGAACTTGCGGATGAAGCGATTGAACCACGCGCGCACAGGGCCGTTCTTGTTCCACGCGGCGATCGCGCCCGCCGAGAGCGCGAGTTCCTCGTTGGGCACGACGAGGGTTTCGTCGAACTCGAGGAGCGTACCCAGGCCGTGGCAGGTGGGGCACGCGCCGTGCGGGGAGTTGAAGGAGAAGAGCCGCGGCGAGAGTTCCTCGAGCGCGATCTCGGGGTGGTCGGCATCGGAGAAGCGGGTGGAGTACGCCTGATCGGTCCAGGTGGCACCGCTCTCAAAACTCACGATCACGGTGCCGTCGGCGATCTTCAGCGCGGCCTCGATGGACTCGGCGAGGCGCTGGCGGAGTTCCGGTTCGGCGGAGAGCGCGAGGCGGTCGATGACCGCGTCGATGTCGTGCTTCTCGTAGCGGGCGAGTTTGAGCGGGTTCTCGCCGGGGTCCTGGAGTACGTCACGCAACTCGACGACGGTGCCGTTGACGCGGGCGCGCCCCCACCCCTGGCCGGAGAGTTCCTCGACCTTGTCGCGGTGGAAGCCCTTCTGGGCGCGGATGACTGGCGCGAGCACCATGAGCCGCGTGCCGGCGGGGCGGGTCAGCACGGCATCGACGATCTGGCTGCTGGTGGTCGCGGTGATCGGGACGCCCGAGCGTGCGAGGACCGTGCCGTCCTTCTTCACCTTTGTGGGGAACCAGGAGTAGGCGCGGCCGCAGCGGGCAAAGAGGAGCCGTAGGTAGTCGTAGATCTCGGTGGTCGTGGCGACGGTGGAGCGCGGGTTGGCGGAACTGCCGCGCTGCTCGATGGCGATCGTCGGCGGGATGCCGTCGATCTCCTCGACATCGGGCTTTTTGAGTTGATCGAGGAACTGGCGCGCGTACGCGGACAGGGACTCCATGTACTTGCGCTGGCCCTCGGCGAAGATGGTGTCGAAGGCGAGCGAACTCTTGCCCGAGCCGGACAGACCGGTGATGACCACCAGTTGGTCGCGCGGGATGTCAACATTCAGGCCCTTGAGGTTGTGCTCGCGGGCACCGCGGACACGGATGAACTTGTTGCTCTCGCGCCGTGGGGGGGGCGGGGGCGGTGGGGCGGCCGCGCCGTTGGGCGAACCTACCGCCTTGGGCTCGATGATCGAGCCCTTGATTGCCTGCACGCCCGGACGCTTTGTGGCCAAACCGCACTCCCTCGCTCAACTCCGGGGGATGGTAGGAGGGGGGAGAGGATTTTGGATTGCGGATTGCGGATTTTGGATTGGGAGTAGAGGAGCCGTAGTGCGCCCCCTCTGTCGGTTAGGGCGACATCTTCCCATGTGCGGAAGGGGGAGAGGGGGCCGCCGCTTCGGCAGCGGGTCCGGGCGTGCGATTTGCTTGCGCAGCCTTGTACCGTGCGGAGATGAGCGAGCCTGCCATGACGCACCCGATCGCCAGGCCGATGCTGTAATAGAACAGTCGCTGCCGGAACGTCGAGCCGGTGTTTGGCGGCCGGGCGAGGGTTGAAGTTGTGGGCGATTGCGCCATGGAGTTGCGAGGTTGGGGCGGGCGGTGCAGAGGCGGGGCGTCACTCGCCGGAGGTATCCCGCTTGGGGGCGGGCTTGGACAGGGGGATGATCTTGCTCTTGCGCGTCGCGGCATCGGGCGCGGTGAGTTCGCCGGCCTTGGCGGGCTCGACAGCGGGACCGGCGAGATCGGGCTTGAAGACCTTCGCCGAGGCCTCATCCTCGGTGCTCGTCTCTGGGCGGTCGGCCATGCGCGTGGTGTTGCCCGCCTGCAGGATGGCCGCGCGGAGTCGGTCCTCCTCGGTGGCGAAGGCGGCCGCCAGCCCGCCCTGGGTGGTCAGGCCGTAGAGCGCGCCGACGACCTCTGAGTAGGAGAAGTCGAGGCCGGGCGCTGGATCCTCCGGGGTTTGACGTTGGGCGAGGTAGCGGATGAGGTCGAAGGCGTTGTCGGGGGATTCGCGCTCGATGGACTGGCCGGTGCGGGTGTTGGCGAAGCGGAGCCGCACCTTGGCGGTCGGGCTGTCGGCGTTGAAGACCAGGCGATCGGACCACAGGCTCACGAAGGTGGGCTTGACGAACCCGATGCCGTTCTCGGAGGGAGGGCCGAACAGGACGATTCGCGGCTCGCCCTGCTGGGTGACATAGATCATCGGCTCCTTGGCCATGACGCTCTCGACGATGAAGCGGGGCTGGCGCGGGTCGGGTCCGACGGAGGCGCGCCCGATGGTTGGGTCGCGGTGCGCGAGCAGGGTCTCGTAGGCGGCGATGCGCACTTCGAGTTCGGGCGCGTTGACAAGTTCGCGCATCGCGATGTTGATGTTCGGGTTTGCGGGCATGTCGGCGAGGAGGCCGATGGCCTCGACACGGAGCGCGGCGGGGGCGTTGCGCGCCAGTTCGATCAGCGGCGGAACGGAGCGGTGGTCGCCGAGTTTGGCACCGGCTTCGAGCGCGGCCATACGAGGGCCGATTTCGGGATAGTCGTACATGGGCAGGAGGAATGGCAGCGCGGTCTTGCCGACGGCCTGGAGGCACCAACTCAACTCCGCGCCCATCGCGGGGTTGGCCTTGAGTTCCTCGACATAGCGCTTGGCGAACTCCTGCGGGAAGGACTGGTCGACGCGGGTGTAGCGGAGGAGTTGCAGGAACTCGGCCGGGTCATCGCGAAAAACGGTCGGTACGGCGATGGTGACGCTCTGGTACTTCGCGCCCGCCGGCCCATCGGCACCCCGGCCGCGCGCGATGGGGTCCGTGTCGCCGGGGCCGCGGGGGAAGCGCGAGTTGATCGAACTGACGATGGTGCGGGCGCGCGAGTGCGACTCGTCGTCGAGCACCATCTGGAGTTTGAGCGGCTCGGTGACGGTGCCGCCGGCGAGTACGCGCCCGCGCGTGCGTGTGAGCCCGATCGAGTCGCCGGACGTGCCACCCGCAGGCTCGGAGAAGGGGTTGATGAAGATGGGGCCGCGAGCGGTGGCGAGTTGCCGGGTGCGGACGCCGCCGACGAGCGAGGGCGGGCCGAGGCGGAGATCGGTCGTCCACAGTGTGCCGCCCTCGAGGCTGGTGACGCTGGAGCCGGGGAGGGTCGAGACGTAGACGTCGAACTTGGTGCCGTCGGGTGTGCCGGGCGGGATGACCGCCTGCACCGTGACGATGGCGATGTTGGGCGAGCGGAGGAACTGCAGCGGCGTGACGCGCTCGAGGTCGCCGACGGCGGGTCCGCCCTTGCCGATACCGTTGCGCGCGACCTCGCGCTCCATGTTCCCGATGACCGCCTGCGGATACTCGCCGCCGCCGGTGCCGTCGAGGCCGACGACGATGCCCAGGCCGGAGATGAGCGTGGGCTCGGTGCCGCGGATCGCGGCCTCGGCGCCGATGGTGCCGCGGAGGATCGGGGGCACATCCTCGAGTTTGAGCGTGGACTGGGCGACCTGGCGCTTGGGCTGGCTGCACGCGGCCGCGCTGAGCAGAGCGAGGGCGAGTGCGGAGCGGCGGAGTGTCGTGATCGCGGCCTGGGTCATCGGGTGTCGCTCCGCGAGCGTTGGTGGAGAGCCTGTCATGTCAATGCGGAACATCTTTGCACTCGGATGCTGGAGGAAATGCGGATTGCGGATTTTGGAGTGGGGATTGGGGAGAGGAGGAATCGGGGCCGAGTTGATTTGCCTTGGCTCCGGACACGTCGAACCGCGCATCGTGTATACCTTACATATACTAAACTTCAAGACTGGAGAGCGTCAAACCAGTCCGCATTCTTGTGCATGGCCTGTCGGGTATTCGATCAGCCACAAGATCGTGGGGGTTTGGCAGCGCAGCGTCACAGAATCCACAATCAGTAGGGGCGTACGCCGATCGAGAGTGAAAGTTTTTTGTGCGCTACAAGTCGAGTGATTACAAGTCTTTGCAATCAAGCGACAGGCTTTGCATATTCTATACACAGGGTTTTGTGGTCTACTCCGGTTGCAGGCACGATAGGTAGCGGTATCCTGTTGCCAGCGGGCCAAGATGGCCCTCTCTTCCTTACACTTCCCCGGCCCCGCGAGACGGGCCGTCTCTCAACGTGTTTGCCTTGTGTTCACCCGCTTCCAGGCGCAGTTGCTCCGGAGTTGCGATCCATGCCCGTCCTGTGTGACACCCAGATCCGCGAGTTGATCTCGATCGAGCCGTTCGCGGAGGCGAAGAAGCGGCCGGGCCAGATCTCCTACGGGGTGTCGAGTTACGGCTACGACATCTGCGTGGGGAGCAAGTTCAAGATCTTCACCCCTACGCCGCGGACGGGCGGGATCACCGTGGTGGACCCGAAGAACTTCTCCCCCGACCTGTTTGTGGAGGTGGACTGCGCCGGTCGCGGCGACGCCACGGGGGACTTCGTGGTCATCCCGCCGAACAGTTTTGCGCTGTGCGAGACGGTGGAGTGGATCGAGGTGCCGCGCAACGTGCTGGTGATCTGCGTGGGCAAGAGCACCTATGCGCGGTGCGGGCTGATCGTGAACGTGACGCCCCTGGAGCCGGAGTGGCGCGGCAAAGTGACGCTGGAGATCAGCAACACGACGCCGCTGCCAGCGAAGGTGTACGCCAACGAGGGGATCGCGCAGTTGATTTTTCTGAAGGCGGACAGGGTGTGCGCGGTGAGTTACGCGGACAAGGGGGGGAAGTATCAGGACCAGAAGGGCTTGACGCTGCCGAAGGTGGACTAGGTCGGATGAGAAGAAGGCATCAAGGCATCAAGGCATGAGGCACCGAGGCAATAGGGCGGCGAGATGGCAGAACCCATCAAGACCTACTTGGACCTTGTCGCGTGGCAGAAGGCTTTCCAACTCGGATGCAAGGTTCACCGGCTCGCGGGAACACTCCCGGAGCACGAGCGTTTCGGATTGATCGCGCAACTCAGGCGAGACGCTCGTTCGCCTGCAAGTCAGATTGCGAACGGGTATGGGCGGGGAAACACGAATGACTATGTATGGTTCTTGAAGCAGGCGCGGGGATCGCTGTACGACCTGGACACGCAGTTGCGGTTTAGTCTCGAGTTTGAGTACATCGATCGTGAGCAGCACGAACAGGTCAAGTCGATGCTCGACGAATGTGAACGGGTTCTGGCTGGATTGATCCGCAGTTTGGGTGGCTAATGCCTTGGTGCCTCGTGCCTCATGGCTTCTTCACGACACACACTCTGGGCTTCCAATGAAGATCACACGCAAGTTCACAACCTCCGGCCAGGACCCTTTCGCTTCCGTGAAGTGGGTGAAACGGTCCAGCAAGATCACGAACCCGGACGGCTCGATCGTCTTCCAGATGGACGATGCCGAGGTGCCCGAGACGTGGTCGCAGTTGGCGACGGACATCATGGTGAGCAAGTACTTCCGCAAGGCGGGTGTGCCGCAGGGTGGCACTGCTCTCCCGAGCAGTGCCGACACGAACACCGGTCTGGAGACTGGTGCCACCATCACCGGCCCCGAGAAGTCGGCGCGCCAGGTGATCAACCGTCTCGCCGGGTGCTGGCGGCACTGGGGCGAGAAGCACGGGTACTTCGATGCGCCCAACGATGCCAAGGCGTTCTACGACGAACTGGTGTACATGATGGTGCATCAGATGGCCGCGCCGAACTCGCCGCAGTGGTTCAACACGGGGCTGAACTTCGCGTACGGCATCAGCGGGCCGGCGCAGGGGCACCATGTGCCGGACCCGAAGACGGGGAAGGTCTCGCTGGCGAAGGACGCGTACACGCACCCGCAGCCGCACGCCTGCTTCATTCAGAGCGTGGATGACGACCTTGTGAACGAGGGCGGGATCATGGACCTGTGGGTCCGCGAGGCGCGCCTCTTCAAGTACGGCTCGGGCACGGGGACGAACTTCTCGAAGTTGCGTGGAGAGGACGAGAAACTGTCCGGCGGCGGGCGGTCCAGCGGGCTGATGTCGTGGCTGAAGATCGGCGATCGCGCTGCGGGCGCGATCAAGAGCGGCGGCACGACGCGGCGCGCGGCGAAGATGGTCTGCCTGGACATGGACCACCCGGACATCGAGCGGTTCATCAACTGGAAGGTGCGCGAGGAGATCAAGGTCCAGGCGATGGTGGAGGGGATGAAGGCGATCGCGGACAAGAAGGGCGGGCCGAGCGACCCATGCACGATCGGCGAGACGGCCAAGCGCCTGGGGCTGAAACTCGATTACGACTTCAACGGCGAGGCGTACGCGACGGTCAGCGGGCAGAACAGCAACAACTCGGTGCGGATGAGCGACGGGTTTTTCGATGCGCTGGATTCCGAGGGCGGGGAGTGGCGGACGTTCTCGCGGACGACGGGGAAACTCGCCAAGACGTACAACGCGGGTGCTCTGTGGGAGCAGGTGGCGTACGCGGCGTGGCGCTGCGCGGACCCGGGTGTGCAGTTTGATTCAACGATCAACGCGTGGCACACCTGCCCGGGCGGCGGGAGGATCAACGCGAGCAACCCGTGCTCGGAGTACATGTTCCTGGACAACACGGCGTGCAACCTCGCGTCGCTCAACGTGCTCAAGTTCTACGAGCCGGCGACGCGCGCGTTCGATGTCGACCGCTACGAGCACGCCATCGACCTGTGGACGGTGGTGCTCGAGATCAGCGTGCTGATGGCGAGTTACCCGAGCAAGGAGGTCGCGGAACTGTCCTGGAAGTACCGCACGCTGGGGCTGGGATACGCGAACTTCGGCGCGCTGGCGATGCAGGCCGGGATCCCCTACGACAGCGAGGAGGCGCGGGCACTGTGCGCGTGCCTGACGGCGATCCTGACGGGCCGGTCTTATCGCATGAGCGCGCAGATGGCGGCGCAACTCGGCGCGTTCCCCGGGTACGAGCCCGAGCGCGAGGCGATGCTGCGGGTGATCCGGAATCATCGCCTGGCCGCTCATGGCGTGCCGCGGACGGCCGCGAACTTCGAGAACCTGCGGATCCCGCCGGTGCCGATTGACCATGAGGTGATCAACGACGGGCGGGTGAACATCGCCAACGCGGACGACCTTCTGGACCGGTCTGTGCGGGCGTGGGATGAGGCGTTGAGCCTGGGCGAGAAGTTCGGGTTCCGCAACGCGCAGGTCACGGTGATCGCGCCCACGGGGACGATCGGTCTGCTGATGGATTGTGACACGACGGGGATCGAGCCGGACTTTGCGCTGGTGAAGTTCAAGAAACTCGCCGGCGGGGGGTACTTCAAGATCGCCAACGCGTCGGTAGAGCCCGCGCTGCTGGCGCTCGGATACGCAAAGGACCAGATCCGCTCGATCATGGCGCACCTGCTCGGCACGCTGTCGCTGGAGACGCCGATGCCGGCTGATGCGCCCGGCGTGGGCGCGGCCGGCGGGATGTCCTTGCGGGTGTGGCTCAGGGCTCACGGTCTCAACGACAACGACCTCGAAAAGATCGAGGAGGCGCTGCCCAGCGTGTTCGATCTGACGTACGCGTTCAGCCTCATCGCACTGGGGGACGATGCGCTGCGGCGACTGGGGATCGATCCCGAGGAGGCGCGTGCGGACGGAGCCTTCAACCTCCTATCGAGGCTCGGCCTGAGCCGCGAGCAGATTTCGATCCTGAACGACGAGGTGTGCGGATTGGGGACCGTCGAGGGGGCAACGCACCTGAAGGCCGAACATTTGCCCGTGTTCGACTGCGCGAACAAGTGCGGAAAGTACGGCGAGCGGTACATCGCGGCCGAGGGGCACATCCGGGCCATGGCCGCGGCCCAGCCGTTCATCTCCGGCGCGATCAGCAAGACCATCAACCTGCCCAACGAGGCGAACGTCGAGGACATCAAGCGGTGCTACCGGCTGAGTTGGGAACTGGGCCTAAAGGCCAACGCGCTGTACCGCGACGGGTGCAAACTCAGCCAGCCACTGTCATCGCGCAGCGATGAGAAGGAAGAGAAGGAGGAGGCAAAGGCCGAGACGGGAAAAGTTCCGGCGGCTTCCCTCTCGGGCTCCCTCTCCCCCCCCCCAGGCAGTGCGAGGTCTGCGGCGGTGACGCCTGCGATTTCTATCCCGGCTGAGGTGGAGGTCCGCGTCGAGGTGAAGGAGGTCGTTCGCGTGCTGGAGCGGCCGATGCGCCGGCGGCTTCCCGAGACGCGGGCCTCGATCACGCACAAGTTCAACATCGCCAGCCACGAGGGGTACCTGACCGTCGGGCTCTACGAGGACGGGCAGCCCGGCGAACTGTTCATCACGATGGCGAAGGAAGGCTCGACCATCGGCGGGCTGATGGACTCGCTCGGCACGGCGGTGAGCGTGGCGCTGCAGTACGGCGTGCCGGTGGAGAGCCTGGTGCGGAAGTTCACGCACCAGCGGTTCGAGCCCGCCGGCGCGACGAGCAATCGGGATATCCCATTTGCCAAAAGCCTGGTCGATTACATCTTCCGGTGGATGGGGATGGAGTTCATCCCGGGGTACCGCGAGGAGAACTCGCCGCGCCGCGAACCCGCCGCGCCGACGCTGACAGACTCCGATGATGACGATGTGCCCGTGGGGCCGGGCGGGTTGCCCGCGCGAGTCAACAGCCGCAAGGGCACGGAGGACGCACAGCCATGGAACGAGACCGAGTGCGGAGAGGCGAATGCATCGGTGAAGTCGGAATCGCTGCTGGGCGGGCGCCTCGGCGGCTTGGATGCGATGCACGCGCACGCCAACGGCATCGCGGCGACGAACGGCTCGGAGACCGGTGGTGGGGGGGGCGGTGTCGGGACGGCGCGCCGGGTCGCATCGCGGAACTCGCCGGCCGCGGCCGGGCAGTCGTCGCTGAGCGTCGCGATGCAGAACGCGCAGGCGGATGCGCCGGCGTGCGACTCGTGCGGGTCGATCATGGTCCGGAGCGGGACGTGCTACAAGTGCCTGAACTGCGGGGCGTCGATGGGCTGCTCGTGAGGGCGGCTCGGCGCTGACGGATGAGGGGAGTGGGAGAGACAGCGAGAGAAGCGCGAGGCCGGGTGAGTGTTTGGCGCGAGGATGGAACCCCGCCGCGGACGCGGGCGAAGGAACGCCCGCCGCCGAGACGGAACACCTGGTGAACGGACATGCTTGTAGAGCCACGGAGGAGTTCGGCAGCCAGCCGGCTCCCCGGCCCCGCGCGGCTCGCTTTGGAGGAAGGGGGGAGGGATCGAGGAATCAAGGGGTCAAGGGATCAAGGGATCAAGGGGTCATGGGGTCATGGGGTCATGGGGTATGGGTCAGTGCCTCGCGCCCCATGGGCATGTTGAATCGCTGCGCCGGATCGCCGGTGCGGACGTAGCCGGTCCCGCCCATGCGTCCGATCGCGCGGAGTTTGTCGGGATCGACGTGGAAGCGGTCGTTGACCAGACTGTCCGCGGCGTGGATATGCACCACGCGCCCGATGACGATGTTGCCCCCGCCGGGGACGCCGGGCGCGAGGCGAATGATGCGCATCGCGCGGCACTCGAAACTCAGCGGGCTTTCGGCGACGCGCGGCGGCTTGACGACGGTTGAGGATGCGGGTGTGAGGCCGGAGAGATCGAACTCGCTCTCGCCGTGGGGCAGGGGCTCCGCGCACGCGGCCATCTGGCGCTCGAAGGCCTCGCTGACGGTGTTGATGACGAACTCGCCGCCTTCGTCCACATCTTTCCCCGCGCTGTCCGCGAGCCCGCCGCCTCCCTCCACAATGTTGCGGAGCGTGTCCTTGATCGTGCCTGTCTCTTATACACATCTGACGCTGCCGACGAATAGAGAGGTGTAGATCTCGGTGGTCGCCGTATCATT
>ENA-ORBV01014893-ORBV01014893.1-microbial-mat-metagenome-genome-assembly--contig:-NODE-14893-length-11542-cov-5.405408_pt1 | contig 11542 bp, 13 predicted proteins | sample MGYA00237777_ERZ505514 | MGnify/ENA primary metagenome ERZ505514 (study PRJEB26160, sample SAMN06269048) | microbial mat metagenome | isolation source: Oligotrophic lake microbial mat | place...
GATCATGGGGGCGCCGGTCGGAAAGGAACTCGGCCGCTACGCCTTCAAGGACGATACCGACGACGAGCACGGTGACGGTTCGATCATGATCGTGATCGCCACCGACGCCCCGCTCTCCGATCGCAACCTCGAGCGACTGGCCGCGCGGGCCATCATGGGGCTTGCGCGCACCGGTTCGTCGGCGTCCAACGGAAGTGGCGACTACGTGCTGGCGTTCTCGACCGCGCCCTCGGTGAGGCGCGGGGTGCCCACCGCTGGATCCGCGACGCCCTCGGCCATGCGGCGCGGCGTCACCGACCTTGCCAACGATGCCATGTCGGCCCTCTTTCAGGGCGTCGTCGAGGCGACCGAGGAGTCCATATACAACTCGCTCTTTGCGGCGACCACGGTCAGCAGCAACGGCCGAACCATCGACGCGCTCCCGCTCGAGCGGGTGCGCGACATCCTCGCGAAATATGGCGTGTCGCCCAAATAATGATCGTTCGGGGCTTGCAGGGTACAATGCAGACATCTTGTAGACCTCAAGGAGTCCGTCATGCCGTTACGGCACGTTCTGCATTCGGTAACACTGGTCACACTTCTGCTGATAGCGACTTCGCCCGGTCAGGCGCAACGCCCCATCTCTCTCTGGTTAGGCGTCGGACGTCCGGTGACGACGGACTCCGTGTCGTTTTCTCTCAAGAATCTCGACGCCTACGGCGCGCTTCAACTCGACGTGCCATTGCTGCCGTTTGCCTTTCGGGGTGACATCGAGATCGCGGGGAGCGACTTCCAGAAAGGCCGCCGCAATGTCACCGCGAGCGCGATCGTCCCGCTGCGACTGCCCGTCGTGCAGCCGTATGCCATGCTGGGCTACGGCATCTACGATTGGGGGAAGACCAACGAGGAGCGTGGGGTGAGCTACGGTGCCGGGGTACGCGTGCAGCTCCCGGGCCTCGGATTCTTTGTGCAAGCCCGTCGGCATCAACCGCTCAAGCGCTCGATCGGAACGATCGGGATCGTCTTCTAGCGCGCGGAGCGCGTTGGTCCGATCTTATCCCGCGTTGCGCCCCGTCGCGTTGCGCCCCGTCGTGTCGTACCCCCCACGGCTCGGCCGTCCCTCCTACCTCCTCGCCATGCCTAACCCTGTGAGCGGCGCGCGCCTTCGCCGTACCGCCCGTGTCTCGGTAGGACTTGCCGTCGTTATGCTGGCCCCTATCGTCGAGTCGGCAGCGCAATCGGTGTCGGCGCGCTACAAGGGCGCTGCCGACCGCATCATCGCCGAGTCCATGCGCGATAGCGCGGCATGGAATCGGGTGGCCGCACTCACCGAAACCTTCGGCAGTCGCATCAGCGGGTCGGAGAGTCTGGAGCAGGCCATCGATTGGATCATGGCTCGCATGAAGGAAGATGGTTTGGACAATGTGCGTGGCGAAGCGGCCATGGTCCCGAAATGGGTGCGGGGCGCGGAGTCGGTCGAACTGCTCTCGCCGCGTCGCGCCAAGCTTTCCATGCTTGGACTGGGAGGAAGCATTGCGACTCCGACGGGCGGTATCACCGGCGAAGTCATGGTCGTCACGAGTTTTGCCGATCTCGAAGCACGGGCCGCCGAAGCAAAGGGGAAGATCGTCCTCTTCAACGTCCCGTTCACCAACTACGGAGCGACGGTTGCCTACCGGGGCAATGGTGCCGTCGCGGCAGCGAAGGCCGGCGCCATCGCATCACTCATCCGGTCGGTGACCCCGTACTCGTTATCGACGCCGCACACCGGTGGAATGCGCTACGACACCACGGTTCGCAAGATCTCGCACGCCGCCATCACCCCAGAAGACGCCGACATGATCGCCCGCATGCGCCAGCGCGGCGAGAAAGTTGTCGTGAGGTTGTCGATGTCGGCCAAGTTTCTGCCCGACGCTCCATCGCGCAACGTGATCGGCGAGATTCGCGGCAGCGAGTTCCCCGATGAGGTGATCGTGATGGGCGGCCACATCGACTCATGGGATGTGGGTCGCGGCGCGATGGACGACGCCGGAGGTGTGGTGGCCGCGTGGGAGGCGCTGCGCGTCCTCAAGCGGCTCGGCCTCACCCCCAAACGGACCATCCGCGTGGTGGGATGGACCAACGAGGAGAATGGCGGGCGCGGTGGCGCCGCCTATCGAGACGCCCACAAAGGTGACTTGGACAAACACATCCTTGCCATCGAGTCCGACGGCGGCGTCTTCAAACCCGCTGGCTTCGGTTTCACGGGTTCCGACTCCGCCTTCGCCATCATACGTGAAATCGGCACGCTATTGAGCGGCATCGAGGCCGGCAACATCACGAAAGGCGGAGGCGGGGCCGACATCGCGCCAATCATGGCGCTCGGTGTTCCTGGCATGGGATTGAACGTGGATGGGACGAAGTACTTCTGGTACCACCACAGCGACGCCGATACGGTGGACAAGCTCGACCCGCGCGAGGTGGCCATGTGTGTAGCAGCCATGGCCGTCATGGCCTACGTGGTGGCCGACATGCCGGAGCGGTTGCCTCGCTCGGCGGCGGGCAGGTAGGGCACATCGTAGACGATCGCTGAGGCTGGGTTTGCGCCAACGCCGTCCCCATCCGGCGTGGCGGCCAAGCGGCTCCGCATCTCGACGTTGACTAGATTCGTTTCGGGAGTGCCATCGGAGAGGGACATGGAGAATCAAGAACGAGCCTGCGCGGAGCGCGAGGCGTCGAGGAGAGTGCTCGTGTATGCTGGGTGGGAAGGCGTCGCTCGTGGTCGGGGCCGCCCGCACGGGCTGCGCGGCGTGACGGTCGGCGTGGGACCGAGCCGCCTCCGATGACCACGCCGCTCAATGTTGCCCTGGTAGGCTATGGATTCGTAGGCAAGGTGTTTCATGCCCCCCTGATCGCGGCCGTCGACGGGCTAACGCTGCACAGCGTCGTCTCGAGTAACCCGGACGCAGTACACGCCGACTTTCCAGCGGTTCGCGTTCGCACGCAGTTGTCCGATGTGTTGGCCGATCCAGCAGTCCATCTGGTGGTGATCGCCACGCCGAACGCGCTCCACGCCCAACAGGCGCATGCGGCGCTCGACGCCGGCAAGCATGTCATTGTCGACAAGCCGTTCACCGTGACGGTCGAGGAAGCGGAGCGAGTGTCTGCCCATGCCGAGCGCTCGGGTCGGGTGCTGTCGGTATTTCACAATCGCCGCTGGGACGGCGATTTTCTCACGCTGCGCGCACTGGTCGCCGACGGAACCGTGGGCGACGTGACGCAATTCGAAAGTCACTTCGACCGATTCCGACCCGAGGTGCGTGACAGGTGGCGTGAGCGCGCCGGACCGGGCGCGGGACTCTGGTTCGACCTTGGGCCCCACCTGCTCGATCAGGCGCTGCAACTCTTCGGCGCGCCGCTCGGCATTACCGCCGATACGGAGGTGCAACGCGACGGAGGTGCGACGGACGATTACTTCCACGTGACGCTGCGCTATAAGCGATTGCGCGTGCTGTTGCACGCCTCGACCATGGTGGCGGCCAACGACCTGCGCTTTGCGGTACACGGCACGCGCGGAAGCTTCGTGAAAGAGGGGCTCGACACACAGGAGGACGCGCTCAAGGCCGGGCGCATTCCAGGGGATGACCAGTGGGGCCACGAATCGCGCCCCGGCACACTAACGTTAGTCGAGGGCGACGTGCTGCGTACGCGCGTGGTCCATGGCGAGTCGGGAGACTATCGCCGATACTACCAGGCGATCCGTGACGCGCTTCACGGCATTGCGCCGAATCCTGTCCCAATCTCGGAAGCGTTGTCGGTGATGCAGCTCCTCGTCCTAGGTGAGGAAAGCGCCCGCGAGCGCCGGGAAGTCCTGGTCGCATCCTGACGCGGTGCGCGCTTCGCCCCTCAGGCGAGTTCGGCCTGCAGGCGGTTCAGCAGCTTTAGGGTCGCCTTGATTCCGTCACGCTCCGACAGCACATCACCTTCGTATTCGATGCCCACCCACGAGTGGAATCGGGCGGCGAGCACGATGCGCAACATGCGACGGTAGTCGGTGTGCGTTTCGTTGCCATCGCCGTCGAAGTCGTGCGACTTGGCGCTGACCGCTTTCGCGAATGGCATCATCTCGGTCACGCCCTTGTACCGGTCGTACTCCTGAAAGTTGCCGAAGTCGGGAAGCGTGCCCATTCGTGGATGATTCACGCGTCGCATGACGCCGGCCAGCCAGTCGCCATGCGACGACAGTCCCCCGTGATTCTCGACGATGACGTTGAGGTTCATCGGCGCGGCGACTTCCACCAACCGCCGAAGCCCATCGGCTGCGAGTTTCTCCTGTTCCTCCGGCGTTCCCGAACTCTGCGCGTTGACACGAATGGTGGCGCAGCCGAGCGTGCGGGCGGCGTTCAGCCACTTGCGATGGTTCTCGACCGCCTGCGTACGCTTAGCGTTGTCAGGATCGCCCAGCGCGCCTTCGCCATCGCACATGATCAGGTGCTGATAGACGCCTTCGTCGTTCGCGCGGCGGTTCATGTCGGCGAGATACGCGGCGTCGGTCACGTGTTCCTTGAAAAACACGTTCACGTATTCGATGGCCTCGATGCCGAAGTCGCGTCGCGCCACGCGGGCGAAGTCGAGGTGATCCATCTCCTTGGCGAAGAGCGCCTTGTGAAACGACCACTGCGCCAGCGAGATCGTGAACGGTGAAGCGACACGCCGCAAAAGCGTGGGCAGCGCCGTAGTTGCCAGTGCCGCTTGCAGGACGAACGTTCGCCGCTTCATGCGATGCCCTCGGTATGTCGTCGGTAGGCCAACGGTAACCTTCGTAGGATAGACAGTCCGCTCGTCGCTCGCCCACGGCCCGCGTGCAGGGGCGCTCAGGCCACTCGATCCACGCTGGCGCGGGGTGGGGCAGGTCGGGGGTGAAAGTCAATGCTTCGCACGCTACTTTACGCGCGGTGCACGCCGGCGTCCATTGCTCCCCGTCCGGCCGTCCCGCTGCTCTTCATGTCATTGAATGAACGCTTCTCACGAGATCACTCCCGCCTCGGTCGCCCAAGACTCCGGTTCCGTCGCACCAGTCCTTCCGCCTGCGGTTCCGAGACGCGCAAGCGCGTTCGGCCGCTTCATTGGTCGCGTGGGATCCCTGCTGTTCGACTGGAAAGTATCAGGCAATTTCCCCGACCTGCCGAAGATGGTTGTCATCGTTGCTCCGCACACCTCCAATTGGGACTTTGTCACCGGTTTCTGGGCTTATCTTGCCCTCGACATCAATGCCACCTGGTTCGGTAAGCACACGCTGTTCAATTGGCCGTTCGGCGCGCTCTTTCGTCATTTTGGGGGAATACCCATTGAGCGCGACAGCCAACGTGCCGCGAATGTCGTCGATCTGTACGTGGACGAACTCGGCAAACGCGGCGCGATGGTCCTCGCCATCGCGCCGGAGGGCACACGCAAGAAGGTTCGGGAGTGGAAGAGCGGCTTCTACCGAATCGCCGTGAAGGCAGGCGTTCCGATCGTATCGGTGGGGCTGGACTATGCCACATCGCGGGTGATAATTGGCGCTCCGTTCTATCCCACCGGCGATTGGGAGCTGGACATTCCCAAGATCAAGGCGCTTTTTGACGGCGTAACGGCCAAGCACCCCGATCAGTTTTGACGCGCACTGGCGTACCGTGCGCGCCGAATGTCAGTGCGTGCGTTCCGAGACAACGAGAGGACCGGGGCGCGGGGCGGCGCCGCAGGACATCAACACCAGGTACAGCTGCCTCGTAGACTGGGATAGGACCCATGCCGGTATTCGAGTGGACGAGCTGCCTCGTAGACTGGGATAGGACCCATGCCGGTATTCGAGTGGACGAGCTGCCTCGCAATGGCATCGGTTTGGCGTTGGAGTCGGAACCTTGCAATGGAATCATCACCGATGTCGCATACACGAGTCTCTCGCGTACTACTCGCGGCCTGCGCTGCGGCCCTCGTCGTCGTTGTGCCGAACCTTGCGCCCGCGCAAGCCTCCACGCCGGCGGGTGCCCGGTCGGCCCTTCGGGAGCTTGACCCGGCCGACCTCTCGTTCTGGAAGAACATTCGCAACGCCACCACGTCCAACGACGGAAAATGGTTTGCGTATGTCGTCGCGCCTAACGAAGGCGACGCCGAGGTGGTCATTCGCCCCACGGCGGCCTTGGGGAAGGAGTGGCGCTTTGCCATCGGCGAACCGCCGGCTGGCGGCGGAGGATTCGGGGCCCCCATCGCTGATCCGCCGGTCGTGATATCGGGCGACGGAAAGTGGGTGTCGTTTACCACCTACAGCAAGGCAGCCGACGCCAAAAAGCTGCGCAAGGAGAAGAAGCCGCTGCAGAACGGCGTCGTGCTGGTGAACCTGGCGACCGGCGACAGGCGGGACTTCGACAAAGTGCGGCGTGCACAGTTCGCAGGCGAGCGTCCCAACTGGCTCGCCATGCAGCGCTACCCGGCTGAAGGGTCAACTGCGGCCGACATGATGTTGGCCGACCTGCGCGCGGGAACGGTGAGCACGGTGGGCTCGGTAGGTGAATTCGCCCTCTCCGATGGCGGTGTCTGGCTGGCCTGGACCAGTGACACCAAGGATCTGGTGGGCAATGGCGTGCAGGTCCGCAATCTCGCCACCGATGTGCTGCAAACGCTTGATAGCGAAAAGCAGGTGTATCGTCGACTCACCTGGGCCGATAGCGGGCTGGCGCTGTCTGTGCTCCGCGGGCGGGTGGACAGTGTCCTTTCCGACACCGTGTACGCGGTGGTGGCGGTAAACGGTATCGGCGGTGCGAGCCTGAGCCGGACCATCTACTCGGCCAGCGATTCGACGGGGTTCCCGGCGGGCATGCGCGTATCGCCCGACCGTGCCCCTCGCTGGGCGACCGATCGCTCTGCGCTCTTCTTCGGAATATCCGCCAGGCGCAACGGACCAGACTCCAAGACGCCTCGTCCCGACGTACGCCCCGTGGCCGGCACTCCCGGCGCGATGCAATCCCCCGCTGGTGTGGGCGGCACCGACGACGATCTCCCGTCGCTGGTCATCTGGCATGGCAAGGGAGACCCGCGCCTCCAGTCACAGCAACAAGTGGAGGAAGGACGCGACAAGACCTACAGCTATCTCGCCGAATATCGTCTCGCCGAGCGGAAGTTCATCCGACTGGCGACCGACGACCTTCGCGACGTATCGCTCACGCCGCGGGAGCGCTTCGCGTTCGGCAACGATCGCCGCGACTACGAGCGCCGCGACAATATCGATGGCGGGCAGCGGCGAGATATCTACGCCATCGACCTCAAAACGGGTGAGCGCACGCTGGCAGTGAAGACGGCTCGCTGGCCGTGGCTCCCATCGCCCGACGGAAGCAAGGCGCTCTTCTATGACGAGGGCGAATACCATGTCTACGATCTCGCCACCAAGGAGACGCGCACGCTGACCAAAGGCGCGCCCACCACCTTTGTCGACACCGAAGACGACCACAACGTGGATCGTCCTCCCGTACAGCCGTTAGGCTGGGCGAGCGACAATCAGAACGTCCTGCTCTTCGATGGTTGGGACGTGTGGAAGGCGCAGGTCAAGGGCGGCGCACTCGTCAATCTCACCGGCAACGGCAAGCGCGACAGAATCCGCTACACGCGCCGAATCGTCACCGATCCCAAAGAGAAGGGCATCGACCTCGCCAAGCCGATGTTCCTGCAGACGTACGGCGAGTGGACCAAGAAGGAAGGTCTCTCGCGTGTGCTGCCGAACAAGCTTGGCGCAGAATCGATGTTGTGGGACGATGCCAAGTTCTTCGTCAATCGGGCACGCGACGCCGAGACTTGGGTGTACACTCGGCAAACGGTGAAGGATTTTCCGGACTATTGGGTGTCCGAACGTACGCTCGCCGCCCCTCGTCGCCTCACCGATGCCAATCCCCAGCAGAAGGAATACGCCTGGTCGTCGGGGGCACGCCTGGTGAACTACGTCAGCGACAAGGGTGACACGCTGCAGGGGGCGCTCTTTCTTCCCGCCGGCTACGAGCCGGGCAAACAGTACCCCACCATGGTCTATATCTACGAGCGGTTGTCGCAGGGACTGCACCAGTACGCGGTACCTAACGAGACGCGGGCGTTCAATCCCAGCATTTACACGTCGCGGGGGTATGCCGTGTTTCAGCCCGATATCGCCTACACGATCAACGACCCCGGCATGTCGTCGGTGTGGTGTGTGGTGCCCGCGGTAAAAGCGGCCATCGCCACAGGTATTGTGGATCCGGCAAACGTCGGACTGCACGGACACTCGTGGGGAGGCTACCAGTCGAGTTTTCTCGCCACGCAGACCGGGACGCTCTTCAAGAGCATCGTGACCGGTGCGCCGCTCACCGATATGGTCAGCATGTACTCGTCGATCTACTGGAACACCGGAACAGCGGATATGGCGATCTTCGAGAGTTCGCAGGGGCGCTTCAAGGGAAACTTCAGCGAGAACTACGACGCCTACATCCGGAACTCACCCGCCTTCCATGCCCGGAATGTGCAGACGAGTGTCATGATCCTGCATAACGAGAAGGATGGCGCGGTGGATTTTAATCAGGGCATCACCTGGTTCAATACGCTGCGTGAGATGGACAAGGACGTCATGCTACTCCAGTACGTGGGCGAAAACCACGGATTGCAGCTGCCGAAAAATCAGAAGGACTATACCATCCGCATGCGCGAATACTTCGATCACTTCCTGAAGGGTGCTCCCGCGCCGGACTGGATGCTGAGCGGCGTGCCTCGGCTCAAGATGGAAGAGCACCTCAAGAGTCGACAGAAGAAGGAGAAAATCGCCTCGTAGGCTCAGGCCGTAAACGTACGCCGGATAACGCAATCGAGGGCTCCGGCGTACGTGCGCAAGGTGTTCAACGCCCTTCTATTCCGCTCGCAGGGCGATGTTGGCGTCGAGGCGAGAAGCCCGCCACGCCGGGACCAGAGTTGCGACTATCGCCACCACGAGCAGGATGCCGATTGCCGCACCGAATACCACGGGATCGCGGGCCGACTGGTTGAACAGGAGTGGCTGCACGCGCCCAGCCGCCCCCAGCGCGATGATTCCGCCGATCGCGACGCCGACGACGGCGTACCGAAACCCCTCGGCAACGATAAGTTGCAGCACGTCACGTTGCTGCGCGCCCAACGCGAGCCGAACGCCGAGTTCCTGCGTCCGCTGGGTCACATTGTAGGCAATCACGCTGTAGAGCCCGACGGCTGCGAGTACGAGCGCCAGCGACCCAAAGGCGAGAAACATCTTGGCCCCCGCTCGCCACGACTCGACATGTTCGTCGATTATCTTCCGAAAGGGAGTCGCGGTGAGGTACGAGTCGCCAGGCATTAGGGGCTGCAGGTGCCGCCGTAGCGACTCGACCATGCGACCAGCATCGCCTCGCCGACGCGGCGAAGACTCGTCAACGAGGATGCGCACGGTCCGCCAGGGCTTCGCCCGCCAGCTCCAGCGCGGCAACCGCCTGCTGACGCGTCACACTCGGAAACGCGTCGAGAAACGTCTCCAGCGGATCGCCGGCTGCGAGATAGTCGATCAGATTCTGCAGCGGCACACGAGTACCGACGAATACAGGTTCGCCGCTGAAAATTTCCGGGTCGCAGTGAATGACGTTCGTAACGGCGGGCATGACTTCCTCCAGCGTAGTCCCCCTGAACGTACGTGATGTCGGTTCGTGTGTCTTACGCATTGCCATTCAGCTGCAGCCGAATCTGATCATGGCGAGCGGAGCGAGCAACCTTGTATCGGCTGACGGCTGCAATGGCTGGTTAGACAACACCGTGCACCGATCTTGCCGATCACTCCGCGGCGCGAATGAGCCGGAGTAGCTCGGGGGGACTGTAGATTCGGAGCTTGCTCGCAGCGAATCCGGATGGGTCGCGGGTGACAATGGCCGAGGCCCCGGCCTGCCGCGCGGCCTCGTGGAGCACCGCCTCCTCATAGTCCTTGAAGCCGGCCTCAAGGGCGTCGGCCAAGACCGACCGGGTAACGGCGGCCACGTCGAATAGCCCCAAGAGGGTGTGCATGTGCCGACGCGCCTTCGCCGGTGCGCTGGCTTTGGCGGCCAGATAGAAGATCGTGGTGAGAGTGGTGGCGCCCAGGAGACCATCCAGTTCCTTCCGCGCCACGTAATCGAACAGGGTTGTGGCGGACGCGGCATGCGGCGCTCGCGCGAGCAGGACATCGAGCACCACGTTCGTGTCGAAGAGGACGCGCACGCATGTCCTACTTGTGCTTCTGCGCGAGGTAAGCCCGATAGGCCCCGCGATCCAGGTTCTTCCCCCCGAGCGCCCCGGCCAAAGACCGCACTGCTGGAGACCGCGGCTCGGTTTCGTCCGGGGTCGGGGTCTGTAAGCGGACGAACAGGTCCGCGACCAATTCCGAGAGACTCTTGCCCGAGCGCTGAGCATAGGCCTTGGCGCGCCGGATCAGCCGGTCTTCAAGGCGGAGCGTGAGTTTTGTCTGCATGCTACCTGCCGTATAGATGATTCACCTAATATACGGCAGGAATGGATTCTTGCCAAGGGTGGCATGACGAAGAGGGGCGGTGTGTTGTCTAACGCCTAGGCTAAAGCTGCAAGCACTTTCAATAAGATGCGGCGGCGCAGCCGACGCTTCGATACCGTGCTTGACAGCTTCAAGCCGTGGTTAGACGGCAGCCAAGACGGCCCGCCGGAGAGCCCGCGGCAACTGGATCGGCGCGAACATCGACGCCGGATAGAGGTAGTCGTCGCCAGATTCGTCGATCACCCGCAGCTGCTGATGGGCGGCGGCCGGGCGGTCAGGAATGACGGGGTAGATCTTGCTGCGCTCGAGCGAGGCTTCATAGCCCTCGTTGTGGAGGCACAGCACAAGGCGGCGTCGAGGAGTGGGAGGCATCAGAGGTAGCGTTTGATCTTGTATTCCTTGGGGCCAATGCCAGTAGCTTCGTACCAATGGACCTCTGCAAGATGCGTGGTGCCGTCGCGTAACTCAACGGCGGCGACACCTTTTCGTTTGCGCCACCGACCGGCTCCATAGCAACGCCGGAGACGGGCGAGTTCGCGAATGGCTCCGCCAACGGCAAAGGTCTCCATCTGCCGGATCGGCCCAAGGATGCGGAAGAACATGCCGAACAGTGTGCGCCTGCGTCGGCAGAAGAAACAAGAGCCTTCATCTGCCGTCTAACGCCTTGCCGATAAGCTGCGGGCGCCGAAGGCGACCGTCAGCTTCATCGGCTTGTTGAACTCAATCCGCCTGCGGCGGATAGCACGGCCATACTGATTTCGCTAGCCGGCTACCGTTGGGGAGTGCCATCGGTTGCCGTGAAGCTTGCGTTCCCACAGGAGTCATCTGAGGGCCTGTGCCTTGCTCCTGCCACGCTGCGGAAGCATGTTTCGCTCGCTGTGCCAGCCGGACGCATCACCGATTCCTCTGACCACTTCCCGTGACAGCCGGGCCTTGGCCTTTGGACGAACTGCAAAGTCCTGGGATCGTTGAGGGTCGTCCACGTGACGCCGCGAATAGCGGTCTCCGCGCTCTCAATTGCGTCTAACCGTTAGGCGGACGCGGGGCCGG